>Ga0326728_10006031_pt1 | contig 33185 bp, 30 predicted proteins | sample MB3enrmetagenome_FD_207602 | JGI IMG/M metagenome (GOLD analysis project Ga0326728, IMG submission 207602) | Lab enriched peat soil microbial communities from McLean, Ithaca, NY, United States - MB31MN | ecosystem: Environmental > Terrestrial > Soil > Wetlands > Peat | place: USA: New York... | reverse complement strand
GCGGGCGGCAAGGGAGACCTGACGGAGAATAGGGTCGTCGATCTGCTCGCAGGCCCTGAACAAAGCGACCACGATGCGGCGCAGATTCACGATGAGCTGGCGCGAAGAATGCGCGCTGTACTGGGCGATCAGCGGCTGGCCTCGCTGGATACCCTTTTCGGGCTGTACGACGGCCTGAGCGAGATGGCCAAAGGAGCGAATGTTGGCGATAGCCTGCTGCCGCTCGCTGGAACTCTACACGAGTTCGAGCTGCCGCGGCCCATCTTCACTGAAGGCGAGCGAGTTTCGTGGTCGCCATCGGTCTACATCAGCCGCCACGCGGAGCTGCAGGTACGCACCGACCTGACCAAGGTAATCAAGGCGCCGGGAACGCCGGCGCAGTTGGAAGCCGCGCGCGCAAAACTGGCGCCTTTCCTGCGGGACACACTGGTGGGACTAAATTATGCCTACTACGAGCCGCCCGGAGCACAGGTTCTGCACAGCAATCCGCTGTTCGTGCGCTCGCACGATTTCTCGGCGACTTCGATTCAGGGTATCGATCAGGTCTGGGCCGCGCCATCGCTGATTGGAATCGGCGCGACGGCCGGCGGGGGCGCCTACCTGATCGGATCCCTCGCCGATCTGCCCTACGTGCTGGCGATGACCGAGGAGGATTTCATCTCTCCGGAGAAAGTGCAGGCGTTGATCTGGCGCGAAACCGTTCCGGAGCTGCTGGTGAACGCGACGCTGCCACGGTGGTGGGGTGTGAGCCGTGATGAATTACATGCGGTGAGCCTCTACCAGCACGCCGGAGAAGAGCTGCTTCGGGATTCGGTGGACCATCCGGATCTGCGCGACAAAGTGGTCGGCATCTTCGGCGACCGCATGGGCTGGGGCCGAACCGATGAGTTGGCTCTTGCACTCGAACACCGGGAAAGTACAGAGAGCTTGATCGCAAATACGCTTCCCACCGAAACGTTCTATTTGGAATCGGAGTTCCGCAAGAGGTATCCCGACCAGGTAGCGGCTTGGGGCCAGGCCAACAGCGCACTCGACGAGCTGGCGCGCAAGAATCCCGCGGATACCTCAGCGGAAAAAATCGCGAGGGACTTCGGCGTTCCACATCCGACACTGGCGGAGACCAATGCCTGCGATCTGCTGGCGTCGGGGCCGTTTCCCGTCTCCGGTGGATACGCGAGCCGGCTCTTCGGCGAGTCGTGGGAGTCAGGCAACCTGTACTGGGCTCGCCTGGCCGATGAAAAGGGATATGACCCGGCGGCGCTCAACGTGCTGATTCCGGCGCTGACCCGGCAGATGGTGGCCAATATCTCGGCAACCAGCATCGACGATTGGCCGGCCCTCAAGCGCGCCATGAATCAAACCGGGGATGAATTCCTCAAAGGAAAAATTGCAATCCGAGCCGCGGGGCTGACAGTTGCAAGCAACGAGAGAGCGAACGGAGGTAATTAGCGATGTTGAAGGGAAACAGGACCATCGAATGCATCGGTTTGGTCTTCAGTGCGCTGCTTCTCGTCGCCGGCGAGCCGCGGTTTGCAGCACAGGATGAGGCAACGCATCTGCGCGTCACCGTCAATCTGGTGCAGCTGAACGTTGCCGTGACCGACAGCAAGGGAGACTACATCAGCGGCTTGAAACCGGAGAATTTTGAGATCACCGAAGATAAGATTCCCGAGCGGATTGCCACGTTCGAAGAAGGCAACGGGCCCGCAATCCGGCCCGGCCAGAACGTTGAATCATCGACCCCGAGCGAAGCCACCGGCCCAGCTCCAGGTGCTGCGCCGGATACGGCCTCAGGCGCGGCTTCTGACCGCATCTCAGGGGCTGAAATGGCTTCCTCAATTGCCGGAGCGAATATTTTTATTCTCTTCGATACCAGCAACTACATGTACCGGGGATTTGTGTATGCGCAAGATGCGATCTCCGATTTTGTGCGCTCCATGGATAGCGCGAGCCAGATCGCTTTCTATTCGTACAGCCGCGATCTTTCGCGTGCCACGTTGCTCACCGCGGATCGTTTCCGCGTCGTGAATGGCGTGCGAACCACGGTGGCCGGTGACGACGCCGCGCTCTATAACAGCCTCCTGATGACGGTGAAGGATGCGGCGGTGCTGACGGGACGCAAGGCAATCGTGGTCTTTTCGAACGGGCCTGACAACGCCAGTACAGTTCCTCCCGAGGACGTTGCGGAACTGGCGCAGGACACGGGAACAATCATCTATATCGTGAGTACGCGGCTGGCGCAGGACGATCCGGTTTCGACGGCTGCTTTTGAACGCATGAGCAAGGCCACCGGCGGCAAAGCCTACTTCGCCGGGAATTGGCGCAAGGAGAAAGAGGCCTTTAGCTCAATCCAGAGCGATCTGAGTCACCTGTATTCGGTGAGCTACTACCCGCAGATCAATCCCAACCGCGGCTGGCGGTCGATCAGTGTCAAGCTGGTTGGCCCCGGCACGGAGAAGTACCACATCAGGACCCGCGATGGTTACCGGCTCCTGCCGCCAACGCAGATCAACGCCGGCAATGACCTTGCCGCGGGAACGAGTCCCAATCAGCAGTGACGGAAAGCGAGGCGCGGTTCTTGTGCATTGGGCCAAGCGTGGATCCGAGGGCTAGGCCCGGAGTGCGTTAAGCACTTTGGCCGTGGTGACGACCTGGCCCGTGTGGCGCAGCGTGTGATCGGCCACGTGGATCATCGCTCCTCCGATCGACGTGGGCAGCTTTTTGCGGCCGACAAAGCGCGGAGTATTGAGGTCGGCCGTGGCCAACACGCGAATCCGGTCGGCAGCGTCGCTGAATGCGACTTCGACCGCGGCCAACAGTTCTGCTAGCGTTTCCTGCTTCCCTTCCCTATCCTGCTCGGCCTTGAGCGCGGCCAGTTGTTCCTGGGAGAGCTGGCCGCCTTCGGCGTAGGTGAGAATCCGGTCAACGGAGCGGGCGATATGGCGCAGGTGAAACGAAATCGGCGTCAGTCCCAGGGGCGCGGAGTGCACTTCGGCGTCGGTCAGGCCGGCAGTCCACTTGGTCAGGTCGTCAAGCGAGAGTTCAATCGCATGCAGGACGGCACGGCCCGCAGCGGGAACGTCGGTGTGGGTGCCGCGCAGCCAAGGCTCGGTGTACAGGGCAGGAGCAGGGAAAGCATTCACGGGAAAACCTCTCCCCAAGATTAGCCCGTGGATCTTCAGACGCGAAGGGCTGCCACTAGGCCGACTCAGCCACGGGATGAGAATGTTTTCTCCGCACGCGCCACACGATATAAACCGCCAGACCTGCGAGGAATCCGCCAATCTCGGTGATCCACACCGCCGTGATGGAACGATAGAGACCCAGGCCGACGAGCGGCGAGTTACCGAAGGCAAGGGGTATGCCCTTGTCGGTGGGCGAAAGCGCCGTCATCGGATGCGTGATCCAGTCAAGCACCCAGTGCGAGAAGACCATCAGGCCGACGACGACCCCTATGAGTGTCCGGCGGCAGCGGCGTCCCAGCCATGCGGCCAGCAGGCCAAACAGCACTGACCAGACCACTGCCATCAACAAACTGTGGTCCCACCAGGGCGGATGCGCGCCGGGCCCATGATATGCGGGCGAGGTTTCAAGACCGACGCACCAGAAGGCGACCCACAGAATGTCCAGCACGAAAGTGCCGAGGATCAGCCAGCCAACATTGACTTCAGGAACGAGCGGCTTGGCAACCAGCCCTACAGCCGCATGCGCTAAACCTGCCATGGAAAGCTTCCTTCCTTCGGCAGACCTCACACGTTTTCGGGGAACAGGTCAATTCTATGAGCAAACTGCGTTGAAGCCAGGTGAAACCCGCATCAATTTGCGCTCTTCACCCTTACCACTGTGATCTTTTCAAATCCCTCTTCGAAGACCGGCGGCTTGAGCTTTTCGGCCATCTTGCGCATCACGTCTTCGCTCACGGAGCGGTCGCGCTGGCGGTTGCGCTCGAGGCACACTTCGAGCGGCACATCAAAAAAGACGGCCTGCACCTCGTAGCCGAAGCTCTTGGCCATCTTGATCCACTGGCGGCGCTCGTGGATGGAGAGGTTGGTGGCGTCAACATAGTTCGCGGGCATACGGGCGATGAGGCGCGCGCGCAAGAGCGAGCGAAGCGTGGAAAAAACTAATCCCTGGTAGCGCTGCTCCTCCACATCGTCGAAGAGAATATTGCGCAGGAGGTCCGACGAAAGCGGCGTGATGCCGCGGCGGCCGAACCAGGTGGTCTTGCCGGAGCCGGGAAGGCCGATGGCCAATACCACGAAGCCTTTGGGCGCCTGGGGCGATTCGGGGCCGGGGGCCAGCCTGGGCTTTGCCGGCATCTCGGGCTGGGTCTCAACTTCAAGCCGTGCGGACGAGCCCGGCGGGACGTTCCATTCCGGCTTTGCCGGCGCATGTTGTCTGGGCGGCGATTGCGGAAGCGCCGGAGCTGCGTGGGGGGCTTCGTGAGACCGCTGCTGCCCGTGCTGCGCGCGAGGCGGCGTCTCGTCAGGGTAAAGTGGCACCAGAGGAGCCGGTTGATTCGATGGGAGTTCCTGCCCGATTTTGCCTGTGGATTCTGAAGTATTAGGACCGCGTCTGGACCGTCTTCTCATGCTGCTATCAATCCTTGCCGAAAGCCTTTGCTTACCCCCGAATACCATACTCGGCGATGGCGCTGCAAATCGTGTGCACTCCATCACATACAGTTCCATGGTGAGAACTCCATCCTAACGGTAGGGAATCGTGTGCGGCGCGACAGTGCAATTAGTTTTCCGATGTAGGCCGCAATGATACGATCAAGGGTTTGGTGGAATCGCATTTTCAGCCCACTTCAGACGCCGCACGACTCAGAATTTGCCACAAAGACCACGAAGGAGAAACGAAAAATGGCAGTAAAAGTTGGAATCAACGGTTTCGGCCGCATTGGACGCAATGTGTTGCGCGCCGCGCTCGGCAATAAGGAAATCGATTTTGTCGCCGTCAACGACTTGACCAGCCCGGCAACGCTGGCTCACCTGCTCAAGTACGACTCGATTCTGGGAAATCTGCCCAACGAGATCGCGTCCGGCGAGGACTTTATCTCGGTCGACGGCAAGAAGATCAAGGTGTGGGCCGAGCGCGATCCCGCCAAGCTGCCCTGGGCCGACGTAGGCGCGCAGGTGGTCATCGAATCGACCGGCCACTTCACCGACGCGGAGAAGGCCAAGGCGCACCTGGGCGCGACGGTAAAGAAGGTCATCATCTCCGCTCCGGCCACCAACGAAGACATCACCATCGTGTTGGGCGTGAACGAGGAGAAGTACGATCCGGCCAAACACAACATTATTTCCAACGCCAGCTGCACCACCAATTGCCTGGCGCCGGTCGTCAAGGTGATTCTCGAAACGACGGGCCTCGTCTCCGGCATCATGACCACTATTCATAGCTACACCAACGACCAGGTCATTCTGGACTTTCCGCACAAGGACCTTCGCCGCGCCCGTGCCGCCGCATTGAACATGATTCCCAGCTCGACCGGCGCAGCCAAGGCGCTCAAGCTGGTCATCCCTGAGACGGCCGGCAAGCTGGACGGCTTCGCGATCCGCGTTCCAACTCCTAACGTCTCCATCGTCGACCTGACCTACATTGCTGAGAAACCCACGACGGTTGATGCCTTGAATGCAGCCTTCAAGACCGCCTCCGAAGGGAAACTGAAGGGAATTCTGGGCGTCGACTCGAACCTGCTCGTGAGCTCGGACTTCAAGGGCGACAAGCGCAGCTCGATTGTGGACGCGCCGCTAACCAAAGTCGTCGGCCAGAGCGTCAAGGTGCTGAGCTGGTACGACAACGAGTGGGGCTACTCGAACCGCGTCGTTGACCTGATCGGCTTCCTGGCCAAGAAGGGGCTGTAAGAACAGCGTTCAGGGGTCAGGTTTCAGGGTTCAGTGAAAGACGTGATCCCTGGCCTTCGACCCCTGACACCTGAAACCTGATCCCTGTATTTCACGAAAGGCAAACCTCCATGGCCAAGCTGTCGATTCAAGACATCGAACTGACCAATAAGCGGCTGTTTATCCGCGTCGATTTCAACGTACCGCTCACGGAAGACGGCACGACTATCACCGACGACACGCGCATTGTGGCTACGCTTCCGACCATTGAATACGCGTTGCGCAAAAACGCCAAGGTGATTCTGGCTTCGCACCTGGGCCGGCCCAAAGGCAAGCCCAACCCGAAGTATTCGCTCAAGCCCGTGGTGACGCGGCTGCGCGAGCTGCTCGACAAGAAACTGGGCGAGGGCGTGAACGTGGCCTTCTCGCCGGATTGCGTGGGCGAGATCGCCGAAGAGATGGCGCGCCAGCTTGAATCGGGCCAGGTGCTGTTGCTTGAGAACCTGCGCTTCCACGCGGAAGAAGAGGCCAACGATCCTGCCTTCTCAAAGGCGCTGGCCTCGCTGGCCGAGGTCTACGTGAACGATGCCTTCGGCTCGGCGCACAGGGCGCACGCGTCAACAGAAGGGATTACGCACTACCTCAAGCCTGCTGTAGCCGGTCTTCTGATGGAGAAGGAGATTACCTATCTCGGCAAGGCGCTCGAGAATCCTGAGAAGCCGTTTGTGGCCATCATTGGCGGCTCGAAGATCTCGGGCAAGATCGACGTGATCCAGAACCTGCTCGATAAAGTGGACACGCTGGTGATCGTGGGCGGCATGGCCTACACTTTCCAGCGCGCGCTGGGAGTGAAGACCGGCAAGAGCCTCGTCGAAGAAGACAAGATCGAGATGGCCAAGGACGCGCTGAACAAGGCGAAGGCCAAGGGCGTCAAACTGTTGTTGCCTGTCGACAATATTCTGGCCGACAACTTTGCGGCGGATGCGAAGACGCAGGTGTGGGACTGCTCGAAAGACTTTCCCGATGACTGGCAGGGCCTGGACATCGGTCCGCAATCGATTGCGGCGATTGAAGAAGTGGTTGCGACCGCGAAAACGATCGTGTGGAACGGGCCCGCGGGCGTCTTCGAGTTTCCGAGATTTGCAGTGGGAACGAACGCGATCGCTCACGCTGTCGCGGCGAATCGGACTGCCATTTCGATCATCGGCGGCGGCGATTCCGTGAGCGCGATCAACCAGGCCGGAGTGGCCGACCAGATCACGCACATTTCGACAGGCGGCGGTGCCAGCCTGGAGTTCCTTGAAGGCAAGAAGCTGCCGGGCGTGGAAGCGCTGACGGACAAGTAAAACAGAGATCAGGGGTCAGAGATCAGTTCAATCGCATCCGGCGAAATGCCGGATGCGATTGTTTTCATGAAGCCTGCGGGCCATGAGGACAAAGACGCGCTGTGGCATATTACACACGAGTTCTGTCAAAAGATGAAGAGTTCCCTTCCTTCGAAGAACTCGCGCAGTTGATTCTCGCGAATCACCCCGAATTCCGGCTGACAATCGAGGAAGCAGACGAAGAGGAATGGAACACTCTTCTGCTCTCAGGAAACGACGAAGTCGAAGTCGCGCTGATTGAACGCAATCCCGTGCTGGACGGTTCGATCGGCCAGGATGAGGTTGCCGATTTCGTCGAGGACATGCAGGATTGCAGGCCGAAAAGCGGCGTTCAATGGCTTGTGAATTACCTGGCCTCCGTGAAGACGGTTTATGCCTTTCAGCACCTGCAAGGCTCGGATACAGAGGAAGGCAGCAATGCTCTCCACGCGCTGCGCTCGGCACTTTGGGAGCGCGGAGACGCGATCATTCAGGCCGATGGGGAAGGATTCACAAACGAGGATGGCTATCACATCATCTGGCAGTTCTCCGATTCGGTTTCAGGACCCTGGAAGATGGGCGTGCTTCAGGACGGCGTCTGGCGGCACTTCTCGATGGACTTGGGAGATCCCGATCATCGAGCTGCTTTCCTGAAGGGTATGGTGCCTGACGATTTGACGGCTGTATTGGGATCGGGCTCGTAGAACTTGCAGCCATTATTTTCGAAAAGGGCCTTATCGTTTCAATCTGTGCTCTCCGTCACCCGGAATGCCGGAATCGATCTTCTAGAATTGACTTGAGGAAACCGGAAAATGCCGCGTAAAGCACTCATTGCCGCCAATTGGAAGATGTACAAAACGCCGGCCGAAGCTAAGGCGTTTGTCGATGCTTTTTTGCCTCTTGTTGCCTGGCACACGCGGGATGAGATCGCGCTGTTCCCTTCACCGGTGCTGTTGCCATCCGTGATTGATGGGTGCAAGGGCTCAAAGGTCGCGGTTGGCGCACAGAATATTCATTTCGCCGAGGAGGGCGCGTACACGGGCGAGACCTCGGTTGGACAATTGAAAGCCGTCGGCGGCACGCATACCCTCATCGGCCACTCAGAGCGCAGGCAATATTTTGCCGAGACCGACGAGATTGTGAACAAGAAGCTGCACACGGCCCTGAAACACGGCGTCATCCCCATCGTTTGCATCGGCGAAGTGCTGGCTGAACGCGAGGCCGGCAAAACGGCGAGCGTGCTCAAGACGCAGGTGACAGGCGCATTTGCAGGCATTACGCCCGAGGCCGCGAAGCCGATCGTGATTGCTTATGAGCCGGTTTGGGCCATCGGAACGGGCAAGACAGCGACGCCGGAGATTGCTGCCGATGCGCATCGCATCATTCGCGCGGAAGTGGCCAAGCTGCTGGGCGGCGAAGTCGCCGCGGCAATGCGGATCCTCTACGGCGGCAGCGTGAAGCCGGAGAATGCGACCGCGCTGATTAGCCTGGAAGAAATTGACGGCGCGCTGGTGGGCGGCGCGAGCCTCAAGCCGGATTCGTTTGCGGCGATTGTGAAGTACTGAGCCGGAACTGGACCGCCGAACGGAGCGGCTTTCACACCTAAACCAGCGGCCGAGTTACCGCGTTTGAACCTGCATAGGGGGTAAAGATGAGTACCCTTGCGGCTTCTGCCAATACCAGCGCACCGGCCGATCAGGCCGTCGCTCGTCCCCGCGATCTCTACATTGACCGCCTGCGCAGCATTATGACGGCGCTTGTGGTGCTGCATCATACCGCCATCACCTACGGCGCAATCGGCGCATGGTTCTGGTACGAGTTGAAGCCCTCTGCGGCCTTGTCAAGCCAGTTCCTGATTCAGTTCTGCACTACGAATCAGGCCTACTTCATGGCTTTTTTCTTCTTCATGGCGGCGTACTTCACGCCGGCGTCGCTCGAGCGGAAGGGTTACAGGCAGTTCATCGGCGACCGCTTCACGCGCCTGGGGCTGCCTCTGCTCGGGTTCATCCTGGTGCTGGGACCGCTCACGGCGGCCCTGGCGCACTGGGGCGATACGGGCCGCTTCTGGGAGACATTCCCTTACCTGCTGCAACACGTAATCATCATTCCAGGGCCGATGTGGTTCGTTGAGGTGCTGCTGATTTTCAGCATGATCTATTGCGCGTGGCGAGCCGTGGCCGGCGCGCCGCTGGCCGGCGCAAAACGTACTTCCCGCCCATTTCCACCTACTCTCACTCTGCTATCGACGGCATTGGCGACCGGGCTGGCTGCGCTGCTCATTCGCCAGGCCTCTCCCGTCGGCGTGACATATGCGGGTTTTCAGTTCGCGTATTTCGCGCCGTATGTGGTGCTGTTCGCGGCGGGCATCGCGGCTTGGCGATACGATTGGCTGCGCCAGCTGGAATGGAAGAATGGGCGCGGGATCATCTGGATCGCCATCCTGGTCTGGCCGCTGATGTCCATTGCGGGAGTGGTTACAAATGTCCTGTACGGTGGAAAGGCGAATTACATCACCGGCTTCTCCTGGCCTGCTGTGTTGTACGCAATGTGGGAACCGCTCGTGGCCTGGGGATTCATCGCCGGGTGGCTGCTGCTGGCTCGCAAGTGGATGAATCAGCCGTCCACTTTCTGGTCCTGGATAAGCCGCCGCGCCTACACGGTCTACATCATCCATCCGCCTGTGCTGGTAGGCGTATCGCTTCTTTTGCATGGATGGGCGGCGCCGGCACTGGTCAAATTTGTTGTGACGGGAACGCTGGCTTGTGGAGCTTCCTGGCTTTTCGCCGATCCCCTGGTGCGACTGCCCGGCCTGCGGCGCGTGGTGTAGCGCGAATTCACGCTGCGATTACATCGCCGGATAGAAGCTGGCAATCCAATTCTGGAGGAGCGCCGGGAAACAACCAAGCACAAGAACCCCGGCAGCAATCGCGATTAGTACGACGAGCGTCGCAGGGTGCGCGCGGATCGGTGATTCATCGCTTGCAGGCATAACGTACGCTCGCTTGAGGACCTGCAGATAGTAGTAGAGCGAGACGGCGCTGAACGCGATGGCGAGGGCGACAAGCGTAAGTTGCTCAGCCGGCAGCGAGGTCAAAGGACCTTGCGTGAAGCCAGACCAGCCCTCATTGAGCACCGCGGCAAAGAGATTGAACTTGGCCCAGAAACCGACCAACGGCGGAATTCCTGCAAGCGAGAGAAAAAGCACGAGCAGCACGGCGGCGAGAACCGGGTTGCGTTTATACAAGCCGAGGAAAGAATCGAGCTTGTCCGAGCCAGTGGCGCGCTCGACGACACCAACGACGCCGAATGCGCCGATGGTCGTGAGACCGTAGGTAACGATGTAATAGAGGATGGCTTGCGCGCTTGCGTCGGTCCAGGAAAAGAACGCGAGGCCGAGCAGAATGTAGCCGGCGTGCGCGATGGCCGAGTAGGCAAGCAGCCGCCGCACGCTCGACTGCGCGAGCGCAGCCAGGTTGCCGAAGATCATCGAAAGCACGGAGAGATCCATCAGGATCATCGGCCATGTCGTGACGATGCCAGGAGCGTAATGCGGCAGCGAGGCGGTCGCAGAGTGAGTGGCGGCCATGACGCGGCCCGTCATGTGCAGCATCGCCATCCACCGGAGGATTGCGTAGCTGATCGAGATGAGCAGCGCAAAGCTTGCGACCTTTGAAACCGAAGCGATAAACGCGGCGGCCGGAGCAGGCGCGCCTTCGTACGTGTCGGGCGCCCATAGATGGAACGGGACCGCAGCAACCTTGAAGCCCAGACCTGCGGCGATCATGACCAACGCAATGTAAAGCAGCGGCGCGCCTCCGTGGGCCGACGCCTGCAGCGTGCCGAGAACGACTTTGGGCAAGCTCGTTGAACCAGAAAGCCCGTAGAGATAACTGAAGCCGAAGAGCAGAAACGCTGTCGACATCCCGCCAAAAAGGTAATACTTGATCGCAGCTTCGGCGCTTTTTTCCGATTGCTTGTTAAAGGCCGTAAGAATGTAGAGGCCGAGCGAGAGCAGCTCGAGGCCCACAAAAATGACAAGCAGATCCTGCGCGGCGGCGATGATGAGGCCGCCCGCCGCGGCCATCAGCACGATGGAAACATATTCGCCCGCGTTACGCGTGAAAGTGGAATCTATGAGAAGCAGAAGCGTGAGCGCAGTGAGCACAAGGACGGCAACCTGCGCGACACCCGCCGAGCCTCCTGCCGAGAGCAGAACGTCACTACCAGCGCTGAATCCTGCCCAATCCACTGCACAAACGGCCCAGATGGCCGCGATGCAGCCGGCGACACCAATGAATGCGGCGACGGCAACGCGAATTTCGAGAGCTTTTCTTCGCAGAAATCCTAGATCGATGACGAGCACGAGCAACGCTGCGATTTCCAGGGCGGTTTCAGGCAGCGTGGCGTGAAAGAGGGCGGCGTAGCTCATTGCGCGCCTCCCGCAAGCAGCACCTTCACGGCCGGCTCGATTTGATCGAGAAGAATGCGCGGATAAAGACCGACGACAAGCGTTGAAACACCGAGCAGTGCGACGCCGGCAATCTCCGGCCAGGTGATGGGCGCGAATTTGTGCAATTGTTCTGATTCAAGCTCATGCGGAGTGGGCAGCGCGTCGCTGAAGAAACCCTTTTGCAGGGCCCGCCAAATGTAAGCGACCCCGACGATGATGCCGATACCGGAAACCATGGTCCACCATGGGTTGACTTGCCACGCGCCGACGAGGACCTGTAGCTCTGCGACGAAACCTGAAAAGCCAGGCAAGCCCATAGAGGCGAGGCCGGCAAATACGAAGGCCCATGCCGCAAAGGGCAGCCGTCGCGAAAGGTGCATGGGCTCGAGCTCGGCGAATTGCCGCGTGTGCGTGCGATCGTAGACGATGCGGCCCACGATGGCGAATAAGAGCCCAGCGATGACGCCGTGCGAAAACATCTGCAAGACCGCGCCGTCGACTCCGATTTGGTTGAGCGTCATGAGGCCCAGGAGCACAAACCCCATGTGACTTACGCTCGAGTAGCCGATGACGAACTTGAAGTCGGTCTGTGCGAGAGCGACGAGCGCCCCATATACAATTCCGATGACGGCGAGCCACGCAAAGACGTCGCGCCACGAACCGATGCCGATGAACGAGAACCCCCAAGGATCAAGGCCGTGCGGGAAAAGGCCGATGCCGACGCGCAGGCAACCGTACGCGCCGAGCTTCATGACCACGCCGGCGAGCAGCATGGAAGCGGCGGTGGGCGCTGCGACGTGACCGGTTGGCGCCCAGGTGTGAAACGGCCACATGCCAGCGAGGATCGCGAAGCCGATAAAGACCAGCGGAAAGCACCACATCTGAAAACTAACGGGCAGGCCCGCATGCGCGAGATCGCCGAGCGCGGTGGAGTGGCTGCCCGCGGTAGTGTAGGCCGCAAGCAGTCCGATGAGCACCATCGCCGAGCCTACGAAGGAATAGAGCGCGAGCTTCATGGCGCCGTATTCACGGCGCGTGGATCCCCAGATAGAGATGAGGAAATACTTCGGAACAATGGCAATTTCGTAGAACACGAAGAGCAGGAAGAGATCGCCACTCAGGAAGACCCCGTAGACGCCGCCGATGAGCGCGAGATAAAACGCAAAGAACTGGTTGGTGCGGAGGTTGATATTCCAACTAAAGAGGACGCCGGCAACTGACGCGATGCCGGTGAGCAGAACGAGGACGCGGCTGATTCCATCGGCAGCGAGCAGAAAGTGAATGCCCATCGAGGGCACCCAAACCGCGTCAACAAAAACCTGGCGGCCTTGGCCCATGCCCGCGGCGAATCCAGCCACTGCAATAGTCAAGCCGGCCGCGGCGACTGCGAGCGCCCACAAACGCGCCAATTCGGGTTTGGCTTTGGGCAGCAGCGCCGAGATCAACGCACCGGCAAACGAAATGTAGATCGCCCAGGCCATTCGCTAAAATCTCCAGTGCGATAGCAGGTTCACGACCGTGGGATTGATGGTGTCGAGAATCAGCCGCGGTGCCAGCCCCACGAGGAACATGAGTCCGATTACAGGAGCAAGCGCGATCCGCTCGCTGTGATGCAGATCGGGAAAGCTGACCCAGCGCTCGGGCACGGGGCCGGTAAATACTTTTTGAATCACGGTGAGAATCACGATCGCCGTTACAAGCAAACCGAGAATCGAAACCGTGGCCGCAACCCAGGCGAGCGGGAAAACACCTCGGAAAATGAGGAACTCGCTGACGAAGCTGTTGAGGCCCGGCAGGCCGAGCGACGAAAAGAGCACGATCCCCATGAGACCGGCGAAGACCGGCGCGGGCTTGCGCAGACCCCCGAAATCATTAATGCCGCGCAGGCCCCCGGTGCGGAACTGGATCATGGCGATGAACCAGAAGATGGCGGCAGCAGTGATGCCGTGATTGAACATCTGCAAAATGACGCCGTTCAGCGCGGCGGCCTGGCTCGCCTGCTGCGCTGCGCCATAGACCGGAGTTGCCAGCGCGAAGATTGCGAGCAGGCAGTAGCCGAGGTGATTCACCGAAGAGTAAGCGAAGACGCGCTTCAAATCTTTTTGCGCGGCCGCGGCCCATGCGCCCATAACCACGGTGATGACGGCGAGAACGAGAAGTGGCGTGCGCATGGCGGCAATCTGCACGCCGAATATAGGCAACGCAATGCGCAGCAGACCGTAGACGCCCATCTTGGACATGGCGCCGGTGAGCAGCATGGTCACGGGCGAAGGTGCTTCGGCATAGGCGGCCGGCAGCCAGGTGTGGAAGGGCACGAGCGGCACTTTGACGGCGAAGCCGGCGAGCACGCCGACGGCAAGCCAGGGCATCACCGCGCCCAGGTGCGCCGTGACCATCTGCGAGAGCGCGCCCGACGCGGCCATGGCAGTGAGGATGCCGAAATCCATCGTGCCCGGCGCGTATTTCGTCCCGGTCGAAAGAAAGACGGCGAGAAACGAGAGCAGCAGCGCTACTGAGCCTGCCATGGTATAGATAAAGAACTGCGTGGCCGCCGGGCCGCGGCGCGGACCGCCCCACAATTTGATCAGGAAAAATGCGGGGATGAGGCTCAGTTCCCAGAACAAAAACCAGTGGAAGAAATTGAGCGCGGTGAAAGACCCGAAGAGGCCCGACTCGAGGATGAGGATGAGGCCGTAGAAAAGACCGGGCATGTGGTGGACGCGATGCGATGCGTCGACTGACATGAGTGTGACGATGGCGGAAAGCAAAAGCATGAGCGCGCCGAGGCCATCGGCGCCGAGGTGATACTCGACGCCCAGCGACGGAGCCCATGGGTGAATCTCAACCAATCCGATGCTCCCGTCGACGGGAAGGCTGATCCAGACGAAAAGCGCCACAACAAGGCAGGCGAGCGAAGTGACCAACGCGACGCCGCGCGCGTGCTTGCCCGCGAAGAGCGCGATTGCCGCACCGACGAGGGGCAGCACCGTGAGGAGCGTCAGAATCGGAAAGCCGCTGGCGAGTTCGTTCATGGGCGGCTGCTCCAAAAAAGAAGGACGACGAGGGCGACGACGGCCACAGCCAGGATGCGCAGGTAATCCTGAACGCGGCCGCTCTCAGTGCTCGCCAACAGGCCGCCGCCTTCAGAGAGTTCTTCGCAGGTTTTATCAAAGCCGCCGTCGACCCAATTGATGTCGAGCAGGCGGTTGAGTTGCGCCCATAGGGCGAAGATCCACGCGACAAGAGCGACAATACCGCCCCACACGCGGCGATCGAACCAATCGGCCACGCGTGCCCACCATTGATAAAACGCGATTACTGTGATGCCGTAAAACTCGTCGACGTAGAGGCGATCGCGAAGCGGAGCCCAGAGCCACGGCACGGATTTCTCGAGAGCGTCAGGCTCCTCCGGCTTGGGCGATTTGTTGCCGTAGAGCCGCCAACCGAGCCAAAGGCCGAGAAACACCACCAGCGACGAAGTAACCATGAGCAGGCCCAGACCCGGCTCGGCGAATCCGCGCCAACTGAATGTGGCTACACGGCCCTCAAGGAACGCGTGGAACCACGGCCACGCCGGAGTTCCGATCAAGCCGAGCACCATGGCGAAGAAAGCCAGAATAACGAGCGGCGCCGTCATGATCTTGGGACTCTCCTGCACCGTTTCGTGCCCGCGCCAGTAGCCGAGGAAGACATAGCAGACCTGGCGCGCCATATAAAACGCGGTGAGCAGCGCGCCAAAAACGAGCAGGTAAAACGGACCCTTCGCCACGCTCCAATGCTGCGCGGCTTCGAGAATGCCATCCTTCGACCAGAAGCCGGAGAAGAAGATTGGAAATCCGCACAGCGCCAGCATGCCAATGGTGTAAGTGATGAAGGTGAGCGGCATGTCGACCTTGAGGCCGCCCATGCGGCGAATGTCCTGCTCCTCGTGGCAGCCGTGAATCACCGAACCCGCACCCAGGAACAAGAGCGCCTTGAAAAACGCGTGCGTGATCAGGTGGAACATGCCAACGGCAACGCCGCCCATGCCGAGACCGGCCATCATGTAGCCGAGTTGCGAGACGGTCGAATAGGCGAGGATGCGCTTGATGTCGTTCTGCGCGACGGCGATGAGCGCGGCGAAAACCGCTGTGGCCGCGCCTACCCATGTAACGACGGTGAGAGCGACGGTGGTACCCCCCGGCTGGGCGCCGATGGACATCAGCGGATAAACACGCGCGACGAGATAAACGCCGGCCGCGACCATGGTGGCCGCGTGAATGAGCGCGGAGACCGGCGTGGGACCCTCCATCGCATCGGGCAGCCAAACGTGCAGCGGAAGCTGGCCGCTCTTGCCGACTGCTCCAGCAAAAATGAGAAGAGCGATCGCGGCGGCTGCGCTAAGTCCGAGGCCTGCGTGCTGTGTTGAGAGAATCGCCAGCGAAAGCGGCTCGATGGAACCAAATCCGTTGTTATACAAAAGCAATGTGCCGGATGAAGAAAATAGCCAGACGATGCCCAGGAAAAAGAAAATGTCGCCGACGCGCGTGGTGACGAAGGCTTTTTTCGCGGCTGCGGCAGCCGACGGCTTCTGATACCAGAAGCCGATGAGCAGATACGACGTGAGGCCGACGATCTCCCAGCACATGAAAAGAAGAAGCAGGCTATTCGAGATCACGACGCCCAGCATGGCCCCGGCAAAAAGTGACATGAAGCAGAAAAAGCGCGTCAAATTCTCGTCGTGGGCCATGTAGCCGACGGAGTAGATGAAGATGAGCAGCCCGACGAAGCTGACCATCACGAGCATGACGGCGGCGAGAGGATCGAGTACCCAGCCGAGATCGACGCGCGACGCGCCAAAGTGAAACCACGCGAAGTTGACTGTTTCTCGAACCACCGTGCCGCGAGACCAGCCGCTGACAACGTGCACAAGAGCGATCAGCGACAGGAAGAGCGAGAAGCCGAGTGAGCCGGTCGCCAACGCGGAAGCAAATTTACGCCGCGGCTGCTTAAGCAGCGCAATCACTCCGGAGGCGAGCATTGGCACGGCCGGGATGAGCCACAAAAACCGCGTGATCGAGGACGCGGCGAACTCTGGAACGAATGAAGCGGATTGTTGAATCAAGCGTTCACCCCTTCATCCTGTCGATCTTGTCGAGTTCGGTGGTATTGGTGTGGCGATAAATGGCGATGACGAGACCCAGACCCACAGCGGCTTCAGCCGCGGCGACGGCGATGGAGAAAATGGCGAACATCATCCCCGTGAGCGCCTCCGGATGCGGGCCATAGCGCCAGAAAGCGATCAAATTCAGATTGGCGGCGTTGAGCATCAATTCGATCCCGATCAGCACGAGTATGGCGTTACGCCGAACGAGCGCGCCGCCAAGGCCGATGGCGAAGAGCAACGCTGCAACAACTAGATATCCTGCGAGTGGCGTCGTCATCGCGACCTCGCTTTCTCGTGCATGGCCACAATGACCGCGCCGATCGTGGCCGCGGTCAGCAGGAGAGCCAGAATTTCGAGCGGCAGTACGTAGCGGCCCACAAGCGCGCTGCCGATGTCGTACACGCTTACGGAAGGGACAGCATTCTGCTGCGGAATCGCGCTCACGCTTGCTAGCACTGCCCATCCGATCATGGCAAACACGCCCGCGGCGATGATCAAACCCAGGAACCAGGTCTTGCTGAAGACACCGCCTTTCGGGAGATCGGACCCGCGCGTAAGCAGGATCGCGAACACGATGAGGATTGCGACCGCGCCGATGTAAACAAGAATCTGCGCGAAGCCAGCAAACTGCGCGTCGAGCTGAAGAAACAAAAGTGCCAGTCCGGCGAAGGCCACCGTGACGGCGAGCGCGCAGTGAACCAGGTGCTTGAGCAGCACAGCGGCCAGGCCACCGGCCAGCGTGACGGCCGCAAGCAGATAGAAGATCGGAGTCAACGTTCAAGCTCCCTATTCAGCATAGCGGTAGCTCCTGCGGCCAAAGTGCTCGCCGCGCATGCCCAACCGGCCCATGACGACGTAAGCCGCCGCGAGAATGATTGTGCAGACCACCCAGCGCTGCCAGCCTTCGCCCATAAAACGCCATAGCGCAGTCACCAGCAGATTCAGCAGCGTGTAGGGCAGAACGAATTTCCAGGCAAAGTTCATCAGCTGGTCTTGGCGCAGGCGGGGCAATGTTCCGCGCATCCAGATAAAAACGAAATCCACGACGGAATGAATTGGAGGAACGAAAGCGGCGCCGACCATCCGCCGAGAAAGAGCGTGGTGCCAAGGCCTGAGATGGAAAACATGGCGAGATATTCGCCGAGAAAGAACAGTGCGAATTTGAAGCCGGAATATTCGGTGTGATAGCCGGCGACCAGTTCCGATTCGCCTTCGGGAAGATCGAACGGCGAGCGATTGGTTTCGGCCGTAGCGGCGATGGCGTACATGAGAAAGCCAGCCAAGCCCCACGGCGTAAAGATGTACCAGTGCGGAAAGATGCCGGTGTACTGATCCTGTGCCGCAACGATCTTCGTCAACGAGAGCGAGCCGGTAATCATCACGACCGCGACGCTCGAAAGCAATAGCACTACTTCGTAGCTGATCATCTGCGCCACGGCGCGCATGGCGCCGAGCAGCGAATATTTGTTGCGGCTCGACCAGCCGGCCATGAAGACCGAAAGCTCCGTGGCCGCGCCCATGGCGAAGAAGAAGAGCAGGCCAGAGTCCATGTCGACCAGCACCATGTTGCGGCCCATGGGCAAAACCGCGAAACCCATGAAGACCGTGACCACAAGTGCGAGCGGCGCAAGAAAATGCACCGCGGCATTCGCGCTGAGCGGAACAATGTCTTCCTTGGTCAACGATTTGATGCCATCGGCAATCGGCTGGAAAAGACCGTACGGGCCGACACGATTGGGGCCCAGACGGTTCTGGATGCGACCCAGGCCTTTGCGCTCGAAAACGGTGGTCAGCGCGAAAAGGCCGGGAAAAACGCAGACGATGGCGATGACGCCCAGCAGTGCAGCAGCAGCCGGCCGCAGCCCGGCCGGAAGAAAGCCAACAAGCCAATTGCGCAGAAGAACAAAAATCTGGTCGAGATCCACGAAAAAGGGATTTGCCGACATCGCCTAGCTCCCTCCTTCAGTCTTCGCCGGCGGAGCAGCCGGTGGCGTCGGACTTGACGCCGCGGCCGCTTTGGCGGCGGACGCTTCGGCTGCTGCTTTGGCCTTTGCTTCCACCTTGGCTTTTTCTTCCGCAAGGCGCGCGTCCACTTCAGCGGCTTCCGTTGGATGGATTGAATGGTAATACTCGTTCGATTTGGCCAGTTTTTGACGGTCCTCAAGCAGACCGCCGAAGCGATCGTCGGTGGCCAGCTCAAACTGCGTATCCATCTTGATGGCCTCAAACGGGCAAACTTCAACGCAGATCTGGCAGCTCATGCAGACCGATATATCGATGTCGAAGCGCGCCGGATAAAACTGCGGTTTGCCAACAAAGTCCGGCTTTTTGTCAGCGCTTTTTTCAATGTAGATGCACTTGGGCGGGCACTCTTTCTCGCAGATCTGGCAGGCCACGCAGCGCATGCCGGCCTCCCAATCGGTGCCATCGTAAACGAGAAAGGGAAAGACGCGCGCGTTCTCTGCGGTCGGAATCCGCTGTTCCGGATACTCGACCGTCGTGAGGCGCTCTTTAGAGACGTAGCTTCCGAAGAAGTTCCGCGCCGTCTCCGCCATCCCCTTCAGAATTCCATCACCCAGCAATGCATTTACTCCGTAAAGTCTTCCGTTGTCAGTTGCCGGTTCTCACCGATCCACTTCACCCAAAACGATATCCACGCTGCCAAAGATCAATACGACATCCGCGACATTGTGCCCCAGGCACATGTCTTCCAGAACTGTGAGATTAATGAGGCTCGGTGGGCGCACGCGATAACGATACGGATTCGGCCCGCCATCACTGATGAGATAAAAGCCAAGCTCGCCCTTGGGCGCTTCAATGCGGCCGTACGCCTCGCCGGGCTTGGGACGAAAGCCGCGAATCTTCGCCTTCGCATCCATGATCGGCCCGGCGGGAAGATCGCGCAGCGCCTGTTCGAGAATCCTGATCGACTCGCGCATCTCAAGCACGCGCACCATGTAGCGGTCGTAAATGTCGCCATGGTCGCCGAGCGGAATGCGGAACTGGAATCGATCATAGATGCCGTAGTGGTCCACTTTGCGAATGTCGTAATTCACGCCCGACGCGCGCAGCATCGGCCCGGACACTCCGGCGTTCACGGCGAGCTCAGGCCGCAGAATGCCGACGCCCTGGCAGCGTGCCATCAGGATTTCATTGCTCGAAAGCAGCGCCTCAAACTCGTCGACGAATGCAGGCAAGCCGGCGACCACTTTGCGCGTCGCGTCGAGCCACGGCGCGGACACGTCCACGCGGCAGCCGCCGAAGCGCATATAGTTGCACATCATGCGCGAACCGGTGAGCGACTCGAAGAGGTCGAGGATCTTCTCGCGCTCCTTGAAGGCGTACATCAGCGGCGTGCCGCTGGCGCCCATCTCCTGAATGAGAAAACCGATGGACGAGGCGTGATTCTGAATGCGCGTGAGCTCGGCGAGAATCACGCGAATGTATTCGGCTCGCTCGGGAACCGGCTGGCCGGCAAGTTTTTCAACCGCCAGCGCGTACGCCCAGTTGTTGGTAAGCGAGCAGAAGTAATCGAGGCGGTCGGTATAGGGCATCGACGCCAGATACGAGGCGCCCTCGGCAATTTTCTCGTGGTTGCGGTGCAGGTAACCGAAGACGGGCTTGAGGCGGATCACGCGCTCGCCGTCGAGCGCCACATCCATGCGGAAGACTCCGTGCGTCGACGGATGGTGCGGCCCCATCGCGACTTCAAGCAGCTCGCCTTCGCCGTCCGGCTCAATGACCGGCGGCCGATTCCAGCCCGTGACTCTCTCGGCTTTGGTTTCTACGACGCTCATTTGGCCGCGGCTTCCTGGTCCCTGATCCCTGATCCCTGTTCCCTGCTTTTATGCTCTTCCGCCCGCTTCAGCACTTCATCATGCGCGGTGGGCTCGTATTCAAAGTCGTCGGGCTCCACGTAGTCCTTACGCATCGGGAAATCCTTGAATTCCGGCCACATCAGAATGCGGCGCAGATCGGGGTGGCCTGTAAAAACAATGCCGTAGAGATCGAAGACTTCGCGCTCCTGGAATTCCGCCGCGCGCCAGACAGGCGTGAGCGACGGAAGCTCCGTCTGGTCGGATCGATTTGCCGTGCGCATTCGAATCACCAGCGGTCCGTGCTTTTTCTCGACCGAAAAAATGTGGTAAACCGCTTCAAGAAAGCCGGGCTCGACGTGCTTTCGGGTTTCCTCGACGGTCTCTTCGGCCGGCTGCTCCATTTTCTGCCCATCAGGGCCGTCGACGGTCTTGGTCACCGTGCGGGTCACTTTCACTTTTTCAGCGACTTCTTTGTCGGGCCTGTCGACGCCGGAGACGTTGGAAAGAAAATCGAAGGCGAGCTCGGCGTCGTCGCGCAGAAATGTTGCCACGGCAACGGCAGACTCGGGCGCTAGGCGGAGCGAGTGCTGCGCGGAAGGGCTGGGATTCGACACAAACTTCACGCCTGCGCCGGGAACCGCCGCCTCAATCGCCGCCTTGATCTCTTCCACTGTCTTCAAATCCAGCTCCTGCTCGCTTGCTTCCTTGCTCCCTGCCTCTAGCGAATCGTGATCGGTACCGGCCAAACTCCCTGGTTCGACGTCGGTTCCAGATCGTGCTCGCCCTGCTCCGGCACGGGAAACTCGCCCTGTGCGTTGGAGTCGAGATAGCGCGGACGGTTCTCGCCAGTCAACGGCTGGCCATCGATTTTCTTTTGCAATGTCATAAAAGCCTGGATCAGCGCCTCAGGGCGGGGCGGGCAGCCGGGAATGTGCACGTCCACCGGAATGTAGCGATCGATGCCCTTGAGCACGTTGTATCCCTGCTTGAACGGACCGCCGGAGATGGCGCATGCGCCCATCGCGATCACGTAGCGCGGCTCGGCCATCTGGTTGTAAAGCCGAACCACCTGCGGCGCCATCTTTTTGGTCACGGTGCCGGAGACGATCATCAAATCGGCCTGGCGCGGCGATGGCCGGAACACTTCCGCGCCGAAGCGGGCCAGATCGTAGCGCGCCATGGTGGTGGCGATCATCTCGATGGCGCAGCAAGCCAAGCCGAATTGCATGGGCCACACCGAACTGCGGCGCCCCCAGTTGTAGAGCTCTTCGATGGTGGTGACGAAGATGCCCTGCTTGCCTAGCTCGATCTTCAGATTCTGATCAACTGCCATGAGTCGCTTCACTCCAGTTCACAGTTCGTAGTTCTTGGTTCACAGAAGACTGCTGGCGCGGCAGACAACAGCTGTGAACTATGAACTCGCCTTCTCAATGCCACGTCAGCACACCCTTTGCCCAAGCCCAGGCCAGTCCTTCAACCAGGAGCAGCACGAAGACCAGCATGGCTGCACACGCCCCCGCGCCCAAACCCGTAAATGCCACCGCAAACGGCAGCAGAAAAACGGCTTCCACGTCGAAGATAAGAAAGATGATGCCATAGAGGTAGTACGCTGAGCGAAACTGCATCCACGCGTCGCCCTTTGACTCCAGACCGCACTCGTAGATGGCGTTCTTGATCGCGTTGGGCTTGGCCGGCGAGAATGCCCGTGCCCAGAGCCAGGCCAACCCCAACGGGGCGAGGCCGAAGCCCAGTGCTGCTGCGAACAAAACTGCCAATGAAAAGTAAGGACTGGAAGTCATCGCGGGAAAGAATTTCCTACTCTTTCAAGCTACCAGTTTGGGGTAGGTTTTGGCGAAGGTGCTGGCGCCGGTTGGCGCCATTCAGGCGGCTTTTTTTCCCATTTATCCCATCAGGTGAACCGTTTGCTTGAATCCGCTCTTGAGCCGCCGCTTTCGCCTGCGGCCCTCAGAAAACCCTGCCGCATGTCTGTCGAGAGCCTGGTTTGCATGCCTCGGTTGCACGCGCTCGCAGCAGGGCCAGCAACGCCTGCGAACTGGACTTGGACAGCTCCAGCGTCGCCACTTCGGCCGCATCTCGCTCCCCATGCCACGTGATGGTGACAAAGTGCCGTTTGGCCCACGGCGCGAACAACCCCACCGCGATGGCTGGCAAAACTCCCAGATGATATTTCGCATCTTCGCGATATTGATATGCAATGATCCCGGTGTACGGAATCGAGAGCTGGCCGGAGGCGGAACGGAACTCCAGCGCCACAGCTGAACTCGAATCGACGCGGCCCATACTCCCTTCCTTGACGTCTTGCGTTGTTCCGCTCACGTATGTGATTTCATCTTCCTCCAGCGCAAACGCCTGCACAGCTCCCAAAGTCGCCGCGATCGCGAGAATAATAGCCGCCAATTTCTTCATGATGTGATCCTCCTCTTTCAACGAAGAGGCTAGGCCGTGGCGGCGCGGGATGGGCCGGCGAATGGGACACTTCCTCAAGTGTCCTTATCTCCGATCGCTGCTGGATCCCGCTCTTGAGGTGTGCTTCCGCAGCCGGGCGCTGAGAGCGCTAAACCGAATGCGGTACCGTACTTAGTCATCGCCTTCCGCCTGCTTCGCGTGCGTTTTAAGCATCGGCGGAACAGGTGCATTGCCCATGGCGTCCTTCCACAGGATGACGTTAAGCTTCTCGGCCGGCGCGCGATCGGCGTGGCTGAAATCCATTTTCATGCTGGCCTTTGCTCCAGCCGCGTTCTTTGGATTCGCGGTGTAAATCAGCTCATTGTCGCGGTTCGTGTAGTCCGCCGTGTACGGCGGCTGATCGCCCGGCCCCGCAAACTCGGGCGCGATTATCGAGCAGAAGGCATCGTTGTTATTCATCGGCGGCAGCCCCAGCAATGCTTCCATGGTGCGCACGACGCTCACCGTGGAATAGAAGCGGCTATCGACGAACGGCGCGCCTGCGGGACCATGCGGCGAATACTTGCTGATGACGAGCGCGATGCTGCGATGCGCATCCACGTGGTCGGCGCCGTTCTGCGCGTCGTCCTCAAGAACAAAAAAGGCCGTGTCGTCCCAGTAGGACGAGTGGGAGATGGCCTCAACGGCGCGGCCCACCGCGAGATCATTGTCGGCGACACTGGACTTCGGGGTTGGCCCGCCCGGCCGCGTTCCCGCGGTGTGATCGTTGGGCAGGCGAAGCATGACGAAATCCGGCATGGTGTCGCGGCCGGCCTGGCGATCGGCGACCCACTGCTTGAGATGGCGCAGAAATATCTCCACACGAATCTGGTCGGGAACCATGAGTTCGAAGTCGGGAGCCTCCGACGCGAAGTGACCCACAAGCTCTGGCTTTGTGGCGATGTTGGTCGCGAGCCTCGGAATGGGCCACGGCCACTTGTTCACGCCGCCGCCCCATTCCGCGGGTAGCGCCTCGCCGGGCGCAAACGCTTTATGTGCGCAGGCCGGACCAGCCTGCATGGCGCCCAATGTCGCGTCTGCAACCGCCGGCTGACCGCAAAACGTCGATGAAATGAATTCGCCAAAGTGGTAGTAAGTTTTTCCGTGCGCGGCCAGATCGCCCCACAGATAGCCGCTGGCCGGCTCGTTCACGTCGGGAATTCTCTGCAGCAGCGGATAGCCATCGGCCACAATGCCTTCGTAGTCATACGGTCGCTGCTCACCTCGGTAATTCTGCTGCCAGGTCTTCTCCAGATAATCGGTTCCGATGGCCGCGGTGGACCATACGTGGCCGTCGCCGGAAACTTCGCCGGAATCAAAGAAGTTGTCGAGAACGCCGAACTGAAGGGCCAGTTTGTGTTCGTTGGGAGTGACCGACTGACCATACATCGCGAAGCTCGCGTCGCCGTTGCCAACGGGCTTGCCGTCTTGCTGGAGGTCGCCGAGGATCTGGTCGTAAGTGCGGTTCTCTTTGATGATGTAGATGACGTGGCGGATGCGATGCTTGGCGCCGCCGGCAAATGCAATCTGCTCCTGCGCGGCTTTCATGCGGTTCGATTCGAGAACGGTCGAAGTCCAATTGGCCAGATGGCTATCAATCTCCGATGCATCGATCGCGGCCAGCGAACCGTAAAGAAGCGTGCCAATATAGGTGCTTTTGCCCCGGCGTTGATTAGGCTGCGCATCGGCGATCTTCTGCGGGAAGTTGTTCGGCCCGGTTCCGTTGCCCTTATCGGTCGCGACGTAAAGCGTGCCGCCGGAGGGTGAAGCAACGAACGCCATCGACATCGGCATCCATTCGGTGGGAATGAATCCATCCGGCTCGACCATTCCGGTCCTTGCGGTCTTTGGCGTCAACTTGCGCGGGTCGATCACGGCGATCGCATCGGTGGCCATATTCGCCGCAAAGAGCCGGCTGCCGTCGGCGTTGACGGCGAGAGCAACCGGCTCTGCGCCAAAATAACTCTGTTTTGGCAGGCGCGTATCGAAGTAGCCCTTGACGGCGAATTGTCCCGCGCTCACATTGATGGCGGCGACGGCGTCGCGATTGGCGAGCGCGACATAAAGCGTCTTCTCGCCGGGCGAAAGAACAATCGCACATGGGTGCGTTCCCGGAGCGATAGGACTGGGTGGCTTGAGCAGCGCCAGCTTGCGCGCCACCGTGCCGCGCGTCAGATCAAACTCAACGATCTCCGATGCATTCCACAGCGCAACAAACGCGCGCTTGCCATCGCCGGTGACGGCGAGAGCGATGGGGTAAGTCGAAGGCACGGCGTCGCTCTCGGAGAGATCGAACCGTCTCTCGATCGCGCCAGTCGCAGCGTCGACGAGAACAACATCGTCGGAGAGATTCTCGGCGATGAGCAGCTTCTCTCGGCCGGGCTCACCAAGGACGGCAATTGCGGCTGGGTACGGCAGGCCTTGATCGTTGTCCAACCCGACTGGAAGGCGTGTCTTTCGTCCCCTTGCGAGCGGCGTGACCGGCAAATGAATCAATCGCTCGGGCGCGATCTTTCCGTTGGCGAAGCTGTAGACAGCGATGCCGCTGCCAACATCGTCCCGGCCGTCGCCTTTCGCATCGGTCAGAGAGGCCATGCTGGCGTAAAGGTGTCTCCCATCACGGCTGAACGCGAGACCGGAGTAGAGAGTTTGATGGGCGTGCGGTGATGTGCGGAGATCCGGAAAGTCGGCTAGCGTGCCGCTCTCGGTGTCGAGCACCGAGAACGACTGGTCGTACTTCGACTCGAAGGTTCCGTAGCCCGCGTTCACCGTGACGACGTAGCGGCCATCGGGCGAGACAGCCATTGAGATGGGCTCGCTGTTGATGCGCTGCGGATGGCCCGGAGCTTCACCGATCAACTGCTTGCTCGAAGGCAGGTCGATACTCGGACTGTTTTGGGCGGATTGTGCCGAAAGCGCGATCGAGCCAATGCAAACGGCGAAAGCGGCAAAACCTCGATGAATCCTGAATTCCATTGGGAAAGGCCCCACAGCTATCTAACGAACCTTTGATGAACGTAATGTAAACCGTGAAGGCAGCGCGTGGCGACAGGGGGACTGTCTATGGAGATGATGGGAGACGGCTCGCGCACGGAGTCAAATCGGATGGCTGGACAATGGGTTTCCCGTCCCTTCTCCGCCGCGAAAGCCCACGGCGGAGAAAGGTTGGGGCCAGGGAGAACGGTTCAAAGCAGGTTACGGATAGATGCCGCGAATCTCAACAGCTTCTGCCACGCGGCCGATACCGAGCATGTTGGCGGCAATGCGCATAGGAACCTTTCGCTCCATGTGAATCTTGAGCACGTCGCGGAAGGCTGTCTTCATGACATGATCGAGACGCTTGTAAATGTCGCGCGCTTCCCAGAATAAGTGCTGCTCGTCCTGAACCCACTCGAAATAGGAAACAGTGACGCCACCCGCGTTGCAAAGGATGTCCGGGATCACGAAGACGCCTTTGCCTTCGAGAATTCTGTCTGCCGCGGGCGTGAGTGGACCGTTGGCAGCTTCTGCGACGATCCGCGCTCGGACGGCGGATGCATTCTCCGCGTGGACGGCATTTTCAAGGGCGGCAGGAACGAGGATGTCGCACGAGATAGCCAGAAGTTCGTGCGGCAGGATCGGCTCGCTCTCCGGAAAACCGTCCACATGGCCGCAGAGCGTCTTCATATGAATCAGTTCGGGAATGTTCAGGCCGTTGCGATTGTAGACGCAGCCCGTCGAGTCGCTGACAGCGACGATCTTTGCTCCTGCCTCGTAGAGCAACTGAGCGGCGATGGAGCCGGCGTTGCCAAAGCCCTGTACCGCGACAGTTGTGCCCTTTAGCGGCATATGGAGATGCTCGCAGGCGCTTTCGATCGTTGAAAAAACGCCGCGGCCCGTGGCTTCGTTGCGGCCGAGCGACCCGCCGAGGCTGATGGGTTTGCCCGTCACCACGCCTGGAATTGCATAGCCCTTGGTCATGCTGTAGGTGTCCATGATCCAGGCCATGGTCTGCGAGTTGGTGTAGACATCAGGAGCGGGAATATCCTGCTCCGGTCCGATGATCGGCAGAATCGCGCTGGTGTAGCGGCGCGTCATCCGTTCCAGTTCGCCCTGGGACATCGATTTCGGATCGCAGGTGATTCCGCCCTTGGCTCCGCCGAAGGGAATGTTCACCACCGCGCACTTCCACGTCATCCACGTGGCCAGCGCCTTTACTTCGTCGAGCGTGACCTGCGGATGAAAGCGGATGCCACCCTTGGCCGGTCCGCGCACCGAGCTGTGCTGCACGCGGTAGCCGGTGAATGTTGCCGTCGTCCATGCGCACCGGCACGCCCACCGTCAACATGCGCTCAGGGTACTTGATCATCTCGCGCGTATTCTTTTTGAGGCCCATCGCGTCCGCTGCTGTGTCGAAGTTTTCCATCGCGACGTCATAGGCGTTTGCTTGAATCGCTACTTCTGTTGGCATTGGTGCCACCTCCTTGCCTGGGCCGCCGAGGTTGCCCCGTCCTTCTTCGTTCGTCTTCCCGAACAGAAAGGGTGGGATGCCTCACCGGCAGTCGCTCAGGCCAAGCTCGTTTCCGCGACACGCGCCGTGCTCTGGTCAACCGGCCGGCCGCTTGCGTAGACCGGAAGCAGCCATTTCCGGTACGCAGATGAAATTCCGTGCGTCGCGTCGAAGTACAACTGCCGCAGCCGGCGCGTGACATCACCGATGGCTCCGTTCGCGACCGGGCGATGATCCACGCGCACAACCGGCGCAACGCCCACTGCCGTTCCGGTCAGGAACAACTCGTCGCAAACATACAGTTCGCTGCGGGCGATTGGCCGCGCGACCGTCTCGATGCCCAGCTCGTGTGCGGCAAGCTCCATGATGGAGTCGCACGTGATGCCTTCAAGAATGTTGTCGGTCACTGCGGGCGTGATCAGCCGGCCTTTGCGCAGCATAAACAGGTTGCAGGTGGCGCCCTCAGTCACGTGACCACTCTCATTGAGCAAAATGGCCTCATCGAATCCTGAGCGGCGTGCTTCGTCGCTGGCCAGCGCGCTATTGGCGTAGGCGCCACTGATCTTGGCACGCGGAGGAATGGCATTGTCTTCGATGCGCCGCCACGAGCTCATGCCGGCGTGCAGGCCGTTTTCGCTGTGCAGGTATTCGCCGAAGGGCACGGCGGCGATAAAAAACGCATCCTGGTCGTCAAGGGACACGCCGATGCGCTCGGCACTCTTGTAAGCCAGAGGCCGAATGTAGAGATCGCCGTGAAAGGCATTGCGCCGCGCCAACTCAGCCGTGATCTCGCACAGCTCGTCGGGTGTGAGGGGCACATCGATGCGCAGAATTCCGCAGTTCTGCTTCCAGCGTTGGTAGTGCTCCCTGGGCCGCAGCAAAAAGAGCTCCTGCGCGGTCTCGCTCCAGTAAGCGCGGATGCCCTCGAAAACCCCAGTTCCGTAGTGCAACGCGTGAGTCAGGATTCCCACGCGCGCCTCGCGCATGGGCACATATTCCCCGCCGAAATACACAATCAGGTTGGGATCGGCATCTGCCTTCATGTCACACCTCCGACAGCGACTCCCGGTACAGTTCCCTTCCTCGCGCCAGGGCGCGCTCGTCGAGTTCCACCCAGCGCGGATTCTTAACCAGGCGGCGCAACGCGTCATCAATGCTTGCCCGCGGCAGCGCGCCCGCAATTTCGAGCAGCGCGCCAAGCATCACCATGTTGGCAGCGCGCTTGTCGCCCAACTCGTCGGCCAGCTCAGTGAACGGGAGAGCGAGCACATGCACGCCGTCGCGCACGCAATCTTCGGGAAACTCCTGGCCGTCGTAAATCACCCAGCCGCCTGCGCGCACGCTTTTGTCGAACTTGCGCAGCGATGGCTCGTTCATCGCCACCAGCACATTGGGAGAAGTCACGAGCGGCGAATCGATGGAATGGCGCGACAGCCGTACGTGGCAGTTCGACGTGCCGGAGCGCATTTCGGGACCGTAGGACGGCAGCCATGACACTTCAAACCCCGCGTCGAGTCCGGCCTCGGCCAGTACCTCGCCGAGAAGCAATACGCCTTGCCCGCCGAAGCCGGCAATGCGCACCTCGAGGTCAATCTCCTTGTCGCCCGCGACGGCTGCCGCGTTGCCTTCCGGCAAGTCATTCTCGGCGACCCCGAGAATGCGCGGCAGCTCATCGAGCGCGGGTTGCGGCGTCACTGGCCTGAGATCCGCCGCTTCAATCCGCTCTTTTGTCCGGTCGCAGAAAACCCCAAGCCGGAACTCACTTTCCAAAACGTCGCGCACCCAGTGCTGCGCCTCCACAGGCGTCATCTTCCAAATCGTCGGACACGGCGAAAGCACTTCGATCAGCGAAAATCCCAACCCGCGCACCTGGTTCTCGATGCCGCGCCTGATGGCCCTCGCCGCCTGCGCAGTCTGCTTGTTGTCGCCCAGGGCTACGCGCTCAATGTATGCAGGCGCTTTGAGCGTGCTCAGCAGCTCGCTCACGTGGAGCGGATAGCCTTCTGTCGCCGCGCTGCGGCCATTGGGAGTCGTGGTGCTCTTCATTCCCAGCAGCGTCGTCGGCGCGGCCTGGCCTCCGGTCATGCTGTAGATGGCGTTGTTCACGAAGATCACCGTGATGTTTTCGCCGCGATTGGCGGCGTGCAGAATCTCCGCTGATCCGATCGCCGAAAGATCGCCGTCGCCCTGGTAGCTGATGACGATGCTTTCGGGGCGGCTGCGCTTCATGGCAGTGGCCACAGCCGGCGCACGGCCATGCGCGGCCTGCACGTTGCCCACGTCGAAGTAGTAATAGGTGAAGACCCCGCATCCAACAGGGCCGACCATGATGGTGCGATCCTGCACTCCCAGGTCGTCAATGGCTTTGGCGACCATCTTGTGCACGGTGCCGTGGCCGCAGCCGGGACAGAAGTGCGTCTGGTGCTGAAGGTCTTCCTTGCGCTCATAGCGCTCGTAGAAGGACGTGGCCCTGCCTTGCGCGACTTCGTATTCTGCCGCCGATTCAGTAGACATTTGCCATACGCTCCTCTTCTTGAGCCGGCTGCGCAACACCGCCCCGGCGCGCCAGCTCGCGAACCAGCGCCAGCACTTCCTCGTGCGAGGGCACATTCCCGCCCACACGGCTCAAAAACTCGACCGGCCGCGAACCGTTCAGCGCCAGCTTCACGTCTTCGATCAACTGGCCCGTGCTCATTTCGACCACTCCAAAAACGCGCGCGCTGAATGCCAGCCGCTGGAACTGCACCACCGGAAATGGATAGAGCGTGATGGGGCGAAGCACGCCGACTTTGATCCCGGCAGCGCGAGCCTCGGCGGTGACGGCTTTCAAGATGCGTCCGACAATGCCGTAACCGACCAGCACAATCTCCGCGTCCGCGGTCATCCACTCCTCGGCACGGGTTTCGCGCTGCTCGGCGATTTTGTACTTGGCCTCGAGTGCGCGAACGTGCTTTTCCAGCTTGTCGAAATCCAGTTCCAGCGAGGTGATCAGGTTGCCGCGCGATGCCGCAGTGCCTGCAACGGCCCAATCCGGCAAGTGCGTCGGCGTGGCTGCCTGCGGAAACTCCACCGGCTCCATCATCTGCCCGATAAATCCGTCGGCGAGAATGAACACCGGGTTGCGATAGCAGTCTGCCAGTTCGAAAGCCAGAGCGGTCAGGTCCGCCATCTCCTGCACGGAGTGCGGCGCCAGCACGATCGTCCGATAGTTGCCGTGGCCACCGCCCTTCACCACCTGGTGATAGTCGCTCTGCTCCGCTCCAATATTGCCCAGGCCCGGGCCGCCGCGTGTAATGTCTGCGATCACGCAAGGCAGCTCCGCCCCGGCCATGTAGCTGATGCCTTCCTGCATCAGGCTGATGCCGGGGCCGCTCGACGCCGTCATGGCGCGCACGCCCGCCGACGCAGCGCCGTACAACATATTGATGGCCGCGACTTCGCTCTCGGCTTGCACGTAGACGCCGCCGGTCCTCGGCATGAATTCCGCCGCGGCTTCGGCAATCTCGCTTGCCGGCGTAATGGGATACCCGTAAAACGCGCGGCATCCGGCAAGAATCGCGCTCTTGACGATGGCTTCGTTGCCCTTCATCAGTTGCTTGCGCATGCGCTCGCCCCTTCCGCTGCAGCCTTTGCCGCGCGCGTCTCAACTTCATGCGCGCTCACCAGCCGGTAAACCGTAATCGCCCCCGGCTCCGGGCAGACCATGAAGCAGATTCCGCAACCTGTGCAGCCTGTGCCTGCATACACCGCGGTCCGGTAGCCGTAGTGATTCAGCCGCTCGCTCATCGCGATTACTTTGGGCGGGCAGGCCTCAATGCACAGGCCGCAGCCTTTGCACTCCTCCTCGTCGATGCGCAATTGGCCCCGATCCCGTTTCTGATCCGGCGCTCTTCCGTCCGTCATCGCGCTCACTCTGCTACCCTCCTGACCCCTTCCAACTCCGCCGCTCAAACCAGCGCCGCTGTCCGCTCCATGTAGTGCGAGCGCACGGCAAAACCTTCCAGCTCCGCCCTGAAACGCGGATCGGCAATCGCAATCAGCGCCTCGGCGCGCTCGCGCAAAGTTTTCCCATGTAAATAAGCAATGCCGTGTTCGGTAACGACGTAGTGCACGTCGGCGCGCGAAGTGACCACGCCTGCGCCCGGCTCGAGCACCGGCACAATGCGCGAGACCGTTCCGCCACGGGCGGTCGAGGGCAGCGCGATAATCGGCACGCCACCCTTGGACCGCGCTGCACCGCGAATGAAGTCAATTTGGCCGCCGAATCCGCTGTATGGCCGCGTGCCCAGTGAATCCGCGCACACCTGCCCCGTCATATCCACCTGTAACGCGCCGTTGATGGCCACCATTCGATCGTTCTGCGCTACCACAAACGGATCGTTGGTGTAGCTGATGGAACGAAACTCGAAGCTGGGATTCTCGCGGATGAAATCGAAGAGCCGCTGCGTGCCTAGCGCAAAGGCCACCACGGCCTTGCCGCGATGAAGCGTTTTGCGCTCGCCGTTGATGACGCCCGACTCCATCAGTTCGATCACGCCGTCGGGGCACATCTCGGTGTGAATGCCCAGGTCGTGCTTGTCAGTGAGGCAATGCAGCACCGCCTCGGAGATGCCGCCGATTCCCGTTTGAAGCGTGGCGCCATCGGGAATGAGCGCCGCGACATTGCGCGCCACGCGCATGTGCAGCTCTGTGCACGGCTCGGCTTCGAGTTCCAGCAGCGGCCGGTCCGTCTCCACGATGCAGGAGATGTGGCTCACGTGGATAGTGGTATCGCCGTGAGTCCGCGGCATCTGCTGGTTCACTTCGGCAATCACGATCTTCGCGGTGCGAACCGCTGTCAGCGTGCAGTCCACCGTCGTGCCCAGGCTTACGAACCCGTGCGCGTCCGGCGGCGAAACCTGCATCAGCACAACATCAAGCGGCAGAGCGCCGCTCTCGAAGAGGCCTTCAATTTCGCTCAGGAAAATCGGCGTGTAGTCGGCGCGTCCGTTGCAAACCGCTTCGCGCACGTTATCGCCCAGAAACAGGCCACGATGCCGGAAATGACCCGCATACTCGGGGCGCGTGTAATCCGCCGCGCCCAGCGTTTTCATGTGGATGATTTCGACGTCGTGGACTTCGGCGGCACGCGCCACCAGCGCGTCCACAAGAACGGAAGGCGTGCCACAGCCTGATTGGATCCAGACACGAGCACCTGAAGGTACAGCTTTGAGCGCCTGCGCCGCGCTCATGCGCTTGCGTTGGGTTTCCTCGCTCCAGGTCATCTTGAGCCGCCGCTGCACATCCGCAAGGGAATGTGCATCGGCTCTGATCGTCCCATCACGGGTCGCGCCTCCGGTCTTGCTCTCAACTCCCTTCAAGCCGCCATTAGTCTGGGCTTTAGGAGTGGGCTGCGCTGTGATGGGAGTCACCCCAGCCTCTGCACAAATGGGGCGGAAATTCCGGCCGAATTGAGGATCTTATTCGAGGCAGGAGGGGTTGAGAAATCGAATCACGCGCAAATCGGGATGTTTGAGCACGATTGTTGCGAAGAATCAGAGCAAGGGAGTCCTCGACGCACGGAAAGTGCAGCCGGGCCCTCCCTCATAGGTGAGCGCGCCAGC
>Ga0326728_10006030_pt1 | contig 33185 bp, 39 predicted proteins | sample MB3enrmetagenome_FD_207602 | JGI IMG/M metagenome (GOLD analysis project Ga0326728, IMG submission 207602) | Lab enriched peat soil microbial communities from McLean, Ithaca, NY, United States - MB31MN | ecosystem: Environmental > Terrestrial > Soil > Wetlands > Peat | place: USA: New York... | reverse complement strand
GGAGAGTTCAGAAAGTGGAGCCGGGGGACTCTCCTCCTCCCGCCGGGGCGGGGATGAATTTCACTGGAGGTTGTCATCGTCGGCTGACTCCTTCTTCAGAATGCGATCGAGGTCGCGCTTGCCGTGCAGGATGCGAATGACCCTCACGGTCTCCCCCTCCACCACGTAGAAAATGAGGAACTCGTCGAACTCTTTCACCGGCCAGAACCGCAACCCCTTCAGGGACGGGTTCCGGAGCTCCCTTGGCGCTCCCATATGGGGCGTGCGCAATAACTCCTCGACCGGCGCCTCAACGGTTTTCACGAACCGCAACGCGGCATCGAGCGCATCTCGCTCGACCAGGTACCATCGGAATTGCCGGAGAATGTCGTCCTGCGCCCGCGGGCGAATCATTGCTTTCACGGCCGCTTCCGTGCCTTGTGCTTCGCGGCGATGTTCCGCGCTTCCACTTTCAGGTCTTTCCAGAACTCCGGCGTCACTGGAATGTCGTCGCCGCCCGCCAGGCCTTCCAGCAGCAGCACCTCCAACCGGGCGTCTTCTGCTTCCCTCTGGGCCTCGCGTAACAGCGAGCGGAAATACTCGCTTACGTTGCCGTAGCCCTTGGTGGCGAGCTGATGGTCGATGAATGCCTTCAGGGACTCGGGCAGCGAGATGGTAACGGTGGTCATGGGTGCTTCCTCGTTTCGGGGCTCCTGCCATGCAGCCTAGGATGCTTCTTAACTGTTCTCAATAGATAAGAAGCACTCCCGGCTGGCCGGTTCGGCCATAAAGAGCGCCATATAAGGACGTCACCACACACTTCTTCACAACAATCTGAGACCCATAAGTCCTTTACTATCTTCCCCGCCCCCAGCCCAATTTCAGGCTGCAGCCCACCCCCGTGCTATTGCTGGTAGCGAGAGGACCCATGCCAGCCACCGTCCAGTCCGTTTCCCCCCGGCGCTTCGCCATCAATCCCGCCCACGCCGCCTGCTCCACCGGTCCAGGCACTCCCCAGGGCAAACCTCGCACCGCCCAACCCTCCCGCAATCACGGTTTCACGGCCGCTGACCTCGCCGTCATTCGGCCCGAGGAACTCCACGCCGCCGTCAGGCGCACGGCTGGCCGGGCCGCCGTCTACCATCCCGCCACTTCCCAGGACCTCTTTGCCATAAAGCCCATCGCCCTCGTCCAGCCTGGTCGAGTGCCTCGCCCGCGGCCTCGCCTCCGCAAGTCCAACAGCTCCTATCTCTTCCGCCATCGCCCAGCGCCACCCGAATGCTTCAATCGCCCCTTGCAAGCACCCGATCCCATCACCGCCATAAAAAATACCAAACGAACCGAATTTATGGACCTAACCGCAAGAAACAACACCCTTTACGTCTCCAAAAACGAACCCTATCGACGCCCCGCGGCCAAGCCTTCCGCCGGAGCCGACAACGGACCCCGTTTCTCCGCCATCCGGCCCCGGAAACCGCACCACCCCACCACGGAAGCCTTCATGACATCGACAGCCGCAGCGCCCCCGGAACGGCCACGCACCGTCTATCCTCATTCCGGCAGCTCACCAACCCCGCCCCACAGGAAATTGGGTTCCACGCCTAGCGTTCCGTTCGCGTTAACGTCTATATAGGGACTATTCCACACCTCGGCACAACTATGCTCATCCGGCTAACTACGGTCGCATTGCTCCTAATTGCAGGAGCAGCCGCGCAGACCACTTCCTTTCCCAAGCCCTCCTATTTCCGCGAAACCTTCGCCCGGACTCAGACCCGCGTCGAACTCCAGGACCCGGTCAAATTACGGGACTTCCTGGTGAACGGCAAGCTCGCGCTCTCGCTCAAGTCGTTCCTGGAGCTCGTCATGGCGAACAATACCGACATTCAGCTTCAAATGCTTACGCTGGAGTCGCCCAAAAATGCCATCATGCGGGCGCTGTCCACCTGGGACCCGACCGCCAGCGCCAGTTTCAGCAGCACGCGTTCCGCTTCGCCTTCGGTGACCTCGCTGGCCGGAGCCACCACGTCGGTCACCTTGAGCCAGCCGGCCAACTTCGGCTTTTCCGAGACCCTGCCCAGCGGCATGCAGTACAACGTGGGATATTCGGCGTCCAAGAGCACCAGCAACAGTTCCTACGTCACCGTGAACCCCAGCTTGAGCTCCGCGTTGAGTTTCAACTTTTCGCAGCCGCTTCTCCGCAACCGTGGCGCGTCCGTGAACCGCCTGAACCTTATGATGGCCAAGAGCCGCTATCGCGTGGCCGGTTCCACTTTGAAAAGCAACCTGATCTCGCTGGTCAGTGGCGCCGAAAGCGCGTACTGGGACGTGGTGCAGGCGCGCGAAAACCTGCGTGTGGCGGAAAGCTCCCGCAAGCTGGCCGAAGATTCCCTGGCGCTTTCGCAGAAGGAGCTGGAACTGGGCGCCATTTCGCCTCTGGACATTTACAACCCTCAGCAGCAGCTCGCCACTGCCGAACTCGCAGTGTCGCAGGCCAAGTTCTCGCTCGCCCAGACCGAGAACGCCTTGCGCAAGCAGATCTCGGCCGATCTCGATCCCGAAGTCCGGCGTGCGCCCCTGGAACTCACCGAGAGCGTCGATACCCCCATCGATACCGCGCCTCTCGATGCCGAGCAGTTCGTCGCGCGCGCCCTTCGCGCCCGCCCGGACTTGAAAGCCGCCGTGCAAACCCTGGATACGGACGACATGCAGATCCGCTCCGCGAAGAACGAAATCCTGCCCAACCTCTCGCTCACCGGGTCCTACACCACCCAGGGAGTGGGTGGCAACCTGTACCAGCAGAACGCCGCCGGCTTCGGCTCCTGGACCTCCGGCGGACTGACCGATTCCCTCAGCCAGATGTTCGGCTTCGGCTACCCGGTCTACGCTTTCGGCCTGAACCTGACTCTCCCCATCCGCAACCGCGCCGCCACGGCCGATATGGCCGACGCCCTGGTGCAGAAGAAACGCGATGCCCTCAGCTTGCGAGACAGCCAGCAGGCGGTCAGATTGAGCGTTCTCAACGCCGTCAGTAACGTAGAATCCAGTAAGGAGTCGTTGAAACTGGCAATCGTGGCGCGCGATTTTGCAGTCAAATACCTGGACGCCGAGAACCAGAAGTTCCAACTGGGAAGCGAGCCCATGCAATTCGTGCTGCAAGCCCAGACGCAGCTCTCCACGGCGGAATCCGCGGTGGTTTCGGCGCAGGTAGGTCTGCGGCGCAACTTATTGAACCTGTTCGCCCAGACCGGCGAATTGCTGGACCAGCGCGGAATCGTGATCCAATAGGCGTCCCATGGCGGCACAGACGGTCCCACAAGCGAACACCCCAGGATCTGGCCTATCGCTCGTAACCCCTGCAACGTCATACGTTAGACCGGCTCCGGGATTTGGCAGGCGCCGTGCCCCTGTGGTGACCTGGTAGACCCGAAATGGATATCCCACGCAAAGACGCGAAGCGGAAGAAGGCCATCCGCATCGCCGTCATCCTGACCGTCCTGGTGCTGGCGATCGGCGGCCTCGGCTATGCGGTGAACCGGCTCAAACCGGCCGCCCCTCCCGTGGATTTCTCGGCCCTGTGGCCGGATACCGTCAAACGCGGCTCCATGGTTCGCGAAGTGCGTGGCATCGGCACCCTGGTGCCGGAAGACACCATGCTCATCACCGCCACCACCGACGCGCGGGTGGAACGCATCCTGATCCGGCCCGGCACGCCGGTACGGGCCGATTCGCTGGTGATGATCCTCAGCAGCCCGGAGCTCGATAACCAGTTGCTGAGCGCCGAGTACGCCGTCAAGACCGCGCAGGCCGATTATGACAAGCTGGAGGTGACCCTGCAGGCCTTGCTCCTCGACATGCAGTCCAAAGTCACCCAGGTCCAATCCGACTACAACGTCGCTGAACTGCAGGCGGAACGCGATGCCAAACTGGCCAAGGACCAACTCGTTTCCGAGATCGACGCCAAGATTTCGGCCACCAAGGCGGCGCAACTCCTGGACCAACTGGCTAACGAAAAAAAGCGCGTGGAGATCAACGCGAAATCCGACGAAGCCTCGCTGGCCGCCGCCCGCGTCCGGGTGGAGCAGTTGCAGGCCGACTATAAGCTTAAGCAGAGCCAGGTGGACCGCCTCAGGGTCCGCGCCGGCTTCGACGGCATGCTGGAATCGTTGCCCACCCCGCTCACGCCGGTGGAAGAAGGGCAGAGGGTGGCGGCCGGCGCGCCGCTCGGCAAGGTCGCCCAGCATTCCCACCTGAAGGCCGAGTTGAAGATCCCCGAAACCCAGGTAAAGGATATTGCCATCGGCCAGCCCGCGGTCATCGACACGCGCCTGGCGGGCGGCGGGTCGAACGGGTTGATCAATGGCACGGTATCGCGCATCGAACAATCCATCGTGAACGGAACCGTGACCGTGGACGTCGCTCTGAAGGGCGCGCTCCCTCAGGGCGCCCGGCCCGACCTGAGCGTGGACGGCACCGTCCAGCTCGAGCAGTTGAACGACGTGATGTTCGTGGGGTGTCCGGTATACGGGCAGGAAAACGCCACCGTGCAGCTCTTCAAGATCGAGCCCGATGGCAAGTACGCCAACAAGGTCAAGGTGACCTTCGGGCGCCGCTCGGTCAGCTACATCGAGGTAAAAAGCGGGTTAAATGTCGGTGATCGCGTGATACTTTCGGATATGTCGTCGTACGATAATTACGACCGGATTAAGTTGAACTAAAAGGGTACGAATCTCGTCAGAGAGGTAGATGAACATGGACAACGGTTCCCAACCGCTGATTCGACTGGACCAGGTAAGCAAGGTTTTTGTGACCGACGAAGTGGAGACGCACGCTCTCTCCGGCATCCACTTCCACGTGAACAAGGGAGAGTACCTGTCGATAGCGGGACCGTCGGGTTGCGGAAAATCCACGCTGCTCGCCATCCTGGGGCTGCTCGATACCCCCACCGACGGAACCTATTATTTGAATGGGAAGCCTGTAACCGGACTGAAACTCTCCGAACGGGCTCGCATCCGCAATCGTGAGATCGGGTTTATCTTCCAGGCGTTCAACCTGATTGGCGATCTCACCGTCTACGAGAACGTGGAGCTCCCGCTGACCTATCGCGGCATGCCTTCGGCGGAACGCAAGCGCCGCGTGCAGGAAGCGCTGGAGCGGGTGGGAATGTCGCACCGCATGAAACATTACCCCTCGCAGCTTTCCGGCGGCCAGCAGCAACGTGTGGCCGTGGCTCGGGCCTTGAGCGGCGATCCCCTGATCCTGCTGGCGGACGAGCCGACCGGAAACCTGGATTCGGCCAATGGCGAAGCCGTGATGAGTCTGCTGCGCGAGCTCCACGCCGCCGGTTCCACGATCTGTATGGTTACCCACGACCCGCGCTATGCGGAATTCGCCGACCGGACCATCCGGTTGTTCGACGGCCGCATCGTCGAGGAGAGCGTGGAATCCGCCAAAAACTAGGGTTACCCTCCCGCCGGCGCCTCCGCGTGAGGCGGTTCTCCGGCGCCGGTGGGAGGTGTCGGCGCCTGGCTACTGCCGGCCAATCGTTGGGCCTGCGGGTGATCGATAGGAGGGGATCGCGATGATCGCATCGGTAAAGGGGGCCTGGAGAATGTTGGCGGCGCTGGCGCTCGGCGGCATGCTGTACGCCAGCGTGATCCCGTCGCCGCGGGCCCATTTCCATCGCAGCTACTCGCTGGCCGCGAACGGCCACGTGATGGTTCAGAATCTGTACGGCGACGTCAGCATCACCGCGTGGGATCGCGACGAAGTGCTGGTGGAGGCCGTCAAACGCTCCTCCGATCCGGGCCGCCTGGACGACGCGCAGATCGTGGTCGAACCTTCTTCCAGCGGGCTCTCCATTCGCACCCAGTATTCCGGCGCCGATGCCGGACATCTCGCCAGCGTGGAGTACCGCATCACCGTGCCGCGCGCGGTTTCGCTCGATCGGGTCAAGTTGATCAACGGCGGCCTTTCCATCAGCGGCGTGGCCGGTTCGGTTACCGCCTCCGCGGTAAACGGCAGCATCAAGGCGGAGAAACTGGGAGGCTACGCCGACCTTTCCACCGTCAACGGCCGCCTCTCCGCGGACTTCAACCGCATCAGCGCCGCCAACCCCATCTCGCTGCGTTCGGTCAACGGTCCCATTACGCTCTCCATCCCATCCGGCGCGGGGGCGACCCTGAACGTCCGCAACCAGAGCGGCGGCATCGAAACCGAATTCGGCACCGCCATCCGCGGCGATAGCGGCCAGGAATTGCACACCCGAGTCAACCGCGGCGGAGCCGCGATCCAGGTACACAACGTGAATGGCGGCATCTCCATTCACGGTCAGGGCTGCGCCATGGATGTCCCGCGCGGACATGGAAGTTAGGAACCAGGAGTTAGCCGCCCGGCGCCCCACTGACAACGGCGACTTAGCGTGCTAACCTGACAGGCCATGTACCCTATCGCTCAGGACCTCCGGTACGGCGTACGCTTGTTTTCGAAAACGCCGTCGATTGGTATCATTGCCGTTCTGGCGCTGGCGCTCGGCAGCGGCGCAAGCACCGCGATCTTCAGCGTGGTGGATGCCGCGCTGTGGAAGCCGCTTCCGTATCGCGGGCCGAAAAGCCTGCTGGTGATTTGGGAAAAGAATCCGGCTCTGAACCGTTTCCGGATGTTTGTCGCGCCGGCGAATCTGCCGGCCTGGCAGCAGAATCGTTCCTTGGAGGGTATGGCCGCGGTGATGGCGCAGCGCATCAATCTTACGGGCGGTCCCAATGGTCATATCGAGCCCGAAGAACTGCGCGCCGAGCGCGTCTCGGCCGGCCTGTTTTCCGTGCTGGGCGTTCAGCCCGCCCTGGGCCGCGCCTTCCAGCCCGACGAGGACGTGCCCGGACATACCGACTTCGTCCTCTTGAGTAACGGCCTCTGGCAACGGCGCTTCGGCGGCGACAACCGAATTGTAGGGAAGAGCATTCGCCTACGGGACCAGTCTTACCAGGTGGTGGGTGTGCTGCCGGCCGGCATCTCGGTGCTGGATCCTCTGGTGGACGTCTGGCTGCCTCTGGGACTCAATCCCTACGATCCGCGCGCCGCCCTGGCGCGCACCCTGATGGTGGTGGCGCGTCTGAAGCCCGATGTGCCGTTGGAGAAGGCGCGCGCCGAAATGGAGGGCATCGGCGCGCGGCTGGAGCGGGCCAACCCGGCGCTAAACAGCGGTTGGCGGCCCGCGCTGTACCCGTTTCGCGACGAACTGGTGGGCAAGACGCAAAAGGCCCTGGAGATCATCATGGCTGCCGTCGGGCTGCTGATCCTCATGGCCTGCGCCAACGTCGCCAACCTTCTGCTGGCGCGCGGCGCCGCCCGGCAAAAGGAACTCGCCGTGCGGGTGGCGCTGGGCGCGAGCCGCGCGCGCGTCGTGACCCAACTTCTCTCGGAAAGCGTGCTCCTGTCGCTGGCCGGCGGAGCCGCGGGGCTGGTCCTCGCCCGCCTCCTGCTGGTCTTGTTGTCGCGCCTCGGCGCGACCAGTATTCCGCGCATCGCGGAAGCCCGGTTCGACGTCCGGATGTTCCTGTTCGCGGTGGGCATTTCCCTGCTCAGCGGGCTGCTGTTCGGCATTGTGCCCGCGATCCAGGGCTCCGCGGGCGGGTTGCGCGCCGCGCTGGCCGCCGAAGGCCGCGGCGGCACGGCTGGACGGAGCGGCCGCGTGGCGCGCAACCTGCTGGTGGTTGCCGAAGTCGCCCTGGCCGTGGTGGTGCTGATCGCCGCGGGGTTGCTCCTCCGCAGCTTCGTCCGCCTGCGGGCCACCAATCCCGGCTTCCAACCCGACTCGGTTCTGACCTTCCGCCTGCCGCTGGGCGGCGGCCGGAATACCGCGCCCGAACGCCGCGCGCCGTTCCTCGACCAGGTGGCCGCCAAGCTGTCCGCCCTGCCCGGCGCCCGCTCGATCGGCGCCGTGGATGCCCTGCCCCTAACCGGATTGGGGGTTGGCGCGTCCTTTGCTTTGGAGGGCCATCCGGAACCACCGCCGGGCCGGCGTCCTCTCGGTCTCATGCGATCCGTAACCACCGGCTATTTCCGGACAATGGGCATTCCGCTGGTGGCGGGACGCGGGTTCGCGGACTCCGACACTCCGCAGTCTTCCCCCGTCGCGATCGTGGACCAGTCGCTGGCGCGGCGCTTTTCGCCGGATGCGAGCCTATTGGGAAGCCATCTGACTCTCGATCAGGCGGCTCGCCGGGTCGTCGAGATTGTGGGCGTGGTGGGAGAGGTCAAGCCGGACCGCATGGATGGCGATGCCTGGCCCACTATCTATCTTCCCTACGCGCAACGGCCCTTGACCTCCATGACGTTCGCCCTGCGCACCGCGCGGCCGCCCCTCACGCTGGCGCTCGCGGTGGAACGCGAAATCCACCGGCTCGATCCGGACCAGCCGGTGACCGATGTCAAACCCATGGACCAGGTGGTCGGCAACGCCCTGGCCGAGGCGCGCTTCGACACCGTCCTGCTGGCCGGATTCGCGGAGATCGCCTTCCTGCTGTGCGCCGTGGGAATCTACGGCGTGATATCCTACGACACCACCCAGCGAACCCGCGAGATCGGCATCCGCATGGCGCTGGGCGCGCAGGCCCGCGATGTGCGGCGGTTGATCGTGCGCCAGGGGGCTTGGCTTGCCGGTTGCGGAATCGCGCTCGGCCTGGCGGCGGCCCTCGCGCTGACTCGCCTGATGGCCAGCATGCTCTATGGCGTGAAGCCTTCCGATTTTCCGACGTTCGCCGTTATGGCGGCGCTGCTGGGAGCGGTCGCCCTTCTGGCCAGCTATCTTCCCTCGCGCCGTGCCATGGCGCTTGACCCCGTGGCGGCTTTGCGCCATGAATAGGACCAATTAGGACCAATCATGATCACACTTCGCAATCTTGAGAAGTTTTACGAAGGCGGCTACGGCCGGAGCTACGTGCTGCGCCGTATCAACATCGATGTCAAGGAGGGTGAATTCGTCACCATCATGGGCCCCTCGGGCGCCGGCAAATCCACGCTCCTCAGCATCCTCGGCATGCTGGACGGCGCCTGGACCGGCGAGTTCGAGTTCCTTCACCACTTGGTTCACCGCATGAAGCCCAAGGAGCGCGTGGAGCTGAACAAGAAGTACATCGGCTTCGTATTCCAGAGCTACCACCTGATCGACAACCTCACGGTGTACGAGAACCTCGACATCCCGCTCTCCTACCGCAACGTGAAGAGCTCGGAACGCGCCGCCATGGTGTGCGACACGCTGGACCGGTTTCACATCGTGGGCAAGCGCGACCTGTTTCCCAGCCAGCTCTCCGGCGGCCAGCAGCAGCTCGTAGCCGTGGCCCGCGCCGTGATCGCCAACCCCAAGCTCATCCTGGCCGACGAGCCCACCGGCAACCTGCATTCCAGCCAGGGCAAGGAGATCATGGAGCTGTTCAAGCGGCTGAACGACGAAGGCACGACCATCGTTCAGGTGACCCACTCCGAGGCCAATGCCGCATACGGCCACCGCATTATCCAACTGGCCGACGGCTGGGTGGTCTCGGGCGGCTCCAACCAATCCGGGACCGCGGCGTAGCGGGATTGAAATTGACCGCCTGTTTCTCCGCCGTCTCGGCTCATTTTCGCAGGCGCCGAATGATGCGCTTCGTGCGCGCGCTCGGGATCGTACCGGGTACGCGGGTGCTGGACGTCGGCGGCACGCCGGGATATTGGCGGTTGCTGCCGGCTCCTCCGCGGGTCACCCTGCTCAACATGGCGCGGGCCGGCGAGACGCTCCCCGCGGGCTCCTGGGTGGCCGGCGACGGGCGCTGCCTCCCTTTCCGCGACGGCGCCTTCGACGTGGTCTTCAGCAACTCCGTCATCGAGCACGTGGGCGATACCGATAGCCAGGCCCGTTTTGCCCGCGAGGCGATGCGCGTCGGCCGGAGGTTCTGGGTGCAGACGCCCAACCGCTGGTTCCCGGTGGAGCAACACCTGTTGATACCGCTGATCCATTGGCTGCCCCGGCGCTGGCAGCGCGTTCTGGCGCCGCGCCTCGATGTGGCGCGCATCGTGCTCCGGCTTTCTCCGGACCGGCGCCAGTTTTACGTCCGCCACTATCTGGAGGACGTCCGGCTGCTGGATGCCGCCGGCCTGCGTTCCCTGTTTCCGGGCGCGCGGCTGGTTCGCGAACGCTTCTGCGGCTGGACCAAATCGCTGATCGCCTATTCGGAGCGGAAGTGAGCGCTGGCCGTGCGCTACAATGACCCTGTCGCATGCAGGTTCTCCAGGCGGGGCACTACAAACTGATTTACCTGGAACTCCAGACCGAGATGGTGACGGCCGTCGCCAGGCAGGCGGGCTTCGATGTCAAGGTCAGGGACACCCAGCGCTCTCTCCATATGGATCTGAGCTCGCCCGGCCGCCAGGCCCCCTTGCTGCTGTTCGACGCCGCCGATCCTTCCAACCTGGGATGGTTTTCGCGCTGCCAATTCTACGTGGATGGCCGCTCCGGCTGTGTCATGCAGACTCCCATGACGCTGGCCAACAAGCGCGACCGCGGCGGCAAGATCCAACCCGGCGCGGTGCGCCTGGCGATCTCCAAGGAGCTCCCCGCCAGCTTTAGGCTCCCCGGCAAACAGCCGCTCACCGAGCCGGTCTTCTATAACCTGCTCTCGAACTTCCTGAACGCGCTGACCCGCACCGGAGTGGCCGTGTGCGGAAACGGAGCCGTGCAACCCCTGGCCGGCCGCACCGAAAGCGTCGGCTGCCGGAATTAGGGCTGCCTGCTTCCAGTCTGGCTTCTTGCCCGATGCAGCGATCGTGACACCTCGCGGCTTATGCTTTACCCTTAAGGAATAGGTATTTGGGATTCCTCCTATGACCGTGAGAATTGAACTCCCCGAGGAGCAGGCAGCGGCACTGAACGCGAAGGCGGCGGCGCAAGGGCTCACCCTTGAGGACTGGTTCCGGGTTCTCGCCGCTCAAGAGGCCTCCGCGGCCGACGGCCGCCGGGTCGCACAGGCTGCAGCCGCACGAATTCTCGAGATCCAGAAGCGCGTGAAACCCGATCCCGAAGGTTGGACGATTCGCGACTACATCGATCAAGGGCGTCAGTAGATGCCCGCGCTGGTCATTGAAGCGTCTCTGGCGTCCGCCTGGTGCTTTCCCGACGAGCGAACTGAGTACGCCAATCGGGCGCTACAGGCGATCGCCAGTGGCCTCGAAGCATTCGCCCCGCGACTCTGGGCGTACGAGATCCGCAACAGCGTTCTCATGGGTTCGCGGCGAGGGCGCATCAGCAAGGCCGACGCGCAGGAGTTCTTGACCGCACTGAACGACCTGCCCGTGCGACTGAGCGATCCGCCGAGCTATGATGCCGTATTCGGCTTGGCGGGCCAATACTCGCTCACTTTCTACGACGCTGCCTATCTGGACCTGGCCATTCATAATGGGCTGGCGCTCGCCAGTCTGGATAAGGCCCTTTGCAGGGCTGGGGAGAGAGCCGGCGTCCGGTTGTTCGATCCAGCGGTGGCTTGAAAGCCATCAAGCCACTTCCTCAAATTGTTCTTCGTGATCCCGGAAGAATCCGCTCCCGCGGTTGTGAAAGGCGCACCAGCGGGCGCACTATCCTTTTCCGGAGAGCTTCCGTATGCATCAAGCCAACCCTATCTGCGCATTCGGCGGCGCGGGCGATGCAGCGATGGGATGGCTGGACGCATACGGCCGAGTGCCACCGACAGAGGCACATAGAAATAGCGCGCTACCCGCGCTACCCGCGGACTTGACACCAGCATCGAGATCGCCGGAAGCTGAATTGTGACGCCAGGCGCCTTGCCCGAGGAGCACATCCGCTTCCGAAATCTGCTGGCCGATTTGCGTTCGGAAACCCGCGCCCAGATCCAGGCGCGCATCCACGAAACCTGGCGCCGGCTCGCCGGCCCCTCGCCGGCCGGCCTGGTCATTTTTGGCTGCGGTGAATTGGGGCGTTTCGTTTTGCCCGCTGTTCGCGCGGCCCGGTTGGAACCGCTCGCCTACTGCGACAACAATCCGCGCGCCTGGGGATCCGGCGTCGGCGGAGTGCCAGTGCTGTCTCCCGCCGAAGCCGCGCAACGCTTCGGCGGCTCCGTTCCGTTCCTCGCCGCAGTGTACAATGCCAGCCCCGTCGGGCGCCAGTTGCGCGAGCTCGGATGCCGATGGATCGTGCCCTACCCGGCCTTCTTTTGGGAGCATTCGGCCTGCCTGCCCGCCGAGGAGCGGCTCGACCTGCCGCAACATATCGTCGGCCACCTGGCGGAGATCGAGGCGGCTTACGGACTTCTCGCCGACGAGCGATCCCGCCACGAATTCCTTACCCAGATCCGCTGGCGCTGCCTGCTGGACTACGATTGCCTGCCGCCGCACGACCGCCCTGCAGATATGTACTTCCCGCCCGATCTCGTGCGCCTGTCCGGCGACGAGGTGCTGGTGGATTGCGGCGCATTCGATGGCGACAGCATCCGCCTCTTCTTGGAGAAGACCGCCGGGAAATTCGCCCGCATCCACGCCTTCGAACCGGATGCCGGCAACATCGCCGCGCTCGCCGCCTACATCTCCACCCTGCGGCCCGAAACCGCCGCCAGGATCGACGTGCGGCCCTACGCTCTGGGACGCGAGAACGGAGTCGTACGCTTCCGTGCCGAAGGCTCGGTGGGCTCGAAAGTCACCGGCGCGGGCGACCTCGAAATCCCCTGCCGCACGCTGGATGGCGCCCTGCCCGGCGCGGTCCCGACCTTCATCAAAATGGACATCGAAGGCGCCGAAATCGACGCCATCCCCGGCGCCGCGCGGATCGCGGCGGAATGCCGCCCCATCCTGGCCGTTTGCGCCTATCATCGCTGCCAGGACCTGTGGACGCTACCCAAGCTTCTGAAAGCCGCGAATCCCGAGTACCGGATTTTTCTGCGGCGATACGCCGAAGGGTGCTGGGAAACCGTCTACTATGCGATCCCTCCGGAACGTCTTGCGCCGTAACGCGCGATCAGTTACCCGGACACCGGGTGTACCGACAGCTCCGGGATCGGGAAATCCTTGATATTGGCCGTGACGAGCACCAGTTTGTTCGCGATCGCCACGGCGGCGATCGTCACATGCGGGAGCGAGAGCGTGCGGCCCTTCTGCCGCCACGCATTCTGCAGACTGCCCGCCTGCTTCGCCGCCTCAAACGTCGCGGGGTAGAACTTCAGGCTTCGCAATAGGCGCTCCGTACGAGCCTCTTCGCGAGGCTTCATCCCGGCGTACACTTCGGTGATCACGATCGGGCAAGTCGCCAGTTCCCCGTCCTCGCGAATCAGTTGGTCCAGAAGATTGCCCCGGCCTCGTTTGTTGTTGAGGAGATCGATCACAATCCCCGTATCCAGCAGGTACGTTGCCACCTATTTGCCGCCTCGCCGCCTCTCAATTCTCTCGAAACGCTTCTCCGATTCCTGGCGCATTCGGCGGACCCAAGCCTCGGATCCATTTGCCAACTCGGGGTGGTCATCGTCCCTCCAGCAGCCCACCGCGTCTCGCAGCGCCTCCAGTTGCTCGCGTCTTCGGATTTCCCGCTCCAGCACTTCCAGCACGAACGCCGTCCGCTTTCTGGGACCAGCGATCCGGTCGATCCCGGCGGCAACACGGGGAGGAATCGGAACCATGGTTCGAGGATTTCGCATCGGTTTACCTAGTGTACAACCTAATAGTACACCACCACGGTCACAAACGGCCCGACGTTAACTTCAGTTGCCTCGCGCCCGCATCCATCGAAAGCTTGACACCGCCGGGCCAACCGCCCGAAGCTGAATTGTGACGCTTGAAGCCTACCTCGCCGAATCGGCCGGCGTAATCCGCGCGACTCTAGAAACCGTCTCGCAAGCCCGCGTGGACGCCGCCGTGGGGACCATCGTCGGCGCGCTGCGCCAAGGGAAGCCGCTGCTGGTGTGCGGCAACGGAGGGTCGGCCGCCGACGCCATGCACCTCACCGGCGAGCTGGTGGGCCGCTTCCTGCGCGAACGCCGGGCGCTTAAGGCCTACTGTCTCAGCGGCAACCCGGCGGTGCTCACCGCCTGCGGCAACGACGCCGGATTCGAGACGGTTTTCTCCCGCCAGGTGGAAGCTTACGGCGAAGAGGGCGCGATCCTGATCGGCATCAGCACCTCGGGCGTTTCCCCCAACGTGGTCGCCGCGTTTCAGCAGGCCCGTTTCATGAAGATGCGCTCCGTCGCCCTCACCGGAGAAAGCTACGGCTTGCTGGCCCCGCTCTCCGACCATGTGCTGTGGGTCCCTTCGCGGCGCACTCCGCTCATCCAGCAGGCCCACCTCTGCCTGTATCACTACCTCTGCATGAAGATCGAAGAGAGCATGATGGAGGCGCATCCGTGAAGACCGTCAGCGTCGTCACCCAGTGCTACAACGAGCGGGACAACGTCGAGGAAGTGTACCGGCGCGTCCGCGACGTAATGGCCGCTCTGGGCCGCTACCGCTACGAGCACATCTTCATCGACAACGCCTCCACCGACGGCACGGTGGACACCCTCAAGCGCATCGCGGCCTCCGATAGCAACGTCAAGGTCATCGTCAACTCCCGCAACTTCGGCCACATCCGCTCGCCCCTCCATGCGCTCTACCAGGCCTCGGGCGACGCCGTGGTGGGCATCATGGCGAATCTCAAGGATCCGCCCGAGATCGTTCCCGAGCTCATCGCCCAGTGGGAAAGCGGCTTCTCCATGGTCCTGGCCGTTAAAAGGACCAGCCAGGAGAACCCCGTCATGTTCTGGGTTCGCAGGCGTTATTACCGGCTGGTCAAGCGGCTGTCCTCCATCGAGACCTTCGAAAACTATACCGGCCTCGGGCTGTATGACCGCCGCGTCGTCGACATCATCAAATCCATCGCCGATCCGTACCCGTACTTCCGCGGCCTCATCGCCGAGATCGGCCTCCCCCACGCCCAGGTGCTCTACGACCAGCCAGCCCGCAAACGCGGCAAGAGCAAGAACAACTTTTACACCCTTTACGACATGGCGATGCTGGGCATCACCAACCTGTCGAAGGTGCCCTTGCGGCTGGTGACGTTTTCCGGATTCGTGTGCGCCGCGGCGTGTATCCTGGCGGGGATGGCGTACCTGGTCTACAAGCTGCTTTACTGGAACCGCTTCTCGGTCGGCATGGCGCCGCTGGTCATCGGCATCTTTTTCTTCAGCTCCATCCAGTTGATTTCCGTGGGCATCCTCGGCGAATACATCGGCTCCATTCACACGCAGGTGCAGAAGCGCCCGCTGGTGGTGGAACGGGAGCGCGTCAATTTCGAATGCCCGCCCGGTCTTCCCAAAACCCGGGAGACGGTGAGCCCCGAGTGAATCGAGCCGCTATCCGGCGCCTGCTGTACTGGACCGTCTCCATCCTGGTCTCCGCGGTCCTGCTGTACTACGCCCTGCGCGGCGTCGATTGGAGCCGTGTCTGGCGCCTCATCACGCACGCCGACCTGCGATACATCGCCGCGGCTACGGCGCTCGCCTGCTGGTCGTTCTTCCTGCGTTCGCTGCGCTGGCGCATCCTCCTCAATGCCGAAGGCCGCTTGCCGGTGGGAACCGTGTTCTGGGCCAACATGGCCGGTTATCTGGGCAACAGCTTTCTTCCGGCCCGCGCCGGCGAGGTGGTGCGCAGCGTCCTGATCAGCGGACAATCCGGTCTCAGCAAAACGTACGTGCTCACGACCGCCCTCAGCGAACGCATGATGGACGTGATCGCCCTGGTGCTATGGAGCTCCATCGTGCTGTTGGGCGTGAACCCCAAACCGGCCTGGATGCGGGATGTTTCCGGCGGCATGGCCATAGCCGCCGCGGCCGGCGCGCTGTTGGTGGCGATTCTGCCGCATACCGGAAGTCTGTTGGAATCCATTCTGAAGCGCATCCCCCTGCCGGCTTCGATCCGCGCCAGCCTGCTCAGACTGGTAGACCAGATTCTGCTGGGAGTGCGCGCGTTCCACAACTGGGGCCGACTGGCTGGATTCGTCACGCTCACGGTGGCGATCTGGGCAACCGACGCGTTGGGCACGATGACCGGCGCCCATGCCCTCGGCCTGCAGGTATCCTTCCCCGTCGCCATGCTGCTGTTGGCCGGCATGGGCCTGGGCAGCGCGCTGCCTTCCACGCCAGGCTACGTGGGGGTGTACCAGTTTGCCGCCGTCACCATCCTCACCCCGTTCGGCATCCCGCGCGACGGCGCTCTGGCTTACATCCTGGTAGCGCAAGCCCTCGGCTACGTCCTGGTTCTGGTGTGGGGATTGCCCGGCCTCTACCTGCTGCGGCGCAAGCCACCGGGGAGCTGAGCCACTGGGCGCGAGTGCATGTCGCGCGGCCGCCGGTAGCCACACACAGGCGCCGGGCCCTCACTCTTCCGCCTCTTCGTGCGGCGGCTCGAAGGCGTCCAATAACTCCGGATTCCGAGCGAACCGCTTCAGCGCCCGCAGAATATCTCCGGTGCGGAATCCCGCCCGCACCAGCCTTCGATAGGCCGACGCCATGTCCTTGTCTTCCTGGAATAGGCCGTCGCGGGGCGCCAGCCGGTACTTGCGCCGGATCCACTCCTCAATCAGGGCCGCCTCGTCCACGTCGCGATACACTTCGCGGACGGTCCGCTCGGCCAGCGCGGGCGCCACCCGCCGGTGGCGCAGATCGCGCACCACCCGCGATCCGCCCAGCTTCTCGTTGGCCAGGCGCGCGGCGGCATACCCCTCCGCGTATCGCTGGTCGTTCAGATAGCCGTGGTCCTTCAGACGGGCCAGAATGTCGTCCACGTCGCCGGATTGTTCCGCGCGGCGGGTCAGCTTCTCTCGCAATTCGCCGCTGGAATGGGCTCGGAGGGAAAGCGCCTTCAGGGCGTAGGCCCACAGACCGGCTGCGTCCAGCTTGCGTGGCTTGCGTTCTTCCATATGCCGTTTTCCTATGCGGAGTATACTGGAAAATGGTGGAAGCTATCGGCCCGTGCAGATAGGGACAGGCCGCCAAAGAGGAGGATACATGGACAAGAAGGGGCTTTCCAGCTTCTTGCTGGGACTTGGCGTGGGCGTCGGAATCGGCATGTTATTCGCGCCGAAGTCGGGACGGGAAACCCGCCAACTGATCAAAGACAAGGCTGACGAGGGCAGCGAATTCCTCAAGCAGCGCGGCACCGAGCTCAAGCAGTCGGCGTCGGAATGGGTGGACAAGGGCAAGGAAGCCATTAGCCGTCAGAAAGATACCTTGGCCGATGCGGTGGAAGCCGGCCGCCAGGCGTATCGCGACGCAGTAGGCCACGGTTCCTCGCCGGAAGGCGCCGCTCAGTAAGTCGCGCCGCCCTAAGAGCACTCCCTCATGACGGAAGAAGTGTTTCGCATCGTAGTGACGGCAGCCGTCGCGCTGGCCTGTCTGGCCGCCGTGGTTCAGGCCGTCGTAGCGATCGCTTTATACCGTGCGATACATGGGATTGGGAAAAAGGCCGCGCCGTTGATGGAGCGCGTGCAGCCCGTCATCGAACGCATGAACCCCATCCTCGATAGCGTGGAAGCCGCCATCCAAAAGGCCGGCCCGGCGTTCGAGAAAGCCGGTCCGGTGATCGAGAAGATGGGACCCGTGGTGGACCGGATCGGGCCCATGATGGAACAGGTGGGGCCGGTGGTGGCGAAGATCGGGCCGGCCCTGGATAAAATCGGACCCGCCATGGAGCGGGTCGGGCCGGTGGTCGAGCGCATCGGCCCGGTGGTGGAACAGGCCGGGCTGATTCTGGGAAACACGCATGAGTTGCTGGTGGAGGTCCGCCCGCGCATTGTCCAAATCTCGGACGAGATGGTCGGCATCGCCAAATCGGGCCGCGAGCAGGTCGAGCGCATCGGCGAGGTTCTCCAGGACGCCAGCGGCCGTGCCCTCACCCGTCTGGAGCAGATCGACCGCACCGTGGAACAAACCGTGGGCCAGGTGGAACAGGTCGGCGACGCGGTGAAGCGCGCGGTCATGACCCCCGTACGCGAAGTCAACGGCATCGCCGCCGGCATTTCCGCCGCCGTGTCCACCATGGTTCACCGTCCGCGCCGTCCCGGTCCCGACCAGGCGACGCAGGACGAAGAGATGTTCATCTAACGGGCGGCGAACGCAGTGGACAAGCTCGCAGAGATTTCGGTAAGACGCAAGCAGGCGCATGCGCGGCTGGTGGCGCTTCACTCCAAAGTCTACGAGGGCTTTCTGGCGATGGAGAAGGCCGCGTACGCCGATGGAGCGTTACCCAAGAAACAGAAGGAACTGATTGCCGTCGGGATCTCGGTGGCGGGAGACTGCGAATCCTGCATGCAGTGGCACATCGAACAGGCGGCCAAGGCCGGAGCGTCTTTCGAAGAAGTGCTGGAAGCCATCGAGGTGGCCATCGAAATGGGCGGCGGGCCTGCGACCGTGTCCGCCAGGTTCGCTCTCGAAGTGATGGACGGCGTTGGGCTCGAACCCGGCCGCTTCTAAGCCTCACAGCACATTAACGTCCATCCCGGCGATGAAATCGATGCCGAGAATATTCAGCTTCTTCAGCCGGTGATCATGGGTCAGAAAGAGATTCACCCCCGCTTGCGCGGCGGTAGCGAGATGCAGAGCGTCGGCCGGGGAAACGCGATGTTGGGCGCGGATTCGGCCATAGTAGTCCGCGGTTTCCAAAGTGAAAGGCAGCATCTCGACATTCGGAGCGCGGAAGAAGTTGCGAATCTCCGTGGCCTGTTCGACCGCGCCCCGTTTGTACATGCCGGTGAGAATTTCCCCCGCCGTAAACACGCTGGTGCACAACGAGTCGCCGCGGCCCATCATCGTCTTATGGAGCTCACCCACGCGGAGTGAATATTCGGGATGCTCTTCGATCCAGTAGATGAAGAGCATGGTGTCCCAGTAGATGCGGCTCACTACTCACCCTCGGCGGAGTAGAACTGTTCGCGTTCCTTCCGGATGAAGGCTTCACCGCCTCCGAGGCCGGCGAAAGCTTCCTTGCCGATCCCCCGAAGGCGCAGGAACGCGGAATCCTGCTCAGGGCCGACGCCTTCCGCTGGCCCCCCGGCCAGACGAAAAGTGAACTTGACCGTGGTGCTCAGTCCGCTCGGCGGACCCTCCCGGCTCTCCAGACGTATGTGGTTCTCGGCGTGAAACTTATTTGCATTCAGCGCGCCACACACAGCCGCCGCCCGGCTTCCGTCAAGGCCCAGAGCCTTCAGCACTTCGCCGCACTTGACTTGGACTGTCGCCCACCCGCGTTGGCGGGCCGGCTCAATGTACTCGGAAGTCACGAATTGCCGGATGTCATTGGCTAGAGTCTTCATAGAGATAGAATAGTCTATAGTGTTTAGAATGTCAAGACTTATACTACCGCCGATTTCGTCGCTTCCCGCCGTACCCACGCCACCACCAGCCGGATCTGCTCGTAGGTGAGCTCGGCCGGCAGCGCGTCCCGGAGCGGCTTCAGCCACTGCGGCCCCAATCGCCCCACGGCTTCCGCGATGGTCCGGTGGGCGTCTTCGCCGACCCAATCGACGCGGTATTCCAGCCGGCCCTTCTCCACCAGGTCGGCCACCATGTTCACCACCGTCGACAACTGCCGGCCGCGAATTTGGGCGATCTCTTCGAACGTCCTGCCCTCCGCCAGAAGCCGGATGGTTTCCTCGGCTGGCGATGCCTGCGCCGTTTCCCGCGCCGCGGCTCGCGCTCCGTTGCGGAAGGCTTCGAAGGCCGCGAAGATGTCCCTGCCGTAGAGTTCGGCCTTGCGTTCCCCGAAGCCGCTGACCCGCAGCAACTCGCGCAGATTCGACGGTTTCTTCTGGCACAGGTCCACCAGCGAAGCGTCGCTGAGCACGATATACGCCGGCACGGCCGCGCGCTGGGCGGTACGTTGGCGCCACTGCTTGAGAAACTCGAACAGTTCCCTGTCGAGATCGAAAGTGAGGGCCTCGACTGGCGGACGCGGAGCAGCCGCGGCGGGTTTGGGTGGCGCCAGTGGAGGCGCCGGCGGCGCTTGCGGGCGCGGCGGCGGAGCGGGCGCGAACCGGGGCACGTCCATCGCCGCCGGCTTCGGCTTGGTCCGTTTCTTCTTGGCGACGACGGGCTCCTCCATCGGCGCTTTCAGCCAGTCCGGCACATTCCCGCAGACGTCGCACATTTCGCAGCGGTCCCACTTGGGCGTCTGCCCGAAATGCGTGCAGATCTGCAAGTGGCGGCAGCGGTCGCTCTCCACGAAGCGCTTCACCGTGTGGTACCGCTGCCACGACCGTTCCTTTTCGGCCGGGTCCTTCAATTGTTCGATGAAGTACGCCAGCAGGCCCACGTCTTTCGGCTGCCACAGCATCACGCAGTCCGAGAGAAGCCCGTCGCGGCCCGCGCGCCCGGCCTCCTGGTAATACTGCTCGATGGATTTCGGCAGCGACATGTGGATCACGGCGCGCACCGCCGACTTGTTGATCCCCAGGCCGAAGGCGATGGTGCCCACCAGCACGCGCACCTCGTCGTTCATCCAGCGTTCCTGGTTGCGACGGCGCGTGGCGGTTTCCATCTGGCCGTGATACGGGACAGCCGCTATGTTGCGGTCGCCCAGGTAGTCCACCGTCTCTTCCACTTGCGCGATGGTGGGCGCGTACACAATCACGCTCTCGGCCCGGTACGACCGCAGCGCCGCCAGCAGCAGCTTGCGATGGGTGTGCTTGTCGCACTGGTGCGCCACGTAGCGCAGATTGGCGCGATGAAAGCTGGCGATGTATCTGTCGGGATCGCGCAGCGAGAGCTGCTCCAGGATGTCGTGCCGCACGCGGCGCGTGGCGCTGGCGGTGAACGCGGCGATCGGTTTGTCCGGAAAATCGCGCCGCAGAGCATTCAGCATGCGATACTCCGGACGGAACTCGTGCCCCCATTCGGAGATGCAGTGGGCCTCGTCGATGGCGAAAAACGCCAGTGGCACATGGCGCAGCCACTCCGCCGTATCGCCGCGCGCCAGGCGTTCGGGCGAAAGATACAGCAGGCGGAAGGCGCCCTGCGCGGCGGCCCGCATGAGGTTTCGCTGCTCGTCCGGCGGCTGGGCGCTATTGATAAAGGCCGCCGGAATCCCCATGTCGCTGAGCTGTGCCACTTGGTCCTGCATGAGCGCGATCAGGGGCGAAATCACCACCACCGTCTGCCCCAGCGCCAGCGCCGGCAACTGGTAGCACAGCGACTTCCCGCCGCCGGTGGGCATGATCACCGCTACGTCGCGGCCCGCCATGAGGCTTTGAATGATGCGCTCCTGCATGGGGCGGAAGGAATCGTAGCCCCAATAGCGCTTGAGGGCGGTGTGTAGAGCGTCCACGGCCTGTGGAGACGAGTGTAGCAGCATTAGGTTGTGGGGCAGGATGGCATCCTGCGGCCCGGCCCAGGAGGTGATCTGCCACCGTAACGCGCACAGCGGTACGATACACATATGGACCTTGCGGAGATCCAGCACGCTATCGAAGGGCTATCCACCGAACAGCGAACGGCCCTTTTGGATTGGCTTGCCGACCAGGATCGCCGCCAATGGGATGCCCAAATCGAGAGCGATTTCTCCCCCGGCGGCGGGGGCATGGGGCTTCTCGACCGAATCAAGGCGGAGATCCGCCGGGGTGAATCTACTACGATGGGCAGCGCCCGGTAGTCGATATCGGTGAGCTTTCAATCTTTTACCCTTCACTGGCGCTCAAGCAAAAGGGCCAGGTCTGGACGGCAGACATTGGCCGCTCCTACCGAGCCATCGCGTACCGCGAAGGCAACGACTTTCATTGGTTCTGGATCGGTACTCATGCGGCCTACAACAACCTGCTTCCTCGGGTTACTTAGATACTGCCACGTACTTCCCAGTCTTGCATCCCCATCGTAAAGTTGAAGGGAAGCACCGCCTACGCTGGCGTGGCCGCCCGGCTGAACCAAACGGGGCACAAGAAACGCTGGCGCGCTTTTCGGCCATGTGGTTGAAACCGGCGTTTCCAAAAGGGTCCGTTGCGGGACTGCCTCCAGTGGCCCGGAAAATCACGCGGCCGATTCGAGAGGTGTAGATCCGCCGCAAGGGAACGGAGTCCGCCCCAACGCAGGCTTGCCAAGACCTTCGGTTGTGTAGCGTAGCGCCTCGCTATACACTAGTAGCAGGCAACGGCATGATCGAGACTATCAGGCACAAGGGCTTGCGGCGGCTGTATGAGAATAACGACCGCAGCGGAATCCGGGCCGACCTCCTGGAGAAGGTGCAGAAGATTCTCTCTGGGCTGGAAGCCGCCAACGGTCCGGAAGACATGGCGCTGCCATCGTTTCGGTGTCACCCGTTGACTGGCGGCCGGCGCGGCGCTTACGCGGTGACGGTCAAGGCCAATTGGCGCGTCACATTCCGCTTTCACGACGGGGCCGCGCGTGACGTGGATTTGGAGGACTATCACTAGAGCCCGGAAAGCGGGCACATAGGAGTGCAGGTCATGCCGATGAAGAATCCCAATCATCCCGGCGACATTATCCGGGATTGCCTGGACGAACTGGGTGTCAACGTGACGGACGGGGCGAAGGCGCTGGGCGTGACCCGTTCGGCGTTGTCGCGTCTCATCAACCGTAAAGCGGGAGTGTCCGCTGAAATGGCCGTGCGGCTCGAAAAGGCCATTGGCAGCACTGCGGGTTTTTGGCTTCGCTTGCAACTCAACTACGACTTGGCGCACGTACAGGCGCGGGGCCGAGAGATTCACGCCCGTCGCCTCGGCACGCCGGCACAACTTGCGTTATGAACCAGCGCCCCGACACTGACGGTCCAGGTACTGGCGCCCAAACTGCCGCCTGAATGGCGCCTTGCCCGCCGGCTCCGTGCAACGCCGACGCGGGATATCGCTCCTCCAGGGGCGTCCCGCAAGTATCGGGGCACAACGACCGGTTGTTCCGGGCACGCCGGAATCGGCTCCCATCGGAGAGGAGGCACTGTGAGCCGAGTTCAGGAAATTGCGGAGATGGTGCGCCCTCTTTCCGGGGCCGAACTGCGTGAGTTACGGGCTTGGCTGGATGAGTGCGAGGACCGGTCGTGGAGCGAAAGGTTCGAGGCTGAAGTTGCCGCCGGCAAGTGGGACCCGCTTGCGGAGAACGCGCTACGCGACCATAAGGAAGGCAACTCGACTCCGCTTTGAAACATTACGCCGCGCCGGCGTTTCGGGAGCCATTCGGCTCGCTCGATCCGGCGATGCAGAAGGCGGCAAGAAGCGCCTTCGACCTCATGAAGAGCGATCCTCGACACCCCAGCGTCCGGCTCAAAAGAACCGGCCGATACTGGTCGGCGCGAGTCGGACGCGGCCACCGGGCCGTGGCGTTGAGGCGGAGGACGGGCTGGTGTGGATCTGGATCGGCCCGCACGATCCGTGCGAGTGCAAGCTCGGTTGACAGCGGGGTTCCCGACGCGATTGGGCGTGCCGGCCAAACGCCGAGTGTCGCGGTGGCTGCCGATCTCGATGACGCGCAGGGAGTGGCGTTGGCAGCTTCCGTCTTTCCGTGCCACAATGGGTCCTTTTCGGAACGCTCACGGGAGTCCAAACGCTGGACAAAGGCGCGTCGGTCTCACATCCCTAATTCGCTGTGCGAGCCAAGGCGCACGAGTTCGAGGTTGGCATCATCCGGCTTGCGATAGATCAAGATGAGATCAGGCTTGATATGGCAATCGCGGTGATCGCTCCACTCCCCGGACAACTGGTGATCGAAATACCGGCGCGGCAACGTAGCGTCGGCCGCGAGAAGGTTCACCGCTTCCATTAGCAGCACGTCCAGTTTCTCGCAATACCAGCCGGACTGTTCCCGCTTGTAGTCGCGCTTGAAGCGGGACGTGTACTTAACGTCCCTCATTTAGGCTTCGCAGCAACTTGTCCGGCTTGCCGGCCCCGACCAACTCGCCCCGCCGCGCGGCCCTCATTGCGGCGACGGTTACCTTATTCGGCTGAAGCGGCTCGAACGGCAGCGTCTTCTCAGCCGCTACACGCACGAGTAGCAAGCGGAAAGCGTCCGATACCGTTAGCCCGGCCCTCTTCAGGGCCGCCGCAGCTTGCCTCTTCGTGCGCTCATCAATACGGGCGCGAACAACCGAACCCTGAGCCACAATTCCATCCTCCTCTGAGCTACATTGTAGCCCAGGTATTCGGAGGTCGCAATTCGTCCCGCAACCGGTAGGGTTTGAGACGACGATTTCAGGGCGTTTTGATTACCGACCGACGCTTCCCCCCCAGACGAGCGTTTCCTGTATTGCTGGATTTACGGAGCTTAAAACCTGAAGTTGACCCTGGGGTTTTTCTGGCCGAGCGCCAGTGGAGGAGTCTGATGCCGCGTCATCTTTGTTCCGCGTTCCTGCTTTCATCGATGGTTCTGTTTTTCGGACTGGTTCCGGTGCAGGCCGCTACCTACCAGACGTCTGTGCTGAGCAACGAAGGGAGCAATGGGCTGGTTTCGCCGCTCGTGGCCGGCGGTTATGGGAACGAAAACATATATCAGGCGATGGAAGACGCCGTCGCGAATACCAACCCAACGGCCGGGTTTTATTATCACCCCTGCGTTCGGGCAAGCCTTGCTGAACGCTTGGCCATCCGGCGCTGTCTTCACAACGCATCTGGGCACCCTCACCGTGGGAACGCAGGCTGTTGCCGTTAGCACAGATGGCGCGGTGCGGATTGTGAACATCGTAGGCGCGACCTCTCAAGGCGCTCCGGGTGTCTCGACGCTGGTATCGGATGTTTCGGGCGTGGGAAATGCGACCTTTCTGTACCCGACGTCCGGCGGCTCGATCACGTCTTTCACTTCGGGCGGCAACACGTACAACGTGATCGGTATCGGGTATGTGCCCTCGTCGTCGGCTGCCCCGGTTCCCGTGATGGGGACCTTGGGTTTGGCGGTTACGGGATGTCTGATCGTCCTCATCGCTTTGTCGTGGTCCCGGCGGCATCAGCGCACGTGATCTTCTCACAAACGGTGAGTTTCGGGACAAAGCTGGAAAGCCCTGAAATCAGGGCCGGCAGCGTCTCAAAAGCCATTCCCGAAACGGGAGCTAAGTCGCGGCGGTACCGCCGTCGGGACCGCGGCCGGCGCTGTGGCGAATCTCTGTCCCAAAGTCCAAAGCCACACAACGTTTCTTGCCTCGCGCGATGGCCTCTCTTCAATCTCGCGGGTCCACGTGGCTGGCTTGTCGCCTCGTCGGACATATAGCGGAGCCCGAACTTGACCGAAGGCTCCTCAAGAGCGCACCCTCGGACGAAGAAGAAAACCGCCAGCGCGGGGTCGCAAGGGATCGATTCGACGCCGGCGAATATCAAGGGACTTCGGGCAAGCCCGCCCCCAACGAAACAGCCATTTTGTGCGCTCGGCACAAAATTGAGCAAAAACAAAGGGCTTAAGCCCAATTTCTTCGGGATTATCCCTTTGACGAACCCGGTATTGAAAACACGGAGGGAGCGGAATCTATGCCGCAGTTCGGGGGAATGTGGAACAATGAGGGCATGAGGATCACCGTGTTGCCCTATGGCCGGTTCGTGCTGTCCGAGTGCCCCGGTTTTGCTCTCTCTGAAACTGAACTTAGGACAGAATTGCTGAAGCGCGGCGTACTACGGGAAATTGTCGATGACCTCATCTCTCGCTTAGACAGGTTTTAGCGAGGCTTGCGATTCAGTAAGAGACTTCCGACGATTAGGGCTGAGCCGATGGCCGCTCCGATCCTCGGACCGGGCGCATATTCCATTCCCGAGTACACGCCGAAGGAATCTCGGCTCGCTGGTGAAAAACTCATCAAGCTGAAAACGAGTATTGCCAACCCAATGAGCAGAAGACTAAGGCGGGACCCGCTCATTGATGGCTACTCTTCGCCCGCTTCTTTGCCTTCGGCCTTTTCGGTGTTTTCGGCCCCGGCTTGACCTTCAAGATGTCCGCCACTGCCTCCTCGAACGTCAGTGGGGCTAGCGAGAGTTTTTCCATGTGTTTCACCTTCTTTCGGGCCACGCAACACCTCTTCTGAAAACGATTCCTGTACTGATGGAGCGGCTGGCAGATCTGCAATTCCAAAGCATGGTACACCCGCCCTCTGAGCGTGCTTTGCCACGTCGGGATCGGTTGAGTAGATCGCATCGACACCCTCCACTTTCGCTACGGCAACAATCTGCCTGTCAAACTTGATCTTGCTCCATGTTGTTGCTTGGACCGGATCTCTCTTGTCACTAGCGCGAATTGCATCCTTCGTGAGTATAGCGGCCTCAATGGCAGCCTTTTCGTCGAAAGGAGCAATCCTGAAGGTGGCTTGCTTATGAATTGACTGGAGGAATACCGGATCGCATTTCACCAGAAACTCGCTCAGTGCTGGTGTTGGGATTATGATCTTGGTCTTGCTCTTCTGTAGATCGGAAAGAAGAATGTCGATGCGTTCCTGCAGACGGCCGCCTTCTTTGGAAACAGCATCCGTATCGAAGGTCAAAATCAGAAAGCTGGCGTCGAACGCGACCATTTACCCACCATGTGTAATCTTAATTAAGTCGGCCAACGGAGTATCAGACTGTCCCCACTCGCTCAAGCCACTGGCACGAATTTCTCGCACGACTTCCGTGAGGGGCATTTCTCTAAGAATCACGAAATCCCGAACCGTGAATCTAGCAAGAGTCCATTCGCCTATCTGGTTTCGCTCCCATCGTCCCGTGCCGCTGACGCGAACGGGGGAACCGTAAATATGGGGAGCCATGCGTTTTATTAATTCCCGATTGGCATGACATACGTACGTCCTGTTCTCGTCTTCAAGGTGAACAGTTGGCGGATTGTCTCGGCCACCAGCCATAACTACAACACCATCGAGGGTGCCCTCCTGTAGGAACGGCTGTATCTCTTTCAGCCGGTCCCTTCCAGGAAACTCGATGAGGTTCGCTCGCGTCGCCGGCCGCGTCAGGACTGCTCTTGCATTGTCCCTGGCTAACCGGTCGTCAATCGCGCGGTAGGCTCTCATGGCGTCCTGCGGAGCATCGCTTGCCCTAACAGCATCGATGCGTTCCTGGACCTTCGGCACGTCGGGCGCGTCAATTCTTATCTTCGGCCTTACACTGCCCTCTTCAATAGCGATTAAATGGACACTTGTTTTGTGACCCAAAAGTGTCGCCAGATCAGCGAGATAATCCGCTAGCCGCGCCATTGGCATTGTTTCACGCGTGAAGGTATCAATGATAAACTCGATGTCTTGCGGCTCAGCCATGTGGTATACTCCTTTGTGGGAGCGCACCACAAGCGCCAAGACCGCGCGCGGCGTTGGAAGCGCCGAATGTGGCAGCCGGGTTTGTCGCCGAAAATCTCAAGAAAAGGCCGTGATTCGCAGTCACGGCTTTTTCGCTCTCAGGACCGTTCCTGTTCCCTTCTTCCGCATGAGTCCCGGTACATCAAGCGCTTCCCGCCGACTTTGGCAATCGCCATATCCCGGCGTTCCGCGTCCGAAACCTCACGCGCATTGTACCTGAAATCGAACTCGGTCAGGTAGCGCTGCAAGTGCTGTTTGCCAACATGGTGGTAGACGCCATTGATTCCACGCTTCAAGTTCGCGAAATAGCCCTCTACCGCGTTCGTCGTGATGCACAGGCCGTTCTCGTAGCGGACGTACTCCCTTGCGCTGTGGTTCACCTTGTCGTGCTCCCGGCCTTCCTTCTTCTTGCTGAAGTCCAGGACGCTACTGCTGTCCGTCATGACGTGCACGTCTTTGTGCAGCATTTCGTCCAGGATCGGCTTTAGAGTCTTCCCGGTTACCGATTCCACGTGCATAGAGCGCACCTTCCCGCCACGCTGTACCAGAGAGATCACAGCGGCCTTGCCGTCAAAGGGAGGAATACCCTTATTCCCGTGGTGCTCCTTGCGCGCGAAGAACTTCTTGATTTCAGTTCCCTTGTCCACTTCGGGCTTCTCGTTGCTCGGCTGATTCTTCACGCGGCGCCGGCCACCCACGTACGCTTCGTCGATTTCCACGATTCCTTTGAGTTTTGATGATAACGGCTCCTGGGTCATCGCGTATCTGATGCGGTGCGCCATGAACCAGGCGCTTTTGTACGTCACACCCAGCATCCGGTGCAACTGATGCGCGCTGATGCCCTTTTTGCTGGCGCAAAGCAGGTGGAATGCGAAGAGCCATTTGTTCGACGGGATATGGCTGTCTTCCATGATCGTCCCGACCGTGACCGTGAATTGTTCCCGGCAGGCTCCGCATTTCCACACACCTTTGCGAGCATGGGTCTTGGCCGCGGGATTCTCAGTGTCCGCTGTCAGTCTGTAGGATTCTCCTACAACTCCGCAGTGCGGGCATTCGGGGCCGTCCGGCCAGCGCTTTGCCTCAAGGAACTCGCGCGCCTTGCCGGGATCTTGAAAATGGGGAGCGATGATTGCAGTGTCTTCCATACTTCAATCATCACATTTTGGCGTGGGTTTGTCAAGTACATAATTCCCAATTTCTTGTGCGTTCGCACAAAAAACTCCAGACTACCGGCCCCCGCTCGCCACTCTCTCATCGAGACTCCCTTTGAAAGATCCGCTGATCGCACCCCTGGCCGCCATAGCTTCGGGGATCCTGGCCGCCCGCTACGTGCCGACGCCGCAACACGAGCTGCTGGCCGCCGTCGCCGCCTTTCTGCTGCTCGGCGTGCTGGCCACCTGGCGCCACGCGCACGTCCTGGCGGGGGTCTGCTGCTGCCTCGGCCTCTTCTTCGCGGGCGCGCTGGTAGCCGTGGCGAACTTGCCCCCGCCGCGTCCGGAACTGGACGTGGAAGGGCGCGAGATTGTCATCCTGGGCGGCTGCGTGGTGGAGCCGCCGGCGGTCTCGGGCGAGCGGGAGCGCTTCCTCCTGGAATTGGGACCGCACGCGCGGGCGGAGGTCACACTCTATACCAAGACCGCCGACGAAGCGCTGCCGCCATTGCGGTACGGCCAGAACATCGAACTGGACGCGCGCGTGCGCCGGCCGCGCAACTACGGCAATCCCGGCGCGTTCGACTACGCGACTTACCTGGCGCGCCAGGACATCTTCTGGACCGCGTCGGGGGCGGCGTCTACGGTGCGGATTCTGCCCGGCCGGTGCGGCTCGCGTTTCGGGAAATTCGTCATGGACCTGCGCGCCGGGTCGCTTGACCGCATCGCGCGGCTGTATCGCGGCAACGACTACCAGACGAGCATGATGCAGGCCATTCTGCTGGGACAGAACTATCAGCTTCAGAAGGTGTGGACCGAGGAGTATCGCAATACCGGCACGTTTCACACCTTGGTGATCTCGGGCACGCACGTGGCCATCCTGGCGGCATTTTTCCTGTTTCTACTGCGCATCTGCTTCGTGCCGGAAGGCGTCGCGCTACCGCTCACCGTGGCGGCGGCGTGGCTGTACGCGCTGGTATCGGGGTGCGGCGCGCCGTGCGTCCGTTCCGCGGCGGGGCTCACGCTGTTCACCATCGCGCGATACTTCTATCGCCAGCGGCGTCCCTTGAACCTGCTGGCGGCGGTGGCCATGGGATTTCTGCTGCTCGATCCCGGCCAGCTCTTCGATGCCAGCTTTCAACTGACGTTTCTGGCGGTGGCGTTCCTGGGAGCCTTCGCCACGCCGCTGGTGCGGGCGACCTCGGGACCGCGGTCGCGCGGCCTGGCGGACCTGGGGGATTCCAGTCGCGACCTGCACCTGGCGCCCGCGGTGGCGCAGTTCCGCGTCGAGATGCGGCTGCTGGCGGAAACCGTGGAGCGCGTCTTCCGCCTGCCGCCGCGCGGCGCGTGCATGGCCGTCACCGTGCCCACGCGGCTGCTATTCTTTCTCTACGAAATCACGGTCATCTCGGCGGTGATCCAAACCGGGCTGGCTCTGCCCATGATCGTCTACTTTCACCGGCTGGGCATGTCGGGCCTGTCGGCCAATGCCCTGGTGGTCCCGGTGATGGGGGTGGCCGTGCCGGTGGGTTTCGCGGCGGTGTTCACGGGTTGGGCCTGGGTGGCGCGCGTGGGCGGGTGGTTGCTGCAGCTCTCGCACGGCATCGTGGCCTGTCACGCGTCCATCGAGCCGAGCCTGCGCATTCCCACGCCGCCGGTGTGGCTGGGCGTCGCGTTTTCGGCGGCCCTGATCGCCGCCGCCCTGGCGCGGGGCAAGTGGTGGCGCGCGGCCACCGGGCTGAGTGTGGTGGCACTGCTCGCGCTGCTGGTTTGGCAGCCGTTTCCGCCCGATGTTCACCCCGGCCAACTGGAGATGACCGCCATCGACGTGGGGCAGGGCGACAGCATTCTGCTGGTCTTCCCCGATGGCCAGCGGCTGCTGATGGATGGCGGCGGCATTCCCTCCTTCGGCCACAACACGCGGGCGCAACTGGATATCGGCGAAGACGTGGTGGCGCCGTATCTGTGGGAGCGGGAATTCCGACGGATCGACGTGGTAGCGCTGTCGCACGCGCACGCCGACCATATTGGCGGCCTGCCGGCGGTGGTTGCCGACTTTCACCCGCGCGAACTGTGGACCGGCGCGACCCCGGACGATCCTCTGTGGCGGAAACTGCGCCGCGTGGCGGAACTCAACGGCGTGCGCATCGAGCCTTTGCAGGCGCCCGCCAAGTTTGCGTTCGGCGGGGCGGAGATTGAGGTCCTGGCGCCACTGGCCGACTATGTGCCGGGAGACACGCCCAGGAACAACGATTCGCTGGTGCTGCGCGTGCGCTACGGCCGCCACTCGTTCCTGCTGTGCGGCGACGCGGAACGGCCGGTGGAGCGACGCATGCTGGAAGAAGGCGAAATCCAGCTCACGGATGTGCTCAAGGTGGGGCACCACGGGAGCCGGACTTCCAGCACGGAGGAGTTTGTGACGGCCGTGAGCCCGTTGTTCGCGGTGATCTCGGTGGGCTTCGAGAACAGCTACGGGCATCCCCATCGCGACGTGCTGCATCGCCTGGCGGACTGGTGAGCATCCGCACGGACGGACGGCGGTTCTTCGTGGATCGGGCGGCGCCTACTTCGCCTTGGGCAGAATCTTCAGATTCATCGGCAAGGTGAAGACTTCGTCCCGCAGCCCTTTGTTGATCTCCTCGCTCTCCACGAACATCTCGAAGATCTTCTGGTTGTTGCGGTCGCGGCGCGTCTCCAGGGGCAGTTTGACGCCTTTGATTTCGCGGTACTTGGCGAAAGACGTCACTTCGACGTCGAAATCGTTGAACTGCGCATTGCGGCGGCGAAATGTCTGGCGCAGCGGGAGGTGCGTAAAGCGGTCGAAATAGACGGTTACGGTGACATTGGCGGCATCGGTGATATCGACGATCTCCACCGGGACGTGCTCGAAAATGTCGCCCCCCTGGGAATAGAACGAAATCCCGGGTTCGTTCAGCCGCTGCCGCAGCACGTAGAAGACGCCGCGCAGGGTGGTGTCGCGGTAGGTGGCGAATTCCGCATCGGCAAGAGGCTTGGCGCCGCGGAAGCTGGTATCCCATGCGCCGTCGGGGGTGAACAGGAAACCGCCTTCGTCCTGGTCCTTTCCGAAAAGCTGGCGGATGCGCACGCAGAACTTGCCCGGGACGGGCGTCAGATATTGCGTATAAACGGTGACCCAGGTTCCTCCGCCCAGGCGTCCGGTGCTGCCGTCGAAGGAGTACATGCGGCCGGTTTCGGTACGATCCTGAAGGGCCAGGAATGCGTCGCCGCCCAGGGCCTGGACGGCCTCGCCGACCACGCGCTTGCCGCGATCCTGGCGGCTCTCCTGCTGCGGCCACGCGGGGATGGCCGCGCACGCCAGCAGGGTTGCGGCGCAGAGCTTCCGGAAACCGGCGGAATTGGGAAATTTCATGGACGTCTCTCCAGGTCGGAGAGCGCCAGACCGGAGTTCACCTTAAAATCCTTGATGGAGCTTTCCGAGAAGGGGTTTCCGTTCTGCCGGGTGGAGATCCGATAGGGAACCCGCACGCCGGCCACCTCGCCAAATTCCGTAAAGAGATCCTGAATCATCACCGGCGGCCCCGAAGCGGCCGGCACCATATAGGAAAACTGCTGCGGCAAGCCGGTTTCCGGACTCACGGCCACCTGCACGACCAGTCCATCGGCGCCGGTGATCTCGAGGGTGTCCGGGTCGAGAGCGCTCACCGTTCTCCCCGCCGCCCGATCGCTGAGCAGAAGCGCAAAATACGATCGGAACAGGTCTCCTTGCACAACTTTCAGGGTGGGTCCGGACAGGCCCGACGACTGGCGGCCGCGGGCGATCCATCCGGATCTTCCATCCGAATACATGGCAGTCTTTCCGGTGGGCCGGTCGACGTCCTCCCGGAGATTGCCGGGGGCCATCCAGCGCTCGGTCTGGGTGACGGTCTCACCCCCGCTGGCAGCCGACAAGCGCATCTCGCGAACCACCGTATAGTCCTTGACCGCGGCCAGTTTGTCGGCGCCGCCCACGGCAGACTGCAGGCGCGCCAGGATCTGCTTGCCCTGCTCCAGGCCGGCTGTGTCGGTCGAGGCCGCATGTGGCTTCGGCTCGGGAATGGTCAAGTCGATTTCCCGCACCGGGCCGCCCAGGGTTTCCAGCGGTGGTATGAAGTCCTCCGGGTTTCCCACCACCAGCGTGGCGAAATCGGCCGGCTTGAGGTACTCCTTCGCCACGCGCAGCACGTCGGCGCGGGTGACGTCGCCGAGCGCTTTCTGCTGCTGCTGCAGAAACTCTGCGGGGTAACCGAAGTACTCGTAAGTCAACATGCGGTTGAGGATTTTTTGGCGCGTATCGGAAGTGAACGCCAGGCGGTTGAGCGCGCCGTCTTTGGCGGCGCGGAGCTCGTCCTCGCTCACCTCGGCGGTGCGGATGCGCTCCACCTCCTGCCGAATGGCCTGGATGGTGGCTACGATGGAAACCGGCTTGGCGCTGCCGGAGATTTTGAAGAGGCCGGGATGGTCGAAGCCGGCCGCCCATTGCGCCGAGATGCCGTAGGCATTCCCCGTGCGCGCGACGACCTGCTGGAACAGCCGGCTGAAATAACCGCCGCCCAGAATGCCGGCCATGATGGTGAGAGCCGGATAGTCCCTATCGCCGATCTTCCCGCCAAGCTGGCCGATGGCGAAGAGGGTCTGCGCCATGTCGGTCGTCTTCGCCAGGTAAATGCCGGGCGCGGGTCTGGCCGCGACCTTGGGAAACTCCGGCACCGGCGGCTGCTCCACGGTCCAGCCGGCGAACAGTTGTTCCAACTGGTCCTTCATTTTGGCGGTTTCGAAATCGCC
>Ga0326728_10006029_pt1 | contig 33191 bp, 26 predicted proteins | sample MB3enrmetagenome_FD_207602 | JGI IMG/M metagenome (GOLD analysis project Ga0326728, IMG submission 207602) | Lab enriched peat soil microbial communities from McLean, Ithaca, NY, United States - MB31MN | ecosystem: Environmental > Terrestrial > Soil > Wetlands > Peat | place: USA: New York... | reverse complement strand
CCTGCGGCCACGTAGTCGTTGACCACCAGCGGCAAATCGGACTTGGTGGTGGCCAGTTCCGTCTTGGCCTTGGCCACAATATTGGGGTCCACCTCGAAGGTCACGTCGCTGGCCACTTCAGCCGGCGAGGGCTCAACCTTGGGCACAAACCCATCGCCCTGTTTCAGCGCCTCCATCTCCATCGCGTTCACCCCGTCCACGATATGGTCGAACTCGTCCTGCAAGCGCGCATCGCCCTTGATGTCCATGCCGCTGGTGAGCATCAGGTCCACGGCGCGGTCGAACTCCACTTTGGCCTCGACCAGGTTCCCCTTGCGATAGGCGGTCTCGCCAAAGGCGTAGGCCTGCTCCACCTGCTGAATCAGGAGGCGAATGCGCTGCTCCCGAGGTGAGAGCAGCGGAGGCGATGGGGGAGGAGCGGGCTGCGCGGCTTGCGGCGCCGGGCGCGGCGCTGGCGGGGCGGGCGAGGCGGCCTGCGCGGGCTTTTTGACGGCAGCGGCAACGGACTGCGAGGGTTCACACCACGCCAGCGACAGCGACAGCGCGGCGCAGCCCAAGAATCGATACCAGGTTCTGCCAAGGCGCATAAGAGAGAGGCGTTCGTCTTTCCGCCGAAAGGCCGCAAGAGGCGCTACGCTGATGATAAGCTATGGATAGGAAGTGGTCTCCCAGGTCTGAGAAAAGAGACGTGCGTCACCTGCCCGCTCACCGGACAGCCTGCGAGAGAGGCTGGAGACTGCCTGAGTGGATGCGCTGCCGGCAATTCGATTCCCCCTCCCCGGTCCCCAACTGCGAGGGACCGGGGGCACCCTCAACCTGATAAAATGCTGCATGAGACCAAGGCCACCCGCCGAAGCTCAAGAGGTTGGCTGGATCGGCGAGTGGGTAATTTGCCCGCGCTTGACCGGCTCACACCTGAAGAATTGAAACCGCCGCCGCCGATTTGGGTTACGCTCTGCTGGTGGAATTTCCTTGATGGACCACGTGGGCGGATAATGGGCTTCGATAAAGACGGGGAACAAATCGGCCATCGTCCGCCAAGCATGGTCGAAAAGCCTTTCCGCCGTCTCTGGCCGGTAGTAAATCTCGAACGCAGCAATGTCCTGATTTCGATGCACAATAAACTCGTTTCTGAATTCGTGGAGGCCCCGCTGCCAGTTGGTCCGCTGCCTTCTCAACACACCGGGAATATCCATTATTAGAGACGGGTATTTGGTATTAAACTTCTCGATACCCTTCTTGAAGCCGGCGTCCTTCTTAAACAGAAAGCCTATATCGAAGCCTAACAGTGAAACGGCCTTGGGCATCAATGCTTGGTATGCGCGCCAAATTGCTTCTGCAAAATCTTCGTAAAGTTGTCGCCGGTTGAGCTCAGGAATAGGGGTGCTGACCGTCCGGCGGATTTTTCGGAGATGCTCAAATGCTGGCATCAGACCTTCAACCAAGATGGTCATGATGGCCTCTTTTATGGCATCACGCTCCGCGCCGTAAATGGAAGTCGCGTCCAGCAACTCCATAAACTCCCCGGAGAACTGCTCCACAAACTCCTCAGATATGCCGACATTTGCAAAATGAACCTTCGGCCAGTCACAAGGCTCTTTGCCTTCGACAGCCTTTACGCTCCACACGTCTGAACCGCGAACAAAATGCAACGCATTGTCTTTTACAAAGGTACCCTTGATCGCATCCGCCATCTTGAATGTTCCTCTTCCGCCAGAAGGAATCAACAAAGTCCGGTAAACAATTCTCACTCAACTCAGTATCCCGAAGCAATGGGCAGGATTTTGGCCCTCTAGCGCCTGCTGGCCCTCTCAGGCAGGTGGCCCGCACATCCTGGTATCGGGAGTTGTGCCGTGTTCATCGCGGCCTTATCGCGATGAGCGGGCGGGCCACCTGCCGCACGGACCTATTTTGAAGGATAAAGGGGATTGGCTGCCACCGTGGGAATCAAAAGGTTTCTATCCCGATGTCTATACTTTCCACATTCACCCAGGATGATTCGGTTGTGCTTTCGAGCTTCCAGATTATTCGGGAGCCATCGGGTTCCCATCCGTATTCGAGTGCACCTTGCTTTTCAATTTCTAGTTCGAGCCACTTTGCCTTCTTGCCGGATTGCAATGCCCCTACGAGCCTGTCGAAGAATTCATCGCCGACGTGAACGTTCGCCTCTAATATTGCGGGATACAAACGCCACATCAAATCCCCCTTAAACGGCGGGACAAATACCAATGCGCCAATTCTGGAATCGGATTGTCCCAACTTGCCGATGTCTTCAGAGGTTACATCTCTCTGGCGGTACACGGTGACCACAAGATTACATAATTTGCGTTTACTGAACAGCGGGCGGTTTGCCCTGTTTGCGAAAACGTGCCGGTCGCCAATCTCCCACACGCCTCGGGTCAGAAGGCCAGGCGAGCAGTCGATACGTAGCTCACAGCAGGTCTTATTCCCCTCTGTGGATATGGACAGGTTCGCTCGCTTGGGTTTGGCTTGCAGCGTCATCACCATAACGACCTCATTTTCGCCTGGAGTTTCTGCGAATCATCATATATTGCCGTGGCCGATTCGTGACCACTATGCCGTCACTGACCGTCACCGGAACCCCAGCAACCAAGCGGCCCCTTAGTTCGGAAACTGCTGTATCTTCAATCTCTTCCGTAATTTGGCGATACAGGAGGGGTGGCTCAAAATCCGTCGTCCCTTAGGCGGGTGGCCACGGTCCCGGTGAGATTTCCAAACCACAATGAGGGTGCCCCCGGTCCCTTGCAGTTGGGGACCGGGGACGGAAGCGGTTGGCCCACATCCCAATCTACAACGAACGATGAGTGCTCCAGGTCTCGATTTTGAGACCTTGGAGAACAGCGGACTCGTTTCGACTTTGCCCTTCTCGCCGTCAGGCGGATGTACCGCGCCGCCGCTTTCCGCTAGTTCGCCGATGATAAGCTAAACCATGGGATAGCCGCTGACGCGGGCCACCTGCGCGTCCGCAACTCTTTTGTTTTGAAAGCCTCCGCATGGACGTCCGCTTCCTTCGCAACTTCGCGATCATCGCCCACATCGACCACGGCAAGTCGACGCTGAGCGACCGTCTGCTGGAGTTGACCGGCGCGGTGACCGGCCGCGAGATGCAGGCGCAGATCCTGGACGACATGGACCTGGAGCGCGAGCGCGGCATCACCATCAAGGCCCATGCCGTGCGCATGATGTACAAGGCTCACGACGGCAACACTTACCAGCTCAACCTCATCGACACGCCCGGCCACGTGGACTTCAGCTACGAGGTCTCGCGCTCGCTGGCCTCCTGCGAGGGCGCGCTGCTGGTGGTGGACGCCAGCCAGGGCGTCGAGGCGCAGACCCTGGCCAACGCCTACCTGGCCATCAACCACGGACTCGAGATCATCCCGGTCATCAACAAGATCGACCTGCCGTCGGCGGACATCGCCGGCACCCAGGAGGCGATCGAGAAGGCCGTGGGCCTGGACGCAACCGACGCCATCCCGGTGAGCGCCAAGACCGGCCAGGGCGTGGACGAAGTGCTGGAAGCCATCGTCCACCGGCTGCCGCCTCCCACGGGCGACCCCGACGCGCCCCTGCAAGCGCTCATCTTCGATTCCTGGTTCGATGCCTATCGCGGCGTCATCGTGCTGGTTCGCGTCATGCAGGGAACGATGCGCAAGGGCCAGCGCATCCGCCTCATGTCGAACTCCAAATCCTTCGAAGTCGAGTCCATGGGCGTGCTTATGCCCAAGCCGGTCGAGATCGGCCAGCTTTCCGCCGGCGAGGTAGGCTTTTTCGCGGCCACCATCAAGACCGTCGGCGACACCAAGATCGGCGACACCGTCACCGACGACGCGCGCCCCGCTCCCGCGCAGTTGCCCGGTTTTGAAGACATCAAGCCGATGGTCTTCGCGGGACTCTACACCGTTGACTCGCACGAACATACCCTCTTGCGCGACGCCCTGGAGAAGCTCCGCCTCAACGATTCCTCGTTCTTCTTCGAGCCGGAGAGTTCGGTGGCCCTCGGCTTCGGCTTTCGCTGCGGCTTTCTCGGCCTGCTCCACATGGAGATTATCCAGGAGCGGCTGGAGCGCGAGTATGAGCTCGACCTGATCACCACCGCGCCCGGCGTGCGCTACCGCATCACGCTCACCGACGGCAGCGTGGTCGAGGTAGACAATCCCTCGCGCTGGCCCGAGCCGACCAATATCGACTCCATTCGCGAGCCGGTCATCACCGCCAAGATACTCACCAACGAGGAATACGTCGGCGGCATCTTCAAGCTCGTCGAGGAGAAGCGCGGCAAGCAGTTGAACTTCGAGTACGTCACAAGCAGCCGCGTCTTGCTCACCTACGAGCTGCCGCTGAACGAGATCGTGCTCGACTTCTACGATCGCCTCAAGTCCATCTCCCGCGGCTATGCCTCGCTGGACTATCAACTGGCCGGCGAGTGGGAGTCGCCGATGGTCAAGCTCGATATCCTGGTTTCGGGAGAGCCCGTCGACGCGCTTTCCATCATCGTGCATCGCGACTTTGCCTACGAGCGCGGCAGGGCGCTGGTTTCAAAGATGCGCGAACTGATTCCACGCCAGCAGTTCGAGGTCGCCATCCAGGCTGCCATCGGCGCCAAGGTCATCTCCCGAGAAACGGTGAGCCCGCTGCGCAAGAATGTGTTGGCCAAGTGCTACGGCGGCGACATCACGCGCAAGCGCAAGTTGTTGGAAAAGCAAAGGGAAGGCAAGAAGCGCATGAAGCGGATCGGCAGAGTCGATATTCCCCAGGAGGCCTTCCTGGCCGTCCTGCGGGTCGGCGAAGACCAGCAAAAATAGCGGTAGTAACGAAACGTGCCAGATACCTTAGTCACATAGCATTCAAGTGGAACTGTGGAAACCTCACAAAATCGGTGTCTGTGATCGCTCACCCGTAATCCCGCACGTCGAGTGGGTCGCTTTCTATATATCTGTTGATAAATAAAGGGTTACCGTTTCTATCAGAATCCTGTACGAGTTGACAAGAGGAAAAATTGGATTTTTTTCACTAGATTGCCGGAAGTAATCCACAATTATTTCCACAGATGACGTAGGACGAAGCGAATTATTCCGGATGGCAGATAGCCTGCCTCCAATCTCCACGGCAGACACCAAGGCCCCGTTCCCAGAGCCTTGGTGAGCGCAACCGGCTATCTCGTGGGCGGAGCAGAAGGCTTGGAGGGCGGAGCGGCCGGCTGCGCGGGCGGAGCTGGCACGCCCGACTTCAGGTTGTAGGCGTCGAGAACAGGCTTGGTTATATCGGTTGCGGGGCTCGCAAAGAGCACCACCGGGGCCTGACCCTGCTGCTGACCTATATCCAGAACCAGGGTGTAGCCATGCTGCTGGGCGTAGCTGGCCAGAACGTCATAGACCTTCGATGCCAAGCCGGCGTAAAGCTCCTGGACCTCACCCTGGTAGTCGTTGCGGGCGTCCTCGCTGGAGCGGTCCAACTGCTTCTTCTTGTCGTCGATAGTCTTGGCGCGGCTAGCGCGCACGGCATCGCTCAAGCTGTCGCCTTGCGTCTGCAATTGCTTGGTCAGGTTGTCGATCTCGTCGCTGAGGGCCTTGAGCTGCTGGCGCTTGGGCTCGTACTTGTTCTGGAGATCGGCGAAGGCACGCTGGCCCTCGTTGGTTTGGCCTACGGCCGCCTGGAAGGCAATCACGGCAATTTTGGCCGGCCCGACCGGCGGAGCGGGAGTGGGCGGTGTTTGCGCGGGCGCGCCCAGGACGAATCCCGAGGCCAGCAGGAAAACGAATGCAAGCGAACGCTTCATTGGAATGAAAAACTCCTTCCTGTCTACCGGCGGTTGCCGGTGTTCCAACTCAAGCCAGAGGCCCCGCTACGCGAGGCCCCCGGGCGACACTGGAGATTTCGTTGGCTCATGAGCGGCATCAATGAGTCGCGGGAGCGGGAGTCCTGGGCGCCGCGGCAGCTGGCTGCGGCGGAGGAGGGGGCACGCCTGACTTCAAGTTATAGGCGTCGATAACCGCCTTTGTGATATCCGTGGAAGGGCTCGCATAAAGCACAACCGGGGCCTGCTGTTGATTCGAGCTGCCGTCCACCACCAAGGTGAAACCTTGCTGCTGCGCGTAGGCTGCCAGGACGTCATAGACCTTGGACGCCACGCCGTTGTATACCTCTTGCATCTCCTGCGTGAGGTCGTTCTGCGCGTCCTCGGCAAAGCGCTGCGCCTGCTTCTTCTTGTCGTCGATGGTCTTAGCGCGGCTCGCGCGCTCGGCATCGCTGAGCTTGTCGCCCTGCGCCTGCAACTGCTTTTCCATGGCGTCGATATCGTCGGCCATAGTCTTAAGTTGGGCGCGTTTGGGTTCGTACTTCTTCTGCAGGTCGGCAAAGTTGCGCTGGAATTCGTTGGTTTGGCCAACGGCCGCCTGGAAAGCGATGACGGCCACCTTGGCAGGGCTGGCCGGAGCGGCGGGTGCGGGCGATGTTTGAGCGGCTGCGCTCAGGACCAAGCCCGAGGCCAGCGTAAGAATGATTGCAAGCGAACGCTTCATTTGAGCAAAGACTCCTTCGGAATTCCTGTGCGGCCGTCCGCGTTTCAGCGCGAAACCGGGCCTGTGCCTCCTGAGAAACCATACCGTTTCTTTTCATGGGTCCGCGCCGGATGGGAGCGAAAGCCGCAAAAAAACCGAGCGGAGGCGTCAGCAGGAACTTCATGGATTATAGGAGGGCTGGGTAGGAGCGTCAAACCAGCAAACCGTGAATTCCGCTGCATATTCCTACGTAACCGTCCGGCGCGGCCATCAAGGCTGCGCCGCACCGCTTTGGGGATAGACGCCGAAGCGATGCAAAAGCGCAACGCACAAGCCGGCAAGACTCAGCACCAGGAGCACGGCCAGGCCGAAGAACGGGATTCGCATTGCCGGCTTGGCGCAGAGACTTCAGGGCCGCTCGTTGAGAGCGGCCCTGAAGTCATGTGCGAAATTGCTCTGCTCAGAAGGTTGTGGAAACGGTCAGGCGGAAGGTCTTGCGCGGCTCCCGGAAGAGATCCTTTGCGCCGTAGCCTGCCAGCGCCTCTGCATAGGTGTAGTCGCCCGCGCCGCCGGGCGGAAACATATCGCGGGTAATCAGCTGCGCCGTGCAGCTCTCCTTGTTGCCGCCGAGAATGACATTGTTGCAGTATGGGCTCTCATAGAGGCGCAGCGGGTTGTACGCATAGTAGAGGCGGAAGGGCGCGTTGATGATGGGCATAATCACCGAAATTTCGGCGCCGGTGGACATGCGCGGTACGAAGTTGGTGCCGGAGATGGGACGGATGTTCGGCGTGAAACCGACCTGCGAGCCAGGAATGCCGCCCTGGCAGGAGCCGTTGTTGTAGACCGGGCAGCCATAGAGTGGTGCGGTCAGCGACGCAAATCCCTCCGGGCTCTGCTTCAGCTGGCCCTTGTCTAGGGCCGTGGTGATGCCAAAGTCGTCAAACAAGGAGACGGTAACCGGACCGGCGATAGGAATGCGGTACTCCGCGTTGGTCGTGAGGTTTGTATCGCCGCCGATGTTGACCACTCCGTAAACCGGCAGCGGCACCTGGATGCATTGTTTGTCCTGGGGATTGGTCGGGTCGCGGGGAACGCAGTTGCCGTCCGGGTTGGTCAGTTGGACGGTGACGCGATTCGGGATATATCCATACGGCGTTGCCGCGCGAATATCGAAGCCTCTCAAATCGCCCTCGCCACCGGAGTAGAAGCGGTTTTGGGGTGGGGCCACATCGCCGCCGAAGCCCCGCACATAGGCCAACTGCGCGCGCACGCCCAGCACGTTGCGTCCGGTTGGCGACAGCATCAGATAGTGGATCGGCATGAAGCGCCTGTAGGCCACCGCCGGCGAAATGTAGCGCACGTTGCCAGCGATGCCCGCCACCTGCAAAGCCGCCGTGTATTCCTTGCCGTTGCGTGGGCGCAATGGGTTGTTGACAGTGTTGTAGATATAGCTGAACGAGGCCGAGCTGGTCACGATGCCCGCCAGCGCATTCGACCCCTGAATCCCAGACCGGAAGCTGATGGTCTGGAAGTATGTCTGCGAGGCGGTGCTGAAGGCGGTAATTGTCGCCCTGTTCAGCGAATAGGTCAGGCCCACGCGCTGGAAAGCGTGCCGCTTGAGCGGATAGCTCACCGAGAAGGTCAGCCCGGTGGAAGCCTGGTTGTAGTTCGTGGTCAGCGATTGCTGCGCCTGGGTCAGATTCGCCGACTGACCGGTGGTCGCCTGGTAGTTCTTGGCCGCGTTGAAATCCTGCTTCGAGTTGAAGAGCTGGAAGCCCACATTGATGGGGCGATTGCGTATGTAAGGCTGCGAGAAACCGAACATGAACGTGCGGGCTACATTGCCCAGATTGCCCTGCAGGCTGAGCGTTTCGCCCAGGCCGAGAAAGTTGTTGGTCTGGTAGTTGACGCCCAGGAACGCTCCCGACAGGCCGCTGATGCCGCCGTTCACGCCGATCTGGTTCTTGCCTTTCTCCTTGACCTTGAGCAGCAGATCCACAGTGCCCGCATCGGCGTCCTGGTGGGCCTCGGAATCCTGATCCACCTTGAGCGGCTCGAAGTACTCCAACTGGTTGAGGCGCAGTAGGCTGTACTCCCACAACTGGGAGTTGTACACATTGCCCTCTTCCAGCATCAACTCCCGGCGGATGACACGGTCGCGCGTGATGCTGTTGCCCTGGAACTCGATGCGCGAGACGTAAAACGGCTTGCCCTCGTCGATATCGATGTTCAGCGAGACGGTCTTCTTCTGTTCGTCGTAGACGGGCTTGGGGATGGCGCCGAAGTTGATGAAGCCCAACTGTCCGTAAGCCTTCTTCAGGTTCTCCAGGCCTTTACTGATCGCCGTGGCGTTGAACCATTCGCCGTCCTTCACGGCGAAGGTGCCGCGGAGGGCCTTCACGTTGGTCACCGCCTTGTTGCCGCTAAAGGTGATGGCGCCTAGCCGGTAGCGCGCGCCCTCTTCGATCGCCATCTGGATGTCGATGCGCTTGCCCTTTCTCGGCCGGAACGTGAGCCAGTTCAGCCCCCCCTCATCCCGGATCTGCGTCTTCGGCTCCTCGACAGCAGCGTTGTAGTAGCCTTTGTCGGTGTAGGCCCGGCGCACCCGCTCCGTGTCTTCCTCCAGCTTCGAGGCATCGAAGGTCTGCGCAAACAGATTCTCGAAGATGATCGAGTATGGAATGCCGATCGGTTTCAGGTTCTTCATCGCGCGGCGCAGCACAAGTCCCCGAAGGTGCTGGTTGCCGGTGAACTTGATCTGGCCCACCTTCACCGTCGGGCCTTCCTTGATGTTGAAGTTCACCTGCACCGAGGCCGGAGGAATGTCCTTGATGTCCAGCTTGATGGTTGCGAACTGGTGCCCATGCTCGGACAGAATCTCTTTGAGCACGGTGGTGGCGCGCAAAATCTTGGCTGCGTCGTACTGGCTCTCCACCGAGAGCCCGACCTTCTCCTTCTTGAACCGGTCCAGCACGTCCGACTGCGAGACGGCGTTCAGACCCTTGTAGTTGATCTCCCGGATGGTGGGCTTTTCCTTGACGAAGATGTCCAGGATGATGCCTTTCTCCGAGTCCTCGCGCTCGATGCGCAGGTTCTCGAAGTACCCGGTGTTCCACAGCGAGTTGAAGTCGCGCTCGATCGAAATCGGGTCGTAAGTGTCGCCGGGATGGGTAAACAGCCGTGCCAGCACGGTCTCTTTGGGGATGCGCCGGTTGCCGATCACACGAATCGAATCGATGGTCTGCGATTGCTGGGCCAGGGCTGCGCCGGCGGCCAGCGCCAGCGCCACCAACAGCATCAAGCCCGTCAGGCGGTTCGCGGTGCGCAGAGCGCGGGCGAAACAATTATGCTTTGTCTTCACCGGGCTGGAGCCATGCGGCGAGCGAAAGTACTGGTGCGGTCCATAGTTCGCCATCAAGTTCGGCTTCACGGGAAGAATATCGACACCCTCATGGCTGAAAATCTGATGCTGCATCAAGGAAAGATTGATTATATTGGACCGCGGCTACCCCGCTCAAACCGCCGGGTTGCCAATTGGCTCGGAAATCGTATCTTTCCAGGAATCCCCTCCCACACCCGGCCTGTGTGGACTAGCACCGGGCTCCCAGGGCCATTTGGAAACTATCTCACAGTCTACCGGACTCAGGCGGGTTGGGACGCCTTTGCATCCGAGCCCCGCCTTGCGGCATCCTTCTTAGACGCGGCTTGGGCCAACATGGCATCCACGCCGCGGGAGGTTTTCGGATGGTTGAGGAGTCGGAAGAAACAGTTTATCGATTTTCCGCCCCGCTGCTGGATGGGCGCACCGTGAGCCTGGCCGAGTTCGAGGGCCGGGTACTGCTCATTGTCAATACCGCCAGCAAATGCGGCTTCACACCGCAACTGGCCGGCCTCGAAGAGCTCTACCGCGCCTTCAAGGATCGCGGCTTCACGGTACTGGGCTTCCCCTCCAACCAGTTTGGCGCCCAGGAGCCGGGCACGGAGGCCGAGATCGGCGCCTTCTGCGAGAAGAATTATGGGGTCAGCTTTCCGCTCTTTGCCAAGATCGACGTCAACGGTCCGCATGCCCATCCCCTCTATGTCTTTCTCAAACGCAGCCGGCCCGCAATCTTCAGCTTCCTCTTTGCGGGCGGCATCCAGTGGAACTTCACCAAATTCCTGGTTGACCGGAAAGGAAACGTGGTCGGCCGCTACGCACCATCGACCAGGCCAAAGGCTCTGACGGGGGCGATTAAGAAGCTGCTGAGCAACTAATAACGGAGCTGCGCCGCACGCGCTGCCCCTGAGCTTCGGCCTGGATGTTGGGCGCAGAGGGGGCTATCAATTCAAATAGCTATCGGCAAGAGGCTTCGAAGATGGACGCGCATTCCGGTGAATCCTCGCTCCGCGGCCTCGGTGAAATCGGCGTACTTGCCCGGCTCTTTCTTCGCCTGGGCCTGACGGCCTTCGGTGGGCCGGCGGCGCACATCGGGCTGATGGAGCGCGAAGCCGTCCAACGCCGCGAGTGGATGAGCCGGTCCGAGTTTCTCGATCTGGTGGGCGCCTGCAACCTGTTGCCCGGCCCCAGTTCTACGCAGGTGGCCATGGTGCTGGGTTACCGCCGCGCCGGATGGATGGGCCTTGCCGTTGCGGGGACATGCTTCATTCTGCCTTCTACATTGTCCACGCTGGCCCTGGCCTGGGCTTATGTCCACTTCGGGAGCCTTCCCCAGACGCAAGGATTGCTTTACGGGGCCAAGCCGGTGATGGTGGCCGTCATCGTCCAAGCGATCTGGAATCTGGGCCGGACGGCCTTTCGCCGCTGGCCGCTTGCGCTGGCTGGGCTGGCGTGCTTCGCGGCGGTTCTTGCAGGCGCGCCGCCTATAGCGGTTCTGCTGGTCTCCGGCGGCCTTGCGCTCCTTCTAGCCTGGCCCCGATCCTGTCCGGCAGGGGCCGCGGGCCTCGCCGGTCTGCCTTCTACCGTCAAAACCACGGGAACGGGCCCGGCCGCAAGCAGCGCGGCCCTGGGCGGCAGCGCGGCGGTGGGAGCGGTTGGATTGGTTCCCATCCTGCTGGTCTTTCTCAAAATGGGTGTGGTGGTCTTTGGGTCGGGCTACGTGCTGCTCGCATTCTTCAAGGCCGATCTGGTGGACCGCCTGTATTGGGTCACCGGCCCGCAGTTGCTCGACGCCGTCACCGCCGGCCAGGTCACGCCCGGCCCGGTCTTTGCCACAGCCACATTCCTGGGCTATCTTCTCCGCGGGTGGGCCGGTGCGGCCGTCGCCACCGCGGCCATTTTTCTGCCTTCGTTCCCGATGGCGGGCCTGGTGGGAGCCCTCGCGGTCCACATTCGCAAATCAAAGCTGGCCGCTGCCTTCCTGGATGGCGTGAACGCCGCCGCCGTGGCGCTCATGGCCTACGTAGCCCTGGCACTGGGCCGCGCCACCCTGATCGACCCCTGGACCTGGGCGCTGGGTCTGGCAGGCGTGGGGCTGCTGATGCGCTTCCGCATCAATGCCACCTGGCTCCTCCTCGCCGCCGCCGGGCTGGGTCTGCTGATACGCGGTGTCGCATGAGGACCGACCAGGCGTCCCGGCCCAATCTGCACGCGCCCATTCCGGAACTGCGTTGCCCGCCTGTGTTCACACGCACACTTTTCTCTTGCGCGCCTCTGCTAACATAAGGATAATTGCAGTTTCTGCCGCCCGACAGGCTGATTTCCCGCCCGCGAGGGCCCGAGGGCACAGGCGGCCGGAACCACCCAAACTTCGCCGGCAAACCCGGCAAATAGGAGAATCCTCTATGCCTCTAGTCTCCATGCGGCAACTCCTCGACGAGGCCGCCAAGGGCGGTTACGGCGTCGGCGCATTCAACGTCAACGATATGGAACAGATTCAGGCCATCATGGGAGCGGCGAAAGAAACCAATTCGCCGGTCATCATCCAGGCCAGCCGCGGGGCCCGCGCCTTCGCGCAGGACCGCTTCCTCTTTCACCTCATTCTGGCCGCCAGCGAGCTCTATCCCGAGATTCCCATCGCCATGCACCAGGACCACGGCAACAGCTTCGAGACCTGCAAGAGCGCCATCGAGCTGGGTTATACCTCGGTCATGATGGATGGCTCGCTCAAAGAAGACGGCAAGACCCCGTCGAGCTTTGAGGAGAACGTTGCGGTGACCAAGAGAGTGGTCGATTTCGCGCATGCTCGCGGCGTAACCGTCGAAGGCGAGATCGGCGTGCTGGGCGGCATTGAAGACGGCCACGGAGCCGGCGGCACCGGCCTGGAGCATGTCACCGATCCCGATCAGGCGGTGGAGTTCGCCGAGCTAACCGGCGTGGACGCCCTGGCCATCGCCATCGGCACCAGCCACGGCGCTTACAAGTTCTCCAAGAAGCCCGATGGCTCGGTGCTCAAGATGGACATCCTCATTGCCATTCATAAGCGCCTGCCCAACACCCACCTGGTCATGCACGGCAGCTCCTCGGTGCCCAAGGACCTGCAGGACATCGTGAACGAGTACGGCGGCAAGCTGAAGGAGACCTGGGGCGTGCCGGTCGAAGAGATTCAGCTCGGCATCCGCAATGGCGTGCGCAAGGTCAACGTGGACACCGACAACCGCCTGGCCATGACGGGCGCCATCCGCAAGGTGCTGTGGACTACTCCGGAGAAGTTCGATCCGCGCGACTACATGAAGCCGGCCCGCGAGGCCATGCAGAAGGTGGTTGCCCAGCGCATGACGCAGTTCGGCCAGGCCGGACACGCCGGCGACTACGCGCCAATCTCCATCGCCCAGATTGCCAAGGGCTATGCCGACGGCACGTTGAGCACTCAGCCGCTGGTGGCCGCGAAGTAACTCTCCGGCTTCAAGCATCGGGAAAAGAGGGCCACTTCGCTTCCGCGGAATGGCCCTCTTTTATGGGCAAGTCCGGTTTTCCAGCGGAACCGGGGACGCTGCAGACCGGTGACTCACGGATCGCAAAAATATGTTTTTCGCCGAAATGAATCCCCCTGGTCGCAAACGTTTACAATGTTTGCAGTCTTCGATTGCAGCGCCGCGCGCTTTGTGCCGGGCAACACCCGAGCCGCAGTATCGTTATTCCGGCTTGAAAAGGAGCCTCATGGACCGCCGCGATTTTCTCAAGACCACTGGAACGCTTCTTGCGGGCGCAACGGTCGCTTCCGGCGTGCCCGCCGGCTATGCCGCCGAATCGGCTCCTCTTTCAACGGGACGCATGGTGCTGCCCATAAACCGCAACTGGCGCTATAGCCCCAAAGCCACGCCCGCTGCCCGCGCCCGCGACTTCGACGACTCCGGCTTTGCCCGCGTCACCGTGCCTCACACCAATATCCGCGAACCCTGGCACAGCATCGACGAGAACTCCTATGAGTTCGTCTCCATCTACCGCCGCCGCTTCCGCCTTCCCGCCGCGGCCCGCGGCCGCCGCATCTTTGTGGACTTTGAAGGCGTCATGACCGCCTCCACGGTCTGGCTCAACGGCGTTCGCGTGGGCGAATACAAGGGCGGCTTCACGCCCTTTTCCTTTGAACTCACTCCCCACGTCGACTTCGATCGCGAGAACCTCCTGGCCGTCGAGGTCGACTCCAACGAGCGCCCGGAGATTCCCCCCTTCGGCTATCTGGTCGACTACCTCACCTTTGGCGGCATCTATCGCGAAGTCTCCCTGCGCATCGTCGCACCCAACTTCATTGAGAACATCTTCGCCCAGCCCAAGGACGTGCTCTCCGCCCATCCCGCCGTCGATGTGAAGTGTTTCCTGTGGAGCGCCAGCAAGACCCTGGAAAGCGGGCTGAGTTTGGAAGCCACGCTCTACGATGGCGAACGGCTGCTGGCCAAGGCCACGCAGGAGTTGCCGCCGGGCGAGGACCAGGGAAACGTGCCGCGCACCCTGCGCCTCGAAAACCTCGGCGACATCCAGCTCTGGGATCTGCGCACGCCGAAGCTCTATCGCGTCGAGGTCCGTCTACTGCGCGGCTCTCAACTGCTCGACAACGACTCCCGCCGCATCGGCTTCCGCGAAGCCCGCTTCACCCCGCAGGGCTTCTCGCTCAATGGCACGGTCGTCAAGCTGCGCGGCCTCGATCGCCATCAGACCTTCCCCTGGGTGGGCCAGGCCATGCCCGCCCGCGTCCAGCGCCAGGACGCGCTGATCCTGCGCAAGAATCTCAAGTGCAACATCGTCCGCACCTCCCATTACCCGCAGTCGCGCCACTTCCTCGACGCCTGCGACGAGATCGGCCTGCTGGTCCTAGAAGAGATTCCCGGCTGGCAGCACATCGGCGATCTCGCCTGGCAGGACATCTCTGTCGATAACGTCAGCCGCATGATCCGCCGCGACTGGAACCATCCCTCCATCATCCTCTGGGGCGTGCGCATCAACGAGTCGCTCGACAACCACAACTTTTACACCCGCACCAACGCCATGGCCCACCAACTCGACCCCACCCGCCAGACCGGCGGCATCCGCTACTTCCAGGAGTCCGAGTTCCTTGAAGACGTCTTCACCATGAACGACTTCGGCTTCCCGCTCAGGGCGCCCAATCATCCCCTCTATCTCAATACCGAGTTCGTCGGCCACACCTATCCCACCAAGACCATCGACAACGTCGAGCGCCTGCGCGAACACACCGCCCGCCACGCCCGCGTCCACGATCAACTGGCCTCCGATCCGCAGTACGCCGGCGGCATCGGCTGGTGCGCCTTCGACTACAACACCCACGCCAACTTCGGCTCCGGCGACCGCATCTGCTACCACGGCGTCACCGACATCTTCCGCGAGCCCAAGCCCGCCGCCGGCTTCTACCGCTCGCAGTGCGACCCCGGCGAGGAGATTGTCCTCGTGCCCGCATTCCACTGGGCGCGCGGCGATGAGAACATCGGTTTCACCAATGCGCTGGTCTCATCCAACTGCGATCATCTCAAGTTCTACGTCGCCGGCAGGCTGGTTATCGATGCCGATCCTGACCGCAAGCAGTTCCCGCATCTCAAATACGCGCCCTTCACCGCCGACCTGGGCAGGCATCTTGAACCGTGGGGCGATCTGCGCATCGACGGGTACATCCAGGGCAAGCAGGTCATCTCGCGCAGCTTCTCCGGCAAGGGCGTCGACCAGAAGTTCATGCTGCTGCCCGACGACACTAAGCTCGTTGCCGATGGGGCCGACACCACCCGCGTCGTGCTGCGCGTGGCCGACGAGTTCGACGCCATCCGCCCCTTCGCCGCCGACGCCGTCCGCTTCGAACTTACCGGCCCGGCCGAACTGATCGGCGACAATCCCTTCGCGCTCGTCGGAGGCCAGGGCGCCGTCTGGATTCGCGCCACCGAGCAGCCCGGCAAGGTCCGCCTTACCGCTCACCACCCATACCTCGGCTCCCAGCATGTCGAATTCGAGATCGCGCCCGCCCCGCCCGAAGCAGCCTGACGCCGCGCGCGCGGTGTTATGTGCGGGATATCTCCGAACAGGTCCCTCTTCGAACGTGCTTTGAAAGGGCGCGGGCTCAACCTGAACCGCATGCTGGAGCAGCAGGAAGAACAACTGCCAACAACCCGGCTCGCGCCCCAGTTCCGGATTTCGGGCCTGGGAAAGCGGCAAGCTCCTACCCTTCGTGCGGTTCGTCCTCCACGCTGCCCAGGTTGTCGAGAGCGGCCAGGGCTTCGCCGGGCACGTCCCACTGGCGGAGGATCTTGTAGATCACGCCGGTTGAAAACCCCGCCGCCATCAGACGCCGCATCACCCGCGCCGTCTCCTTCTCATTCTCCGGCTTGCGCAGGCGCTTGCGTTCCAGGTGTTCGCGGGCCAGCGCCTCCTCGTTGGTCTGGCCGTAGCGGGCGTCGAGGGTTTCGGCGATCAGGGTGTCGTGGACACCTTTTTGCCTTAGATCCTGCGCTATACGTCTCTGCCCAAGTTTCTCGTTCTCCTGGCGCAGGCGTGCATAAGTCTCCGCAAAGGCCGCGTCGTTCAGGTAGCCGTGTTCCCTGAGGCGAAGGATGGCCTGAGCGATTGCCGCCGTGCCTCGTTCGCCGGGCTCGGCGCGCCTCTGCATCAGCCGCCCCAGCTCAGCCTCGGAGCGCATCTGGCGGCCGAGCGCCTTCACGGCGTAGTCGTAGAGGTCCGTCTCATTAAGGAACGTCTTCGGCTTCGAGGATTTGCGTTGAAACGGCATAGGCAGTCACTTCGTCCACTGGTCTACCCAGTCGTTCACCGTCTTGTACCAGAGCTGGGAGTTCTGCGGCTTCAGCACCCAGTGGCCTTCATCGGGAAAGTAAAGCATCTTGCTCGGCACGCCGAGCCGCTGCAGGGTGGTGAAGAGCTGGAAGCCCTCGCTCACGTCGAGCCGGTAGTCGAGCTGGCCGTGAATCACCAGCGTGGGCGTCTTGAAGTTTTTGGCCGAGAGCGCCGGAGACCACTTGCGGTAAGGATTCTCCGCGTCGGGTTTGCCGTAGTAGTCCCAGGGCTTGCCCTTGAACTCCCACTCGTTGAACCATAACTCCTCGGTTGCCCCGTAGGCCGATTCGGGATTGAACATGCCGTCGTGGCTCACAATGCACTTGAAGCGGTCGGTGTGGCCCAGCACCCAGTTGGCTATGTAGCCGCCGTAGCTGGCGCCCAGCGCGCACTCGCGCGTCTTGTCAATAAAGGGATAGTGCCGCTCGGCGTAGTCCAGACCCTGCATCAGGTCGGTGAAGGGCTTGCCGCCCCAGTCGCCGTTCACGCCGTCGACGAATGCCTGCCCGTAGCCGGTCGAGCCGCGCGGATTGATCATCACCACCACGTAGCCGTTGGCGGCGAAGAGCTCCGCGTTCCAGCGGTAGCTCCACGCATCGCCCCATGCGCCCTGCGGGCCGCCGTGAATGAGGAATTTGAGGGGGTATTTCTTCGCGGGATCGAAGCCCGGCGGCCGGATGAGGAAGCCCTGGACTTTGGTCTTGTCGGCGGCATTGAACCAGAAGGATTCCATCTTCGGCAGGTCAAGCTGCGCGAGTAACGCGTCGTTGAGATGCGTGATAGGCACAGCCGTTGAAAAGATTCCATTCTCCACTTCAGGGTGATCCCGCATCGGGCTGTCAATATCGTTCACATGTATTCCCACGACTTCGGATGGGCGATCGATTCGCATGATCGTGGCAAAGATTACGTCCTTGCTGTCGACAACTGATCGACGTATTGAGAGTGGCGCGATCTGAAGATTGGAAAACGCCCCTACCTCTCTTTCTGCATAGGAACTAAAGGGATACTCAGTATCTAGAACTTCACTCCGACCAGTTTTGATATCTACGTCGTAAACCCAGCTCTTGCCTTGGTTCGCACCCACAAAATAGATGACAGGATAGCTCAGGCTCCACGCAAATTCATCTACCCATCGATCAAACTTCGGCAGCAAATCTTTCTCTGTCTTCGCCGCGCGGTCGTAAAGCATCAGCCGGAACCTGTCGCTCTCATATCCCGCCCGCGCCTGGGAGCGCCAGGCCAGATACTTGCCGTCGGGCGAGTAGGCGGGGTTGAAGTTGCCGCCCGCCGACGTTGAGACCGGGACCGGCTTGGCTGCCGGGTTGGTCAGGTCGAGGGTAAAGATCTTTGCGCTGATGCTGATGGCCGGCTCGGGGTCGAGATTCTCGGTGAAGGCCAGCTCCCCGGAGTCGGGCGCAAAGGCGCAACCGCAACTTGCGCCCTCCAGCGAGAACGGCGGAACGTCGTGGGGATCGTTGGGCGTGAGGTCGCGCATTCCACCACTCTCTACCGAAATGAGAAAGAGGTGGCTGCGCTTGTCGCCGGTATAGCGGTTCCAGTGGCGATAGAGCAGGTGGGTGAAGATCTGCGCCTTCACCTTGCTGCCGGCGATGGCGGCATCGCGGTCGGAGTTGCATTCGTCCCCCACTCCGCCGTCATTCGGGGTTATCGCGGGACAGTCGGGATAGACTGCCGAGGTGAAGACGACGGAGTTCCCATCGGGCGACCAGATGGCGTTGTCGGCTCCGGTGGAGATGTTCGTCAGCTTCTTCGGATTCGCCGCCGAGCCGGTCTCCGGATCGAACTCGGCCAGCCAGACCTGCTGCGAGCCCGAGCGGCTGCTGAGGAAGAGAATGCGCTTTCCGCCGGAGGCGAACTGCGGGCCGCTATCGCCGGGCTGGGCCACAGCGATCCTTTGCGGCTCGCCGCCAGCGATCACCTGCATCCACAGTTCCGCCGTCTTGGTGTTTTGGTCAAGGTTGACGGTGGTGACGGAGTAGGCCAGCCACTTGCCGTCTGGCGAGACGGCGGTTTCACCCAGCCGCTTCATGCGCATCATGTCCTCGAAGGTCATGGGACGCTTGGCGGGAGCGGACTGGGCTGGCAGGGCGGTCTGTGCCAGGCAGATCGGAGCGAGGAGAGCGGCGGCTGCGAGGACGAGAACAAGCGTGGTTCTACGCATGGGATTTCCTATCCGCGCCGGGAAGCGATTACTTCCGCGCGAAGGAAAAGTGTACACCGGACGCATCCCTCTGGGCCGGGGCCATTCGAGGCCGGTGGGTTCCCACCCTTTTCGGTCGCCGCGGCGACAACGCAAAAAGGATGGGGCACCCAGTTCTATGTCTACGGAGCGACAGGCCGGACAAAACAAATCGAAAGTTTGATGAAACAACCCAAATACGCTGGCATTCGGCCCGAATTCGTCCTAACATCAAGCCGAAGGAGATTGCTCGATGAAAATCGCGGCGTCGGTTGCCATCCTGTTTTTCGCGTCTGCGCTGGCTTATGCGCAGGGGCCAAAGCCATGTGAAGTGTTGAAGGATGAGATCGAAAAGAAGCTGGAAGCGAACAACGCGAAGGGGTACACGCTGGAGATCGTGCCCAAGGACAAGGACGCGGAGGGTAAGGTGGTGGGCAGTTGCGAGGGCGGAACGAAGAAGATCATGTACCGCAAAGCCGCACCCGCGCCCAAGGCTCCGGCGGCTGCGGCCAGCAAGCCCTGATCTTCAGGGGCCTCGCCGGCACTGCGACCGCGTGAGGGTTGTGCTCAGGAACTTCTTGCATCAGACATGCGCCAGCTCCGCGGCGTGGCCGGGCTTACTTGTTCTCGTTCCCGGTTAGCCGGAAGGTGATGGTGCCCCAGAAGAGCCGCGCGCGCATCTGCACCGGCAGGTGGTGCTCGTCGTCGGTGTACCAGATCCAGATGTTGCCGCGGTTCTTCACCACGCCCGCGGCGGCGGTGGGCTGCACGCGCAGGGTCTTGAAGGCGCCCAGCGCAGTCCTGATCTCTTCGCGGCCCTCCACCTTCATGGTCACCGGCACGGTGCGCATGGCATCCACCACTGGAATCACGAAGTTCCTGCCCACCTCCATGGGCTGCGACGAGGCGTAATAAATCCCGCTCAGCAGGTCGGTGAGGCAGCCTTGCACGGGTGACTCCACGTGCTTGCTCTGCCCGGTGACCAGGTTCTTCTCATCCAGAATGGACTTCCCCTGGGCATAATCCAGCCTTAGCGTCGAGTTGATCTGCCGCCGGCCCTCGACCGTCTGCTTGTCGAACTCGTAGGTGCAGCCCCGCTCCCGGTCGAAGGTGGACTGGAAGCGGTCGCCCACGTGGAAGAGTATATTGATGGCGCCGATGGTGTCGGCGTTGGCGGTGATGCGCTCGCGATCGCCCGCCGCCTCAAAGTGCAGAACGGCAGTCCCGGCGGGAAAGACTCGCCAGTCCACGCTATAGGTGAGGGTCTGCTTCTGCGGAAAGCCGAAGCCCGCCCGCGGCGGCGTGAGCAGGGCTGCCTGCTGGCCGCGAGCCGCGGCGGCCATTGCCAGGGCGCATAACAAGTCTGCTATGATGATGCGCGTCTTCACCGTCAGACAAGCCTCCTCGGAAATCGACTATTCTGGCGCGGGATGCGCTCAACGCAGCCCATGCATGATTGCGCCCAGAGCCGGCCGGAGGAAGAGCAAGCTGAGGTACAGAAGTGCGGCCCCGATAGCAGCATTGTACTCGCGGTGCCTGAGGTAGAGTGAAAGGGAAAAGCTGCCGGCTTCGGATTCAGTACCGGAATGGTCTGCTGGGATCAGTCGCGGAATCAATCGGGGCACACGGCGGCAATAGGCCTCGAATTCCGGAAATGCGGCGCGCAGGAAGCGCTCCTCCGAGGCAATGACCGGCACGTAAATCACCGCAAATCCGCTAGCCAGCAGCAGCGCCACGGGCCAACTGAGCAGCGCCAGCGCAAAGCCGGTGGCAATCAGCATCGATCCCAGGTAGAGCGGATTGCGGGTGTGCGCGTAGGGGCCGGTCACGGTCAGCTCGCGGTTCTTCTTGACGCAGCCGGCCGCGTAGCCTCGCAGGCACAAGCCGGGCAGCACCAGCGCCAGGCTCCAAGCTAGGGCAGCCGGCTGGGGCGCGCGCCGCCAAAGCTCGAATAGATAGAGGGCCGCGGTGAGAAAGCCCAGCGGCACTCGGATGCGCCGGGCCACGCGCTGCCAGCGGGCTATCCAGTCGGGCTGCGAAGGATCCGCTTGCGAAGAACTCGGCTGTGACTGGCCAGGTTGCGGCGAGTTGCCGGGCTGAGTCATAAGGCGGTCTCCTCAGCGAGCAGCTCGTTCACGGCCCGCAGCACATCTTCCGGCTGGATGGTCAGCAGGCCGGCCTCCGGCGACTTGCGGCGGGCGTGGTTGCGCCGGCTCTCGGGACTGCGCAGCACTCTGAATCTGCCCCCGAAGGGACCGTTGCGGCTGGGATCGGTTGGTCCATAGATGCCCACCACCGGCCGGCCCAGTGCGCAGGCCAGGTGCAGCGGGCCGGTATCGCCTCCAATGCAAAGGGCGATCCGGCGGGTGAGGGCAATCAACCGGGCCAAAGAACAGGTGAGCGGAGTAGCCGCGCCGTCAGCGCCCTGCACGATGGCCTCGGCAAGCGGCACTTCTCCGGGACCGGCGTTGACCAGCACGCGCAGGCCGCGATCGATGAGGCCCTTTGCGACCGCCGCATACCCTTCCGTCGGCCATCGCTTGGCGCCCCAGCCGGCGCCCGGGTTGAGAAGCACGGCTTGGCTTCCACCCCACGGACGCAGACCTGTCCCTTCACCCCGAATCCGCGGGGATCCCGGCTGGCTCGCGTCTCGGGGCAGAACATCGTCGGCCCACGTCTCGGCGGCGGCATCCACCGGCAGCCAGGGCGTTACGGGCGCAAGTTCGTCGCCGGCCACAGCCGAGGCCAGTTCCACATCCTGCTCCACCACGTGCATGCCGCGGGTAGCCACGCGCTCAGTAAACAGCCAGCGCGCGAGTGGCTCGCGCGGTTCGGCCTCGCCGATCAACCGCTGGCAACCCGCCAGCCGCCCCACCAGCGCCGACCGCACCGCCCCTTGCAGGTCGAGCGCGGCATCGTAACCTCTGTCCCTGAGCGCGCTCCGCAAGGCCTTGATTTCGCGGATGGTTTTCAGGCTCAGCGGCGCTCTTCCCCAGTCTTTGATGGGCGCCGGATGAAGCCGGTCGACAAGCGGCTGCCCGGGACCGCGCCCGGCGCAGTCCTCAGCCGCCAGCAGCGCCCGCCAGCGCGGTTCCACCACCCAGTCGATCACCCACTCCGGATGGGCCTGCCGCAGCGCCGTCGCCGCCGGAAGCGCGTGCAGAATGTCGCCCATGGCCCCCATCCGCACCACAAGCAAGCGAAAGTTGGATTGCGTCTGCAAACTCTGATTTTCTCATAGGGGGGTATGGTGGGGGTTTGGGCGGCCTCGTGCCAAGTCCGGCATGGACCGCTTGCCAATTCTTCATCTTTGAGCACTATTCCGGTTGATATTGGTTTGGGAGTAGTTCCTTTCGGACTAGTATCAGGCCCTTTCCATCGACCATTTGGTAGTCGTAGAATCCGCAGTCACGCTCATTTGGGCAACCGTCAAATTTCAGAAGCCGACTGTCTGGGTAGAACTCCAACTTTTTGTATGCATCGAAATCGTGGCTTTGAAACCACATCCCCGGAAGATTCACGGCTGAAAATGGCACGTCATAGACCTTGCCGGTTATCGAATCGACGAATGCCAATTGCACGCATTCTGTGCCGCAGCCCCATACCGGAACCGTATAATGCCCTGCAAACTCAACATGATTCTTTGCACCATGGCGAATCATCGTCCGGAAAGTGCGCTGGCCCTGACTAACCAGCTTCGGGATAGAGGGTTTGCCCCGATAGATTTCTTTAACGGGGAAATCATTGAATTGTGGACGCGGATTCGCTTCCTCACCGAAGAGACAGGCACCGATTGCCAAGAAGACAAAGATGACTCTGTGCATGGCGTAATCTTAACTCCCAAGAACAGGGCTCAACATTGAAATGCTCTGACACTGACAACAGCAAGACCGGCAAAGAGCTACTCACCCTTTTGAGGCCCGAATCAGTTGGTCTATCAGCCACTCGATGGCCTCGTCCTCATTCTCGATCTCAACGCGCAGGCCGACGGTTTTGAGTGGCAGCGATTCCGGAAAGGCAACGGCCAGCCTACCCAGCCTGACCTGGTCTTTTTCGGTGGTGATGAGGATTGCGGTTCCCGTCCTGCGCCCAGCCGTCACCAGGCGATGCAGGTCGCGCGCGGTATAGCGGTGGTGGTCGGGGAAGACGATCCGGACGGCGATCCGCAGGCCCGCCGTTTCGAGGCCGGCGAAGAACTGCTCCGGGCGGGCGATGCCGCAAAAGGCCGCTACAGGGCCGTCGGCGGCTGGAACCTCCATCCTGCGGTGCAGCCGCCAGACCGGCCCTTGCCAGCCCCAGTCGCGCAAAGCGGCCTCCAATTCCGAAGATCCGCCCAGGCCCTCGTCCGGCGCGGGAATCGCGATCACGGTGGCGCGGCGGGCAGCCTTGAGCGGTTCGCGCAGGTTGCCCGCCGGCAGCAGGCCGTCGCGCCAGTCGCGGCCGTCGAGCAGCAGAATGTCCACATCGCGGTGGAGTTGTCGATGCTGAAAGCCGTCGTCCAGAAGATGAACGGCGGGCAGGCTGACATAGGAGTAGCCGGCCGCCACCGCGTCCTCGGCCAGCAGGCCGGCTTCGTAACGCTGTCCGGCCACGTAGACCGGCACGCCGGTCTCAAGCGCGATCAGCAAAGGCTCGTCGCCAAACTCTTCGGAGGTCCCGTCCGGGTCAACGCGGGTGGGGCGCTGGCCGCGGCGTCCATAGCCTCTTGAAAGCACGTCCACGCGCAAGCCGCGCCGTTCGAGCGCCTTGCCCAACGCAATGGTCAGCGGCGTCTTGCCCGCGCCGCCGGCGGAGAGGCTGCCGATGCTGACCACGGGGCAACGCAGCCGCCGCACCGGCTCCAGCTGGCTGCCCCGCCGCAGTTCGCGCAACGCCAGCGCCAGCCGGTAGGCCAGAACCAACGGCAGAAGCAGCTTGCGCACGGAGTATGCCGGCCTCATGATGGGCGCTCCTGAATCGAGCCGGAAAAGAGCAGCTCCCGCACCGCCTCGACGCATCGCCCCGTAGCCCCGGCCTGCTGGTCGAAGACCTGGCGGGCCCGCTCGCCCATTGCTTCGGCCGCGCTCCGCTCCCGCAGCAGCTCGATCAATGCCCCCGCCAGCTCTTCTTTGGCGGCGATGCGGACGGCGTCGCGCGCCCGCAGGTCTTCTGTGATTGAGCGGAAGTTGGCGTAGTAAGGACCCATCGCGATGGGAACGCCGAACTGCGCCGGCTCCAGCGGGTTGTGGCCTCCGGCCGGAATCAGGCTGCCGCCGACAAGCGCGACCGCCGCAAGCGAGTAGACCGAGGCCAGCTCACCGATGGTATCGAGCAGGACGATCTCGCCGGCGGCCAGCGGCTTGAGCGCGGCGGCAGGTTCCGAGGGCAGCCGCGCCCGCCAATCCGAGCGCTTGACCCACTCAAGGCCGGATCGATCGAGCAGCGCGGCCACCGCGCCAAATCGCTCCGGATGCCGCGGCGCAAGCACCATCGCCAGTTGCGGATCGGCTTCGAGCAGCCGCGGCCAGGCCTCAACGAGCGCGGCCTCTTCGCCCTCCAGCGTGCTGCCCGCAACCACCAGCCGCAGATCCGCCGCCAGCGCCTTCAACTGAACCGTAGCCTCAGCCTCCCATGCCGCGCGCACATCAAACTTCAGATTCCCGGTTACCGTCACTCGCTCCGGCAGGCAGCCGATGGCTTTCAGCCGCTCCGCGTCCGTCTCGCTCTGCGCCAGCACCCGGCTAAGCCGCTCCAGCAACGGCCGGAAAAAGCCCCTCAGCCGCCGGTATCGCGGCCACGAGCGGTCCGAGATGCGGGCATTCACCACGGCTACTGGAATCCCGCGCCGGAAGCAGCCGCTGAGCAGATTCGGCCAGAACTCGGTCTCGGCCAGGATCAGCAGCCTCGGCTTGAGGGCGTTCAGATAGGCCCGCACCGCCCAGGGCAGGTCCAGCGGGCAATAGAAGACGCGGTTGGCCCCGAACCGCTCGCGGGCCAAAGCCTGGCCGGTGCGCGTGGTTGTGGAGACGGCGATAAAATACTCAGGCAGCGCGGCATCCAACTCGCCAACCAGCCGGGTAACCGCCAGCACTTCGCCCACAGAGACGGCGTGAACCCAGATCAGCGGCCGGTCTCCTTGCTCTTTCAGAAACCGCACCCAACCCAGCCGCCCCAACAGCCCCTCGCGGTACTTGTGTGTGGTGGCCATCCGCCACAGCCACCACGGCGCGCCGGCCACCAGGACCGCAATGAGCGCCACATTGTAAAATATCAGGGTCATGCTGTGCGGAACGTGCCCTCGTCCCGTCAAACATCAAAGGTGTCGAGAATGTGCGAAAAGATGACGAATAACGAACAGTTCCAGGCCTGGCACGATCTGTCGGAGCATTCCTATAAGGAATATAACGACAGAAGAGAACTTGAGTGGAAGATTAACGTCGCAGTTTGGACGCTGTTGTCAGCAGTTGGATACCTGCTGGTGAGCCAGAAAATCCACCTTGGATGCAGACTGGTTCCCCTCTTTGCTATGGTACCGCTGCATGCACTTTGGTGCATAAAGATCCAGCGGGGAGAATACCGCGAGCAGCAACGGGCTGACCGCTATCGGATTGCAGCTGAACGCATTCTCGCCGGACAGGGCGGAGCGCCAGGTGAAGAAGAGCCTAAACCGTTACCTCAGCAACGTTTTTTTGACCGATTTAAAAGCTATTGGTGGTGGCTATTCATTACAGTCGGCATGACCTCTTTCGTAGCGGCGGCTGTCGTGACGATTGCTTGGTAGCGAAGTCCCCGTGTCTTCGGCCTTAAAAAGGGGTCAAGAGAAATGATACATTCATGCACGATGAGGGTTTCTCGGGCGTTTCCGCTGCTTGGGCTTTGGCTGGCGCTGCCGGCCGCGGCCAGCGACCACACTCCGCCTCCCGTGCAGCCGGCCACCACCTTTGCCGCGGTCGAGGTGCACGAAGACGAAAAGGTGGCCATCGCCGCCGAACCCTACGACACGCGCGAGAAGGAAGCCATCTTTCGCGTCGACTACCTTAGCCACGGCGTGATGCCGGTGCGCCTGATCGTGACCAACAACGGCAGCCGGCCGATCTCTTTGCGCGACGCGCGGATTCTCTTTCAGACCGCCGCGGGCGACAGGATTCAAGCCGCCGAACCCGAAGACGTGGAACGGCTGATGAGCAGCAAGGATAGAGAAGGCTCCAAGATACCCATGCCCAGCCCCATCCCCAAAATCAAGCTGAAGCCCAAGGCCAGCGATAAAGAGGTTGAGCAGGACTTCGACACCTTCGAGTACGGAGCCCTGGTGGTCGAGCCGCACACCACGCGCGCGGGATTCCTCTTTTACGACGTCTCCGGGCTCGCTCACCCGCTCCAGGGCGGCAAGCTGCACCTGCACAAGCTGCGCGACGCCGACGGCAACGAGCTCTTCTACTTCGAAATTCCCTTCGACAAGTACCTGAAATCCAAGTCCAGCCAGATGAACTGAGTTCATCGGTCCGAAAGCGGGGCCTCTCGTGGGGAAAAACGATTCTCAGGTCCTCGACCCTGCGCAGGAAATGCTCCTTTTTGTACGAATCAAGGAGACGTTTATGACCCTTTGCTTTAGGCCTATCCACTTGCTCGTCGCGGCGGGTTGCGTATGCTTCGCACTGGCATTCAGCCCGTTTGCCCACAGTCAGGCTCCGCCCGCCGCCGCTCAACAGGCGAAAAGCGCTCAACCGACGCCTCTCGAGGTCGCCTTTAAATACGACTTTTTTATTGAGATCGTAGGCGACGAGGACGCACACATTAAGGCGGACATAAGAGAGGGAAAGACACAGATCACGCCCCGGCGCGATTACGCCGCAACAATCGGCATCAGCAAGGATGAAGAGCAGACCATGCTCGCCATTGTCGTCGACTCCTATAACCGGTTACACAACTTCGACCAGCAACACAATCAAGAGAGTGACAAACTTTTCGATCAATATGATCACGACGAGGCTGTGAGGCTCGGTGAGGAGGGCGATATCGCATTCCAAAAGAAGAGGAATGCCATGCTGATTGCAACAGTGGCCAAACTTAAGTCGCAGCTTGGAGAGGAGTCCTTTGCAAAGCTAGATGAGTCTTTAAGAAGCGGCAAGTTCATTGGCACTTATGTTTATGGAGTAAAGGAGGATATCGAAGGCCGTCCCGATCCTTGCCCGCCCAACAGCAATCCTCCTCCGGGGCAGACGACCCACCTGGCCTGCAGAAGTTTATACTACTCCGAAGTCTTCCAGTATATCGGCCAAATTGACGAAGGTAACCGGAGAGCGGCCGCGGAGGATGAGAGCGAGGGTACGAAGCCAGAGCGGTTCCCCTTATTCAATGATCTTCCCGAGGATAGAAGAGAGGCCGCGTTTGCCCTCGGCGTCGAAGCAAACCGCGCGATTTGGGAAATTGACGAAAGAGCTAGAACAGAAGCTGCTAAATTCTTTGATCAGAACATTGTGAAGTACGGCTATAGAACGGCATTAAAAATGCCTGATCCGCCGGAGGTTAAAGCGTTGGAAATGAAACGCGAAACGACCCTAGAAGAATATATCTTCAAACTGAAGCAGGTGGTTGGGGACGATTTCTTCAGCAACCTCGACACGTACCTCAGCAAAGAAAACAAGATAAAGGGTGCATAATGCTTCAGCCCGGCGCTCCTTGCACTTTGCAGACCCCGGCGGTGCAGCAGTGACCAGAATGACCTGGGCAAGCACCTCAAATTCAAATCCGGCCAATTGAACTGAGCGAGCTTCGACCGCCTACTCGTAGTAAGTAGCTGTCGTCTTATCCGTCTCCCAGATGGTGCAGTCCTTTACGCGCACCCGCCCCAGGGTCATCGCGGCCAGTTGCTCGCTGGTCTGCTCGTAGAAGTACTTGGCCAGGTTCTCGGCCGAGGGATTCAGCACCGTGAAGGGCTCCAGGTCGTTGAGCATGCGGTGGTCGATGCGCTCGATCACCGGCCGTAGCACCGCCTTGAGCAGCTTGAAGTCGAGCAGCAGGCCGGCCTCGTCCAGCGCCGCCCCGGCCAGGGTCACGCGGACCTTGTAGTTGTGCCCGTGCGGGTGCTCGCACTTGCCCTTGTAGTTGCGAAGATAATGGCCGGAGGAGAAACCGGCCTCCACGGTGACTTCAAACATCGGCTGCTCGATTCCTGCGGGGAAGAGTCCCACCTTCCATTCTAGTGTGGTGACGCAGAAGTTCGCCGCGCAAATCAGAACACCAGCAGCATCAGGGCTTCCGCCCATCCCGTCGCCTGCGCCGCGCCGCCTGCCGCGTTTCTTCATTGCGCCGGTCCACCTGCTCGAAGAGCTGACTCAGCACGCCCACCAGCGCCGACGCCAGCCCAAACAGCAGCAGAAACATCGCTACCGTCCGCCACAGCGACCCGTTGGCCGGCAGTCCCGGCTGCAAGCTCGAAGGCGCCAACGCCAGCCCCGCCGAAATCAGAGCGAAGACGACCAGCATTCCCGCCAGGATGTAGAAGCTGCGCGACATAACTCCTGCAAAGCGGGGAGAATCCCCCGCCTCTGTTGCGATTCTAAAACCGCAAGCCGGAAGCCGCATCCAAGCTATCGTCCCAGGCGCCGCGGCAACTACACTATCCATCATGGAAGTTCTCTACGGCGTGCATCCGATCAAGGAGGCGCTCAAGGCTGGCAAGCGCCGCTTCGACCACGTGCTCGTGGCCCGCGAGCGCGAGGATGCCCGGCTGGAGCGCCTTGTAGCTCTCTGCCGCGAGGCTGGCGTCCGGGTTCGCCAGGAGCCCAGGGAGCAGTTGACGCTGCTGGCCCAGACCGCCGCGCATCAGGGCGTGGTGGCCATGGTCCATCCGCAGCAGTTTCTCGCCATCGAGGATCTGTTCGCGCCGGACCCTGACGCCCCTAAGACCAGCGCGGCCCGCCTGCTGCTGGCTCTGGATGGCGTCGAGGACCCACAGAATCTGGGCGCGCTGCTGCGCGTGGCCGACGGCGCCGGAGTGGACGGGGTGGTGCTGACGGAGCGGCGCTCGGCCCCGTTGAGCCCCGCGGCGGTAAAGGCCAGCGCGGGCGCGGCCGAGCACCTGCGCATTGCCCGCGTGGTGAATCTGGTCCGGGCTCTCGAAGAGCTCAAGCGCCAGAATCTATGGATCGTCGGCCTCGACGAGCGCGGCCAGACCGACTACGACCAGTTCGACCTGACCGGCAACTGCGTGATCGTGTTGGGACGCGAGGGCGCGGGCCTCCACGATCTGGTTCGCCGCACCTGCGACCACCTGCTGCGCATTCCCATGGCCGGCGGCGTCAGCTCGCTCAACGTCTCGGCGGCCGGGGCGGTGGTGCTCTACGAGGCCTTCCGCCAGCGCCGCAACGCCGCCCGCCCAGCCACCTCGGCTCTCTCCAGCTCCGCCGCCGCGTCCAAACCAAGGAAACAGAAAGGCTTGGGCTCATGAAGTTTTTATTTGCCGGAATCATGGCAACGGCTTTCCTTTGCATGGCGATCTCTCCCGGCGCGGCGCAGACAGCGGCAGCTTCGCCGCCGGTCCCGAAACCCGCGGCCCAGGCAACTCCGCCCGATGCGCAGGTCAACCGCCAGGTCATCCTTTCCCGCTCCATCGACGAGAACGGCCAGACTACGACCCAGTCCGCTCACACGCCGGTCCAGCCCGCACCCCAGATCGTCTCTGAGCCCTCCGCCGAGGACGCCGAGCAGCAGGCCGTCACCTTCACCGCTCTCGATCTGGACGTGCGCCTGCGCACCGCCGAGCAGCACATCGCCGTCCGCGCGCTGGTCACCGTGCGCAACGACGGCAAGACGCCGCTCACGCGCATTCCGCTGCAAATCTCCTCCTCGCTCGACTGGGAGCGGATTCGCGTCGACGGCAGGGACGCCGCCTTTTCCGTGGCCACACTCAACTCCGACGCCGACCACACCGGCCAGTTGCATGAGGCGGCTGTCCCCCTCGTTCAGCCCCTCGCGCCCGGCGCCAGCCTTTCGCTTGACGTTACCTACTCGGGCGTCATCTCCCCGTCAGCCCAGCGCCTGCTGGCCATCGGAACCCCTGAAGATCTGGCGCTGGCCTCGGACTGGGACCAGATCGGCGTCTCCTTCACCGGCCTGCGCGGCTTTGGCAACGTGGCCTGGTACCCGGTCGCGAGCGTGCCCATCATCCTGGGGGACGGGGCGCGGCTCTTCGACGCCATCGGCGAACATAAGCTGCGTCTGGCCGGCGCGCGCTTCCGCCTTCGGCTTACGGTCGAGTTTCCCCGCGGTCAGGCACCCACCGTGGCCCTCATCAACGGCCATCCGGCCGCGCTCACCGTCACCGAACCCGGTGGCTTGGACCAGGAGCAGGAGGTGACCAGCGTGGCCACGGCCAGCCTCGACGACGCCGTCCTCGGGTTCGAGGCCCCCAGCCTCCTCGTCGCCATTCGCACTGCCCACGCCGGCGCAAACCTCACCGCCTGGACCCTCCCCGGAGACGACCCCGCCGTGCAATCCTGGACCGCCGCGGAAGCCGAAGTCACGCCCTTCCTGCAGGGCTGGCTCGGCCAGCGTCCCCGCTCCCAGCTCACCCTCCTCGACCTGCCCGATCCGCAAGACGCGCCCTTCGAGACTGGCGCGCTGCTGGCCACGGCCATCCGGTCGCCCAACCCCGAGGCCGCCACAAACCCCCTCGACCACATTCTCATGCACGCGCTCACCCACGCTTGGCTTGCGCAGCCGGGTTCGCCGCCGCCGGCATGGCTCGATGAGGGCGTGGCCAGCTTCATGGGCACCCTGTGGATTGAAAAGCAGCAAGGCCGCGATCAGGCCCTGGGCACGCTTGAGGCCTCACGCTCCGCCCTCGCCCTGGCCGAGCCGGAAAGCCCTGGCCAGAGCTCCGGCCAGACGCTCGCCGCCGTCATCTCGCCAGTCTATTACCGCACCAAGGCCGCCTATGTGCTGTGGATGCTGCGCGACCTGGTAGGCGATTCCGCGCTTTCAGCCGCCCTCCGCGCTTACGCTCCCGCACCGGACACGAGCCGGGGCCTGGGCAAATCCGCCGCCCGCGGCGCCTTCGAGAGTCTCCTCGAACAGGCCGGAGCCCGCCGCGATCTCTCCTGGTTCTTTGCCGATTGGGTCGATGCCGACAAGGGCCTGCCCGACCTGACCATCGAGGGCGTCTTTCCCAGCGCCACCTCGGCGGGCAACTGGCTAGTCGCCGTCAACGTGGCCAATGGCGGCTACGCCTCCGCCGAAGTACCCGTCACCGTCCGCTCTGCCTCGGCCTCAGTCACCCAGCGGCTGCTGGTTCCCGCCCGCGGCAAGGCGGTCCAGCGCATCCTCATCCAGGGTCAGCCAACCGAGGTCCAGGTCAACGACGGCACGGTCCCCGAGACCCAGGCCAGCGTCCACATCGCCAAGCTAGACGAATCGCCAGACAGCCCGTCCTCATCCAGCCAACCCAGCCCGCCGCAGCCATGAGATCCCTATACCGACGCTTTGCCACTGCGTTGCACCCGAACGGGTAACTGGGGTTCGCATTCCCACCGCATTTTCCTCGGTTTCCAACTGCAAACCCGCGGGTTTCACCGAAGACAGGTTCTTGGACCGGCACTCAGAATTTGGTTCCTCCGTTGTAGTCGGCGGTGATGGCCGCGTTAACGCCCGCCATGCAGCCGGGGTCGGAGACGATGAGGCCGAGTTCGCGGTTCTTGTCGAGAGAATCGGTGGAGAAGTTTTCGCTGCCAACGAAGAGCTTGGCCTGAGCCGTGCCGTAGTCGGCCAGGACGGTCTTGGCGTGGATGTAATAGCCGGTGCGGGAGCTGTAGGTGGCGATGGTGGCGCCGGCGCTCTTGAGGGCATTGAGGACGGGGGAGTATTTGCCGCCCATGTTCTCCTGGACCAGGGTGACGGCCACGCCGCGCCTGAGTGCCGCTTCGACGAGGGTCTGGATGGCGGTGTCGGCAAACTCCTCCTGCGAGATGAGCAGGGATTTGGCTGCGCCCTCGATGAGGCCGGTGAGGGCGCTCCGGGAGTTGGTGGGGCTCCAGACCAGGTTGTCGCCGGTGGGCGGGGTGATGGCGGCATTGATGAAGTCGGCGTTGAATGTGGCCTCGATGGCGGCGACGTCGGCGGGGTCGTTGGTGATGACGGCGAAGTCGCGGGTGGTGGTGTAGTCCTCCTGGGTAAGGTTGAGGGTCATGATGGCCGAGGTGGCCGCGTCGATGGTGATGGTCTTCTGATGCGTGCAGGCGTAGGCGGGGTTGGCCCAGTGGACGGAGACCTTGCCGGCCGTGAGCGTGTTATAGGCAGGTGTGTTGCTGGCCTTCTCGTTGTTCTGGTCGAGGATCACGCGAACGGTGACGCCCTTGGCCGCCGCCGTGGTGAGGATGGTGGTGACCTGCGGGTCGCTGAGTTCGTACATCGTCATGTCTATGGACTTCTTGGCCGAGGAGAGCAGGTTGTAGATGGCGGTCAGGCCCTGGTCCGGCTCGGTGAGGAGCGTGTAGGTCGTGGGGCCGGGCGTCGGCGGCTGAGGTGGCTGAGGCGGCGTGGGAGGAGTAGGCGGCTGGGGGGGCGTTGGCGGAGTGGGTTTCTTGTGGTGGCGGGTGTCGGAACGCTGGGTGCCTTCGGGTTTCATGATTCTCTCCTTTTGAAGAAGCCGATGGGAGATTCAGGTTATGCCGGATTCAAGGGGAAGCCCGGCGAAGAGGAAGTAACAAAGACAGCTTACAGGGTTTAACGGCGAATGGGGCAGGATTCCTGTGCGCGGAGTCGAGGGCCTATTGTGCGCCTTTCAGCGCCCGTCCCTGATTCGGACACTCCCATCCGACGGCGGGCGGTTCCCGATGTGCCAGTGACGAGCGTACCGGCATGGATACGCTTCGAGGTTCTCAGGATCGGGCACTCCCTTCTCCACCATTTCACGAATGTCCGCTTCTGCAGCCGCTCGGCTTGGATATTTCTTTTTGCCCTTTTTCCCGCGCTCGCAGGAACATTCACGTTCCTTGTCGCAGTTGACGAAAATATCGGAACCTGGTTCCGGGTGCATCAACGTTGCGAACACCACTTTCGGCTTCATGCGGAATCCACCATCACGGGGCTGCGGCAGGAGTCGAACCTGTCCATTCGGCTGCTCACCGGAGTAATCGCGCCCACGCTTGAATCCTACACCTAGAGCATTTCTCCTATTGCTGTAGAGCATTAAATGGGAGGCGGAACCACGCTTGTGCATCCTCGGCAGTGAGCAGGGGCAGCAACTGAGCAATGGCCTGATCGA
>Ga0326728_10006027_pt1 | contig 33192 bp, 32 predicted proteins | sample MB3enrmetagenome_FD_207602 | JGI IMG/M metagenome (GOLD analysis project Ga0326728, IMG submission 207602) | Lab enriched peat soil microbial communities from McLean, Ithaca, NY, United States - MB31MN | ecosystem: Environmental > Terrestrial > Soil > Wetlands > Peat | place: USA: New York... | reverse complement strand
GCCAAGCGGGACGAGCTTTAGATGCTTGCGGAACCGCGCCTCCGCCTCGTCGCGGCTGACGACGTCGAGGAACTGTTCCTGCCGCACTCCCGCGGGTCCTTCGCGGCTCATGATGTCTCTCCGCTGTCTAGAGTCACGACTTCGACCTCCGCGCCTTCCGCGAAGCCTTCGAGGCCGGCGGCGACGAGCGTGAAGCCTTGAGCCCGCGAAAGTCCCAAGAGCCCGTCGGACGGCGCGATCGCGATGGGCGTCGCCGAGCCGCCGTCGATCGCCACCGGCGCGAATTCCGCCACGCCGACCGGCGAAGCGATCTTGCCGGCAAGCCTGCATCGTCGTCCAGGGCCGGCAAAAGGCGCTGGCCGGCCCGCCAGCCGCCGCACCAGCCGTCCGACGAGGGTCTCGTAAGTCGCCAACGCCGCGTAAGGATCGCCGGGGACCAGGATGGCTGGAGTGGCGCCGAGCCAGCCGAGCCCGGTCGACCCGCCGGGGGCAAAGGCGACGCCGTGATGGTCGAGCCTCCCGCCGGCGGCTTGCAAGCGCGTGACGCTGTCGTCGTCCTCGCCCCATCCGCTGCGCCCGACCATCACCAGCGCATCGGCGTCGCCGTCGAGCGCGCCGCCGTCGCTGCGCCGTACGATCGCGCCGTCGCGTGCGACGAGCGCCGAAAGCGCGATGGCCAGAGCCTCGGCGCCGGGGGGCTTCGCGCCGGCGAGCCAGAGCGCCACGACGGGCCGCCTCGCCACTTTCACGACCTTCGCGCCCGCCGATGCGGCGAGCGCGATCTGCGTCGGCCCCAGCCGCCGCCCGGCAGGCAGCGCGGTCTCGCCGCGGCGCGCGGCCTCGCCGCGGCGCGCCACGCCCACGCCACGCGGCGCCGGCTCGCCGACCTTCAGCATTCCCGCGCTCGCTTCGACCGCGTGGATCGGCAGCACCGCGTCGGCGCCGGGGGGCAGCGGCGCGCCGGCGCAACACGCCGTGGCGAAGGGCGTCGCCGCCGCCCCGCCGGAAGGCGCGAGCGGCAGCGACAGAGGATTGTAGGCGCTCGCGCCAAGCGTCGCCTCGGCTGGCAAAGCGTAGCCGTCGACAATGCCGAGATCGGTCGCCGGCCGGTCGGCGGCGAACGCGACCGGTTCGGCGAGCACGCGCCCCAGCGCGGCTGGGAGCTCCGCCTCTTCGACGGCCCTGCGCGCTGGCGCGGCGTCGATCCACGCCCATGCCGCCTCAAGCGTGATTCGTTCGGCAAAACTCTCATGCGCCATGGGGCGTTTCTTGCCTTCTCTCTCGCCGAAAGTCTTTGAGCCGGGACAACACCGTCCTGCGGCGCCTTTGCCGGACTTCGATCGTCAGCGACGGGCGCCTGACGACGTCCCGGAGCCGGCGGCGGCGATCCGCGAAGGCGACGGCGTCGCTTTCATCCCTTTGTCGGAGTATGGGGTTCTCGCCGGCGGATCGGCGTGAAAGCGGGCGGCGCCGGCGGCCGACGGCAAGGAGACGACGCGATGGACGAGGTTTCGGTCAGGCCCGGCGAGGTCGTCGGCCGCGCGCCGGACCGCGCCGACGCCACGCTGATTTTCATCGGCCGCATCCGCACGCCATTCCAGTCGCTGCGCAGTTGCCCGCGTCACGGGCGCGCCGACGGTCCGGTGTGCCGCATCGAGATCGACCAGCCGTGGCGGGAAGCGATGCAGGGGCTCGAAGCGCATTGCGAGTTGCAGATCCTCTATTGGATGGACAGGGCGCGGCGCGATCTCCTGGTGCAGGCGCCGCGGCGGGACGGCGGCCTGGCCGGGACCTTCGCCCTGCGCTCGCCGACGCGGCCGAACCCGATCGCAACGTCCATCGTCGACGTCATCGCAATCAAGCCGGGCGTCATCCTGGCGCGCGGCCTCGACTGCCTCGACGGCACGCCGCTGCTCGACGTCAAGCCATGGCGATTTCGGCCCGCCCAAGGTTTTGTCGAGACCGCGCCCGAAGAACCCGACTGACGGCTCCGCCTGTGACAAGCTCGACGCGGGAAGCTCGGAAATTCTCATCGGCCGTTGTGGCCGGCCGGATGAAGGGGACGAACCCGTCGCCGTTGGACACGTCGCCGAACTGCGGCGCGCCGCTCAGGACAAAACTGCGAACACCTATGTCATTGTAATCGCGGTGTTAATTCGAGAACGCGGGGCGAGCGGCGGCCTCGATGCGGCGCGGCGCGGCGGGGCGATCGCATCGGACAAATGGCGCGCCCGCCTCGCGATCAGACCTCTGGCTGAGGGTCTCGAGGCATTCAAAGCAAGACGCATTGTTACCGATACCAACCCCGTCTATTGTTCGGGCCCAGCCGTGGTCTGGAGGATGTTCCCAATCGCCTTTGGACCCGCTTCAAGAGAGCGCCCGGGATGAACGATTACGAAATTTACGATCTTCGCTTCGCCAAGCTGATTATCGGGCACGCAAAGCTGGAGCGGCTGTGGACCGGCAGCCGTTGGGCCGAGGGGCCAGTCTACGTCCCGGCGGCCCGTCACGTGCTGTGGTCGGACATTCCCAACAACCGCGTCCTCCGTTTCGTCGAAGACGACGCTTCGGTCAGCGTTTTCGAGACGCCGTGCGGCCACCAGAACGGCCACGCCCTCGACGGAGAGGGGCGCGTCGTCGCCTGCGAACATGGCGGCCGGCGTATTTCGCGCCTCGACCACGACGGCGTCTGGCGGCCAATAGCGACGCATTTCGGCGGCAAGCGCCTCAACTCGCCCAACGACGTGATCGTCAAGTCGGACGGTTCGATCTGGTTCTCCGATCCGACCTACGGCATCGACGGCTTCTACGAGGGCGCGTTCGCCGAGAGCGAAATCGGCGAGGCGCTGGTCTTCCGCCTCGATCCCGTCTCTGGCGAGCTGACCGCCGTTGCGCGCGACCGCGTGCGGCCGAACGGCTTGGCGTTCTCGCCCGACGAGTCCATCCTTTACGTCGCCGACACCGGGGAGACGCACGTCCCGGACACCCCGCGCGCCATCCATGTCTATTCGGTCGGCGCAGACGGCCGCGCGCTCGCCTATCAGAGGGTTTTCGCCGTCTGCGACAACGGATTTTTCGACGGGTTCCGCATCGACCGGAACGGCAACCTGTGGGCGTCGAGCGCCGACTCGGTGCGCGCCTACGCTGCCGACGGAACGCTGCTGGGCAAGATCCGCGTGCCCGAGTCGGTCTCGAACCTGTGTTTCGGCGGCCGCTGCCGCAACCGCCTTTACGTCACCGCCCAGACGTCGCTCTACGCCATCTACCTCAACGCTCACGCGGCGGGCTGGGCCGCGGCCTGAGCGGGCGCCGTCAGTCGGCGGCGACCTCCTCGCCGTCCTGACCCCAACGGGTGTGGAAGACGCCGAGCTTGTCGAGCCGGCGGTAGGTGTGGGCGCCGAAATAGTCGCGCAAGCCCTGCAAAAGGTTCGCCGGGCCGCGGGCCCGGCGCAGGCCGTCGTAATAGGCGAGCGTCGACGAGAAAGCCGGGGTCGCGACCCCTCTTTCGATGGCGAGCGCGACCACGCGCCGCCAATCGCCCTCGGCGGCGGCGACCGCATTGCGGAAGTCCTCGGCGAGCAGCAGGTTGGCGGGCGGCTGGGCGACCGCGTAGGCCTGCATGATGCGGTCGAGCATGCGGGCGCGGATGATGCAGCCGCCGCGCCAGATTGCTGCGATCTCGCCCAGATTTAGCGCCCACCCGTACTGTTCGCTCGCCGCGCTCATCTGCTCGAAGCCCTGTGCGTAGGAGACGATCTTCGCGGCGTAGAGCGCGCGCCGGATGGCCTCGATGTCGGCGGGAGTCGCCGCAAGCGGCGCACGCGTCGCGCGCGGGAACGCCTTGGCCGCGAGGAGGCGAAGATCGCGGCGGGCCGAGAGCGCGCGGGCGTAGACCGCCTCGGTGATCGCGGTGAGCGGAACGCCGAGATCGAGCGCCGATTGCGCCGTCCAGCGCCCTGTTCCCTTCTGCTCCGCTTCGTCGAGAATGGCGTCGACGAGCGCTCCGCCCGACGCGTCGCGCTTGCCGAGCACGATCGCGGTGATCTCGATCAAGTAGGACTCGAGCTCGGTCGCATTCCACGCCGCGAACACGTCAGCAATCGCCGACGCCGACTGGCCGTAGACCGAAGTCAGGATGTCGTAGGTCTCGGCGATGAGCTGCATGTCGGCGTATTCGATGCCGTTGTGCACCATCTTGACGTAGTGGCCGGCGCCGCCCGGGCCAATGCGAGCGCAGCAGGGCCGGCCCGCCGCCTGGGCCGCCATCCGCGTGAGGAACGGCGCGATGCGGGCATAGGCCGCCGGCTCGCAACCCGGCATGATGCTCGGGCCTTCGAGCGCGCCTTGCTCGCCGCCGGAGACGCCCATGCCGACGAATTCGACGCCTCTGCCGCGGCAGACCTCGGCGCGTCGCGCGCTATCGGAAAACAGCGAGTTGCCGGCGTCGATAAGGATGTCGCCGGGATCGAGGAGCGGCAGCAGCTCGTCGATCATTTCGTCGACCGGCTTCCCCGCCTTGACCATGACGACGGCGACGCGCGGCTTGCCGAGGGCGGCGATGAATTCAGCGACGCTCTTGGTCGGGTAGAAACGGCCCTCCGCGCCGTGGTCGCGCATCAGCGCGTCCGTGCGGCTGGCGTGGCGGTTGAACAGCGCAACGCCGAAGCCGCGCCGCGCCGCGTTGCGCGCCAAATTGGCGCCCATCACCGCGAGCCCGATGACGCCGAGATCCGCCGCGCCGTTCGTCGTCATCGTTCGTCTCCTTGTGGTTTGGCCGTTATGATTCGCCGCTTCGCCGCCAGCGCACGCGTTCCCTACGCGGGTGACCGACGCTTGCGCGCCTTCAGCCTAGCTGGCGGGGGCGTGGTCGGCGACTTCGTAGACCACGTGGAAGATTCGCCCGTCGAAGAACTCGAAGAGGCCTTTCGTCACCTCCCGACTCTCGAAGCGAACCGGGGAATTCAGCGCTTGCTCGATCGCCGCCCGGTTCGGATAGGCGATGGACAGCACCATCGGGTATCGATGCGCGCCGTCCTCCGCCTCGACCTCGCGCAGCACTTCGACCTTGAGCGCTTTGGGGAAACGCGTCCACAAGGGAACCAGTCGTTGGTTGACGTAGGCGTCGAACGCCGCCTCGCGGCCAGAGCGGATCGCGCCTTCGAAGAAGGCAAGGCGCTTGAACATGTACATTGTCCTTTGAGATGGAGACGCCGCCGGCCGTGGCGACCGGCGGCGCGCAGTCGACTACTTGACGCCCCAGATCTTCTTGTATTCGTCGCGGTAGCCATTGCCCGGATCGAACACGTTCTTGTCGCCGCCGTCATAGGCGACGTTGTCGGCGGTCACCAGATGGATGCCCGAGACGTAGCCCGACCAGGGCTGCTTGTTGAAGGCGCGGTTCAGCTCGTCGACGAGTTGCCAACCTTGCATGTTGAGCGGCTCCGGCACCGTGCCGTCCTGGTACTGCCTGGCGCGGATGCGCTGGAAGGCGGACTCGGAGCCGTCGCCGGCCGAAATATTGAGCGGCGCGCCGTCGCCCTTCTTGCCGGCCGCGGCGAGCGACGGGCCCATGAAGTCGAAGTAGAGGTCGTTGATCGCCAGCGAGTGCGTCCACTTGTCTCCGTACTTCTGCAGGAGCGTCGTGGTGAGCTGCGGCATGCGCTGCGAGGATTCGGCGATCGGCGAGTCGACGTATTCCAGCACCGTGCAGCCGCCGCATTTCTTGATTGCGGCCTCCATCGCCTTCGCCTTGAACACGGCGATCTCGTACTGCGAGTCGGTGAAGATGACGACGCCGGCCTTGCCGCCCGATTCGGCGATCGCCTGATAGGCGGCGATGTTGGAGACGTCCTGCGGCATCGTCGTCACGTCGGCGAAGATGCCCGACTCCGGCTCCGGCCCCGGCCGGGTGCCGGCGTGCCAGCCGACGACCGCAGCGCCCGACTTCGCCGCCGCGTCGAAGGCGACCTTCTGCTCGTTGGTGTCGAAACCGCCGGCGACGATCCCATCCGGCTTGAGCGTCAGCGCCTGGTTCATCGCCGCCGTGCGTCCCGAGACCGAACCCTGCCCGTCAATGACCGTCACCGTCCAGCCGATCGCCTTGGCCGCCTCCTTGACGCCCTCGGAGGCGCCGAGGATGCCGCCATTCTTGAGGTCGGCGGCGACGAACACGATCTTCTTGCCCGGCGCCGCCTTCGGGCCGCTGGTGGGGCCGTCCCACTTGTCGGCGCGCGCGGTCGCTGCCTTGGCCGACTTGGTCGCCATGTCGACGTAGTCGTCGGCGCGGGCGACGGAAACGCAGGCGAGCGCGCACACGCCCGACAGCAACGCAACCTTGAGAATGCTCATTTCTTTCCTCCCTTGGACATGCTCGCCGCGGGCCCGCCTTCCGCGCCCCCGGATTGCGCCGTTTTCGCAGGCGCGCGCGCCGATTCGGCTCCGCGCCTGCGTTGCGCGTAGCCGGCGATGCCGATCGCGACGAGCAGGGTCGCGCCGTTGAACAACGGCTCGACGAAGAACGTCGCTCCCATCTGCTGAATGCCGGAAATGCCGATCGCGAGAATGATCACGCCGACCACGGTGCCCCAGACGTTGACCCGGCCGGGCTTGATCGTCGTCGAGCCGAGGAAGGCGCCGACCAGCGCCGGCAGCAGATATTCGAGGCCGACGCTCGCCTGGCCGATGCGCAGTTTGGAAGCGAGGATGACGCCGGCGAAGGCGGCGATCACGCCCGAGGCGACGAAGGCGATCACCGTATAGCGCCGCACCGGCACGCCGTTGAGCTCGGCGGCCTTCGGGTTCGCGCCGATGGCGTAGAAATAACGGCCGATCGGAAAATACTCGAGCGCTAGCCAGAGAATGACCGCAAGCGCGAGCACGTAGTAGCCGGTGATCGGCAGGCCGAACAGGTCGGCGCCATTCAGCGCATAGAAGGCGTCCGGCGCCACGCCAACGACCTGGCGTCCGAGCGTGTGCCACATCGCGATCGCATAGAGGATCGTGCCGGTGCCCAGCGTCGCGATGAACGCGTCGATCTGCGCGACCTCGACCAAAATCCCGTTGACCAGGCCGACGCCGGCGCCGAGCGCCAGCACGCTGAGAACCGCGACCGGCCACGGAAACCCGTACCTGGTCTGCAGGCTGATCGCGAGGATGTGCCACAGAACGATGCCGTAACCGACGGTGAGGTCGATCTTGCCGGCGACCATCGGGATCATCGCCGCGAGCGACAACATCGCGATGATCGCCTTGTCCGAGATGATCGAACGCGCGTTGATCATCGTCGGGAAGGTGTCGGGCAGGATGACGCTGAACAGGACGGCGAGCGCAACCGTCAGGATGACGAGACCGTAGACGGGCACGAGACGCCTGAGGCGATCGAACGCCGTCAGGCCCGTCATCTCGGCGCGGGTCGGCTCGAGGGCCGTCGATTTGACCGAAGTAGTCAACGTCTCCTCCTATGCCGCGTTTGCGGCGGTCACCGAGGCCGCATGAATCAGTCGTTCGATCGAAAGCGCGTCGCCGGTCAGCTCGGCGACGATCCGACCGCGCGAAAAGACCAGCGCCCGCCGGCAAAGACGCGCCACTTCCTCGAAGTCGGTCGAGACGACGACGACGCTGAGCCCGGAATCGAGCGCACGGTCGAGCAGGCGATAGATCTCGGCTTTGGCGCCGACGTCGACGCCCGCCGTGGGATCCTCGGCGACCAGCAGCTTTCCGCTGATGCGAAGCCATCGCCCGAGGATCACCTTCTGCTGATTTCCGCCGGACAGCGACTCGATCGGCAGATTCGGATCGTTGGGCCGCAGGCCGACCCGCTCGCCGATAGCGCGCGCCTGGGTCGCCTCGGCGCGCGGCGACAGCATCGATGCGAATCCGCGGCCGACGGCGCTCGGGTTGACGAACATGTTCTCGCGGATCGTCAACCCGGAAGCCGAGGATTCCTCCATGCGGTCGCGCGCAATCAGGCCGACGCCCGCCGCCATCGCCGCCGCGGGACTGGCGAACGACAACGGGACGCCGTCGAGCCGAATCTCCCCGTCGTGAGGCAGCGCGCCGAACAGCGCGCGCCCGACGCGCTCCTGTCCTGCGCCGCGCAAGCCCACGAGACCGACGATCTCGGACTGCGCGACGTCGAAATCGACCGGGCCCGCCCCCTCGACCGTGAGCCCGCGCACCGAAACTCGCGTCGCCGCGGACTTCTCGCGCGGCGACGCTTCATACTTGTCGAGCGCCTTGCCGACGATGAGCGACACCAGCTCTTCCGGATTGGTGTCGGCGACACGCCGTTCGCCGACGAGAGCGCCGTCGCGCAGCACCGCGATGCGATCGGCGATCTCGAACACCTCGTCGAGCCGATGCGAGACGTAGATCATCCCGACGCCATGCGCTTTCAGCGGCCTCAGCGCGTCGAACAGGCGATGCACTTCGTTGGCGGGCAGCGACGCGGACGGCTCGTCGAGCACCAGCACGTCCGCCTGCACGCTGAGCGCGCGCGCGATGGCGACGAGCGACTTCTCGGTTCGGCTCAGGTTGCGCACGCGCGTCGTCGGCGAGAGCGGGCAGTCGACCCGGGCGAGGGCGCGGCTGGTCGCCTCTTCCGCCGCTCGCCAGTCGATGACGCCGCCGAAGCGGCGCGGATAACCTGTCGCCAGCATGATGTTCTCGGCGATCGTCATCCATTCGACGAGGCCGAGGTCCTGGTGGATGAAGGCCACCGGCTGGCGTTCGCCGAACCGCGGCGGACGGTGGCGGTAGGGCTGGCCCTTGTAGGCGATCGAGCCCTCGCTGGGTTCGACGATGCCGCCAAGCGTCTTGATCAGCGTCGATTTGCCGGCGCCGTTCTCGCCGAGCAGCGCGAGGATCTCCCCCGCGCGCAGATCGAGCGACACGCCTCTGAGCGCCGTGACTCCGCCGAAGCGCTTGACGATATTGTCGAAGCGAATCAGGGGCGGTTCCTTCGCCTGGACCGTCGAGGACATGACCTCCCCTTTTGCTCCCTCTTATATGCCGTCTATGTTATCGATAACATGGCCGCTTGGCAAGCGGATTCCGAGCTCAAGATTCCTTCGTCGCGGCGTCACCGTCGGGGCGAGGTTTCCCGGGGTCCGTCGAACTGTCGCATCAGCGCCGCGTTGTCTTCGGCGCCGAGGCCGGCGGCGAGGAACGAGCGGTGGATTTCGGCGACGACGGCCGTCACCGGCAACGGCGTCGTCGTGGCGCGGGCGAGCGCCTGGACGCCGTCGAGATCTTTGACCATGTTGTCGAGCCGCCCGGTCGGCGAATAATCGCGCCGCGCCATTTTCGCGCCGAACTCCTGCAGGATGCGCGAATCCGCCCGACCGCCGGCGAGCGCCGCCGGGATGCGTTCGGCGCTGACGCCCGCCCGCTCGGCGAGCGCGATCGCTTCGGCCACCGCCTGGAACTGGATCGCGCACAGGACCTGATTGACGAGCTTCGTCGCCTGACCGGCGCCTGTCGGGCCCATCAGCGTATAGTTCGCCGTCAGGCGGCTCATCACGGCGCGGGCGCGCTCGAAATCCGCTTCGTCGCCCCCCGCCATCACCGTCAGGCGTCCAGCGAGCGCGCCAGGCGCGCCGCCGGACAGCGGGCAATCGAGCCAGTGCCCTCCCGTCTCGGCGCGAAAACGCGCGGCGAACGCGCGCGTCGAATCCGGGTCGATCGACGACATGTCGATGACGAGCGTTTCCGCGCCGGCGGCGCCGGCCACGCCGTCCGAGCCGAAGACCGCCGCCTCGACGATCTTCGCCGAATTGAGGCTCAGGATCACGAAGGGCGCTGCGCGCGCGGCGTCGGCGGCCGAACGCGCGGCGCGCGCGCCGCGCTCGACGAGCCGCTGCGCCTTTGCCGCGTCGGGGTCGAAGACCGCGACGAGCGCCTTGGTCTCGAGAAGCCGCGTCGCGATCGCTGAACCCATCACGCCGACGCCGATCACGGCGACGGAAGGCGCCGAGAGATCCGTCATGATTGCCTGCCTCCCCATGCGACCCCTGCGCAAAGTCGCGCCGCCAACGCCGGGATGGATGTCGCGAGGTCCGAATCCGCGGCGAATTCGATCGCGTCGCCCTCGCCGCTCGGCGGCTCCAGGGTCGCGAACTGGCTGTCGACCAGCGACGCCGGCATGTAGTGTTCGGGCCGATTGGCGACCCGCCTGCGCATCGCCTCAGGCGTCGCGGCAAGATAGACGAACCGCAGCGTGGGCCCGACTGCGGCGCGCAACCGGTCGCGATAGGCCTTGCGCAGCGCCGAGCAGGCGACGATCGTCGAACGCCCGGCCGCGAGACCGGAGGCGAGCGTCTCGCCGACGCGGTCGAGCCACGGCCAGCGGTCGTCATCAGAGAGGGCGAGGCCAGAGCGCATCTTGGCGCGGGCCGCATCGGTGTGCAGGTCGTCGCCATCGACGAATTCGCCCCCGACCTCGCCGGCGAGCAGCCGGGCGACGGTCGTCTTGCCGGCGCCTGCGACGCCCATCACCACGACGGCGAGGGCCTCAGAGGCAGGCCGTGACGCCGCCGTCGACATAGAGGATGTGCCCATTGACGAAGCTCGAAGCGTCGGAAGCCAGGAAGATCGCTGCGCCGATGAGCTCCTCGACGTCGCCCCAGCGACGCATCGGCGTCCTTGCCGTGAGCCACGCCGAGAACTTCTCGTCCTCGACCAGCGCCTTGTTGAGTTCGGTCTTGAAATAGCCCGGCGCGATGGCGTTGGCGCGCAGCCCGTACTGGCCCCAGTCGGTCGCCATGCCCTTGGTCAGCATCTTCACCCCGCCCTTCGAGGCGGTGTAAGGGGCGATGCCGATCCGCGCGAGCTCGCTTTGCACCGAGGCGATGTTGACGATGCTGCCGCGTCGACGCGGGATCATGCGCCGCGCGACCGTTTTTCCGACAATAAACACGGAGTCGAGATTGGCGCGCATCAGCTCGCGCCAGGTCTCCTCCGAATAGTCCTCCAGCGGTCCGCGCCGCTGAATGCCGGCGTTGTTGACGAGGACGTCGATCGGGCCGAAGTCCGCTTCGATGCGGCTGACCGCTTTGTCGACCTCGCCGCTGTCGGTCACGTCGAACGGGGCGGCGAACGCCTTCGCCCCCTCGGCGCGCAGGGAGGCGGCGGCCGACTCGACCGTCGCTGGCGTTCGTCCGTTGACGACGACGCGCGCTCCCGCCCCGGCGAGCCCGCGCGCCAGCGCCAGTCCGATGCCGCCCGACGAGCCGGTGACCAGCGCCACGGCGCTCTTCAATCCGAACAGGCGATCGACTAGCCCGGACACTGAAGCCTCCCCCCTTCGCCATGCGCGAAGACCAGCGTTTCATCTGCCATGTTATCGGTAACACCAGACGCTCGTCAAGCGACGACGCGCCTTCCCGGCTTGCGCGACGCGATTGTTATCGATAACATAGGGCGCAGTCGCGGTTTCGCTGCTCGGGAGGGTATGAGGATCATGGCCAAGCCTGTCGTCCTGATGGTCGGCGCCTATCCGGAGTGGGACATGGCCCCCCTGGAGGCGGCCTACGACGTTCGCAAGCTTTGGCTCGCAGCGGACAAGGAGGCTTTTCTCGCCGCGACGACGCCGCAGGCGCGGGCGATCGCCACGCGCGGCGAACTCGGCGCATCGGCGGCGTTGATCGACCGCTGCCCGAAGCTCGAGATCATCGCCTGCTACGGCGTCGGCGTCGACGCGATCGACCTCAAGCGCGCGAAGGAACGCGGCGTGCGCGTCACCAACACGCCGGACGTTCTGACCGAGGACGTCGCCGATTTCGCGTTCGCCCTGATTCTCGGCCATCTGCGCAAGGTCGTCGCCGGCGACGCGCACGTGCGCTCCGGCGCGTGGAGGAGCGGAAACCTGCCGCTCGGCGTCAGCCTGAGCGGCAAGACTCTCGGCGTTCTCGGGCTTGGCCGCATCGGCCGCGCCATCGCGCGCCGGGCGCAAGGGTTCGGAGTGAAACTCGCCTATTGCGACGTCGCCCCGGCCGCGGGCGTCGACGCCGCCTATTGCGCCGATCCGGTCTCGCTCGCCCGCGCAAGCGACATCCTCGTCGCCGCCGTCTCGGGCGGCGAAGCGACGCGCGGCATGGTCAACGCCGCCGTCTTGGACGCGCTCGGCCCCTCGGGACTCTTCGTCAATGTTTCGCGCGGCTCGGTCGTCGACGAGGCGGCCCTGATCGACGCGCTCGCGCGCGGGCGCATCGGCGGCGCCGCGCTGGACGTGTTCTTGAACGAGCCGGCCATCGACCCGCGGCTGCTCGCGTTCGACAATGTCCTTCTCGAGCCGCACCAGTCGAGCGGCACCGTCGAGACGCGCAAGGCCATGGGCAAGCTCGTGCGCGACAATCTGGAAGCGCATTTCGCAGGGCGGCCGCTCGTCACCCCAGTCGTCTGAATGGAGGAGAAGCCCATGCGCGCGATCGTCGCCCACGCCGCCAAGGACATCCGGATCGAGGAGACGCCCACCCCCTCGCTCGGGCCGCAGGACATTCGCCTGCGCGTCGCCTTCGGCGGCATCTGCGGATCGGACCTCCACTATTACAACCACGGCGGCTTCGGCGCCGTGCGCCTGCGCGAACCGATGATCCTCGGCCACGAGATCGCCGGCGTCGTCGAGGCGGTCGGCGCGGAAGCGCGGCGAATCAAGGTCGGCGACCGGGTCGCGATCAATCCGAGCGTCCCCTGCAACCGCTGCCGCTACTGCCTGGAGGGCCGGCAGAACCAGTGCGTCGACGTGCGCTTCTATGGCAGCGCGATGCGCTTCCCGCATGTGCAGGGCGCTTTCCGCGAGACGATCGTCTGCCTCGAATCGCAAGCGCAGGCCGTCCCCGAAGGCGTGAGCCTCGCCGAAGCGGCGATGGCCGAACCGCTCGCTGTGGCGCTGCACGCGACGCGACGCGCGGGCTCGCTGATGGGCAAGCGCGCGCTGGTGAGCGGCAGCGGTCCGATCGGCGCGCTGTGCGCGATTGCGGCGCGGCGCGCCGGCGCCGCGGAGGTCGTGGTCGTCGACATCGCCGACGGCGCGCTCGCCTTCGCCTCCCGTCTCGGCGTCGATCGCACGGTCAATGTCGCGCGCGAGCCCGAGGTTTTCGACGCCTGGAAAGCGGACAAGGGTTATTTTGACGCTCTGTTCGAAGCCTCGGGCGCGCAAGCAGCGTTGAAGAACGGCATCGAGGCCGTGCGGCCGGGCGGCGTCCTCATGCAGCTCGGCCTCGGCGGCGACATGACGATCCCGATCAATCTCGTCACTTTCAAGGAACTCGAGTTGCGCGGCACGTTCCGCTTCCACGAGGAATTCGCGCTGGCGCTCGAATACATGGGCAAGGGCCTGATCGACGTGAAGCCGCTCATCAGCGCGACGCTCCCGTTCACCGATGCGCGCGCCGCGTTCGAACTGGCGACCGACCGATCGCGCTCGATGAAGGTGCAGCTCGCCTTCTGACGCCGTCAGGCCGTCTCGCGCGCCACGACGCGGAACGGAATGGCGACCGTCTCGGGCTTGCGCGGCTCGTTCTTGTTGCGCGCGTCGACGGCGGCGAGCGCCGCCTGAGCGGCCGAGCGGCCGATCGCGGCGCAGTCGACGGCGATCGTCGTCAGCCGCGGATGGCAGCAGCGCGCGACGTCGAAATCGCCGAAGCCGGCGATGGCGATGCGGCCGGGAACGTCGATGCCGCGCCGTTGGCATTCCGCCAGCACCCCGAAGGCTGAAAGGTCGGAGACGCAGACGATGGCGTCAACGTCGGGCCAGCGGCTCAACATCGCCTCCAACGCCTCGGCCCCTTGCTCCATTGTCACCGGCGGCTTGCCGGCCAGGATGATTCGATCGCTTGGAAGGCGCAGCGACCGGGTCGCCTGCTTGAACCCGGCGCGCCGCTCCGCGCCGCGCGTATCAAAACTCGTCCTGCCGCCGATGAACCCGATCCGCCGCCGACCGCGCTCGTAGAGATAGCGGACCATCGCTGCGCCAGCTTCTTTGTTGGAGAAGCCGACGACGTCGCCGAGCGGATGCTCCGGCAAGTCCCACGTTTCGACGATCGGAACGTCCGCGCTGGCGAGCAGTTGCCGCGTGCGATCCGAGTGGACGCCCCCTGTGAGGATGATCGCCTCGGGCCGACGCTGCAGGAACGCCCAGATCAGGTCCTCTTCGCGCTGCAGGGAATATTCGGTGTCGCCGAGAAGCATTTGCAAGCCTTCGGCGTCGAAGACTTCCGACATGCCGTGAACCGTGTCGGCGAAGTTCGAATTGTTCAGCGACGGCACCAACGCGGCGGCGAAACCGGACCGGCGCGTCGCGAACACCCGCGCGCTCGCGTCGGGGACGTAGCCGACCTGCCTGACGATCTCCAGGACGCGGTCGCGCGTCTCCTTCGCAACGGCAGCGTCGCTCTTCAACGCGCGCGACACGGTCATGGCGGAGACGCCCGCCATGCGGGCGACAGTGTGCATCGTCACGGCGCTCGTCTGCCCCGACGATTTCGCCTCGGCGCCCTGCGCTGCGTCCGCACTCCGCCCTTCAGCCCTACGTCGCATCTCGCTCCCGCTAACTCGCGATGGGATCGATAACATAACGGCCGCAGGTTGGGAATTGATTGCGCGACTCGGCCACAACCTTTAGGTGCAACCGTTGTTCGCGGCCGATCTAGGCGACGCGATCGCGGCCTAGGCGTCCGGCAATGTTCGCAGACGGCGATGACGTGGCGCGCCAAGAGAGATTCGAACTCCGAGTGGTCAATCGCAAAGCTGGTTTGCAGGTTGGAACGGTCGACTCTAGGCGCTGACGATCAGAGCGCAGCAGGCTCGTTGCGGGAATAGCTCGTCCCTGGAATTCTTGGCGCGCGGGGCAACGTGGTGGACTGCTGGAGAATCGGAAACAATCTTGGTCATAATTTCGGTTATATCGCGCGAGGGGAGGCTCCTTGAAGTCATTGCAATAACGGCGGTTTCCGCGATCGGTAGCGGATTCCCTTCACGCGCTCCATTTTTGCAATAAGGCGCTGATTTCGCCAGCACCGGCCGAGCTTCTCGGCTGGTCGTTGCGATTTCGGGCGTCATTCCGGTCATAATTCCGGCTGGAGCGAGTTGCATTTAGGTCGACTCGAACCTCATCCTGAGGCGCCCTCGCGTTACGAGGGCCTCGAAGGATGATCCAGCGCGCGTCCGCGTGCGTGCGCGTTGGAGCGTCCTTCGAGGCCGCTCCGCGGCGCCTCGGGACGAGGGGCGCCGGCGGCAAGCGATTCCAGGCGAATGCGGTGTTATGGCGCGATTTTCTGAGACGAATCAATATATTGGATGCCCCCGAGGCTGGCGGCCGGGTTCGGTGCAGTTTCACGCTGCAAAGGCGCGTGGCGCGCCGGAGAACGCTCTGTGGGAGCCCGACCGCGTCCGCCGCCCGCAACCATGAGCCAAGTCGTCAACGATCGCCAAAGAGCGGCGCCCTGATTGGACGCCAACATTCTCGTCGATAGGAAGATCTGAATGAACGACGTCGTTACGGTCATGAAGGCAGCCGATTTCGCCGCAAGAAAGCACGCAAAGCAAAGACGCAAGGGCGAGGCGGCGGAGCCCTACCTCAACCATTTGATCGAAGTCGCCAACCTGGTGGCCGAGGCGTCCGACGGACGCGCTGAAGTCGTCGTCGCCGCCTTGTTGCACGATGCCGTGGAGGATCAGGACGTGGCCATCGATGAAGTCGCCGCGCTCTTCGGATCGGCGGTCGCGTCCATCGTGGCGGAAGTGACGGACGATAAGAGTCATCCCCCGCAAGTGCGCAAGGACAAGCAGGTTTCCGGCGCCCATCATAAGAGCGATGACGCCTCGCTCATCAAGCTCGCCGACAAGACCAGCAACCTGCTCGCCATAGCCAAGAGCCCTCCGCCGTGGCCGATCGATCGGAAGCGAACTTACGTCGAGTGGGCGCGAGCGGTCGTATCGGGTCTACCGTTCAAACACGCTGGACTGTTGGCGAAGTTCGACGAGGCTGCCGAGTTGGCATTGGCAAGTATCGAGCGAAGCGGTTTGTAAATCGGCTCCCAGAGTTCGACCCTTCCGTCATCAATCTTCTCATTGCAGTTTGGTGGAAGCAGCGCCGCCCATGTCCCTTCTCCCCGCTTGCGGGGAGAGGGGATCGCTGATTCCACGACAAAGCAGAACGCCCAAGGCCAATGACGGCGCCCTGACGCCCGGATGCGCGGCGAGGGAAGGCGCCGGAACGGGAGAAGCCCGTCAACGGCCTCAATCCAACCGTTCCTTAAACGCCGCGTTCGCCGCTCACAGCTTGTAGCCGAACTGCCGCAGCAGAGTCTTTCGCCACGCGACGTCGTCCTCGCCCTCGATCCCTTTCGGAGAAAACCCGTCGATGACGCCCAGCAGTCCCCTTCCCTGGTCGGTCTCGGCCACGACTGCCTCGACCGGATTCGCCGTCGCGCAGAAGATCCGGCATACCTCCGGAACCATCTTGATCGCGTTCAGGACATTGACCGGGTAATAGCCTTCGCCGAGGAACACGATGAAGCAATGCCCAGCGCCGAGCGCCATCGCGTTCTTCTGAGCAAGCTCGACCATCGCGGCGTCGGTGCCGGAGCTCCGCACCAGGCATTTGCCGGACGCCTCGCAGAAGGCGAGGCCAAACTTGATTCCCGGCACGGCGCCGACCAGGGTCTCGTGGATGTCTTCGACGGACTTGATGAAATGGGTCTGTCCGAGGATGAAATTCGTCGCGTCCGGCTTGTCGATCCGAACCGTAATCAGCCGCATGGCCGTCTCCTTGCGCCCGCGATGGACGAATGACGTCGTTTTTCAATGAACCGCTTCCGACAAAATGGGAAGCTGTTCAGACTGCGGCGCCCGCTTCCAGGTCGCCGGCGCCGGCGGCTCGAGCGACCGCCCCCCCCGAAGGCGGAGGCCACAGGTTCGAATCCTGTCGGGCGCGCCATTTCCATTCATAACTGCGAACACCTGCCGAACCGACCGTCCGACCAGCGATGACTTGCTCGAGCGTCGCCTTGCTGCCCAGAATTCGGATCAGCACCCGAAGCAAAGCCGACCAAGAAGTCGTGACGCCGGTCGGCGTCCGGACCCCACGCCGCTTCATGCGCGCTCGCCTCTCGCAATGGCAACCCTCATTGGAAAGGCAAGCAATGGCCCTGGCGAAGGAATGAGCAGTCGCCTCGTTTGTTCGATCTGTCCGCTCGTGATAAGTCCTGTATTGACAGGATAGCACAGGAGGCGCATACACGCCGACAGCCGAGGTGGGCAAGGGGGAAATCCGAGCCGTGGTCAATAAGGAAGCGTCCCGACCCCTCTATCTGCAGATCCAGGCCGTCCTGGAGGAGAAGATTCTTTCCGGCAAGTGGAAGGCCGGAGAGAGGGTCATGTCCGAGAACGAAATCGCGGCGAAATACCAGGTCAGCCGGGTGACCGCGCGACAGGCCATAGAAAAGCTCGTGGCGAAAAACATACTCTACCGGCGTCCCGGCAAGGGAACGTTCGTCTCCGAGCAGGGCCTCGCCTACGGCTTCTCGACCATGCTGAGCTTCAGCCGGAGCCTGCAGGCGAAAGGATTCACGGTGGAGACGCGGATCCTAGACCAGGGCACGGCGCCGGCGACCGAAGAGATCGCCGAGAAGTTACGGCTGACGCGCGACGCCGAAGTGGTGATCATCCGGCGGCTCAGAATCGTTGACGGAATTCCAGCCGCCATCCACGCCTCGTATTTCTCGGCGCGCATTTACAGCAGCCTGATAACGACTGACGTCGTACATGAGTCTTTGCTAGAGGCCGTCGAGCGCATCGGCGGCACGCGCATGGCGTACTCGCAGGATTCGCTCCGAGCGGCGCCGGCATCCGTGATCGATGCCGATCTCCTCTCCATCTCGCCTGGCGCGCCGATGATGGAACTCGAGGGCGTGGTTTACGACGAACAGAACAACCCCTGCCGGTACACCAAGGGGCTCTATCGCGGCGACCTGTTCCGACTGGATGTGCGCAACACCAGAAGCAGTTCGTCCGTGCTGATCATCTCCAGTCTGTCAGATGCGGCGGGAGAATCACGACACGACGCGTCACGACGCGTCGTCGCCTGACGGCGGCGCCGTACGGTCTATTTCGGCCGGCGGTGAGGGGAGGAAACGGTCCGTTTCGGCGGACGGCTTAGGGGAGTAAATCCATGGCGCTGGATCAGCACGCCATGACGCAGAACGACGTTCGCGATCAGCGGACCGCCCTGGGCGAGGCATTTCCCGTCCTCGGCCTCGAGTTTCCCGATCTCGTGGTGCTCTCCCCGGACACCTCGCGCTCCACCGGCGCCGCCAAGTTCCGCGACGCGTTCCCCGACCGGTTCCTCTGCACCGGGGTCTCCGAGATGAACACGCTGGCGGTCGCCGCGGGATTGTCGCTGGAGGGCTGGCGACCCCTGGTGGCGGGGTTTGCGATGTTCGTCGGCGGCAAGGCGTGGGAGCCGATGCGCAACAGCATCGCCTATCCCCGCCTCAACGTAACCATCGTCGCTACGCACGCCGGAATCAACGTCGGTCCTGACGGCGTGACTCATCAGGCCATCGAGGACATCGCGCTCATGCGGGCGGTGCCGGGCATGACCGTGCTGGCGCCCGCCGACGCGAACCAGGTCCTGCCGGTCGTGCGCGCCGCGCTGGATCACGACGGGCCGGTGTACGTGCGCCTGGAACGCGCCGGAATGCCGCTGATCAGCGAAGCGGGCGCTGACTTCCACATCGGGCAAAGCGTGCTCCTGCGCGACGGTGAGGACGCTACGATCGTCGCCATAGGCGGCATGGTGTCCGTCTCGCTGGCGGCGGCCCGCGCGCTCGAGGCGAGCGGGCTGAGAGTCCGCGTGATCAGCATGGGCTCGATCAAGCCGATCGATTCGGCTGCGATCATTTCGGCGTCGCGAGAGACCGGCGCCCTGGTGGCGGCCGAGGACCACAACCGCTACGGCGGGCTGGGGTCGGCTGTGGCCGAGGTGCTCGCGCTTTACGCGCCCGCCCCGCTCGAGCAGGTCGCCGTGGCCGATACGTTCGCCGAAAGCGGCGAGGTGGAGGAGCTGCGGCAGAAGTACGGCCTCACGCCGCATGACGTGGTCGCCGCCGTCTTGCGCTGCATCGAGCGGAAGACGGCCAGCACCGGCCGGAGAGGGTGAGCCTCCATGATCGCAAATCCGTGGAACGAGTCCGATCCAGCCCGCCTCGCCGTCCGTGCGCGGAACCTGCGTGTTCACGTTGTCCGCATGACCACCGCCGCGGGGAGTGGACATGTGACCTCGGCGTTCTCCGCCGCGGAGATCGTCGCGGCGCTGTACTTCCGCGAGCTACGTTACGATCCGTCAGACATGGCCGCGGCTGCGCGCGATCACTTCGTGCTCTCGAAGGGGCACGCCGCGCCGGTTCTGTACGCGGCGTTGTACGAGGCGGGCGTGGTCGATGAGGCCACAATGATGCACCTGCGCCGCATCGGCTGCCCGCTGCAAGGGCACCCGTTCGGCAGAGTGGTCGGCGTGGACGCGACGACCGGGTCGCTCGGCATCGGCCTCTCGCAGGCGCTCGGCCGGGCCATCGGCGCCCGCATGAAGGGCCGTGGATCGCGCGCCTACGTGCTGATGAGCGACGGCGAATGCGACGAAGGCCAAGTGTGGGAAGCGGCCCTTGCCGCCGCGCATTTCAAGGTCGACAACCTCTGCGCCTTCATCGATCGCAACAACGCCCAGGTTGACGGCGCCACCGACGCCGTCATGGGCCTCGAGCCGCTGGCCGCGAAGTGGCGCTCGTTCGGCTGGAACGCCCGCGAGATCGACGGGCACGACTTCGAGCAGATCTTTGCGTTCCTCGACTCGGCGAGGGCCGAGAGGGGGCGGCCTTCAATCGCGATCGCTCGCACCGTGAAGGGGCGCGGCGTGTCGTTCGTCGAGAACAACAGCAAGTACCGCCACGCCAGCATTCTCCAGCCGGAGGATGCGGCGCGGGCGCTCGAGGAGCTTGGCGTCACGTGAGCACATGCCCCGAGCTCGGATTCGGACTCATCGACAGTCATCAGCACTTCGTCGATGTGGAGCGCTTCGCCTACTACTGGATGAGCGCCGTTCCCGAGACCTTGCGCCGGAGCTTCGGCCCGTCGCAGCTCGAGGAGGAGCTGGAGGCTTCAGGCGTCGCCTTCACCGTGGCGGTGCAGGCGCACCCATCGGTCGCCGAATCGCTGCGACTTGTCGAGCTGAGCGCGAGCTTTCCGTTCATCAAGGGCGTGGTGGCGTCGATCGAGCTGGCGGATGCCGCCCTCACGGCGACGCTGCAGCGGTACCGGGAGAGCCCGGTGATCCGCGCGGTGCGACACCAGCAGGCCGAGGACGAATCCGCACGCTGGTTCCTCGCTCCCGAGGCGCAGCGCGGCTTCGAGGCGGTGCAGAAGTCGGGCTTGGCGTATGATTTCCTCTGCCGCTCGCATCAGCTTGCGTGCGTCGCCGCAGTGGCCAGGAACTTCCCGGCGCTCAGGATCGTGCTGGAGCACGCGGGAAAGCCGCCCATTGGCACAGGCGGTTTCGCCGCTTGGGCAGCGGCGCTGGAACCGCTGGCCGCGACGCCCAACGTTTGCTGCAAGCTCTCCGAGCTGATCACGCAGGCCGACTGGTCGTCGTGGACGCCCGCCGACCTGCGCCCCTACGTCGCGCACATCGTGGAAGTGTTCGGGCGTCGGCGGATCATGTGGGGCAGCGGCTGGCCGATCTGCCTGCTTGCTTCGTCCTACCGGCAGACGATCGACGCGATGCTCGCGAGCCTTCCCGGCGCGACGGCGGCCGAGCTTACCCTCGTTTTCCGCGACAACGCCGTCACTTGGTATGGACTGGATACGCCATGAGGGTGCGCGGGCCATTCCTGCGAAAGGATCCGCCATGAGATCCTTCAGCGTGGCGATCATCGGATGCGGATGGGCCGGCGCGCGTCACGCGCGCGCGTTCGCGAGCCAGGGCGCCGCCGTCACTTGGGCGATCGACCTGTCTGCGGCGCGGGCGCAGGCGGTGGCGAACCTGCAGCCGGGCGTGCGTCCGAGCGCCGACTACCGCGAGGCGCTGGACGATCGCGATCTGGACGCGGTGGACGTCTGCCTTCCTCACCATCTCCACGCACGGGTTAGCATCGAAGCGATTGCCCGCGGCAAGCACGTGCTGTGCGAGAAGCCTCTGGCGGCGACGCTGCCCGAGGCCGATGGAATGATCGGAGCCGCGGAGAAGGCCGGCGTCACGCTGATGGTGGCGGAGAACGAAGTATTCAGCCCGTTGTACCGCCGAGTCCGCGACTTGATCGCCGCTGGCGCGATCGGCAGGCCAGCGCTCGCGCAGATGACGCGGGGCTGCTTCCTCGAGGAGTCGTTCAAGAAGGAACGGCCCTGGTTCCTCGACGAACAGGCCGCGGCCGGCGGGATGATGATGTCCGGCGGCGTACACGACTTCGAGAAGCTGCGGATGATCCTCGGCGAAGTGACCGCAGTCTTCGCACGTCGAGCGCCGCAGCGGTTCGCCGACATGCAGGGCGACGACACCAGCGTGGCGATGCTGCGCTTCGCCAGTGGAGCTGTCGGACTGATGGTGCAGAGCTTCCTGATCAAGAATGCGCTGACCGCGTCGGGAACCGAGGAGCATACGCTGCGCATCGAAGGCGAGAGCGGCAGCATCCGCGCCGCCGGCACCAATGGCGGTCGCATCATTCTGTTCCGCGACGCCGTCGCCGACCCGCTGCTCGCCGATGCGCCCTGCGAGACGGAGATGATCATTCCCGAGGCGGACACCTTCGAGCTGGAGGCGGCGCACTTCATGGCCTGTGTGCGAGACGGCAAGGAGCCGATCACTGCCGGGCGGAAAATGCGCAGGCCTCTCGCGCTGGTGCTGGCCGCATACGAGTCCATGCGGACAAATCGCGAAGTGGAGGTTCCGCCCGAATGAGCACGGCCGTCCTCCTTGGGGTCGATGTTGGCTCGAGCGGCGCGAAGGCGATCGCGCTGGACACGACGGGCCGCACGCTGTCGCAAGGCAGGGCGGATTACGAGACCCGCTATCCCCGGATCGGCTGGGCGGAACAGGATCCCGAGGACTGGTTCGCCGGCGCCTGCGAAGCGATCCGGCGGTGCCTGCAAGCCGGCGACTTCTCGCCGACTCAGGTGCGGGGCATCGCTTTCGATGGACCGGCCCATAACGTCGCGTTGCTGGGAAAGGACGATCGTCTCCTCCGCCCCTGCATCCACTGGTCGGATCTCCGCAGCGCGCCGGAGTCGAACCGTCTGCAGGAGGCGGCGGGCGAACGCATCCTGCGGATTTCCGGTCAGCCCGTGAATCCGTCGTGGACCCTGAGCCAGCTCGCCTGGCTGCGGGCGAACGAGCCCGAGACCTGGGCGTGGCTCGACAAGATCCTCGTCACCAAGGATTACGTTCGCTACCGCTTCACCGAGGAGTACGTCACCGATCCCTACGACGCCGTCGGCACGCAACTATTCGACCTTGCAGCGGCCGCGTGGTCCGACGACCTCTGTGCGCTGATCGGGCTCGATCCGGCGCTGCTTCCCCGCGTCCTGCCTTCGCACGCGCCGGCCGGCCAATTGCGCCCCGACATCGCCGCGCGCCTCGGCCTGCCGGATGGGCTCACGGTGGCGGTCGGAGGCGGTGATTCGGTGGTGGAGGCGTTCGGGGTCGGCGCGGTCAGCCCTGGAGACTGCGTGGTCAAGATTGGCACCTCTGGCTGCGTCAATGTGGTGACGCGGCAAGCCACTCCCTCGGCGCAGACGCTGACGTATCCATATCTGTTCGGCGGCCTCTGGTTCACCATCGCCGTCACCACCGCCGGCGCCGCAGCGCTGCGTTGGTTCCGTTCCGGCGTGCTGGCTCCCTGCGAGATGAGCTTCGAGCATGTCGTGGAGCTGGCCGCATCCGCCCCCCCCGGCGCCAACGGTCTGATCTTTCATCCCTACCTCATGGGAGAACGCACGCCCTACTGGGATCCGCGGCTGAGGGGAGCGTTCATCGGGCTGAGCACGCGCCATGGCGTCGCAGAGCTCGCCCGCGCGGTGCTGGAAGGCGTGGCCTACTCGCTGCGCGACTGCCTGGAGACGGTGAAGGACATGGGGTTGCCGACGCGGTCGATGTCGCTGCTCGGCGGCGGCGGCAGGAGTCCGCTATGGGCCTCGATCGCCGCCAGCGTGCTGAACGTCGAGCTCCGCAAGCCGGACGCCGACGACGCCGCGGTTGGTGCGGCGTTGCTGGCCGGCGTCGCCTGCGGCGCGTTCGGCGATTGGTCCGCGGCAGCCGCATGCTCCGCACGCGAGCGGCAGGTGTTCGCGCCGCAGCCGGCGGACGCGGCCGTCTACGATCGATACTTCGCCATCTTCAAGGCGTGCGCCAGAGACATCACCCCGCACTACCACGCTCTCTATGAGCTCTCTCAGGACGCGACGGCGATCACCGGGGAAAGGGAACCACAGTGAAGTCCATATACCCGCTCCCGTTCGACCGGACGACGGTGATCGACCGCGATGTCGCGCTGCTGGAGAGCATGTTTCGCGGCATGGTCCTCATCCGCTTGTTCGAGCTCGCGGTGAACCAGCTCTTTCTCAGGGGAATCATGCCGGGCACCATCCACCTGTCCTACGGCCAGGAGGCGGTTCCGGTCGGCGTCTGCGCCGCGCTCCGAGCGGCGGACTTCATCACGCTGACGCATCGCGGGCACGGTCAGGCGCTAGCCAAGGGAGTGTCGCCGCGCAGCCTGATGGCGGAGCTGTTCGGCAAGGAAACCGGCTGCTGCCGAGGACGCGGCGGCTCGCTCCATGTCGGAGACTTCAGCGTCGGGGCGCTGCCCGCGGTCGCGATCGTTGGAGCGTCTTCGCCCATCGCGGCGGGCATGGCGTTCGCCTTCAAGCGGCGCGGCGAGGCCCGGGTGGTGTGCAACTTCTTCGGCGATGGGACGGTGAATGAGGGCGACTGGCACGAGGCGGTCAACCTCGCAGCCGTGTGGAAGCTCCCCGTGGTGCTGATCTGCGAGAACAACCTCTACGGCGTCTCGACGCACATCACCGACGTCACGCTGAACGAGCGGATCGCCGAACGCGCGCAAGCGTACCGGATTCCGGGCGTGACGGTAAACGGCAACGACGTGCTGGCGGTGCACGATGCGGCACGGGTTGCAGTGCAGCGCGCGCGCGACGGCGAAGGTCCGACACTGGTGGAGTGCCTCACGTACCGGCGCGGCGGGCACAAGCGCGACGATCCCGCGACGTACCGCCCGCAGGCCGAGGTGGACGCCTGGCTGGCGGCTGATCCGATCGATCTGTTCAGGCCGCTCCTGGTCGGCGACGCCCGTATCGGAGCCGAGCGGGTCGGCGCGATCGAGGCCGAGGTAAAGGCGACAATCGCCGACGCGGTGGCGTTCGCGCAGGACAGTCCGTCGCCGGATACGACGCACGTGCTGGAGGGGGTCTACGCATGAGCGCCACGACCGCCGCCGGGCGAGAACTCACCATCGTGCAGGCGATGCGGGAGGCCCTGCGCGAGGAGATGCTGCGCGATCGTGACGTCTTTGTGATGGGCGAGGACGTGCGGATCGGCGGTTCCTTCCTCTTTACGCTCGGCATGCTGCAGGAGTTCGGCCCGGAGCGGATTATCAACACACCGATTTCCGAGGCCGGCTTCGTCGGCTTGGGCATCGGCGCCGCCATTCAAGGCATGCGGCCGATCATCGACTTCCAATACGGCGACTTCCTCTTCTGCGCGACCGACCAAGTGGTTCAGCAGGCGGCGAAGCTGCGCTACATGTCCGGCGGGCAGGTGAAGGTTCCGCTGGTTCTGCATCTTCCCACCGGAGCGTCGGGACGTGGCGCCCAGCACGCCAACGCGATGGAAGGGTTCTTCTTCCACGTGCCAGGCATCAAGCTCGTCACGCCCGCCACGCCGTATGACGCGAAGGGCCTGCTGAAGTCGGCGATCCGCGACGACAACGTCGTAATCTTCTGTGTGCACAAGCACCTCTATGGCAGCAAGGGACGCAAGCTCGTACAAAGCTCGTTGAGCAGTCAGCACGTGCCGGAGGCCGAGTACACCATCCCCCTGGGGGTGGCCGACATCAAAAAGCTGGGCGATGACGTCACTGTTGTCGCCAACCTCGTCATGCTCCATCACGCGCTGAGTGTCGCCGAGAGGTTGGAAGCGGAAGGGATTCGTGCGGAGATCGTCGATCCGCGGACCCTCGTTCCCTTCGACTACGAAACCGTCTTCCGTTCCGTCGAGAAGACAAGGCGGTTGCTCATCGTCGAAGAGGACAACGAGCGCGGCGGGTGGGGAGCCCAGGTCGCGGCCACCGTCGCCGAGCGGATTGGCGACGTGCTGCGGGCGCCGCTGCGGCGCCTGGCGACTCCCAACGTGCCGATACCCTTCGCTCCTCCGCTCGAGGCCGCGGTGCTGCCGGGAGAGGCTGACATCGAGCGGGCAATCCGCGAGCTGGTCGCGGGCGGGAGGGCGACATGAAGGTCAACATCGTCGTTCCGCATGTTGGCGAAGCCATTTCTGAGGTGGCTCTCGCGCGCTGGCTGAAGCGCGCCGGCGAGACGGTGAAGGCCGGCGAACCGCTGTTCGTGGTCGATATCGACAAGGCGGAACTGGAGGTCGAGGCGGCGGAGGACGGGGTGCTTTCAGAGATCCTCGCCCCCGAGGGGTCCTCCGTCATGCCGCTCGACGTGATCGGCGTTCTCGATGTCGCTCATCGGTGAAGGGAGGCGGAACTCATGGAGCTGAAAGTCGCTACAAGTCAAAACCGCGAACTCCTGGACATCACCGAAAGTGTGGCGACTCTGGCCGTCGGCCTGGCGGACGGCGTCGCTCTGATCAGCGCGCCGCACACCACCGTGGCGCTGTTCGTGAGCGAATTCGACGAAGGCCTGCGCGACGACTTCCTGAAGATTGCCGATCGTCTCTTCGAGCAGGCGCGGCCGTTCGCGCATGTCAGGAACAACAATCCCAACACCGAGGCCCATGTGCTGAGCGCCATGTTCGGCGCCTCCGTCTCTCTACCAGTTGCAGAGGGAAAACTGCGGCTCGGCGCCTACCAACGCATCCTTCTCTTCGAACTGGATGGCCCCAAGACGCGGACCGTCTCGTTCACTCACGTCGGAGCCGCCAGTGGCTGAACGAGGTGAATCCCCATGGACGGAATGCAGCCGCGACTGAGCATCAGGCGGGTCAGCAAGAGCTACGCAGGGATCCACGCGCTGCGCGACATCGAATTGGACGTCGCGCCCGGCGAGGTGCACGCCCTGGTCGGCGAGAACGGCGCTGGCAAGTCCACGCTGGTGAAGATCATCACCGGGATCGAGACGGCTGATTCCGGACAGATTCTGCTCGACGGCGCCGAATGCAGGTTTCGCAGCCCAATGGACGCCCGGGCGCACGGAGTGGTCGCCGTCTACCAGGACCCCAAGCTCTTTCCGAACCTGGACATCGCCGAGAACGTCTTCATGGGCATCCATCCCCGGACGAGCGTCGGCTTCATCGATCGCAAGCTGATGTATCGGCGAACACGCGAGGTCCTCGACAGAGTGGGGGCCGACCTCGACCCGAGAACGCTGGTGGTGTCGCTCTCGACCGGCCAGATGCTGTTCGTTGAGTTCGCCCGAGCGATGTTCGAGGCGCGCGAGAAGCTTCTGCTGCTTGATGAACCGACGGCTTCGCTCTCTCCGAGCGAGACCAACCACCTCTTCGAGGTTGTCAAGAAGCTGCGGGCGCGCGGGGTCTCGATTCTCTTCATTTCGCACCGACTGGAGGAACTCGCCGGCTTTGCCGACCGGATCACCATTCTGCGCGATGGCGCTCGCGTCGTGACGGACGAAATGCAGCGGATGACCCAGCCGGAGATCGTGCATTACATGGTGGGCCGCTCAGAGAGCGAGCTGTTCGTTGAGGATAGGCGCGCCGAGCGGAAGGGCGCCGGCGCCGCAGAACCCGTGCTGCGGGTGGAAGATCTCTCCGCGGAAGGGGAGTTCGTGGGCATCTCCTTCTGCGTCCATCCGGGCGAGATCGTCGGCATGGCTGGGCTGGTCGGCTCGGGGCGGACCGAGATCGCCAAGGCCTTGTTCGGCGCGATTCCCCACTCCGCCGGCCGGGCGTGGATCGGCGGCAAGGAAGTGAAGATGAGCAGCCCCGCGCAGATGATCGGCGAAGGCGTGGTTTACGTCCCGGAAGATCGCGAGATCGAGGGGCTCGTCGCTCAGCTTTCGGTTGTCGACAACATGCTGCTTCCCGCGGTGGCGAAGTACGGGCGCATGGGTTTCGTCGACGAGGCGAAGGAGATTGAGACCTATTCACGCTATGCCGAGCGGTTTCAGATCAAGGCGCCAGGACCACGCGTCGGCATCTCCTCGCTCTCCGGCGGCAATCGCCAGAAGGTTGTGCTGTCGAAGTGGATGACGATGCAGCCGAGGGTCTTCATCTTCGATGAGCCCACCCACGGCATCGATGTCGGCTCGAAAGCGCAGGTTCACCGGGTGATCCGCGATCTCGCCGCACAGGGACAGGGAATCCTGCTGATCTCCTCGGACCTGCCTGAGATCCTGGAGATGTGCGACCGCATCCTCGTCATCTCCGACGGCGCGCTGGTGGGTGAATTCCCGCGCGAGACCGCGACCCAGGAAACCATCATGGCGGCGGCGGTGCACGGCAGGAAGGAGAGGGCGTAGCGATGAGCGGCACGATCCTCGACCAGCCCGGCGCGTCCACCACGGCAAGGCCCACGCAGCGGCAGTGGAGCGTCGTCGTGCTCAAGAACCGGGCCCTCGGCGTCCTGCTGTTCGAGGTCCTGATCATTCTCGTGTTCTCGGTGGCGGCGGACAAGTTCCTCTCCGTCTCAAACCTGAACACGATCTTCCTCAACGCCTGCATCATGGCGATCCTGGCCTGCGCCGAAGGCGTGGTGATCATCACTCGCAACTACGATGTCTCCGTCGCCTCGATCCTCGCCCTCTCCGCTTACGTTGGCTTCGACGTCATCCGTACATTTCCGGAATTGGGGCCGCTCCTCATCCTCGTGCCGCTCGTCATCGGACTTACCTGCGGCCTGCTGAACGGACTCCTGGTGGCCTACGGGCGGGTCTCCTCGATCTTCGTCACGCTCGGCGGTCTCTCGATCTATCGCGGCTTGGCGACGCTGTACGCCAACGGCCAGCAGATCGAGCCGAAGGACGTTCCCCCCTGGGTGCACGACTTCGTGACCGGCACGCTCCTGCCGGGAATCTCCAATCTCGCCCTCATCGCCGTCGCGGTCGTCGCCCTGGTCTCAGTCTATCTGCGCTACACGCGCATCGGCCGGCAGATCTACGCCATCGGATCGAACCCTTCCGCGGCCACGTTCTACGGCTTGAACGTGCCGCGCATCATCCTCGGGGCGTACGCCCTTTGCGGCGCGCTGACGGGGCTCTCGGGTTTCCTGTTCGCCGCGCGATCCTCGTACGTCGTGCCGTGGGCGTGGCAGGGACTGGAGATCAGCGTCATCGGCGCCGTCGTCGTCGGCGGCGTCAGCGTTCTTGGCGGGTCTGGCAATGTCGTGGGCGCCGCCTTCGGCGCCCTCGTTCTCGCCACGCTGGACAATGGGCTCATTCTTGTTCAGGCGAACGAAGTCATTCGCGAGCTCGTCTACGGCCTGGCCATCGTCGGCGCCTGCATCCTGGATGCGTCGGTTCTGCGGCGAGTGGATGCGCTGCTGAAATCGCGCAAGCGCAGAGGAGCAACACGATGAGCGCCGCATCGCGCGTACGCGACTTCTTCAGCGCGTATAGCTGGGAGATCTTTCTCTTCGCTTTGCTCGTCGTCGTCGTGGCGGCGGCCAGCGCGCTCTCCCCGCTCTACCTCAACGCTTTCCAAATCCTCTATTCCCTGCAGCAATCCATGGCGATCACGGGAATCTTGGCCGTGGGCTTCATGCTCATCATTCTGGTGGGCGAGATCGACATCTCGCTTCCCGCGATCGCCGCAGTGGCGACAGTGAGCTTCGCCCACCTCTCGCTGATGGGCGTGCCCGTCTGGGCGGCGGCAATCCTGATGTGCGGCTTCACGACGCTCGCCGGACTGGCCAACGGACTGCTGGTGGTGACGTTCTCCCTTCCGTCAATGGCGGTCACGCTCGGCATGATCGCCGTCTATCGCGCCATGGCGCTGTGGATCGGCGGGCCGGAGGGATTTGGGGCCGACGCGTTCCAGCCGTCGTACCTGTGGCTCGGCTCGGAGTCGGTCCTGGGGAACATTCCCGTCTCGCTGTTGCTGCTGGCGGTTCTCTTCGTCCTCGCTTTCCTGCTGGTGCACCGTTCCGTTTACGGCCGCCTGCTCTATGCGACCGGCAACAATCGCAGAGCAACCCGCATGTCAGGCCACGATGTCAAAGCGATCATCGTCAGCACCTACGCAATCGCCGGGATGCTGGCGGGAGTCGCCGCTCTGGTGTTCGTCGGGCAATACGAATCGGCGCGCGCCGACAACCTCACCGAGATCCTGCTGTTCGTTGTGGCGTGCATCGCTCTGGGCGGGTTCAGAATCGAGGGCGGCAAAGGCAACGTGATCGGGCTCGTTCTGTCCATCCTCCTCTTGGGCACGATCGAGAACGGCATGGGCCTCGCGAACGTCAACGGACCGGCGCAGACGCTGGTGATCGGCCTGATCCTGGCGGTGTCGATCGTGCTGCCGGTGCTGCTGCGCAAGCTCGCGATGCTGCGGGCCCTCGCCAAGAGGTTCACGGAACCACGACAAGGAGGCACGCGCGGCGCGGGGGGCGCTCCGCAGATCTCATGATGTTGCGATCGCTCGGGAGGCCGTGACGAGCGACTCGCCGCCTAGCTGAGGTTTCACGGCAAAGGGAGGAAAGAATGATTACGAGAAGAACTCTCATGACGTCGATGGCGGCCGCGGCGGTGGCGAGCGCGCCGCTTGCTTCGGCCCTCGCCCAAGAGGGCGAGGAGACCTTGTACTATGTGCCGAAGTTCACCGGCTTCATCTTCTTCCAGCTCGCCGAGCAGGGCGCAAAGAAGGCGGCCGACGAGCTCGGCGTGAAGAAGGTGGTCACCCTCGGCACCGCACAGAACGACGTGCAGGGCTATGTGCAAATTCTCCAGAACCTGCTGCCGCAGCGGCCGCAGATCCTGGTGACCACCTCGTCGGACGCCAACGCGCCGGTGCCGGTGCTGAAGAAGATGCGGGCCAACGGAGCGGTCGTCGTCACTTTCGACTCCGATGTCGGCGCCGACGGTCGCGACCTCTATGTCAATATCGCCCCGTACGACGTGCAGGCGCGCGCCATCCTCGACAGCGCGCTCTACAACAATCCCGCCGGCGGCAAAGTGATCTGGCTGGCGCCTTCGCCCAACATCACCGACTTCAACGAAGTGAAGAAGTCGATCGACAAGCTGGTGGCGACTGACCCGAAATACAAGTCGCTCCAGGTGATCGACACCCTCTATATGCAGGACGATCCCGACAAGTCCTACGCAGTGGGCACTTCGGCGATGCAGGCGCATCCTGACCTGGCGGGCTTCATCACCAGTTCGGGCATGGCGAATCCGGCGGTCAACAAGGCGATTCAGGACACCGGACGGGTCGGCAAGGTGTACTGCACGGGAGCGGGGCTGCCCTCGACCATGCAGACGTTCCTCGACTCCGGCGTGAACAAGCAGTTCATGCTTTGGTCGCCGTACTGGTTCGGCTACATGGCCGCTTACGTTGCGATCCAGACCAAGCGGGGCGTCATCAAGATTGCCGACGGCGCCGAAATGGACATTCCGCATGTTGGAAAGCGGAAGATGTACATGACGCCGGAAGGAATGGTGACCGATCTCGACATGATGGTCTATTTCCGCAAGGGCCACGAGACCTTCGATACCGCGATCCCGATGGGCTCGGAAGGCTAGTAGACCACCGGCGCGCTGCTCAGGCGAGGCGCACGAGTCGGCGCGCCGGAGGGAAGCGGGGCAGGTCCCCGCTTCGACGAAAACTCGGCGCGACGGCGTGCAGACGAGGCTCGCGGCGGTGAAGGAAGAGATGCGACGGCGGATGCGTTCGCCGATCCCCCTCCAGGGGAATGGCCGCGTCAGGTTGTCGCCAAGTGGAATGATGACCACGCGGTGCGGATTGTCGCCGCGCCGAAAGCGCCGGATCTGCCATCGACGACGAGGAGTGCCGGCCTCCATCGACAAGTAGCCGGCAACCAGGGGAGTGAACGCGATGAAGAAACAGATGATGAGTGGATTGGGCGCAGCGTTGGCTCTCGCCATGCTCGCCGGAGGCTTGGCGGTCGCGAACGACGCCAACGCCGCGGGCAAACGGGTGGGGGTGGTCGAGCTCTACAACAATGCGTACTGGATCGACGCCGAGCGCGGTATTCGCGAGGTGGCCCAGCCCCTGGGAATCTCGTTAACCACGCTGAACTCCAATGGCGATCCCGCCACCCAGTCGCAGAACGTGATCAACCTGATATCGGCGCAGGTTGATGGCGTGATCATCGGTCCTGTCGCGCCGGCGGGCGCGAAGGCGGATCTGAAGCGGCTGAAGGATGCAGGAATCACCGTGGTTTGCGGCGACTCCTGTGCGGCGGAAGAGGATGCGCGTCCGCTTGTCGCCGGGTGGGCGACATCGGCCGGCGCAGACCTGGGCCACGGCGTGGGCCGCGTCGCTGTCGACTACATCAAGGCCAAGCTCGGCGGCAAGGCGACCATCGCGATGGTGGTCTGCGATTCTCTCGGCCCCGTCTGCTCGATTCGCCACGAAGCGATCAATGAGGAATTGGCCGCTGTTCCGAACACCAAGGTGGTGGCGATGCAGGACGCATTCCAAACCGAGAAAGCTCAACCGCTGGTGGTCGATATGCTGACGGCGCATCCTGAGGTGAACGTGGTCGTCACCAACAATCAGGGCGGCACCGAAGGGGCGGTGGCCGCCGTCAAGCAACTCGGTCTGGCCGGGAAGGTGGTCGTGTTCGGCATCGACATGACCAACGTGGCGGCCAACTACCTGCTCGAGGATCCGCCCATCCTCATGGTCGCGGTGGGTCAAGATTCTTACAACGTCGGTAAGGCCGCGATGCAGATGGTGGTGGATTCCTGGGCGGGTAAGACCATCGATCCCTTCAAGCGAGTCGTGCCCGTGCAGAAGTTCGAGCGGGGCGACAAAGAAGCGATCCAAAAATACCTTGAGGAACACAAGGGCATGTAGGCGCGGCTAGCCAAAGCGGCATCAAGAAGACGACCGCCGGCGAGTAGGTTCCCGCATCGGTGCGCAGGGAACCGCTCGGCGGCGCGTCCAATTGCGTAGTCGTTAATCCCCTGCGCCATGACGTTGAGGTGTCCTAGATATGTCAGTCGAGACGCCCAGAGGCGGCGCCAACAGCGACCGTTCCGACGCTGGGACAGGTTTTGTCGATGCAGGTACGACGACTGTTCTCGATGTCAGGGGTCTAACGAAAATCTATCCGGGCACCGTCGCTCTCAAGAATCTCGATTTCCAACTCCAGCGAGGCGAGATCAGGGCGTTGCTCGGAAAGAACGGCGCTGGAAAGTCCACCTTCGTCGAGATCCTCAGCGGGACCAAAAAAGCTGACGCTGGCGAAACCCGGATCTGCGGTCGCCTAGTGGAACTCGGCTCACCCGTTCAAGCCCGCCAGGAGGGAATCTCGACGGTCCACCAGGAATTCAGCCTTTTCCCTGACCTGTCTGTGCTGGAGAACATCACCCTGGGTGCGTGCGCCCGTCATGGGGTCATCTCAAGGAAGGAGCAGGTGCGGAGGGCCACGGAGGCGCTGGCGCAGATGAAAGTCGAGATCGACCTCGACGAATGGGTGGGCCGGCTAAGCTCCCGCGACCAACAGGTGACCGCGATCGCAAGGGCTTTGTTCTACCGACCGCGCGTGCTGATTCTCGACGAGCCGACCAGCGCCCTGCCAGCCGAGGCTGTCGACCAACTCATTTCTCTGGTCAGGCACCTGGCGGCGCAGGGCGTGTCGGTCATCTACGTGTCGCACCGCCTCGACGAAATCCCGCGGGTCGCGCACTCGGTGACGGTGCTGCGGGACGGTCGACTGGTCGACACAGCGTCGATGAAGGACACGACCCCCGACGACATCGTTCAGATGATGCTGGGTCGGACCATGGCCGCTGCCCAGAAGTCTCACTCGGCGGCGC
>Ga0326728_10006026_pt1 | contig 33197 bp, 48 predicted proteins | sample MB3enrmetagenome_FD_207602 | JGI IMG/M metagenome (GOLD analysis project Ga0326728, IMG submission 207602) | Lab enriched peat soil microbial communities from McLean, Ithaca, NY, United States - MB31MN | ecosystem: Environmental > Terrestrial > Soil > Wetlands > Peat | place: USA: New York... | reverse complement strand
AAATCGCAACCATCGTCGACGAGCTTGGAAAGAATCGCGTCGCCCGTTGCGCCGCCGGCTGTATAAGAGACCTCGAAGTTTGCGCGAATGCCGTGCCTGCCGAGGGTTGCGATGAGAGGCGCGCCCAGGGATTCAGCGGCCGCGCGCTCTGTCTCGTTCTCGATGAAGGTGACTGCCCGGACCGTCGCCGCGCCGCGAATGAGGTCGAGCGAGTCGAAAACGGCCCTTGCCGCCTCGCGCGTATCGTTCCAGGCAATGACGGCGTGACTTCCAATCTGCTTGGGAGCTGGGCCAGAGGGCAGGACCAAAACTGGGCGCCCGCTCTTCATGATTGCAGTTTCGGCGAAATCGCTCCAAGCATCGGGAGTGTCCTCGTCCGTCCTACCGCAAACGATCAGGTCCACGCTGCGGCCTTGCTGTGCGATCAACTCGGCGCCGGCGATGTAGGATGCCATGAAGCTCCGCCATTCATGCGTGACCGGGCTAGCTTTAAAGGTTTCCTCGAATGCTCGCCTGGCGGCTGCCGAGGAGGCATTACCTGCCTTTTGCAGCCGCTCGATGACCTCCTGGGAAACCTCTGCCGGGAACTCCCCATAAACGGGCAAGTCCGGAATGAGGTGAAACCCGATCACATGAGCGGTTCTCACGCTAGCTATCTGCAGAGCGGCTTCTAAAGTGGCTGCGGCGTTTTTCTCTGAGGGTACATAGACGAGGATTGTCTTAATAGACATGAGGATCGCTCCCGCTCGCTTATTGATGAAGCATGCTAATCTTCAAGCAATGACGCGGCTTTGACCTTCATCAAAGGCGTCGGAGCAACTTTCGATCTGAGCGACGGCGCTTAAAAGCTCCATATTTGGAATAGTAATATCGCGGCTGGATGGCAAGTCGATAATGCCGTTGTTCTTTAGACGGCTAAATTGGCGGCTTACGGTTTCGAGCGTAAGGCCTAAATAGTCGGCCATCTCGGCCCGGGTGAACGGTAGCTCGAAGTGAAGGGGGGTAGGTTCTTGGGCGTTCCCGGTGCGAGACACTCGCCTCGCCATCATGAGCAGGAACCCTGCGACGCGCTCGTAGGAGCACTTCCGGCCTAAAAGGAGCGTCCAGTCCCGGCAAATATCGAGCTCGCGCAAGGTCATCTCGAAAATCTGACGTTCAAGCTTTGGTTGCGATTTCCGGAAGATGTCGAATGCCGCCTTTGGATAGGCGCAAAGCTCGACATCGGTTGCGGATTCCGCCGAATAAGTGTGCCGCTGATTGAGCGTTTGCCCCATGAAATCCGGCTGATAGATAAGGCCGATGATATGCTGATGTCCGTCAGCAAGCGTCTTTACAAGTTTAACGATTCCAGAAGTAATGCTGAAATACTGATCGGCCTCGTCGCCATCGCGGAAGACGACGTTATGAGCGGGAAGGGATTTGCGGCGCGAGAGTTGGTAGAGCTGTGAAAGCGCCTCGTCGTCCAGCACTGCGCAGAGGCCCTCGCGGCGGGCCTGACAAGTGTCGCAGCGCATGCGAATGCCGTGCATCGCGCCTCCAGTCTTTCTTTAGGAGGCGAGCATAGCATGGCAAAATGGGCTCGCAAACAGATTTACGCTCCAAGTGCCTTCTTCCACACCGGAACGTCCCTCGTATCGCTAGAGATCTCTTAATCGAAGCATTGCCGCGAGCCCATGATATTTATCAAGAGGCGCACTATCTTAGGCCTTGCCGTGCGCTTATTCTTTCCATGCCGCAGTTAAATCGGCAAGTCATCGCCAAGGTGAGCTTTGAGTTGAGGATTGGGAAGTTTCGTCAAATCCTTGGGTACTTCGCGCAGGAGGACCGCCCGGACCTTCTCGCTCAACGCGGAACGGATTACGCCAAGCGTCTCGGGCGCGGCAGCCACGACAAGGCGATCGTACTCGCGGTTGGTCAAGCGGCGGTCGAGATCCGCTGCAAGAGATTGGGCAAAGCGCTCTTTCTCGCGCCGGTGAAGGTCGTCCCGCTCGATAGCATGGCGCGCAATATTCGCCGATTCGTGAACGCGTCCGGGACGTTCGGCGCTGATTTCGTGATCGGGTTTTATGTCTTGCGAGTGCTCGGAGCCTGGCACTTCGGCGAGTGGCTTCCCGCGCCCCTCGGAGAGAAGAAGACGGGCGCGCGCGCCATCGGCAATCAGTAGATAGGTTCGGATGGGCTTCATATATGGCCTCCTTTTTTGTAGCGCCGGGATTCTCCCGAGTGTTTCACGATGGGGAGGGAAATCCGTAGGCCTTTCGGTTTAATTGCAGCGTTTGTGTATACCGCATTCCAATTGTGACCCAGGGCATAAGTATTGCCTCGTTTACGCTTCGCGCTGATAGCTAATACAGTGCTGCAGCATAAAATATAGAGCGTCTAGCTTGGCTATTTCGCCGACCGGCCAGCGATTGAAACCCTTTCCAACGGTCATGACACTTTGATATCCGTCAATGCTGTACTTCATCTGCGATCTTTATGCTTGAAGGTTCATTTAAAGGGAGTTCCTACCATGAAAGTAAAACGGGCCATGCATAAGGGTGCCAAGTGGATTGCTCCCGAAACGCCCCTCTTGGAAGTCGCCAAAGCCATGCGGGAGCAGGACATCGGAGCCTTGCCGGTTGGGGAGAACGACCGCCTCATTGGAATGGTTACGGATCGCGACATCGTTTGCCGGGCCGTTGCCAAGGGCGGAGACCTTGCCAAAATGACCGCGCGCGATGTCATGACTGCGGGCATCACCTGGTGCAGGGAGGAGAACGAAATCGAGGAAGCCCTTGAGCTTATGCAAAAGAACAAAATTAGACGGCTTCCCGTCATCAATGAAGCCAGGAGGATGGTTGGGATACTCAGTCTTGGCGATATTTCCCATGCCGCGACCCGGGAGCTGACATTCGAAACGGTGAAGGCTGTATCCGCCCATCATTAACGGCACGGTGCAGCGCCGCCTTTCTAACCCCTTCCGCTCAAGCTCTTAAGATAAGCAATGAGCGCGCCGACCTCGTGCGGCCCGAACTGAAACTGCGGCATGTCAGGGTGCCCGACGATGATCCCCTCGCCGAGCGCCTCCTCCAGATTCTCCACGTTGCCCTTCGCCACGATATCGCGGAAGGGCGGAGCGCTTGGGTGGGTGCTTTTCCCCTTTATGCCGATCGCATGACAGCGGGCACAGAACTTACCGGCAATCTCACGCCCAGCCTGGATATTCGCTTCAGACTGGGCGGAAGCCGCGCCCGGAAGCAAGACGGCCGCAGCCACCCCCGCGTAGACAATCGCCCTTTTCATTTCATTCCTCGCCGCGATTCGGATCCTCCGGCGGCAGCGCCGTCCTAAAATAGATAGAACTCTTCCTGCAAGAGCCCCTTCAGTTCGGTGGGCAGGACCTTGCGGAGTTTCTCGATCTCGTGCGCATCGATCTTGTCGGCGATGACAGCGAACACCGCCTTGACCTTGGTGCTGACCCCCGCGCCTAAGCTGCGGCCTGCTTCCTCCTCGATGGTATTGAGGAAATCGTCGAGATGACGGATTTTCGTCTGGGGCTTGGCTGGCTGCCAGCCCTCATAATAAAAGCCGCGGATGAGCATCGGCAGCTGAGCGCCAAAATGAACCGCGTTCTCGGGCCCGATCCTGTCCCGGAAGGTGTGCAAAGTGGCCCGGAGCAGCTGATAGGCATAATGGCGATCCGTTGTCGGGATGCGCGTCATTAAATCCTTAAGCCAGAGATTGGTTTGCTGAACGGTTGCGTCGAAAACGTCAAGACCCGTCGACATGATTGTATCCTCCCTCGGAAAGTGAGGCCGATGTACCCTTTCGGGCTTGTATTAAACTCTAACGCGGAGCTCTACGGCGCTATGACTTATATCAAATCGGCCGGTTGAAGCGCCTGCGGCACCTTCTCTCCGGCGGTGTAAAGGTAGTCCCGGGTTACCGGCACAGTACCGATCCGCTTTGCGAGCTGAATTTGGAAGACCGCTATGTTGTGATAACGGAACCCTACTTCGCAGCCGGCCAAATAAAATTGCCACATCCGGCAAAAGCGCTCGGAGAAAAGCCTAGCGGCTTCATCCCAAGACGCCTCGAAATTACGGCGCCACGCCGCCAGCGTGTCGGCATAGTGCAGCCGCAAGACCTCGATATCGGTTATAAGGAGGCCCGATTTCTCTATGGCAGGCACGATTTCGCTCAACGCCGGAGAGTAGGCTCCTGGAAAGATGTACTTGGCGATGAAGGGATTTGTCGTGCCGGGTCCTGAAAGGCGTCCGATCGTATGGAGAAGGGCAACACCGCTATCCGTAAGGCTATCGGCGACTTTGCGGAAAAAGGCCCGGTAGTTCGGTAGGCCGACATGCTCGAACATACCGACTGAGACGATCCGGTCGAATTTTTCGTCGATCGAGCGGTAGTCCGAAAGCCGGAAAGAAACCTCATCCGCAGCCTCGGCTTTAGCCCGGGCATTCGCGTAACGCTCCTGCTCCTCGCTGAGCGTGATTCCTACCACTTTTGCGCCCGCCTCGCGCGCCAAGTGAAGCGATAGCCCGCCCCATCCGCAGCCAATGTCGAGTACGCGCTGGCCGGGAGAGAGGCAAAGTTTCGCGGCAATGAGGCGCTTCTTGGCAAGCTGCGCCTCATCGAGAGTTTCGGTCCCTTTTTCGAAGTAGCCGCAAGAATATTGCTTGTCCCCGTCTAGAAAGAGGTCGTAAAGCGCGCCAGGCAGGTCGTAATGCCGGCTCACATTGCGCTTGGCTTGGCGAAGATTATTCATTTGCCGCATAAACCGCGTCAACATCCGGAACCTGTCGGCAAGCTGCATTACGCCGGGGAGGTTGTTGTTGCCAATATTTTTGGCGAAAAGGCTCAGAAGGTCGTATATGGTGCCGGCCTCGATCTCAATATGGCCGTCCATATACCCCTCCGCTATGGCGAGTTGGGGATCGAGGAGAAGGGCCCGCTGGATTTCAGCATCGCGGAAGTGAATGGCGACGGGTTTTGCAGTCTTGTCTCCGAATTCGCGGATTTCTCCCTTCCAGTCGCGGACTTGTAGATGCCCGGAGCGGATGAGCGACGTCAGAACCCGCCACAAAGGCCACGATAAGGATGGCCTCGAGAAGTCTAGCGGCTGTGCGACTTCATGTGTCATCGCAATTGAACCTCGCCTTGGCGCGTACGCAAAATATCGGTGTAACCGGTCTCAGTGCGGCTATGCAGGACATAAAAAAAGTTTAGCGAATAGATTGTTCCGCCGGCGGGCCGGCTTCTTTGTGATTTGTCAAAGTGCGAAGGCGCAGATGCGTATAAATATTTAAAGGCAAGCTTCAGTGGATAGGTCTTCGATATGCAGAACCTTCACCTTGAACGGCGCGACTGGCAGAATATCCTCGACCACATTTCGCGCTCAGAAAATGCGCATAAGGTCACGATAGAGGTCGATCGCGAGGATCTCGGCGCTCAGAAGGAGGTCGAGAACGTGGTGCTTCACGGATTGAGCTACGACCCGAAAGGGGGCACGATTGCCATCCGCGCGGGCGCGGTAGAGCACATGATCGCGCAGCCCGAGCGGATCGACATCGCCCATGCGGGCACCGACCTCATTGCGTTGGAGGTGGCAAGCGGGGACAAGACGCGGCACCTCATCACCTTCGTACCGCCGCTGCACTTGCCCGATCTTCTGCTGCCAGCGTACCGGTAGGCTGGCGCCCGGTCAGTCGATCACGGTCTTGATGAGGAAGAAGCGGATGGCGTCGGCGAGGATGATTTTGCAGTTGCGCTGACGGCCCTGCTCCTCCTCGATCTTGGCCTTGGTCAGTAAGGCGTCGATGTTGGAACGCTCCATCTCGGACAGATCGAGAATCTTGGACATCTGCTCGATAACGCTCCTGCCCTCCGCGCAGCTTACCGCGCGCGCGGGGCCGGCCAAAGCCGTGAAAACGATCAATCCGCACACAAGCTGTTTCATATCGAGCCTAGACGAGACTTCGATCCGATGGTTCTTAGAATAAAGGCATAACGCTATTCGCCACGAACTCCATAGCGCTTCGCGGCGCAACTAACAAGACATGAAAGGTTGGCGGCTTTCGGGCAACAGTTTGTTTTGCGGGAGAGGGTTAAAGAGGCAATTTTGTGGCAGGCCGGCCGGCAGCGATTAGGTTTGCCTTTTTATGATTTTTGTGCCTTGCGCCTGGGAACTGGCAATTGCAGGGTTTACATTGCAGTGGAGAAACAAGTCCCCCATGGTGCTACCGCCGAAAACGCCGTCGAACAAAGAAGCGCCGCATGAGATCGCGCCGGCAGAGTCGAGCCGCGCCGAGATCGATGCGTTTCTGGCGCAGGTGCGAACGGCCCCATCCGCGAAACCCGGGGGCGCCGGCCGCCTGATCTTCGCCATGGATGCAACCATGAGCCGCAGGCCCACCTGGGACATGGCGCTGGCCGTCCAGGCCGAGATGTTCAACGCGGTGAAAGCCGTGGGCGGACTCGATGTGCAACTTGTGTTCTTCCGGGGCTTCGACGAATGCCGCGCGAGCCGTTGGGTGAGCGACGCGGCGGCACTTGCCCGGCTGATGACCGCGGTGGAATGCCGGGGCGGCTACACACAAATTCGCAAAGTCTTGAAGCATGCGCTGCGAGAGACCGCTTCGGCCAAGGTCAGCGCGCTCGTCTACGTTGGCGACGCGATGGAAGAAAGCGCGGACGAGCTTTGCAATCTGGCGGGTCAGCTTGGGCTTCTCTCCGTGCCCGTCTTTCTGTTCCAGGAGGGCCACGACGGCGAGACGCGCGCCTGCTTCAAGGAAATCGCGCGGCTCACGCGCGGCGCCACCTGCCGCTTCGGGGCGGGGTCTGCGGCGCAGCTGCGCGAGCTTCTCGAAGCCGTCGCGGTTTACGCCGCCGGTGGACGCACCGCACTTCAACACTATGCAAAAGGCCGCGCCGGCCCTACTTTGCTGCTCGAACAAATTTCCAAGCCATGATGGCTTCCTCGCGCGGAGACGGCCCATTCTACCGCTTTTCCTATCGCTGCTCGTGCTTGGTGCGATCCTTTACCTCTTGGGTTGGCTGCCAACGGCCGATGCCGGTAAGCTTGCGTTGTGGATCCGTAAGAGCAGCGGGGTTTTATTCGCTTCGGGCGCTGTACTGATCGTCACCAGAAATCCCGGCCTTGCCGTCCTTGCCGGTATGCTCACCTACTCCTTCATGCAAAGAACGGGCTGGTTCCCAGGTGGCAGCGCAAAGCGCACAACGGCCGGAAACGTCTCGACCGTTAGGACGGCATATCTCGAAATGTCGCTCGACCATGCAACGGGCGCGATGTCGGGCCGTGTACTCAAGGGCCGCTTCGCAGGCCGCGCGCTATCGAACTTCACGGCGGCGGAGCGGCTCGATTGCCTCGCCGAGCTACGGGCAAACGACTCCCAGGCCGCGCAACTCTTCGAAGCCTATTTGGACCGCAGTGCACCCGGCTGGGACAGCGGCACCGCATCGGCAGGCGGGCGCTCAAGCGCACAATCGCGCGGTATGGGTGTCGAAGAGGCTTACCTCGTTCTCGGCCTCAATCCAGGCGCCACGCGCGACGACATTCACGCTGCGCATCGCAATCTTATGAAGCGCTTCCATCCCGACCAAGGCGGCTCGACCTATATCGCCGCCAAGGTGAACGAGGCGAAGGATGTGCTTTTGAAGCATACCCGGTCTTAGGCACCGCGCGCTTTTCGATGTCATGCGGTGTCCGGTGGCCGGGCGATCGCAATCGGTCTCCGCCTAAGAACCGGCGATCTTCCCTGGTATCTTAAGCGTTCCTTACTTAATTCCCAAGAAGATGGAGACAGATGTAAACCAACGCGGAGTTCGAAAACGCCAGCGTGGCGACGCCTGTCAAGAGTGTAAGGGTGTCCATACTTATCACCATCAAAACGTGCCGGCATCATCATGCGCAACAGCGTGATTCTTGTGGATCAAATCAAACAGGATATGGACGCGGGCATCGATGCCTATGACGCCATTGTGGGCTCAGCGGTGCGCCGCTTCGGGCCGATCGTTCTGACAGCTTCGGCGGCAGTTTTGGCGCTCGTGCCGCTTGCAGGCTCGCCCTTCTGGGGACCGATGTCGCTGGCCATCATGGGCGGGCTTATCGCTGCGACGCTGCTCACCATGACCTTCCTGCCAGCTTTATATGCCCCCGCGTTCCGCGTGCGTTCGAGGGCAGGGGCGTTTGCGTTGCGCCGGGAGGCCGGAGAAAGCGCGCCTCACGGATTTGCGACCCCGATGCTGAATGTGGGCGAGTAAATTAAGCATCGCAATCTTCCGTATGCGGCGATGTGGATAAAGCCGGCCTTGCGAGGTTGAGCTTGCGCGGAGCGGCCATTTACCTTTTAATGCGCTGGTCTGATGCTGGACGGTAAACTGATGGGTCTCCCGCAGCCGAATTGCGGCCGGGTGCGGGACTTGCGACGGAACAATCCCGTCAGGCTGACGTTAAGTATCTCAAACTGAAAAAAATGGCCTGTGTTGGCGTAAAGGCGTGCAGGAGCCCTTGCGGAGCGGCCGCAAATTTAAATAAACTATCGTGTGCCGGTTTGAGGGGTCATTAGGCAGACGATGGTCCGAGCGGGGTATAAAACGATGATGCCGGGTTCCGCGGAGGTCTGCCTTTCCGCGTTGTTCGTCGATTTCGACAACGTGTATTTGTCATTGCGCCGTCAAAGCGAAGAGGCTGCGGGGCGCTTTGCCAGAAATCCGCAAGAATGGATGAGCCGCATCGCGAATGGCGGGCTTGTGCGTTTCAAATCTCATTCGGAGTATACGAGGCGGCGATTTGCCGTTGCGCGCTGCTATGGCAATCCCGGCCGTAAGCTCATCAGCCGTGGCGGCCCCCACGATCCGCACAGCTTCGCGGCGGTGCGCACGAACTTCATGATCGCAGGGCTCGAAGTCGTCGACTGCCAGCCGCTCTCCAATCAATTCAAGAACGGCACCGACATCAAGATCGCCTGCGATATCCGCGATTTTCTTGAGCATCCGACCCGCTTCGAAGAGTTCATCATTCTCTCCGGGGACGCCGATTTCACGCCCGTCCTGCATCATCTTCGCTCCCACGACCGGCGAACGGTCGTCTACGCCAACGAGAACACGGCCGAGATATACAAGGCCTTCAGCGATGGCTGGATCGAGGAGCGCGATATGATCGCCTTTCTTCTGGATGAAACGAGCCCGCTCGCCCTGCCGCAGGAGCGCGGAGGAAAGCCGCGCGGAGAACTCGGCTACGATGCGGCGAGGGCGCTGACCCAAAGCGTTACAGCAAGAACACCGGCACACCCCATAGCTTCTCAAACGGGGTATAGCGGTTACAACGTGCCCGCGGAGCCATTGAAGCGGCGATTGCCAGCCGCTCCGGCCAGCTCTGCGGTTCAATCGCTCATCGAAGATTTTCAGGCCATCGGCGCGGAAATTCTCAGCCTTGTGGTCGACGTCGTTCAATCATCCGATAAGCCGGTACCAATCGCGTATCTCGCGGACAGGGCACAGAAAATCCTCGGTCATGCCAAGACGCTCGGTACGAATTGGGCCGGGTCGGGGGGCTTCCTGAATTTCCTCAACAATACGCTTCCCGATGGCATCAAGCTTACCGATAAGCCGCCGCATTTCGTCTACGATGCGAAGCGGCACCGCATAGAGGAGCAGCCCCCCCCGGCGCCGCCGCCGCAGAGGCTGCAACGTCAGCCGGACAGCGGCTCGTCGAAGCTGGCCGAGCTGCAAAACTCCATCACGCGAATCTACGAGGCATGCAAAGCGCCGCCTCTCCCGCCAAGCGAGTACCTGCTTCTCTTCACGCTCATTGCCACCGAAGTGCACGAGCGCGGTTTCGCACCTCTGAAAACCGCGCAATCGGTCGTGGCGCGCTCAAATCAGGAAGGTCTGCGCATCTCCATCAAGGACGTTTCCTTCGTGCTCGATGCCGTAGATGAAATCGATCCCTGGTTGGAGCACACGCGCTCGCCGGCGGCGGTGGCCCGTGCCTACCGCGATTTCGTCCTAGCGAAATGCCATCATGCCGGTGTGAAACTCACCGAGGATGAGCATCAGCTCGTTCAAGTGTGGTTCGGCGCGAGCCAGTGGTCGCCGTCTGGACCGGGCGGCATGGGCGGCGGCACCGGCGGGCTTGGCGGGGTATCGGCTTTGGCCTCCGAAACTCAACAGCGCACGCCAGGCCGGGAGCGAAGCTATCTTGTGGAATCCGCGCTGCCCTCGCCGCAGTCACGCAGCGATATCCCGTTGCCGCCGGATTTTGACTTCGACGGCGATATGGAGTTGCAGCAAAATCAGAAATCGGCAGTCCAGCGCTTCCGCTTCAAGCATTAGGCGTCCGCCGCACGGACAGGGGCCGGGCGGTTCGCCAGAAATTCACGCTTGTAAGCAGCGCGCCGCCGGTTATCAAAAGTGCGGCAAGCCAAAGAGCCGGTTTCGCCGGGCTAAGGCCGCTGAGCGTGAGGATCGCTGTCGATAGAACCGGCGCAAAATAAGCCGAAACGCCGAGCATGCGCAGATCGCCGTGTTTGCAGCCATAGTCCCAGACATAGAATGCAAAGCCCAGCGGGCCGATGCCGAGCGCAAGGATCGCCAGAGTCTGGGCTCCGGGCGCCGGCCAGACGAAGCTTTCGAGCGCGGCGTGCGCGATGGCGGCCAGGAATGCGGTGTTGAGGCAATAAAGCGCAACGGCCGCGCTGGGAACGCTGCGGAAGAGGCGCGTCGCGACCGAATAGGTGGACCAGATCAAGGCGGCCGCAAGCGCCATCCCATATCCGAAAGCGCTCCCTTCAAGTTTGGGAACGCCGCCGCCGCTAATCGCGAGCACCGCTCCTCCGAAGGCGATGCCGGCCCCGGCAAGGTGCAATGCCGTGAGCCTTTTGGCCCCGGCATGTGCAGGCAGAGCTGCAGAGAGGACAACGATCAACACAGGCCAAAGATAGTTGACAAGACTAGCTTCGGCCGTGGGCGCATTTTGCAGCGCGAGAAAATAGGCGAAATGGTAGCCGAAAAGGCCGGTTATGCCGAGGAGAACAGGCCCCATTCCGGCCCGGCGCAGGTCTTTTCTTGCTGCCGGGCTCCAGGCGAGAAAGAGCAATCCAACCAAAGAGCCGGCCGAGAAGGTCAGCGCTACAAGCTCGAGCGGCGGGATGGCGCCAGCCACCACTGTGAGGGCTGGCAGCAGGGACCAGATCGGGATAGCTGCAAACCCGATGGAAGTGGCTCTCGCCGTTTCAGCGCGCATCGCCGTCACATCCGCTTTTTGCAAGGTCAGGAGGTTACCCCTCCTCCTCCACCGGTCCGCACCAGCCGGGAAGATGATCGGCGTCGGGCTTCTTGGCGAGCAGGAACGCGGATTCGAGCGCGGATGGAAAATCTTTCTCGACATCCTTGCGGTCGAAATGGCGCCTCAGGAAATCGGCCCAAAGGAATTCGCTGAACGGCGTGGTGTCCTTTGCGTAGCCGCCCTTGCGGCGGAGCGCGCCGGCGAGACTCCGGAACGGATCGTCGGTCATGTCCTCGATGGCTTTTGGAATATCTTTGTAGTCGCAGCGCTTGCCGCGTTCGTCGAAGGGGTGAACGAGCCCCCTGTTGTCCATGAATACCCAGAAGGCATCCTTGTCGAGACGCGCCAAGTTTAACACGACGACGACAGACACCTGCTCAACTCCCGCAAGCAGAGTGGCACGGCACAAATGATGATGATCGATGACGTAATAATGCTCCTTCGGTCCCTTCACAACCGGGATAACGTGCTTGCGGACGAGGCTCGCGGGATCATCCCCGGCCAACACTTTGAGTTTAGCCGCCCTCGTCTCGGCTTCCCTCAGTCCAATCGTCATTTGCGTGGGCCTCAAATCGCCGATATCGACGGGATGGGAAACCGGAGCCCGGACTGTTTGCATCAACATCGTTGTTTCCTTTATCGAACGAAGCTGCTGGCGGCGCCGGCGAAGCGCGGCGCCGCCAGCACCGTTCTTAATGAAGAAAAGCCGCACTTAGCGCGCGATCCGGCTCGAAAGAGCGGATCGCGTTCAACAAGTGGTAAAGGGTCGGGCGGTGTCCAGGCAAACGGATTGACGAGTGCCGCTGAAAAGGTGAAGACGGCGGGCACAGCGCGGGGGAACCGGCGCTGCAAAAGGAGGCATTTATGGCGTCGGCCCGGAGTTGGTATAATCCGATGGCGTTCATGCAATCGGTCATGATTCGCCCGAGATTTTTCGCAGCCGCAATCGTTGGATTGCTTGGGGTTGCCCTTCTGCCGCACAGCTGGCCGCACACGGTCCGTTCCCCGATCGCCTGGGACATGGGGGGATTGGTGTACCTGTTTTTTGCCCTCCGTATGATGTCCGGCTGCGGCGCCGACCGGATCAAAGCGCGCGCAGGCCGCCGGGACGATAGCCGCGCCGTGATCCTATTCATCATTTTGCTGGCCATCGGGGCGAGCTTCGCTGCGATTGCGGGGCTGATCGGTGAGGCGAAGCTTCCAACCACCGGCCAGTCCGAAAAGCTCCTGCTGGCCGGTCTTGCGGTGGTGACGATCATGACCTCGTGGGGCGTAACGCAGGTCGCCTTCGCCCTCCATTACGCTCACGATTTCTACAGGCCAGACGACGGGGACGATGCCTTGGGAGGCCTAATTTTTCCGGGATGCGAGGATCCCGACTATTGGGATTTCCTCTACTTCGCAACCTCGATCGGTGCCACATCGCAAACCTCCGACACAGCGATCCGGTCGCGCGCACTGAGGCGGCTTGTGACGCTGCACGCGATTGTCGCTTTCTTCTTCAACACCGCCGTTCTTGCGCTTACGGTGAACATCGCCGCAAGCCTGGCAGGCTAAGCGGACTCCGCCCGCCTATCCAACTGATGCCTGCTTAGGATCTCTTGTTTTCGCGGAGCTCGCAACACGGGCAAGGCCACTTTTGCGAACTCTGCCTAGCCGAACGAAAGCTGATCGAACCATGAGCCCCGGCCAGAGCGAGCCAAACTCTATTGGGCGAACCGCCTTTATCTTTTGTGCACTCTTCGCGCTGGTCGCGCTGACTTACTTTTTTGCCGACCGCCAGCTTGCCGCGGCGCTGAGGCCTTACCTCGCCGGCATTCAGGCCTTCCCTTGGCTAACCCACATCGTGGATCCTCTGGGGCCGGTTGCGTCTATCGGCGCGGCCGTCATCTCTGCCCGGGCGCTGCGGCGCGGTTCGCTCACGCCGCTTGAGTCCGCGTTGCTGCGCATTTTCTGCGCCGTCCTCATTGCGTGGGCGCTGAAAGAGGAATTGAAGTGGGTGTTTGGCCGCACCTGGCCTGAAACTTGGATAAAAGGTAACCCCAACCCCTCTTATTTCGGCAACGGGACGTACGGCTTCTTTCCCTTTCACGGCGGGCAAGGCTATGCGTCCTTTCCGTCTGGGCACACCACGGCGATATGCGCTTTCGCCGGCGCGCTTTGGTTTCTCTGGCCAAGATTGCGCTGGCTCGGCGTGGCCCTTGCGCTTGCGGTCGCCATCGGGCTTTTAGGCGCGGACTATCATTGGCTCAGCGATATCATGGCCGGGGCGATCCTTGGAGGCACAACGGGCGTCGCCGCGGCCAGGATCGGGCGTCACGATGTAGGCGTTTGAACCAATTTCCCCGTATAGAGTGGAACGCCGCTAGGCTTCCCGCTCGGAGATCCGCCCTCCGGTTCGTCGGTAATCGCCAGCAGAAGCTTCGTAAGCGGCTCGCCGCCCGTTTTTTGGAGAAGCGTTTTCGCAGAGATGCCGGAGGCGCGATCAACGAGCCCAAGCGATTGCGGCGCAGCCCCCTCCCGGATGGCCCAAAGCTCGAAGCTCCGGCCGGGCGCGGGCGGCGGTCCCAGGCGGCGAACGGTCAGCCCGCCGTGCGAAGAGTCGGCGGTTGCGACGAAAGCCGCTTTTCCGCCGGGAGACTCAAGCACGGCGACGAAGGGCGGAGAGCTTGGCGGCTCTTGTGAACGGATCGCTATAAAACCGATCAAGCTTGCGGCCAAAGCAGCGGCTGCGCCGGTCCTCCATTTCCAAACAGCGACACTGCGGCGAAGCTGAAGGACTTCGGCGTCTGGTCGTCTTGCGTCCGCATCGATTGCCGCGAAAACCTTGTCGAGCACACCCTCAGGCGGAGGAACGGGACGGGCTGACAGAAGGGGATCGAAACGGCGGCGCCAGGTTTCAACCTCCGCAGCGAACGCTGCGCTCGACCGCATCAAGGCCTCGGCCTGGGCCTTCTCCGTCGCGTCGAGCGTTCCGAGCACATATTCGGCAGCAAGACCGCTGCCTTCGCGGTTGCGAGGTTCAGTCATGGTCATCGAGACAATCTTTAAGCTGGGCTAAGCCGCGCCGGAGCAGCGTTTTGACCGTGTTCACGGGGCGGGCGAACTTTGCCCCAAGCTCTTCTCTGCTGAGCCCATTATAATAGGCAAGCAGGATCATATCGCGCCGTTCATCGGCCAAACCTTTCAAACAGTCGTCGAGCCGGCGGAGCTCGGCGCTCTTTTCCGCAGCCTCCAAGGGGTCTGCGTCGAGGCCCGGCACTTCCATATCGAAGGGAACAGCAAGCGAGGCTAGGCGCTCCGATTGAAGCCTTCTGACATCGATCGCCTTATTCCTTGCGATGCGTGCCATCCAGGTGATCGGCGAAGCAAGCTCCGGATTATATGTGCCGGCGTTTTTCCAAATTAGGACGTAGCATTCCTGCAAGGCCTCGCGAGCGCTTTCCTCCGTCGAACAGATACGGCGGACGACCCCTGAAAGTTTCGCCCCCGTTTTGCGGTAAAGCGCCGTGAAGGCCACCCGGTCGCCCGCGGCTGTGCGGCGCAGTAACTCCGCTAGTTCAGCCTCGTCGAGTGCGGGGCTGCTGGTCTTCGCTAATGACACGCGTGAATTCATCCCTACCGGCAAGGCGCCGTGTGCTTTTGAAACTTTCTCTTCGAGGCTCCGTAGATGCCAGGGTGGCAAGCCGGTTCTTGCCATGTCTGTTCCAAAATAAATAGGAGTCCGTGATGAAAATCCGCAAGACTATCCTCGCATTGAGCGGTGCCGCCATCCTTGCCGTTTCGGGGATAGCATTGACTTCCGCAAACCCGATGGTGGGCGGTGCGGCCATGTACGAAACCAAGAACATCGTGCAAAATGCCATTAATTCCAAAGATCACACGACCCTCGTTGCCGCGGTGAAGGCCGCAGAGCTCGTCGATACGCTGTCCGGGACCGGACCCTTCACCGTGTTCGCCCCAACGAACGAGGCCTTTGCAAAACTGCCGGCGGGAACCGTCGACGCGCTCTTGAAGCCTGAAAACAAGGCAAAGCTGACGGCTGTCCTGACTTATCACGTCGTGGGCAAAAAGGTCCTAAGCGGCGTGTTGGAGAAAGTGATAAAAGACGATGGCGGCACGTACGATATCCCCACCGTCAGCGGGCATGTCATCAAGGCGTCGCTGAAGGACGGCCATGTTATGCTGACCGGTGAAGACGGCGGCACGGCCATGGTTACGATTGCCGACGTTCAGCAATCGAACGGCGTGATTCACGTGATCGATTCCGTGCTCCTGCCGAAATAGCCGTCATCATCATCAGGATGCGCGGCTTTGCGGCCTAGCCGCGCATATCCCTTGTACTCCAGCGCTGGATCGCTTTTTCCAGGCTTCCAAATTCCCCTAACAAAGAGTATAAATCGAACCTTGGCTGAAGCCGCAGAACAACAATTGCCGAAATCCCGAAAAATAAGGCAAATTTGAGCTTGACGGGCTTAGCGGAGCCCCCTATTTTGCACACACTCTGGCGACAGGCCGTAAGCATACTTTTCGCGCTTGAGCGCGTGCCCGCTTAAACACTGCCGCAAAGAAAACCGGACACAGCACATATATGGGGTGGGGGAGCCTGGGCTCCGGTCATCTCATTTTTCGTCATTGGACCGGGGTTTTGAATTACCGGTCCCGTGCCGTCTTTTTTTTGGAAGCGTCGATGCCAACGATACAGCAGCTGATCCGCAAGCCGCGCGTCGCGCCGGTCAAGCGAAATAAAGTGCCGGCGATGACAGAATGCCCGCAAAAGCGCGGCGTCTGCACGCGCGTCTACACCACCACGCCGAAGAAGCCGAACTCGGCCTTGCGGAAAGTGGCGCGCGTCCGGCTGACGAACGGCTTCGAGGTCACGAGCTACATCCCGGGCGAAGGCCATAACCTGCAGGAGCACTCGGTCGTGCTCATCCGCGGCGGCCGCGTGAAGGACCTTCCGGGTGTGCGCTATCACATCATCCGCGGCGTGCTCGATACGCAAGGTGTGGCCAAGCGCAAGCAGCGCCGTTCGAAGTATGGCGCGAAGCGGCCGAAGTAGGCTTGAGGAACAAAAAGCATGTCACGGCGCCATAGAGCTGAGAAACGAGAGATCATCCCGGACCCAAAGTACGGCGATCTTGTTATTACCAAATTCATGAATAGCCTGATGTTCGAGGGCAAGAAGTCGGCAGCCGAAAGCATCGTCTACGGCGCCCTTGAGCGCATCGAGCAGAAGGCGAAGCGCGATGGCCTTGAGCTTTTCCATGAGGCCTTGAACAACGTGAAGCCGGCGATCGAGGTTCGCTCCCGCCGCGTCGGCGGCGCAACCTATCAGGTGCCGGTGGAAGTGCGGAACGACCGCCGTCAGGCGCTGGCGATCCGCTGGATCATCACGGCGGCACGCGCGCGCAACGAGAACACGATGGAAGAAAGGCTTTCGGGCGAGTTGCTCGATGCCGCGAACAACCGCGGAACTGCGGTTAAGAAACGCGAAGACACGCATAAGATGGCTGAGGCCAACCGCGCGTTCTCGCATTACCGATGGTAGAGTTAAAGACTGCGGCGAGGGCTTAGTCATGGCACGTCAGACCCCAATCCAAGACTATCGCAATATCGGTATCATGGCGCACATCGATGCCGGTAAGACGACCACGACTGAGCGTATTCTGTATTACACCGGTAAGAGCCACAAGATCGGCGAGGTGCATGACGGCGCCGCGACGATGGACTGGATGGAACAGGAGCAGGAGCGCGGCATCACGATCACGTCGGCTGCGACTACTGCCTATTGGAAGGGCAAGCGTATCAATATCATCGATACGCCGGGCCATGTGGACTTCACCATCGAGGTGGAGCGGTCTTTGCGCGTGCTGGATGGTGCCGTAGCCCTCCTCGACGCCAACCAAGGCGTGGAGCCGCAGACCGAAACCGTCTGGCGGCAAGGCGATAAGTACAACGTTCCGCGCATGATCTTTGTCAATAAAATGGATAAGATCGGCGCCGACTTCTACGATTGTGTGCGCTCCGTCATAGATCGCCTTGGCGCGAAGCCGCTCGTTATGCAGCTGCCGATAGGCGCGGAGAGCGATTTCAAAGGTATTGTCGATCTCGTCCGCATGAAGGGCGTGGTCTGGGACGAGGATACGCTTGGCGCGAGCTTCCGCGACATCGAAATCCCCGCTGACCTCCTGGATAAGGCGAAGGAATATCGCGATAAGCTCGTCGAGATGGCCGTTGAAGTCGAGGACGAAGCGATGGAGGCTTATCTCGAGGGCAATGAGCCAGACGAGGCGAAGCTGAAAGAGCTCGTGCGTAAAGGCACGATCAACAGCCACTTCTATCCCCTGTTCTGCGGCTCCGCCTTCAAGAACAAGGGCGTTCAGCCGCTGCTCGATGGCGTGCTCGACTATCTCCCGTCTCCGATCGACGTTCCGCCGATCAAGGCGATCGACGTGAAAACCGGCGAGGAGACCGTGCGCAAATCGGCGGACGACGAGCCGCTCGCCATGCTTGCCTTCAAAATCATGAACGACCCGTTCGTCGGTTCGCTCACCTTCTGCCGGATTTACTCGGGCAAGGTCGAGACCGGCATGCAGCTGATCAACACCGTGAAGGACAAGAAAGAGCGTATCGGCCGCATGCTGTTGATGCATGCGAACAGCCGCGAGGACATCAAAGAGGCGTTTGCGGGCGACATCGTTGCGATTGCGTCGCTGAAAGACGTCATCACCGGCGACACGCTTTGCGATCCAAGCAAGCCTGTGATCCTTGAGCGCATGGAGTTCCCGAACCCGGTGATCGAGGTTGCCGTGGAGCCCAAGACGAAGGCCGACCAGGAAAAGATGGGCCTCGCGCTCAACCGGCTCGCTCAGGAGGATCCCTCCTTTCGCGTTTCGACCGATCAAGAAAGCGGCCAAACCATTATTAAGGGTATGGGCGAGCTGCATCTTGAAATCATCGTGGACCGCATGCGCCGCGAATTCAAAGTGGAGGCGACCGTTGGCGCGCCTCAAGTTGCCTATCGTGAGACGATCACGCGCAAGCAGGAAGTCGACTACACCCATAAGAAGCAAACCGGCGGCACCGGCCAATTCGCGCGCGTCAAGCTCGTGCTCGAACCGCAGGAGCAAGGCGCCGGATTTGTATTTGAGAGCAAGATCATCGGCGGCTCCGTGCCCAAGGAATATATCCCGGGCGTGGAGAAGGGCGTGAAGAGCGTGTTGGAGAATGGCATACTCGCAGGCTTTCCGATGCTTGACCTTAAGGTCTCGCTGATCGACGGCGCCTATCACGAGGTGGACTCGAGCGCGCTTGCGTTCGAAATCGCCTCCCGCGCCGCCTTCCGCGAGGGCGCTCAGAAGGCCGGCCCGAAGCTGCTCGAGCCGATCATGAAGGTCGAGGTGGTGTCGCCCGAGGATTATGTGGGCGGCGTCATCGGCGATCTCACCAGCCGCCGCGGCCAAATCTTGGGCCAGGAAATGCGCGGTAACGCAACCGTCATCAACTCAATGGTGCCGCTAGCGAATATGTTCGGCTACGTGAACACGCTCAGGTCCATGAGCCAAGGGCGCGCGCAGTTTACCATGCAGTTCGACCACTATGCGCAAGTCCCGCAAAACGTTGCAGACGAGGTTCAGGCGAAATACGCTTGATTTTGAGTTCAACCGAAGTAAGCAGAAGCTTTTTACCGGTTCTATTTTGTAGGCCGGCATAAAAGGGGAAGACGGAGAGCCAAATGGCAAAGGCAAAATTCGCGCGCACGAAGCCGCATCTGAATATCGGTACCATCGGTCACGTCGACCATGGCAAAACGTCGTTGACGGCCGCGATCACGAAGGTGCTGGCTGAAACCGGCGGCGCGACCTTTACCGCCTACGATCAGATCGACAAGGCTCCAGAAGAAAAAGCTCGCGGCATCACGATCTCCACGTCCCACGTGGAGTACGAGACCGCCAACCGGCATTACGCCCATGTCGACTGCCCCGGTCACGCCGACTACGTCAAGAACATGATCACCGGCGCCGCCCAGATGGACGGCGCGATCCTGGTCGTATCCGCCGCCGACGGCCCGATGCCGCAAACGCGCGAGCATATCTTGCTCGCGCGCCAGGTCGGTGTGCCCGCGCTCGTGGTTTACATGAACAAGGTCGACCTTCTGGACGATCCGGAGCTGCTCGAACTTGTCGAACTCGAAATCCGTGAGCTGCTTTCGAAATACGAGTTCCCCGGCGACGATATCCCGATCGTGAAGGGGTCTGCGAAACTTGCGCTCGACGGCGACAAGGGCGAGCTTGGCAGGGAATCTATTCTCAAATTGATGGAAGCAGTCGACGCCTACATCCCGCTGCCGGAGCGTCCGCGCGATCAGCCGTTCCTGATGCCGATCGAAGACGTGTTCTCGATCTCGGGCCGCGGCACCGTCGTGACCGGCCGTATCGAGCGCGGCGTGATCAAAGTGGGCGAAGAGGTCGAGATCGTCGGCATCAAGCCGACCGTGAAGTCGGTTGTCACCGGCGTCGAGATGTTCCGCAAGCTGCTCGATCAGGGCGAGGCCGGCGATAATGTGGGCTGCCTGCTTCGCGGTATCGATCGCGAGGCGGTCGAGCGCGGCCAGGTTCTGTGTAAACCCGGCTCCGTGACGCCGCACACGCGGTTCAAGGCCGAAGCCTATATTCTGACGAAAGAAGAAGGCGGCCGGCATACACCGTTCTTCGCTAACTATCGCCCGCAGTTCTATTTCCGCACGACGGACGTGACGGGTGTGGTTCATCTTCCAGAAGGCACCGAGATGGTGATGCCGGGCGATAACATTTCTATGGAGGTCGAGCTCATCGTGCCGATCGCCATGGAGGAGAAGCTTCGTTTCGCGATCCGCGAGGGCGGCCGTACCGTCGGCGCCGGCGTCGTCGCAGCCATCATAAAGTAGCAAGGGGAATTGGGAAGCGGGCGTCCCGTACCCCGGGGCGCCTCTTCTTTTGGGAGCGAGAAATGGCTGGTCAAACAATCCGCATCCGGTTGAAGGCGTTCGATCACCGTGTGCTCGACACCTCCACGAAGGAGATTGTCAACACGGCGAAGCGCACCGGCGCGGATGTGCGGGGGCCCATTCCGCTCCCCACCCGCATCGAGCGCTATACCGTGAACCGCTCTCCGCACATCGACAAGAAGAGCCGCGAGCAGTTTGAGATGCGCACGCATAAAAGGTTGATCGACATCGTCGATCCGACACCGCAGACCGTCGATGCGCTGATGAAGCTCGATTTGGCGGCCGGCGTGGACGTTGAAATTAAGTTGTAGTTTCGAATGCGGCCGCTTCTGGCGGCCGTTGGTGGAAAGCCGGCGCGGGGCGCGCGCGGCATAAGGACTGAGGCAGACCGATGCGATCGGGATTGTTGGCACAGAAGGTTGGCATGACGCGGATCTTCACCGATGCGGGCGAGCATGTGCCCGTCACGGTGTTGAAGCTCGATCGATGCCAAGTGGTTGCGCATCGGACGCAAGACGCGAACGGTTACACCGCTCTTCAGCTGGGCGCTGGCGCGCGTAAAGTGAAGAACGTCACGCGCGCACAGCGCGGCCATTTCGCTAAGGCGCAAGTCGAGCCGAAGGCGAAAGTGGTGGAGTTCCGGGTTTCGCCGGACAATTTGATCGATATTGGCGCGGAGCTGACGGCGGACCATTTCGTCGCCGGGCAATATGTCGATGTGACAGGCACGAGCATTGGCAAGGGATTCACGGGCGCCATGAAGCGCTGGAACTTCGGCGGCTTGCGCGCAACTCACGGCGTCTCGATCTCGCACCGCAGCCACGGTTCGACCGGCAACCGCCAAGATCCCGGCAAGACCTTCGCAGGTAAGAAAATGGCCGGGCACTATGGCGACGAGCGGGTCACCACGCAAAACTTGCAGGTGGTACGCACCGATGTAGAGCGGGGCCTGATCCTTGTGCGCGGCGCGGTTCCGGGCGCAAAGGGTGGCTGGGTTATGCTGCGCGACGCCGTAAAGCGGCCGCTGCCGGAAGCTGCGCCGAAGCCCGGCGCTTTCCGGAAGTCAGAGAATACCGGCGCCGGTGCTGGCGCGGAAGCGGAGGCGAAATGAAGGCGGATGTGATGACCCTCGATGCCTCGTCCGCCGGGAGCATCGAGCTTAACGACGATGTGTTCGCGCTAGAGCCGCGCACCGACATCCTGCAGCGCATGGTCCGCTATCAGCTGTCGAAGCGCCAGGCCGGCACGCATAAGGCTAAGCAGCGCGGCGAAGTGAATGGGCCGAACAAGAAGATTTATAAACAAAAGGGCACCGGTCAGGCCCGTCACGGCAACGACAAGCCTCCGCAGTTCCGCGGCGGCGGCCGGGCATTCGGTCCGGTACCGCGCAGCCATGCGCACGATCTACCCAAGAAAGTACGCGCGCTCGCTTTGAAGCACGCCCTTTCCTCCAAGGCAAAATCGAACGCGCTGATCGTTCTGGATAAAGCGGAGCTGACAGAGCCCAAGACGGCGCAGCTTCGCGGTAAGTTCGACGGACTTGGGCTTTCGAACGCCCTCATCATCGACGGCGCGACGCTGCAGGATAACTTCGCGCTGGCCGCGCGCAACATCCCGAACGTGGATGTGCTCCCGGTCCAAGGCATCAATGTTTACGATATTCTGCGCCGCGAAAAGCTTGTGCTGACGCGCGCGGCACTCGAAGCGCTAGAGGAGCGGTTCAAATGAGAGAGGAAGAACTCTACGACGTGCTCCGCTCCCCGCTTGTGACCGAGAAGTCGACCATGGCATCGGAACATAGCCAGGTCGTGTTCAGGGTTGCGATGAGCGCGACGAAACCGGAGATCAAAGAAGCCGTTGAGCGTCTGTTCAACGTCAAGGTTCTCGCTGTCAACACGCTGATCCGTAAGGGAAAAACCAAGCGGTTCAAAGGTGTCAAAGGGCAACAGAGCGATTTCAAGAAAGCGATCGTGACCCTCGAGGAGGGGCAGGCGATCGACATCACGGCAAGGCTGTAAGGCAGATTCGGTAAGGGCGCATTCGCCATGGCATTGAGAACGTATAACCCCATAACACCGGGCCTCCGCCAGCTCGTGCTGGTCGACCGCTCGCAGCTATGGAAGGGCAAGCCGGTGAAGGCGCTCACCGAAGGGCGCTCCGAAAGCGCCGGCCGGAACACGCATGGGCATATTACCTCCAGGCGGCGCGGCGGCGGCCACAAGCGGACGTACCGGATCGTCGATTTCAAGCGGCGCAAATTCGATATGCCCGCCACCGTCGAGCGGCTGGAATACGACCCGAACCGTACCGCCTTCATCGCGCTGATTAAGTACGAGGATGGCGAGCAGTCTTACATTCTGGCTCCGCAGCGCTTGAATGCCGGGGACAAGGTCGTCTCTGGCGTCAAGGTCGACGTGAAACCGGGAAATGCCATGCCGATGGCTAACATGCCGATCGGCACCATCATCCATAATGTCGAGATGAAACTTGGCAAGGGCGGTCAGATCGCCCGCTCCGCGGGCTGTTACGCCCAGCTTGTGGGCCGCGATCAGGGGATGGCGATCCTCCGGCTCAACTCGGGCGAGATGCGCATGGTCCAGGCCGACTGCATGGCGACTGTCGGTGCCGTGTCGAACCCGGATAATTCGAACCAAAATCTCGGCAAGGCCGGGCGCAACCGCTGGCTCGGCAAACGTCCGAGCGTGCGCGGCGTTGCAATGAACCCGGTCGACCATCCGCATGGCGGCGGCGAAGGCCGCACCTCCGGTGGCCGCCATCCAGTTACGCCGTGGGGCAAGGGCACAAAGGGCACCCGCACCCGCAGGAATCCCAAGACGGATAAGTATATCGTCCGCGCCCGCCACGTGAAGAAGAAGTAGAGGCAGCGATGACACGTTCAGTTTGGAAAGGCCCGTTCGTCGACGGCTATGTGCTCTCAAAGGCGGATGCTGCGCGCGAGAAAAAATCGAATGCGCCCATCAAGATTTGGAGCCGGCGCTCGACGATTCTGCCGCAATTCGTTGGACTGACCTTCGCCGTGCATAACGGACAGAAGCACATTCCTGTGCTCGTCTCCGAGGACATGGTTGGCCACAAGTTCGGCGAGTTCGCTCCGACCCGCACCTATTACGGCCACGCCGCCGACAAGAAGGCGAAAAGGAAGTAGCCATGTCGAAACCGAAATTCGAGCGGCGGCTCAAAGACAATGAGGCTCAGGCGGTGGCGCGCAGCTTGCGCGTCAGCCCGCAAAAGCTCAACCTCGTCGCCCAGCTGATTCGCGGCAAAAAGGTCGAGAAGGCTCTGGCCGATCTCACCTTTTCGCACAAGCGTATCGCCAAGGATGTGAAAAAGACGCTGCAATCGGCGATTGCGAATGCAGAGAACAACCACGGTCTCGATGTCGATCAGCTGGTCGTCGCCGAAGCTTTCGTGGGCAAAAATCTTGTGATGAAGCGGTTTCACCCGCGGGCCCGCGGACGCATGGGCCGGATCGAGAAGCCGTTCTCGCAGCTCACCGTCGTTGTGAGAGAAGTTCAGGAGCAAGCCTAATGGGTCAGAAAGTCAACCCGATCGGGCTCCGGCTCGGAATCAACCGGACGTGGGATAGCCGCTGGTACGCCGACAAGGGCGAGTACGGCAAGCTTCTGCATGAGGATTTCCGGATCCGCGAGTTCATTTTGAAGCAGCGCCGTCAGGCGGGAATCTCCAAGGTCGTGATCGAGCGTCCGCACAAGAAGTGCCGCGTCACGGTTCATACGGCACGCCCCGGAATCTTGATCGGGAAAAAGGGCGCCGATATCGAGAAGCTGCGCGGCAGGCTCGCGAAATACACGTCATCGGAAGTGTATTTGAACATCGTCGAGGTGCGTAAGCCCGAGCTTGACGCAACGCTTGCTGCCGAGGGCATTGCCCAGCAGCTCGAGCGCCGCGTCGCTTTCCGCCGCGCCATGAAGCGCGCGACACAGTCGGCGCTCCGGCTCGGTGCCCAAGGCGTCCGCATCTACGTCTCGGGCCGCCTCGGCGGCGCGGAAATCGCGCGCATGGAATGGTATCTCGATGGCCGCGTGCCGCTGCATACGCTGCGCGCCAATATCGATTACGGCACGGCGGAGGCCGAGACGGCTTACGGCATCATCGGCATTAAGGTTTGGATCTTCAAAGGTGAAATCCTTGAACACGATCCGATGGCTCAAGAGCGGCTCTCGATGGAGAACCAGGAAGGCGGCGGGGGCGGCCGGCCGGATGGACGTCCACCCCGGCGTGACCGGGATCGTGACCGTCCTGACCGCGGCGGAAGGGACCGCGACCGGGATCGGGACCGCGAAAGAGAAAAGGTATAGCGCCGGCGGGACTTCGCGCGGTGCATAGGGACAATGGTGTAAGCGATGCTGCAACCGAAAAAGACAAAATTCAGAAAGGCCTTCAAGGGCCGGATGAATGGCAATGCCAAAGGCGGCACGTCGCTTAACTTTGGCAGTTTCGGCCTCAAGGCTATGGAGCCGGAACGCGTAACGGCGCGCCAAATCGAGGCGGCGCGGCGGGCGATCACGCGTCAGATGAAGCGTGCGGGCCGCGTTTGGATCCGGATCTTCCCGGATCTGCCGGTTTCAAAGAAACCGACCGAAGTCCGTATGGGTAAAGGCAAAGGCTCGCCGGAGTTTTGGGCGGCGCGCGTGAAGCCCGGCAAAATCATGTTCGAGATCGACGGCGTTGGCGAGGAAACGGCTCGCGAGGCGCTGCGGCTCGGTGCCGCGAAACTGCCGATCCGCACGCGCGTCGTGGCGCGGCTTGGCGAAGCCGCTGCGGCAAAGGAATAAGCGGGGCTGCCATGAATATCGAGGACATCCGGAATTTTACGCTCGATCAGCTCGAGGACGAACTCATCAAGCTGAAGCGCGAGCAATTCAACCTGCGGTTCCAAAAGGCGACCGCGCAGCTCAACAACACAGCGCGTGTCCGCGAAGTGCGCCGCACCATCGCGCGCATCAAGACGGTCGAGCGCGAGAAGCGCGTAGCCGAAGCGCAGAGTTAAGGACGACGAAAATGCCGAAGCGCGTTTTGCAGGGTGTGGTTGTCTCGGACAAGAACGACAAAACGGTTGTCGTTCAAGTCGAGCGCCGTCTGACGCACCCGGTTTTGAAAAAGACCGTGCGCCTGACCAAGAAATATCATGCCCATGACGAGGGGAACACATTCAAGGAAGGCGACATGGTGCGCATTCAGGAATGTCCTCCAATCTCCAAGAACAAGCGGTGGGTGGTTTTGGACCAGGTGTCCCCGCAAGGCTCGACCGAGTGATTGAACGCGAGGAGCGGATGCTCCCTCGCTTGAAAGGTGAACTGCAATGATACAGATGCAAACTCATCTGGATGTCGCCGATAATTCCGGCGCCCGCCGGGTCATGTGCATCAAGGTGCTGGGCGGGTCCATGCGCCGCACAGCCACGATTGGCGACGTGATCGTCGTCAGCGTGAAAGAAGCGATTCCAAAGGGCCGCGTCAAAAAAGGCCAGGTCATGAAGGCTGTCATCGTGCGCACCTCGTTTCCTGTGCGCCGGCCGGACGGTAGCGCGATCCGGTTCGATAGCAACGCCGCGGTTTTGATTAACAATCAGCGCGAGCCGATCGGTACGCGTATTTTTGGACCGGTGCCGCGCGAGCTTCGTGCGAAGCAGCACATGAAAATCATCTCGCTTGCGCCCGAGGTGCTGTAATGACCCAGCCGAAGCTCAAGGTGAAGAAAGGTGATCGCGTCGTCGTGATCGCAGGGCGCGATAAGGGCAAGCGTGGCGAGGTGCTGCAAGTGATCCCGGACGAGAACCGGGCGCTGGTGCAAGGCGTCAACACTGTGCGGCGGCATCAGAAGCAGTCGGCGCAGCAGGAAGGCGGCATCGTCACGAAAGAGGCGCCGATCCACATTTCGAATATCGCGGTTGAGGATCCGGCGGACGGATCGCCATCGCGGGTGGGCTACAAATTCTTGGATGATGGGCGCAAGGTGCGGTTTGCCAAGCGTTCGGGCGAGACGATCGATGGCTAATGCTCAACAAAGCACGAGCGGGTACGTGCCCCGGCTAAAAACACAGTATATCGAGGTCGTGCGGCCTGCGATGCTGAAGGAATTTAAATATACGAATCCCATGCGGGTGCCGGAAATCGAGAAGGTCGTGCTCAATATGGGCATCGGCGAGGCGACCGCCGACCGCAAGAAGGTCGAGCAGGCCACGCGCGACATGACGCTCATCGCCGGGCAAAAGCCGATCATGACCAAGGCCCGCAAGTCCATCGCTAACTTCAAGCTGCGGGACAATATGGCGATCGGCTGCAAGGTGACGCTCCGTAAGGCGCGGATGTACGAATTTCTCGACCGCCTCGTGACGATTGCGCTGCCGCGGGTGAAGGACTTCCGGGGCTTGAACCCAAAGAGCTTCGACGGCCGCGGCAATTACGCGATGGGCATCAAGGAGCACATCATTTTCCCCGAGATCGACTACGACAAGGTCGAGCAAATCTGGGGCATGGACATCATCGTGTGCACGACAGCCGAAACGGATGACGAGGCCCGCGCACTTCTGAAACAATTCAACTTCCCCTTCCAGCGTTAGAGCGAGGCGGAGGAGAGACAATGGCCAAGACAGGCATGATCGAGCGGAATAACAGGCGTAAGCGCATCACCGCCCGCGACGCTGAGAAACGCAAGGATCTCAAGGACATCGCGAACAACAAAGCCCTGCCGATGGAGGAGCGCTTCGCGGCCCGGCTTAAACTCGCGCAGCTTCCGCGCAACGGCTCGCCGACGCGCATCCGCAACCGCTGCGAGGTGACGGGGCGTCCGCGAGCGTTCTACCGGAAACTAAGGATGTCGCGTATTGCGCTTCGCGACTTGGGCAATAAGGGGCTTATCCCCGGTTTGGTAAAATCGAGCTGGTAGGGATCATAGATTATGGCGGTTTCCGATCCACTGGGCGATATGCTGACACGCATTCGTAACGCGCAAATGCGCAGCCGGCCGAAGGTTTCCACTCCGGCCTCGAAATTGCGCGCACGCGTCCTCGATGTTTTGAGGGAAGAGGGCTACATCCGCGGCTATGCCGAGATCGAGTATGGCGGCGGAAAAACCGAGTTCGAGATCGAGCTCAAATATTACGATGGCGCGCCGGTGATCCGTGAGATCAGGCGGGTTTCGACCCCGGGCCGGCGTGTCTATTCGAGCGTGCAGGATCTACCCACGATCGCGAACGGTCTTGGCGTTGCAATCCTATCCACGCCGAAGGGTGTGATGTCGGATACGCGAGCACGCGCCGAAAATGTGGGCGGCGAGATCTTGTGCAGCGTGTTCTAAGCACCGCCTTGGAAGACGCGTTATGTGGATGAAATTGAAGGCTGGGCGCGCCCGGCTATCGCAGGACTGAAGAAGAAGGTTTGGACCATGTCCCGGATTGGCAAAAAGCCGATACCTGTCCCGAAAAACGTGACGGCGACGGTTGACGGACAAAAAGTGACGGTGAAAGGCCCCAAAGGCCAGCTCTCGCTCACGCTCATCGACGATGTCGAGGCGAAGCTTGACGATGGCTCCATCGTGGTGGCGCCTCGCACCGACACCAAGCGCGCACGCTCGATGTGGGGCATGTCGCGCTCGCTGGTCGAGAACCTCATCCATGGGACCACGAACGGTTTTACGCGTACGCTGGAAATCACCGGCGTCGGCTACCGTGCGGCGCTGGAAGGCAAAGCCCTCAAGCTCCAGCTGGGCTATAGCCACGATGTGCTTTATCCCGTGCCGGAGGGCATTTCCATTGCGGTGCCAAAACCGACGGAAATCACGATCTCCGGCATAGAGAAGGACAAGGTCGGCCAAGTGGCTGCCGAGATCCGCGGCTTCCGCGGGCCCGAGCCGTATAAGGGCAAAGGCATCCGCTATCAAGGCGAGTTCATTCAGCGCAAAGAAGGCAAGAAGAAGTAGGACCGAACGATGGCTTCCCCTCTCTCCAGTTTCGACCGCCGCAAGACGCGCGTCCGCCGGACTTTGCGCCGCTCGCAGGGCAACCGGCCCCGCCTATCGGTTTTCCGCTCGTCGAAGCATATCTATGCCCAGATCATCGACGATGCAAAGGGCCATACCGTTGCCGCCGCCTCTAGCATCGACAGCGAGCTAAGCCTTGAGAAAGGTACTGACGTTGCCGCCGCGGCGGTGGTTGGAAAGCTCGTCGCCGAGCGCGCGCTAAAGGCCGGCGTCAAGGACGTCGTATTCGACCGCGGCGGCTATATCTATCATGGCCGCGTCAAGGCGCTCGCCGAAGCGGCACGCGAAGCAGGATTGAATTTCTAGAAGTTGGCTCAGGCTCGGGCTTGAGAAGAAGGAAAGGGTAGGCTCGTGGCTCGAGAACCACATAGTCGAGGAAGAGAGCGGGACCGCGAGGAGCGCGACAGCGAATTCGTGGACAAGCTCGTTCACATCAACCGTGTCGCAAAAGTGGTGAAGGGCGGCCGCCGGTTCGGTTTCGCGGCGCTTGTCGTCGTGGGCGATCAAAAGGGCCGCGTCGGTTTCGGCCACGGTAAGGCCCGTGAGGTGCCGGACGCAATCAAGAAGGCGACGGATTCGGCAAAGCGCAACCTGATCCGCGTGCCTTTGCGCGAGGGCCGTACGCTCCATCACGACGTGAACGGTCATCACGGCGCAGGCCGCGTTTTCCTGCGCGCAGCGCCTCCGGGAACCGGTATTATTGCCGGCGGTCCAATGCGCGCGGTGTTCGAGACACTGGGCGTGCAGGACGTCGTCGCCAAATCGCTCGGCACGTCGAACCCGTATAACATGGTGCGCGCGACTTTCGACGCGTTAAAGCGCGAAGATAGCCCGAGGGGCGTTGCGGCGCGCCGCGGCAAGAAGGTGAGCGAGATCGTCACCCGCAGGCGCGACGGTGCTGAAGGCGCCGGCGCTACTCAAACCGCAGACGTGTAAGGGGACCCAAGATGGCTGAAGCATCGGCGAAGAAAACGCTGACCATCGAGCAGGTTGGCAGCCCCATCCGCAGGCCCTACGATCAGCGCGAGACGCTTATCGGCCTCGGTTTGAATAAAATGCACCGCCGCAGGGTTGTCGCCGACAACCCCGCAATTCGCGGCATGATCAACAAAATCCCGCACCTGGTCCGCATCGTTGAAGAGAACGGCGTACCGGTGGATGGGAAAAAGCGTTAGAAGCGGCGTCCGCCGCCGCCCCGGGGACCTAAATTATGAAGCTGAACGAGTTGAGAGATAACCCAGGCGCAACGAAGGACCGCATTCGTGTGGGCCGGGGTATCGGTTGCGGCAAGGGCAAGACCGCCGGGCGCGGCGTGAAGGGGCAAAAGGCACGCTCGGGCGTGGCGATCAAGGGCTTTGAGGGCGGCCAGATGCCGATCCACATGCGCCTGCCAAAGCGCGGCTTCAATAAACCGAACCGTCTCAGTTTCGCGCATATCAACCTCGATCGCGTTCAGGACGTCATCGACGCCGGCAAGCTCGATGCGAAGAGCCTGATCGATGCGAGCGCACTGATCGCTTCGGGCGCGCTCCGGCGCGAGCGGGACGGCGTGCGGCTGCTTGCACGCGGCGAAGTCAAGGCTCCGCTAAAATTCAAGGTCGCCGGAGCATCCGAGGCGGCCGTGAAAGCCGTCGAGGCGGCAGGCGGTTCGGTTGAGATCACCATTGAGCGCGAGGACCGCCTCGCAGGCGATGGCAAACGTGCCGTGCGCCGGCGCGCTGCCCAAGCCAAGCGCGAAAGCCGCCAGCCTAAGCCTGAGTAAGGGGTTAGCCAAGGGGGCTTCCGCCCTGGAGGCACCCCTTGCAAGCTAACACGTCTATTGTACGATACCCGTCGAGGCCTAACATGCCCAAACACCGTTCCGCCTAGGGCTCCGGAACGGTGCGGCAGACCGGAGTAGCAGTCATGGTGTCCGCAGCGGAACAACTTGCCGCGAACCTAAAGTTCTCGACCTTCGCGAAAGCGGACGAGCTTAAGCAGCGTCTGTTGTTCACGCTTGGCGCTCTGCTCATCTACCGGCTGGGCACGTTCATCCCAATTCCTGGGATCGACACCTCGCTTCTGTCCAAGCTGTTCGAGAACAGCAACACCGTGTTCGGCCTACTCAACGTTTTCTCCGGCGGCGCGCTTTCCCGCTCTGCGATCTTCCTGCTCAACATCATGCCGTACATCACGGCTTCGATCATCATTCAGCTCCTGACCTCTGTCGTGCCAACGCTCGAAGCGCTGCGCAAGGAAGGCGAGTCAGGGCGCAAGCAGCTGAACCAGTATACGCGCTATCTCACGGTGGTCATCGCCACGGTTCAAGCGACCTTGACCGCGCGCGGGCTTAACAGCTCTGCGCTCGAGCCCGGCTGGTTTTTCGAGCTCACGACCGTGATCTCTCTGGTGGGCGGTACGATGTTCCTCGTCTGGCTTGGCGAGCAGATCACCGCGCGCGGCATAGGTAACGGTTCGTCGCTCATCATCTTCGCCGGCATCGTGGCGGAAATGCCCACAGCGCTGTACCGCATCTTAGAGCAAGGCCGCAGCGGCGTTTTGTCGCCGGCGGTTATCATCGTGCTGCTCGCCGTTATGATTGGCGTCGTCACCATGGTCGTATTCTTCGAACGCGCACAGCGGCGGCTTTCCATACAATATCCGAAGCGGCAAATCGGCAATCGCATGTTTCAGGGCGACAGCTCACACCTGCCGCTGAAGCTGAATGCGTCCGGCGTTATCCCGCCGATTTTCGCGTCCACGCTTCTGTTTCTTCCGGCAACGCTTCAGCAATTCATTGGCGGCGCATCCGACGAGCTAGCCCGTCTGCTGGCGTTGCTTGGGCCCGGGCAGCCGATTCACATCCTGCTTTACATAGCGCTCATCACCTTCTTCTCGTTCTTCTATACGCCGATTGTCATTCCTCCCCAGGAAACGGCGGACAACCTCAAGAAATACGGCGGATTTATCCCGGGCTATCGGCCCGGTCCGCGCACGGCTCAATATATCGAGTATGTGCTCAATAGAATCACCGTGATCGGCGCTGCGTATGTCTCTGTCGTATGTATTCTGCCGGAAATTCTCTCCTATCAGATGCAGGCCCCGTTCTACTTTGGCGGCACTTCGCTCTTGATCGTCGTCAGCGTGACTATGGACACCGTTGCTCAGGTGCAAAGCCACTTGCTTGCGCACCAGTACGAGGGCCTCATCAAGAAATCAAAACTAAAGGGAGGGAGGCGCCGGTGAACATTATTTTGCTTGGACCGCCGGGGGCGGGAAAAGGCACGCAGTCGAAATATCTGGAAGATCATTTCCGTCTTAAGCAGCTTTCCACCGGCGATATGCTACGCCATGCTGTGGCGACAGGCAGCCCGGTCGGGGCCGTTGCCAAGTCTTACATGGAGGGCGGAAAGCTCGTTCCCGACGAGGTGGTCGTCGGCGTAATCTCTGAGGCCATCGATGGCCTTCCAAAGGACGTGGCAGGCTTCATCCTGGACGGGTTCCCGCGGACTGTGCAACAGGCGGAAGTGCTCGACGAGCTTCTCGGCCGCATCGGAAAAAACATAGACGCCGTAATCGTTGTCGACGTCGCCGACGATGTTCTGGTCAAGCGTATTTCCGGGCGCTTCACATGCGGCAGTTGCGGCGAGGTGTATAACGACTTCTTCAGGCTTCCTAAGGCCGAAGGCGTTTGCGACCGTTGCGGTAGCACATCTTTTAAGCGCCGTTCGGACGACAATGCCGAGACCGTGCGCGAACGGCTTGTTGTCTATCACGAGCAAACCAAACCCTTGATCGACTATTACCGTGCCAAGGGCAAGCTGCACGTCATCAATGGGGAGTCTCCTATCGAGGACGTTAAGAACCGTATCAACGAAATCGTGGCAGGCGCACGCCATTAGGCCCCGGCCTTGGCGGCGCGAAAATCGCGATTGCTGCATCGTAAGCGTAAAGAAGGACGCTAGACTTATTTGCAAAGCGTGCTTATATTGCAGCCCCTAGCTCATGATCTGCGGCGGTCTGGAGGCGCTCCCTCCTGGGCGCCGTTATCGCATTCCGGTGCGAGCGGACACCCGCTCCAACTTAGCCTAAACACGACGAGGACCACGTGGCACGTATAGCGGGTGTGAACATCCCATCTAATAAGCGCGTTGAGATCGGCCTTCGCTATATTCACGGCATTGGGCCGCGTTTCGCGAAGGAAATCTGCGAAAAGGTAAGTATCCCCACTGAGCGCCGGGTCAACGAGCTGACCGACGCCGAAGTGCTGCAAATCCGCGAGGTCATCGACCGCGATTATGTGGTGGAAGGGGACCTTCGCCGCGAAGTTGCAATGAACATCAAGCGCCTGATGGACTTGGGCTGCTACCGTGGGCTTAGGCATCGCCGCGGGCTCCCCGTGCGCGGTCAGCGGACGCACACCAATGCGCGTACGCGCAAGGGCCCGGCCAAGCCGATTGCCGGAAAGAAGAAGTAGGGCATGGCTTAAGCGGCCAGAATTAGGATATAGAAAATGGCGAAGGAAAAGGCGCGCGTTAAGCGCCGCGAGAAGAAGAACATTGCATCCGGCGTTGCGCATGTGGCTGCAAGTTTTAACAATACTATGATCACCATTACGGATGCGCAGGGAAATACGATTTCCTGGTCGTCGTCCGGTGCTATGGGCTTCAAGGGTTCGAGAAAGTCGACGCCCTACGCTGCGCAGGTTGCAGCCGAGGACGCGGGCCGCAAGGCACAAGAACACGGCATGCGCACCGTCGAAATCGAGGTGAGCGGACCTGGCTCGGGCCGGGAATCGGCGTTGCGCGCTTTGCAATCGTGCGGTTTCCAGGTGACCTCAATCCGGGACGTGACACCAATTCCGCATAATGGCTGCCGCCCTCGCAAAAGGCGCAGGGTCTAAAT
>Ga0326728_10006025_pt1 | contig 33207 bp, 35 predicted proteins | sample MB3enrmetagenome_FD_207602 | JGI IMG/M metagenome (GOLD analysis project Ga0326728, IMG submission 207602) | Lab enriched peat soil microbial communities from McLean, Ithaca, NY, United States - MB31MN | ecosystem: Environmental > Terrestrial > Soil > Wetlands > Peat | place: USA: New York... | reverse complement strand
GAGCAGAGCGAAGTTATTGTTCTGCGTCTGCGTGGTGAAGTTGGTGGAAAAGTAGTTGCCAAAGCTGTGACCGTTAAGAGTAAGCCGCGTTGCACAAGTTGTGGCAAATCAAATCGAGGCTCAAGTAAGTATTGTGCCAGCTGTGGTACTGCACTTGAAATAATCTAACCGAAAAGAGGGGCAGAGAGTACCTCTGTCCCTTTCTTTCCCACGGTATTAAAGCTACATGGGATACCCGTGTCCGTCCGCTCAAGCCGAACTTATTACTCAAGCGATCTACAATACAAAATTTCGATTCTGTAACGAAATTACACTGCAGAGAGGAATCGCTAATGTATTGCAAGGCTTGAACTTAGAATTCCAACGCGAAGTAAAGCTAACACCCAAAGATAGGATTGATTTTCTTGTCGGGGATTCACAAAAAATAGGTATTGAAGTTAAAGTAAGTGTAGGATTAGCCGTAGTAACCCGGCAACTTTGGAGATACGCTGATTGCCCCGAAGTGGCTGAATTAATCTTAGTAACAACGCGATGGCAACATCAACAGTTACCTGCAGAAATGAAAGGAAAATCAATCTCTGTAGTTTACTTGATTAACAGCTTCCTATGATCATACCATTCCCTAAGAAGAAAGCCGATTTAAGCCTTAAACCAGCATTGAAACCAATGTGTGCATATCCCGAATGTTCCAATCGAGCCGAATGGCTTTATAATTCACCTGGTTTTGGCAATGGGCCTGTGATTAAACCTGTTTGTGGTAAGTGTCGTGCCGAAATTATCAAACTGGTTCCTTACTGTGTAGGAAATTTTTCGCCTCTATGAATAAATCTTACGGAACTGTAAAGTATCTGTCAAGACGAAAAATGTGGGAGATAGTGTGTCAACCGCATGTTGCTATTCAATTAAAACGAGTTTTTGCCAAGATTGATACTTTTGAATTTGGAGTTCATCATCTTAGTGCTACACCAGAGAACAGCAATAATTTACAGTGGTTCCTGCAGAGATGGCCTATGGATGTGGAGCAACCAACTACGCTGGAAACAATTGCAGCCCGTTGGAGGGAGCGAGAGTCCCTTGTAGACCAAATCCTAAGCCAGATGCAGATTGATCCAACCTATTTCAAGATGAAACTCCCTCCACGTGAATATCAATCTTTAGCAACAATGATGTGGCTTGCAGCGGAAGGATTGCTTCTTGCTGATGATGTAGGATTAGGTAAGACAGCTGAAGCAATTGCCGGATTCACCGATCCTCGTACTCGTCCCGGTCTAGTTGTTACTCTGACTCATCTACCTCATCAGTGGGAACAGGAAGTTTATAAGTTTACAGATTTGCAATGTCATATCCTTCGAAAAACAACACCTTACGATTTGACAAAATATTGTGGCGGACGCTTCCCGGACGTCGTCATTAGCAATTACCATAAACTCTCAGGATGGGCCGAAACTATTGCTCCGCTCATTAAATCTGTAGTCTTTGACGAAGTCCAAGAACTCCGTCACCAAGGAACAAATAAGTACCGGGCTGCTCAGCATATTGCTAAGAACACTAGTTACCGTTTAGGGTTATCGGCTACTCCCATTTACAACTACGGTGGAGAGATCTACAATGTCATCTCCATCCTCCAACCTGATGCTTTAGGAACTTGGCAAGAGTTCCAGCGGGAATGGTGTGTCTACGATGAGCAGAAGCCCAAGATTAAGGACCCTCCGGCATTTGGCATTTATGCTCGCGAAGCAGGACTTATGTTGCGTCGTACCCGTAAAGAGGTTAAGCGTGAATTGCCTCCAGTTACAGTTGTGCCTCATTACATAGATGCAAATCCTGAAGCTCTACTTGCTATGGAAGGTGATGCTATCAATTTGGCTAAGTTGATTCTCGCCCAAAAAGAGCAATTCCGTGGTCAACGCATGCAAGCCTCTAGTGAATTCAATATGCGCATGCGTCAAGCAACAGGTATTGCCAAGGCTCCATTTGTTGCTGAGTTTGCTAAGTTCTTAGTAGAAGATAACGATGAACCTGTAGTACTCTACGGTTGGCACAGAGAAGTTTACAAGATCTGGTTAGAGAAGCTAAAGCATCTGAATCCAGTCATGTTTACCGGATCGGAAGATGCAAAACAAAAAGAAGAATCTAAGCGGAAATTCATTGCTGGCGAAAGCAAAGTGATGATAATTTCGCTCCGTGCTGGAGCCGGAATGGATGGTCTGCAGGATGTTTGTCACGTTACGATTTTTGGCGAATTGGATTGGTCTCCCGGCGTGCATGAACAGTGTGTAGGTCGTATACATAGAGATGGTCAAGATGAGCCTGTAACCGCGTATTATCTTATAGCTGATACAGGATCGGACCCAATAATTTCCGATGTGCTGGGTGTTAAGAAGCAACAGATAGAAGGTTTACGGGATCCTAATCAGGATTTGGTTAGCAAGCTTCAGATAGAATCTGAGTATATTAAGAGATTGGCCGAAAAATTCTTGACTGATCGCGGAATAGTGATTCCGATTTCTTTAGGAGTGTAATCATGAATCAAGAAGAAATGGATGCAAAAGCAGTAGAATTTGCTAAAGAATACGAAGAATGGAATGACAAACTTACAGCAGCGCAAAAGAATCCCGCTCTAACTCCTAAAGAATTTAAAGCTATCTACATGGAAGGAATAGACATAATACAAAGAAGTATGGAATTTTTGCTTCCTCGGTTAGATGATTTCCCTGAAGAACAAAGACAACAGGCTGAAAGTGTCATGGCTGAAGTTCCGCTCTTACAAGAATTAGTGAATCAGATTGTCGTTTAGTATTAGTAGAAGAGGTGTCTATGCCAAGGAAATTCGTAGAGATAAAAGTTGGAGAGCCGTTTACTGCTCTTGGTGAACGATATATAAAAACCGGACCATTGACCTATCGTAGTATTGATAATCCTACCATGGGAGAATATACGGCGGGACCAATTTTGGATCGTCAAATTGATGTCGAGCCAAAGTCAGGCATTAATACTCGAGTGATTGTTACCAAAGATCCTGAAGTCGATGCTGTCGATCAAGCCATTAAGCAGGGTCAAACAACCCCAATTAAGAAGACCAAAAAATCCAAGTAGTTGGAGGAAGCATGGGACACGGAATCACCAAAGAAAAGAAAGCAAAGAAATTGTACTTCCTCGCTCAAGCTACGAGAGAACTTGAGCGTGCGCAAACTGAAATCAATCGTTTGCAAGCAGAGAATAAACTGCTAAAAGAGGATCCTAACGGCGTCATCAAACAATTCCTCGATCAGTACAATTCAGTTGTGATTCAAAACAATCGTATGTCTGCCTTGTGCGCTGCTCTTATTGATCAATTGAATGGCCGTGTCGAAGTCACAAAAGAAAAGATCAAGAGCTTTGAAGGTATGCGTTTAACCATCAAGATTGAAGCACCCGAGGGCATTGAGAAATTTGAAGATTCTGATCGTTACATTTTCAGTTATGAAGCAACGAAAGTAGAACCACCTCCACCCCCAGCTAAAACAGACACTCCGTCACCTCCTTCTCCGTCACAAACTCAGACCGAAGAAAAACCTGCTGAGGGATTGCCTCCCGGTTCACAGATAATGGTGTAAAATGAGTTCACCCGATTCTTACGATATCTGCCGAGTATGTTCTCGAAGATTAACAGAAGCGGACGATTATGATCCTGAAAACGGGGCATTGTGTGAAGATTGCAAAAATGGAGAGACTCCTTTGTTTCAAAGCGGTTTTGGTAATACAATTTGGAATAGACATGAAGTAAGGCACATGTCTCCAAGAAGTTGTTTCCTTGAAGAAGTTCATTATTTCGATGTTTGCGAATGTTCTTTTTGCAGAAAGATAAAAGCAGGGAAATTTCGTTGGCAATTTTGGGCACCTGCTTTTCGTTATTGGACCAGCGGATGGTGGACACTCGTCCACGTATTGAGAAGATCCAAAATTGTAATTTATTTCAGGTTCACTTTCTAGAGGCAACACTATGGATTTAACTGTCCCATTTGAATGTGCAGCAGATAGAATAGAAGAGTTAGTTGCTACTCATGTACGAACACTTTTAAGTGGCATTGTATTATCTGCTGATGAACAAGGGAAACATATTGGACGTGTTGCTTCCAAAGCATTTAAAGAAGAAGCTAGGAAACTCATTAAGAGTGTGGCTCCAAATACAGAATTAGAATAACTCTCCAAATTTACCTTTTTATCAGAACAACTTCGTAGTATTAAATAGACATGGGATTGGGCTACGAGACAATAAGCCCAAGTGACATGAGTGGAAAAATCCCACGCGCTCCCTATTAAACGGCAGCGAAACAACGGTCCCAGAGCGGCTCAGAGTAGACAAATTCTATTCGTAAGCCCAATCCCATGGATTTCCTTCAGGAGGACAACATGAAATGTATAGATAAGCTTTAGGTCAAGGAGGCCAAATCTATATGCGTCATGGTGTCAGCAAAGAGTACCTTAATGGTTCTCGGCGAGGTCGCCGAAACTATCGTTCTTTTCCGTTTGATCGTTTTCTTCAAAGTCGTCTTGGACGTCCCTGGAATGATGTCTATGCCGAAGTTTGTCAAGAATTCGATAGCCGTTCCTACCGTGGTCAACAATTTCTACACATTTTGGAGTGGAATGTAAATACCCATTGTTGGATCGAAGATGGAGTTATTTACTGCCACAGCCCGTATGTTGGAACTCGTCCTGTTGACGAGTACTATGTCCATCCTGAGACAGGACTTCTCAGCTATGCCGAACCAATAAAACGGCATTATCCTGTTCCTCCCTGCACTCACATCAAAATCGACGATCTACACTTCTACGACAAAATCGATGGTATCTGGTACTATTCTGTCTACGAAGTGAATCCTTACTATGTTCATTGGAGCCGATTTGAAGATCGAAAGATTTTGATTGTTTCCAAACGGCAACTGGGGAAGAAAGAATTGCGCAAACTGGGCCTTGTGAATGGTCCAGTTCCATTGGTAAAGAAGAAAACTAAGAACGAATTCCTTCGGTTATGGTCTTAAAGAATTCTTCGGGTTTGCCTTGCTTCTTGCACCACTCGACCCATTCGGGATCATAGTCTTTGCGGAAGTAATACTTGCCCAAAGCACAGACCCATTCGTCAGAAAATATAACATGATCAGGAGTAGCAGTTTTCTTCTCTGTATCAACGTGCCACAGAACAAAAGACTGATGAGACTTGTTCATCTTTTCCTGATAATCGAAATCAATACGACACATGCAGCCCATTTCTACCCAGTGAATGGCTCCACGTATCACATTGGCCGAAGAATGCATACTGACTTTGTGCCAATGACCATTGCAGCCGGAAGTACCGTATTTGTCGTCTCCGACGTGATCTAATGTTACACAATCCCAATAGGTCTTGAAATTGTTCCTGATTTGCTCACGAGTTAAAGCCGGAGTAAATTCGTTCAAGTCGAGACGAGATACCAAATTGATCTTGTATTTTGGCAGACCGAAAAGATCGGCTAGAGTAAGTCCAGTAATGTTGCTCAATAGAGTTAGAGCGTTGGGATTCTTGTCCTTGAAGTAACGTAAGATGCGCCAGTCGTGGTTGCCGATAATGAAATCAATCTGCGTGTCATCGCCTACAGTAGCGCGGAGCGGAGCGTACACTTGCTCTCGTACAAATTTGAAAGCTTTTTCCAGGTCTATGCGACGTGGATCATAGCTGTATTTGCTGAATTCCACTTCGTCAAATACATCACCATTTATAGCAACAACGTCAGGCTTGACTCGTTTTGCTACATCAAGAAATACACCCCAGCAGAATGGATCCAGGCTTACATCATGCAAGTCAGCACAAACTAAGAGAGTCTTGAATCGATTACCGTTGTCTGGTTTGACAAAAAGATCGGCATATTGCTTTACTTCTTCGTATAACTCTCGATAGATATCGTGCGACTTATGCTTAGCAACATGACGCTCTACAGCATGCTGATTACGACTAATCTCTAGTCCAGCTTGACGACGGAATTCCAAAAAAGTCCCAAAATAGCGATTCCAAGTGCGGTCCGAGTATTCACCATGAACTCGATAGAAATTGCGTGTAATAAACTTGTCTTCGTTTTCCATCTGGACACGACGCAAGTCATTTAAGCAGTCTTCTTCGGTAGCTTTGGCGTCAAATTTCTTGGCTCTTTCGGACAAAATAGCTTGGGCAGCTAGGGATCTCTTTCGTTCTTTTATAGGCTTCTCAGGCTTTACTTCAGGTGGGCAAACAGGTGTTTCTTCTACAGTCATTAAGCATCCCTCCGCATATCAAAACCCGTTTCATTTATGGGTCCCGAAGTCTTAAGATTACAGACGCGACAATGGTTAATACTGCGCATCTTTGTGAAGGTCTTGGTTTTTCTAAACCTTCATTAGTAGGAGTGTTTCTATTACTCTCTACATTTTCCAATAAGACTGGGATTTCATGATTTTTACGGCTCCATTCCTAAGAACAGCAGACCAAGAAGAAGGGGAACAACGCATGTTCCACGGCCTTCCGATCATTATCGAAAATGAGAAAGGATCTGTCCGAGAAGGTGTCAATGCAGATGGAAAAACTTGGGAACGTCTTATGCATTGTGACTACGGGTACATACCCGATACCGAAGGAGCCGGGGACAAGGAAGGTTTAGACGTTTACATTGGAGACGACAAGAATTCTCCGTATGCTTACATCGTCGAACAGCTAGATGACGAAGGACAATTTGATGAATACAAGGTCTTACTGGGATTTCCAGATCTGACTTCGGCTGAGGAAATGTATGATAAGCATTATCCAGCAGGTTGGGGAGAAGAGCATGTTGGAGAAATCTGGGAAGTTCCGTTGTCTACTTTGTCCAAAGGCGTTAAACACGAGCAACAAAAAGAAGATCAAAAATACGGCAGTACAAAGTGGGGATTAAGATATCACGGAACTACTGTAGAAAATGCAAAATCCATTTTGAAAAATGGATTAAAACCTTCCGGTAAGCCGCTTCTAAAAGGCGAACCTCCAAGCGATCGAGTGTACGCTGTAGACACTAAAGCCGATGCTATCGTGTACGGACTTATGCAGTCTAAAAGTGATACTTGTGCTGTTGTAGTGATAAGGAATAGAGTGGGATTTCCTATCAATGAAACCTTTGGATATCAAGGAATGGTTCCTCCCAGCGATATAGTAAGAGTCGAAATTTACGAAAGACCCAAGGATAAAGATTGGGGACCTACAGAAAGCAACGAACATCCAAAACTTCCTAAGCTTCTTAAGATTTTAAAGCCTGAACAGCAAAAGGAAGATCAAAAACATGGTAGTGTAGACTTGCAAGCAGATCCATCTAAAGTTTCAATTCAACAAACTGGAACAGGTCAGTACACTTTTAAACATGAAGGAGTAGACGGTTATTTGACTGCCATCAATACTTCTAAAAATCCAAAGAAACAAGGACTTATGGTAGTAGAATCCTTGATTGAAGAATCTTTCCGTGGAAAAGGTTATGGAAAAGCACTATATCAAGCGGCCTTAAATGCTGCAAGAAAAGCTGGATATGCAGAATTTTGCTCCGAACCGCTTCCTCTAGTTTCTGAAGATGCAAAACATATCTGGCAATCTCTAGGAGCAGTTATCTCTAAGAAACAGGGGGAAGAAGCTTATAGGATAGATATCTCTGGAATGCCCAAGACATCTTTCGACGCAGTTAAGGAATTTCTCCGAAGCTATGATTTTGAATTCTACGAACAAGTGGCTGAAGAAGTTCGAGAAACTCTAGAAGATTTACTCAATGATGCAGGAATTCGAGCCTTAGTTACTTGTCGTGCTAAGAAAGTAAAGAGCTTGCGTCGAAAGCTGGAACGCCGAGCACCTGATAAGAATTATCAAAATTTAATCGACATACAAAAGGACATCAAGGATTTGAGTGGCGTTCGGGTAGCTCTATATTTCCCGAACGATCGTGCAGCTGTAGAGCAGTTAATCGCCGCTAATTTTGAACAAGCTCGTCCACCAAAGCATTTTCCTGAAGAACGAGAGCCACAAGATTCCGATCACTATGTTGCAACTCACTATACTATTTGGTGGGAAAAGACAGTAGTAGAGATTCAAGTAGCCTCGTTGCTTATGCAAGCTTGGAGTGAAGTTGCTCACGACATGGTCTATAAGCCGTTGGTGGGAGAATTGTCTCCACTTGAATTGAACATCATTGGCGAATTAAGCGATTTAATTGGAATAGGCGAAGCAACCTTAGAAGATCTTCAAACTGAGTATGAAGAACGTGCTGGTAAGAAGTTACGGTTTGAACTTGTAAGTGCTCTACAGAAAAAGTTAGGTGCTTTGAAATACAAGCAACGGGATAGAGATGTTGTTTTCTTTCGACAACGATTAGGTTCGGCACAATTGTACCAAAACAAGATACAGGAAGCTTGGCATATTGTATCCAGTGAGAATATGCGTCGTATTGCAGCAACGGGACAATACTTCTACCACTCTACTCTATCCAAGAATCTAAACTCCATTGCTAAAGAAGGTCTTAAGCCTTCTACCAATCCACAATGGGGAGGAGAATTGGCTGATTTTAGTATGGGCAAACTTTTATTGAATCCTACTCCTAAAGGAGCGATGTACTATGGATTGCAATTGTTCTATCGTTATCTGCAGAATCAGGAAGTAAGTTATATTCCTCTCTGTTTGCGCGTGCGTATAGATAACGAAGAACTTTTTGAAGACAAACAATCTATAGGCGGAGATGTATGGACCGACGCAACTATTTCTCCCAACAGAATCGAAGTGTGGTGGCAGGACAAGTGGCAGCCGTTGAAGTCGAACAATTGGTGGTCAGAATTTGAATATCATCAGCAAGAAGATGGAACCTGGACTGACTGGGAAGGAACATTGTTTAATAATATCCCAGATGTTGAACGAGATGTAAAATCTTTTGTCTTACCTAAAGCCGCTTAATCATGAATCCTCTACTACACATGCCTGGACATGGCTGGCTTACTACAGATGGACGATATCATCCATTACAGGAAGGCGAATCTCATGGTAGGGCAGCTTATCGTTTAGGACTCGCAACAGAGGAAGAAATCGAAAAGTTGGCAACCACCCCCGCGCAGAAAGCTATGAAAGATGGTAATGTTCGTGTTGCGGGTGACATCCCTTTAGTATTTGCTGCTTTTCAAGATGATCCAAAAACTCGTAAAATCATAGCTGATTTTATTCGTTCAAGAAGGGGAAATCGTACAGTTATTCTCGAATTTATTGCTCCTCATATTTATGAGTATGTAACGAGAGATCAAGCTATACATTGGATGGAAACGGGTAAACAACCCGTAAAAATTAATACGGAAAAGTGGCACGAAATGATTGCTAGTAGTGAAACTGATCTGTATCATTGTACTCGTTACGAGAATGCTGCTAATATTCTAAAGCATAATTATTTTCGTCCGTCAAAAGGTCAAGATGGAATCTCAGGTCTGTCCACTACTACGAATCCGAACTATTGGTGGGGCAGTCATGAAGTACGTTTTGTACTGGATGCTAAAAAGTTGGCTCAATTGTATGAGTTGAAACCCGTACAAGAGACTATCTACACAACAGGACATGAACTCTTAAATGAAAGTGAGATTTTAGTAGTGTCTGACACTGCTATAATGAATGCTCTGGATTATGTAAAACGGATTGATTACACACCTGATACTTCAAAATATCATGAGGATAAAGAGTTTTTAGAACTAGCAGAACAGCGCGGGATAAAACCAGTGTTATTGGCAGATAAGACCGCCAGCCATAAGCAGACTCCTAATCGGGATGAGAATTTTGTCGAGGAGACCAATGGTTACGTTACGCAACCCGAACGAGTGAAAGGTACACAATCCTTTGTTCCACTTGAATTCATGATGCCTGAAGAGTTTGGAGAAGTAAAGACTTCAGCAGATGACCTAGCAAAAGTAAATGACATTGTGACTGAATATATGTCGGTTTTGCAACCCGGCCTTCCTCGTCCTAAGATTACTTTCGCAAATAGCATGCGAGCCGATTGGTTGGGACAAACAGGATGGCGTTTTGGTGAAAAAGAAGGTAAAAATTGGAGTGACGAAACCACAACCATAACTTTACAGCGACGTATCTTAGGAGATGAAAAGACTCTTCGTAGAGTGATAGCTCACGAACTTTGTCATCATGAAGAATTGTTAACTCATGATAAAGAAAAACTTGACGAAGTGGGATTCCGAACCTACAATATGCTTCGCAATCTGGGTGGAGCGCATAGACCTACTTGGTTTGAAATAGCTGCTCGTTTCAATGCTAAATATGGACCAAATTTTGTAACAGAGAAATCAGACGAAAATTATGTAGAAAATCCAGAGATGATTCGAGAGTATTTCTTACTTCTCAATAGACAGGAGAATGGCAAGATCTATTATCAGACATCTTATCGTCTTATGCCTCGTCAACAGCAATGGCTTGCTGCTCATGATACAGAGAATTATCGTATTGTTCGCTCCCGCAATCCGAGCTTTACTCAGGGACCTACAATAGGCTCAGGACGTTGGATGTATGTTAAATCGTATGATACAATTAGACAAGAAGAATTGGAAACTCTTTGGAATGAAGGCGTGCATGCTGTCAATTGATCAGAAACTAAAACTGCCGTTTTAGAAGATGACAACACTTTAGTGTATCATGGTACAACTGTAGATGCCATTTCTTCTATTAAAGAACAAGGTATCTTGCCTGATAAGAAACGAGGAGTTTGGGCAACTAGTTCTCTAGAAATTGCACAACGATACGGATTGACAGCTGTTCCCGATTATGAATGGGATGTTGATTATCAACAGAAAACTTATACTCCTGAAGCTCAATATGCTATTGCTGTGATTCGTGTAGCAGATACAGATTTGGTGGAAATAGATCCTGGAATGTGGCACAGCAATAATCCTATTCCTCCCGAAAGCATTGTTAGTTTTGAGATTTACGATACACAAGATCAATTAATTAAAACAGCTGTTAAGAAACCATTGAAATATGTTACGAATGATGAAGGACAAAAGATTCCTTATCCAGTAAATTGGGGTGCATTTAGTCCTGATGTATACCCAAAGGGTCAGGCACCTGAAGATCCCACTCGTACAGACATTACTGAGGTAATTCATGAACTTGTTAAAGAATATGGGCAGACACCATATGAAATTAACAATGGTGATTGCCAGCATTTTGCTTACGAATTGCATAATCGAGTAAAAGGTGCCGAAGTCTTTGAGGTTGGTGGTTTTTGGATGCAAGAAGAAGTTGATGAACCAAGCCATTTCTTTATAAGATTCAACAATCGTTATTACGATGCCGAAACTCCTCAAGGTGTGAAAGATTGGAAAAATCTGCCCATATTTCATAACATTACCGGAAAAGAGAAACTTTATCAAACTCATTTGAAGAAGCTTCAAGAAGGCAAATTTTCCTCTGCAACTCCTTACAAGAAAGCTAATGTGCAGATTGGTCTCCCCGCTACTGCAGCTGCTAAAATCTTTGAAGTTTCGGCTAGGATTCCTGACGAAGAATTAGGCGGGGATGGTCGTGAAGATAAGCCTCACATTACCGTGAAATTCGGTGTGGAAGAGAACATCAATAAATTGTATTGGGCTGTAGGAGAACAAGCACCTTTCACTATAACACTGGGAAAAACTCATGTATTTAAGCCTAGTTCAAGTAGCGATGGACAAGCTCCTGTTGTAGCGGAAGCGCATGCTCCCGATCTAGGTGTGCTACACGAATTAGTAGATTCTGCCGTGGGAAATAGACCAGATGATTTTGAATACAAACCGCATGTAACTCTTGCTTATGTTAAACCAGAAGTTGCTGATAAATATGAAGGATTAGATTGGGTCGAAGGACTCAGCTTTACAGTGGATTCTCTAACACTCAGTCGTTCTACTGGGGTCAAGACTGAGATTCCGTTTGGTTACAAAAAGACTGCTGGAGAAATGCCGTTAGAAGTACCTGCATCAGGGATTTCTAAGTCGTCAGCAGTTTATCAAAATGCTCCTCAGCGTGTGGAAATTCCAGGTGGATTCTATGCAACTTATGAACCTCATCCTGCAGAAGGACAACAATCCAATACTTGGGAGATTTTTGCTCCTATGGGTAAGAAAGAAATTCCACGTAAAATTGGGGAAGCAACTCTTCTCTTTTACCCGGCTCCCGTTAAATATCCATCCATCGATAAGATTAATTTGCAACCGGAATACTTAGGCAAAGGCATTGGTCGTGCCTTAATGAAAGAGATTGCTAAAGTGTACGGCGGTTTGACATCCGATCCGCAAGGTGTAACTAGCAATATGGCTGTTAGTATGTGGAAAGCAATGGGTGGTGAGCAGGTGCCAACGGATAAGAACAGTAAGGGATACATGTGGCAGATAACAGCTGCTAAAGGTATTAATATCAGTAAGTTAGAGAAAATTGCTCTGGAAGCGCGAGAAGAAATCGCTTCTTGTGAGGCAGCGGGTAAATGTCAAGAAGTTTCCGATGCTATCGTAGAGAAACTACAAGCTTTAGGTGTTGATGCTTATACCGTAGACGGCTACTACCGGATGGAACCTCATAATTGGGTGCAATTTGACAACACTTACATCGATGGCACTTCGGATCAATTCGATTGGATGGATGGGGAAGAAGATTCTCCCTACATTCGCATAGGCAAGATTACAGATTCAGAGTTTAAAGAGAAATATCGAGGAGGAATGAGAGTTGAAGCTGCTTGCAAAACAGGATCTGTTGAAAACATCCTACAAAAGCTGGCCAAGGAACCTAATGCGAATCAGATTGAGAAAATTGGAGAACACGATTCTTTAGTTTTGCATCGTCCTGTAGATTTCTATCATGCTACACCAACAGAGAATGTAAAACGGATTCAAAGTCAGGGATTAGTGCCTTATCATAATCCTGCCAACAGAAATGAAGGAAAGGGAATTTCTCTAGGCACAAAACAAGTTGCTGAATTCTTTGCTCGAATGATTCAAGGAGCAACATCCATTTTAGAAATACAACTCCCCACAGGTACGAGGATCTTTTGGGATGATGAAAGTCCTAATTCCATCTTTGTAACTTCTCGTATCCCAGGTGCTTATGTCAAAAATGTAGAGCAAGCTTATTCTTCTGATGAATCAAAAGAAGCTGAATCCAAATTAGCTAAGGGTCAAACCGTTGGCCAAGTCTATTTGCTCCACTTTGACCAACCCTATAAACATGCGCGACACTACCTAGGATGGGCCGAGAACGCGGAGAGTCGCATCGAGCAGCATCGTCACGGAACTGGGGCACGACTCACTCAAGTTATCAAAGATGCTGGAATCACCTTCCTGGTTGCTAAAATTTGGGATAATGTAGAGCGAGGATTCGAGCGCCGTCTAAAGAATCAAGGTGGATTGAGTCGTCATTGTCCCATTTGTCGAGCACAGGGAATTGATCGGGATACAGTGCGCAAGCAACATCTGCAAGAACAAATAGTTCCCGCTGCTCCAGCTACGCCAGAAGCGGGGCCAGATTATGTTGAGGTTGCTAAAGCTGCTTCAAAAATGTACAATGGTGGTTCCGGTCAACCGGGTAAATTCGTTACCTATTGGACTCCAAATAAAGAAATGGCTGAGAGTTATGTTGTCATGCACAACGATCGATATGGCGATGATGGCAAACTGAGCGAAGCTAATTTCCAGATTTTGCATCCTGCTCCCTGGGAACAAATCGAAACAGAAGCGGAAAAGCTCGGAATTGACAATGACACTATGACTCCGGCTTCTATCTTTGATCACAATTTGCACGGTGATGCTGTCGGCGATCTCGTAAAGAAATTGAGCGAGCAAGGCTATGATGGTGCAATTCTTGACGACATCGGCTATGGTGTACAGATAGAAGACAAGGCGCATATTGTTTTTAACAAAGTTGCTAAGATTGCTATGCATAGTCCTGAAAAGGTCAGAAAATATATACAACAGTTGCATGGGCACGATTATGAATTCGAAGTTGTAGAAGATACTCCTTATGTTCTTAAGCAGCTTGAACTGACTCAATTGAAAAATTATGCGGATTTGGCCGAGATTTCTGCTGCAGAAAAAGATAGAGTAGAGGAATACATAAAGAAAAGAAGGCTCAGATTTCCCTGCAATTGTAGTGAATTCTAACTTGGAAATAGTCGATGGCATGAGTCGTGCGGCTGCTGCAATTCAATGCGGAGATACTAAGATAGATGCCTTTGTCCCTGTCAATGCTAAGATTGCTGCAGTCTCTAAAGAATGGGTAGAGAATGTAGAAATTTACTATGGGATTTCAGAGGATCCTGCCGCAAAATGCTTTATCAAACCCGATGGCAAATTCATAAACGTTGATCAAATTCATGTCGAAATTACTGAGTTAATGCAGAAACCCGACAGAGATTTACTAGGAGGTTCTGATAGAAAAGTAGAAGCTTTCTGCAAAACAACAGGCTGCATTCGTGCTGGAGCATTCGGCTCTAATGCTTGGTATGTTATTCCGACAAAATACACAGTAACTCCTGAGCAAATTAAGGGTATGGAACGACATTTTGCAAAATGGTGTATTGGAGGAGCACTCAATATTGGCATAGGCGATGAGAAATCCGTATCGAAGATTCCAGCATTAGTTTCATCAATTCGAGTTTTGCTCAATAAGTTGTACAAGAAGAAAGTTGCTGTTACGAATAACGCAGACATGAAAGAAATCCACAAGGAACTTCAACGTGTTGCTTTTGGTACGGTTGTGGCTCTTCCGCTCAAGAATGGATTAGTTCGAGTTATGGACAATCATTACGATGTGATAAAGCCCAGGGATGTCGATCCAACTGCTCTGTATCTCTGGTTGTCGGAATTGCCTGACAATCTCGATCTTCAAAAATTTAATGAAGAATGGCAAAGATTCGGTAGCAAATCAGCTTCTCTTTCGAAGACTGCATTCACCATCGAAGTTCCTAAGTCTGCTAGAGATCATTTCTGGGTTGAACCACCTAAAGGTAATCTGGAATTCTGGGGTTTCCGGCATCCCGTTATAGTTTTACCAGGTGAGAAAATTACTTTCACTTTTGATGGTACTCCCGTGGCTGAAGCCGTTGCACTCAAAACCGAAGAGCCGGGTAAAACGGAATGCAATCAGACGGGTCGATTCAAGAACAGTTATAAAGTGTTTTGGGACCCAGAGCAATTTCGGAAGCTTTAGTATGCGAAGACATTCTTCTCTCAAAGGACACGCAGCGTCCAATTGGATGGAAATGATGGAAAATCACGAGATTGACGAAGCCACTGCTGACGAGGTAGAGGCTCAATTAGATATAGCGTTAGAGAACGATCCGACTAAAGGAGACAGTCTAGGTCATCCTGTAATCAGACGTGTAGATACGGGTAGCCGTCCCGTTGCTAAACCAGATAATTTTGAGTATGGATCAACAGGATCTCATGGAGCTAATCGTACAACTCCACTTATCCATGCTACTCCTTCGAAACCGGGTCAACCTACTAACAAACTACAAGAAGCCGTTCAACGTCAAGGAGCACAAGCTGTACGGATAGCTGTCCGTCGAGGTAATAGTGAAGAGGTGGCTAGGTCGCATGCTCGACAGATGTTACGTCGCATTGGTAATGGAAGACGATAAGGAGTAGGTTATGTGGCATATTCTTATATTTGCTCTTAAGCTTTTCTTTGGATCAGTTGCAGGATTAATCTTGGCAGGTTTCCTGGTTGCCACGTTGCGTGCTATTCTGAATCATAAGAAAGCCGCACCTTGGAATCCAGATGATATTCCTGCTGCTATGGCTAAAGCTGCAAGTGAGAAATGGGTTCATCGCTCTCTGGCTGCTTTTGATATAGCAGTCAATGTAATCTTGCTTCGTGGTCAACAAGACGAAACTATTAGTACACATTCGTGGCGTGCGGCTCAATTAGGTAAGTTGTGGGGCCGAGCAATGTGCTGGTGGCTGAATTTGTTCCAGCCGAATCATGGACCTCTTGCTGCTTGTGGAGATTTAGTGCGTGCTATGACACGAGTCGCTGTACTTAAGAAGGCTCTCGGAATAGCATGAAATTGCATAGAGTAGCCGAAGATGAAGTCGAAACTCTATACGCATTCCATTGCCCCGCTTGTGGTCATGCTCACATGCTTCCACTACGAGGACCTCGTGCCTGGATATGGAATGGAAGCATGGATAAGCCCACCATTACACCCAGTATTCGTACCTGGGGCAAGCAGGACATGAGCGATCAGTGTCATTCTTATATTACAGAAGGAAAGATATTCTTCTGTGCTGATTCTTGTCATGAACTAAGAGGTCAAACTGTAGAACTTCCCGAGTGGGAATCCCAGTGGGATTCTCAATACACATCTCCGAATTTAAAGAACTAGCTTTCCATTGCGTAAGAACCCATGCCAGTTGCCCGATAGAATACTCCCCGCTCCCGCTCCGCAAGTAAACCCATTCTTGTCAACAGTTATCATTGGAGGAGTTCCGTGTCTTATCCAGCAACGATGTAAACGATCTTCTTTCATAGTACAGTTGGAAGCACGACTGTCTATGTTCCAATCCCCACCCGGTGTCTTGCACATTAGTGGTGGTTCGGTTTGATTGGTCCAATCCCAAGAATATCCACTATCGTCCGACCGCATCCACCAAGCATACCATAAAGCTCCCGGAGGAGCTTCCTGTATTGTAGTTAACTCTCCGTTGTCCGAGCGCATTTGTAAACGATGAGCGAACATCTGTCCACCCCGTTCTTGCAAATCAGAATGAACTAGTGCGGCTCCACATTTACAATTGGTTGGCCAAATAGGATCTGTTGCAGGAGGACGAATACTTTCTAAGAAAGCATTCCAATCTTCATATTCGTACTTCTTGTAAGGGAAGTCAAAATCGCCAATAAGATTCATATTATCGTGGTATGAATATTGCCCTTTGCATAGAGGACAGCAATCAGGTACATTAGCTGAATAACGTCGTGCCCACACTCGTATCTTATCAACTTCGGTAAGAAGATAGCAGGGCCATTCGTTCATATCTTATCCCTTGCTGCCATCAGGAGGTGCTGTAGGAGTCGCATCAGGAGTAGCATCGGGCCACTTCTGGTAAACAAAAGCATGACCTGCTAAGAACCCAAAGAAGGCGTAAGAGAAGCTGACGAAGTTAGCTCCCAAGTCGTGTCCCGATTTAATGTGATAAGCAAGAGCAGTAATAGCGTATCCCGTTCCGATTGCTGTGTGAGAATAGTTGGTAAGTTTACTGAGGATACCTGCGATAGTGGGATTTCCCATTAATTTTCTAAAGTCCATGGACTCTGCTCCTTCAAAATAGTTCTCTATAAGAAGGGAAGCAAAGTTACGAAGATTGCTTACTGACTGGACTTGGACTCTGGCCAGCATTTACAATCAAGGGAGAAGTACGATGAGCAATAGGACGTTCTGTGATCAACATCTCGGGTCCATATTCTTTGATGATAGTGGGAACTAGAGCATCCTCATCGCGCTTTTTACTGAAGATCAATTTTCCTTCTTCTAATTCAACTTGAACATAATCTCCTAGCTTGATTTGATTGGTAGAGATTAGATTGGCTAGCGGTAAAACAAGATTCTTTTCTAAGATTCGTTTAAGATGACGAGCACCGTATTTGCTATCTGTTCCTTCTTTAAGAAGATATTCTTTAGCCTCTCGATTACAGACAAATACAAAAGGATTAGGCTTGGTTGCTATAATCACACGTTTCTGAATCATTCGGAGTTCAATTTCTAGAATTTGTTTGAGGTCTTCTTCGCGCAAAGTCTTGAAAACAATGGTCTTATCAATACGATTCATGAATTCAGGAGTGAACTTGCGGCGAGCCGCTTCTACTGCTACTTTGTCGATCTTTCCATCAAGACTGGCATCAAGAGGAAGATTACTCTGAGTAAAGCCTAGTCCTCCTTCACCTTGTAAGCGTGCGATATCTCCTGATCCAAGGTTAGAAGTCAAGAAAATCATACATCTGCTCAAATCCACCCGGCGATTATCTCCCAGAGTAACAACCGCCTTATCCATGATTCCCAGCAATAGCTGCCACAAAGCATCGCTAGATTTTTCAATCTCGTCGAAAAGTAACAGAGTCAACTTTAGATTCTCCGTGTGCCATTGATTCAATTGTTCCTGGGTCAGGATTGGATGAGTCTCGCGATGTCCCAGGTAGCCCGGAGGCGATCCGAGTAGTTTTGCAATTTCGTGAGAGTGTTGAAATTCTCCGCAGTCTATCTTAATGCAAGCATTGGTAGATCCAAAAAGAATCTCAGCCATTGCCTCGACAACTCGTGTTTTTCCTACACCCGTAGGGCCAAGGAAAAGCAGATTACTTACAGGACGATTGGGAGGATTCAAATTAGCCAGGAACAGTTGATAAGTTTCTACAACACCCCGGATAGCGTCTTCTTGGCCTATGATCTTGCCGCATAAAGCTTTTTCGAAATCCTGCGCACTTGTGTTCCGTTTCGTTGTGTCTAATCTAGTCGATGCAGTTTTCACTCCAGCCGCCATTCCCACGTGGATTTACCTTCTTGCTGTATGATTGCCAACACTCCAAGCTACGCAATATCTTACTGCTCATTGTTAAACTACTGCATAGACAAGGAAAACAGGTAAATTATTTCTACGCGATTTTGCATTTTATTAAGATGGAGCTACAGGTGATGGTGTAGGAGTGCTGCTGCCATTCCCATTGCCATTACCATTGTTATGATTGTTTCCATTCGAATACTTATTTTGAATGTAAAGATGGCTACCTAGAAAACCCAAAATTGAAGTCGTAAATGTTACAAATGTAGCATCCAATCCACCAGGACGCCATGTATAAATAGCGGCTCCAATTAAAAAGATTATCATTCCACAAGGAATATGTCCATCTGAAGTCAAACTGGTTAATAAAGCAGCAAATGCTTCTTCTAATTTGCCCATCTATTTCTCCTTATTCTTGCGCACAGTACGAACCAGGTTCGATGGTTAGTATGCCTGTGCCCACGCCTTTGGCGTTCACTGCTACAGTACCTGCCGTAGTGCCGTTATAAATAGAGACGATATATTGTCCTGTGAAAATGGTCGTTGCAGTAGTCGTTGCCACACCGGATGTTGGTATCTGCACTGCGTAAGCTGAACCAGTCAAAGATAAACTGCTAGAAGCCGTTGCCGTTGTCCACCAATTAAAAAGTTGTGTAATCGTAGTTGGAGTTCCAGGTCCAGTCACTTCCAGGATGATACCATCCGTAGTAGCCGATACCGCATAAGAAATTTCGCAGCGTATACGCATCTGCTGGCTGACAGCAATTGGGAACTGCCATGGATGGAGAGGCGTTGTCGTTTCAGTAACAGGTGTAAAACCTGTCGTTGCATTTGTATATACCGCCACGAGCATGGCCACGTTTGCTGGCGTCGCAGTCTGCGAATACCAGTTGCAGGGATATGTTGTTCGTCCCCCGGACAAGTGCTGGAAGATTTGCCTCGTAATTAGACAAGAGCCATAGTCCGTTGGATGCTGGCTGTCTGTCCACAATAGATTATTGGATACGTCTTGAGCGATATTAGCAGCAGAGTCCTGAGCGATGAAGTTTGGATTTCCGCCTGTTCCCGACACACCTGTCACGCCTGTTCCTACCCACGCATCGGCTAAGTTGATAACATCCCAAGGGTAGCCTACAGAAGGGTTTTGAGCGTACTGCCATTCAGCAAGTTGAATCCAAGCGTACTGATTCGCCGTGGTAGAGTTGTAAGGAGTTGGAATCAACAGTTCTATGGATGCACCCGCATTCTGGCAAGCAGTTGCTACCGTTTGTAGGTTTGTAACTACACCTGCCGGAGTAATAACGCCGGGATTCTGCGCATCATTTTCGCCGTCCTCTAGAATGCAAAGAGCAGGTTGACCCGCCAACAGGTTGAACCATCCCAGTCCCGTTGCTCCTGTCCAGAAGGCACTAGAGATAGCTCCTTCACCCATGTTATCCACAACCACGCCAGTGTTACCTGTAGTTGTAATTGCTTCGTAACCACCAAGATAAGAACTTGCTCCTGAAGCTGTAAGCGTAACGGCGGAGTTGACTAAACCACCAGTTTGAGTCAAGGTTCCACTGCTTGCCGTAGAAGAGGCGGACAATAGATAAGTTCCTGCTCCACCAGCAGTTCCCGTCAATTGCTGAGTGATGGTTGTACCGCTCGTGACCGCAGTTCCTGACAACACGCCACCAACAGCAAATGAGCCAGATGCAACAGTAGTAACAGTGAGGACATTGCCCGAGATTGACCAAGAGGACGCAGTTCCCGTGGTGACCGTTGTATTGCTAAATTGCTGGACTACACCAATCGTGGTGGAAGAGGTCGTACCACAAGCAGTGCCAACGCTAGTTCCACCAATAGTGACCGCCCATCCAGTATTGGAAGCGGTTTCGACGCAGTAAATGTTGATGCGGTTGAAGCCTTGTCCAACGTTGATAGTCAGTACACCGTCACTAGTGATTGTGAGCAACGCACTGCCGTTTAATGAATAGCCCGATTGCTGAGGGCCAAAGACTGTGCTTTCTGACACCGATCCACTAGTAAGTGTATATCCACCTTCTCCACCATCTACCGTAGCCGTCGGCATGAGTCTGAATGGAATGCGGAGTCCAGTGGAATACTGAACATATTGTTTTAAGAATTCATTTCTTAATGCGAGAACAGGTGAGTTGGCCGCATTATATGGACCGTCGGTGCAAGGTGTAATCTGGTAGCAGGTGATGATGCTGTCGCCAAAACTGACAATGCGAACAATCTGTGTATTGGATTGCCGCAAAGCAGCATAAAAAGCATCAAGACCGCCACCACCTGTATTTGTGAATGTGGACTTTCCTGATGTAGAAGGATTATATTGCGCTTGTACTTTAGACGGAAGTATAAGAGCCAGCGCCAATATCATTAGCGCAGTTAATTTTCTGAACATTTTACCTCCCAATTACAGAACCGTTGAGGACAATTCTGCCCATGAGAGGTAGCCGATTCCCGTGATTGCAGTGGTAACTGCAACGATACCAATGCAAGCGCCTGGAGGGATGATGATCGAGCCTGCAATTTCATCCTTCTTGGCGAACATGTTCAAGCCAACAGCTGTACCGAACTGCATTGAGAATAGAGGCTTCAGGAAAACGGGGTTTGCAGCCAAAGTGCACGCCGAAGCGGGTTTGGCTACAGATGATACCGCGCCAGAAAGGTTGTTCTGGATCGCGCCAGTCGCCACGTTAGTCGTGGTCAAGGACGGCACAGTTGCGGCGATGGGGTTGTCAAACAAGATGACCGCGCCGACGCCCGTTTCTGCGGTGGTCGGGATGAACTCAGCTTCGAGGATTACCAAGTTCTTGCCAGAGTTCGGCTGATTGTAGAGCACGAGACCCGTATATGTAGTCGTGCCAGTCAGGGACAAAGCCTGAGCCGCCGAGTTGCACACCGAAAACACGTTGCCACGAACGCAGTGCTCATAGTAGCGTCCATTAAGTTCGCTCATGACCACATCGCCATAATTGCTCTGGCGAATTGGGGTATTTGGTGCTCCAGTTGCTACTGGACCTGTCTGTCCAACTTGTCCTGTTACTTGTTGTTGTGCCATTTGATGCTCCTATTATATGCCCCAAAAGTTAAATCTTTTGGGAAAATCATTTAGTATGCTAGCCATGTAACTGTTTGGCCTGTTGAGACTGCCACTACATAGATAGCATTAGAATTTGCTACTTGTAATGTCACGGCTGCTCCCGCTGGTAATTCTAATCCTGTAGAGGTAGTGACTCCCGGTCCTCCGACATAAATAACAGCGGTATTGGTGCTCTTAGCTTCCACCGTGATACCCCTCGTTAAGACGTTCGGAGGCAAGGCAGCCGCCGTAGCAGTCACAGCCTTTTGCCCTGTAATCAATGAAGTGGCACTAGGCATCGCGCTGGTATTGAGGGCTTGACCCGTTTGTCCAGGGACGGCGGATGAACCCAGCGGAGCGGTTCCGGCCATGATTTGAACGGCGAACGCTCCATCATACCATTGATCTATCTCGTACTCTTGGTTGGCCTCGATGTCGTCAAGGATATTTAAATTGGCAAGGTAGCCTTCTGCAATCGTGTCAGCTACGTTCAACGCTCCCGAAGAATTGACCACCATATCGTTAAAGGTGGTTGCCCCGACTGCAGACCTACCCATTGGAAAGTTGCGAACAAGAGTAGTATACATGCTGTTCGAGACTTGATCCATCATGTCTACCAAGGTGCCAATGATAGGACTGACCTTCAGGATGGTCTGGAGGCGGAAAATCGTCTGTGCATTTGGTCCGTTTGTGTACTGAACGCGGTAATATGGACGCTTGATGGGAAAAACAAACGACTGTCCACCAAGAGCAACCGTGATAAGATCGCCAGCAGTGATATAGGCGATATCAGAATCACCAACGTTTGCGCCGTCTTCAGACCATTGCACAACCACACCTGCCGTTGAGGTATTGGCACTGATTTGGTCTGTATCAACTTCCACTATCAATGAAGCAAAACCTTGTGCCGAGCGGAATGTACCTGGAAATACACCATTAGCACTCAAAGGAGTTGTGAAAGAATTTAACGGGTCAATTACATCGTTCCAAGCGGCGGTTAGAGGATTTGTGATAAAGGTGTTAAGAGAGGCACCCGTTTGTCCGGGAACCAAAGTTGAACCCAATGCTGTAGTTCCGGCTTGAATTTGAACAGCATATTGGCCATCGAACCAAGAATCAATATCTTGTTCTTGATTGGCCTGTATATCGCTGAGAATGCCTTGCGTCTTGGTGTCACTTACGAGTAGGTTAGAATTGGCAAATGGTCCATCAAGATTAAGAGGATAAGCCGCGCCAGCGTAAACACCAGATCCGTAGCTGTTTGGAGACAGAGCAACGACCAAAGCAGTGTCACTTGCCACAGCAGGTGACGAGGCACTCTTAATTGTAGCGTTGTTGTAAGTCGAACCACCACTCGCATTTATACCTGTGATCACGCCACGAACCAGAGTGCCGGAATCGTTACTATCCAAACTTTCATTTAACAGGATAACGTTTTGGTCGGCCACCATCGGTTCAAGATAAGATTGAAGGTCGAAGAATCCTTGACCGACCGAGCCGTTCGTGTAACTGACCTTGTAGTAACGTGCGCGGCGAGGAATGACGACGTGCTCTGAGTTGTTAGCAGCAATAGTAAGCGTGTACTCAGTGCTGTAGTGTGAGCCATCACCTGAGAACGAGATTGTGAGTCCACCCGGTGCAGATGCTTGGTCGGCGAGTACCCAGATACGAACACTTTGGTAGCGCGAAAGGTCTTGCTGTGTACCACTGAATGTCCCACCCGATAACAATGTCGCAGTTGAGGAGTTATTTATGTCAATTATCATCTGACCGTTGACACGAAGTTGTCCGTTGGTATCGACCGAGAGTAGAACTTGATTGCCTTCAGTATAACTTTGCACGGCAGCGTTGGCTATTGCGGGCAAGACGCCGATGTTCGTAGCCGCAGGAGCAGCGTTATTAGTTGTTAAGCTACCAGTAACAATAAGTTGTCCATGCGAGTCGGTTTGGAGAGCCGTCAAATTACCGGAAGTGATCGTGGGTAGAGTCGAATTGTACACACCCCCAACTGAGAGAGTGTTGGCTGGCGCAGCAGCATTTTGTGCCGCGTCAATAGTTACGCCTGTTGCTCCACTGATACCAACCTTCAAGACGCCGGAAGAAGCAGCGGTTGCAATCGTGCCACTGACAAACAGATTGGCATTTACACCTTGAACCTCTGTTCCAGTGGGAGCCGTGCCCCAGGGACTGAGTGCGGCGGTAAGTTGGTTTGTTCCATCCGAGATATTTGCAAAGATTGGGTTAGTTTTTGTGTTCGCTGCTGCTGTAGCCGAGATTGGTACAGGAGCAGAAGCACTAACTGCTGTAGTGCCGACGAATAAAGATGCATTGACACCCGGAGCGTTGCCGCTCGGCGTACCAGAGCCGAATGCCACCGGAACGGTTGTAATTGCCGTGCCAGCTTGTGAAGACATATCGGTCTTCAGAGCTGCAGTAGAGGCGATGACTGTGACCTTAGTCGTTCCGTCCGTGAGAGACGTGAATAATGGATTTGAGTTTGAAATAGCGGCTGTGCCTTGAAACAGAGAGGCATTAACGCCCGGAACAGCAGCTGCGGCTGGAGCGGTACCAAAATTTGTAACCGCAGTGGCTCCGAGACTTGTGCTCGCAACTTGCGTAAGATTTTGAGTCCAAGGAGCGCCACCCTGAGATGCAGTACAAAGCAGATTGGCTGCTGAAGTTTGGCGCACGAACACATCGCCGTCAGCAGCTTTAACATCAACTTTTCCTGCCGTAGAGAATGCCGTGCCTAAAGTTCCGAGCAGGTTAGTATCAAGTCCATATTTGCTGGAATAGGTTGTGCTGTTTAATGTGACGGTATGTGTGCCATCGCCGATCTCGACTATTGCATCGCCATTTGCAGCCTTGATGTCAAGCTTCCCAGCAGTAGTTGGGGCAGTGCCCAAAATGCTTAGAACGTTAACGTCAATGCCACGCTTGCCAGAAGTTGTAGTGCTGTTTGATGTGATGGCATTGCCTGCGCCATCATTAAGATTTGCCCCGAATGCCGTGTTGCCGATGCTACCGCTGATGTTAGCAGTAACCGTACCAGAATCTACTACCACATGTAGATTTGAACCCGTAGGTTGAGAAACAATGCCAGTTGATGAGAGAGGACTAATTGCCAGCAAAGTCCAGTAGATTGTGACACTGCCTGTGCCGCTAATAACAGGGTTGAGCCGAACTCGAATTTGCTGGAATCCGTTATTCAGTAAGAGAACTGCATAGTTTGTGTTCGCTTGTAAAACATAGGGATTTGAAACTGAAGCGTATGTTGTTGGATTTAAAACACTTGCAGTAGAAAGAGCAATCCAATTGATGCCATCATAGGTACCTTCAAACGTGACTGCGCCACCCGTGATGGTGCTAGTTTGATTGATTTGAACAGAAATTGCGGGAAATCCACCCGTAGAAAGCAAGACTTGCGCAGTGTTCAAAACAGTTGCGCTCGTCCACGAAGCTGCAACGGTAGAGATTGCTGATGGAGACGAAAGAGTATATAGATTACCTAGCGCGTCTACGTTTGCTAGCAGTCCCGATACTCCACCTCTGACGATTACCGACATATGTTATTGTCCTGTTGCATTGACATAGTAGCGACCCCAAGTTCCATTCGGAGCATATGCTGTAATGTCAAAGCTCACCCCTGGCACAATGTTGCCTGCCGAGGCGGTTAAATCCTCTATGACTGCATCCTCCGGATCGTGATCTGGCGATGCAATTGCCGGAAAATTGCAGAGAATAATGCTTGTTGCAGTCACCCAAGCAGCGGCTACAGTAACTGTTGCTGTGTCGCCTTCTCCTCCGCCGACTTCGTGTCCAAAGTCAATAAGTACCTGTACGAAATTTCCCGAAGAAGATGGCAGTAATGATGGGTCAATTTTTCCCGAGGGGGAAGTACTCACAATCACTTCTGATGCGGGTCCGGTCTCAGTAGCAATGATTTCCTTAACTTGGCCAAGAGTCGGATCGCGTTCGAGATATTTCGGCGCTGCCACGAAACCTCCTTATGACGCTAGAATTATAGAATCGTGGATATCAACTTCTAGCGCAGTTGTACTCGTTGATGTGCCCAAAAATTGGGCAAGGACACCCGCTCCAGTTGGCACTGTAGTTGTAATTCCACCCGCTGTCGTTTTGTCGCCGTAATAGCGCAAACCGACCGAGAGTGCCGACAGTGCGGTGTTTGCTCCACCGTCATAATAAGTCGCCGTGGCACCTGGAGTTGGATAACTAGAAAGAACGAAGCCGATGGCTTGGTTCCCGCCAGCCGACCAGACTGCGTTGTACAACTTGCTGTCCGCTGCCTTGATGTAGACGAAAGCTCCGGCTGTGATAGCTTCCCCAGTAATCGCCGTCGAAGCTCCAGAGACAGGCAGAAGGGTAGGATCAATGGTACCCCCGGAGGTAGTACTCACAATTACTTCAGACGCTGGACCAGTTTCGGTGGCGATAATTTCCGTCACCTTACCGCTTGTGGCGTCTCTTTCAAGATATTTTGGTGCGGCCATATACGTTCTCCTCGATTAAGCAAAAATTATGGGAAGTCCCATTTGTACCTCTAATTGGGAAGCCGAAGTTGCAACACCCATTGGTAATTCAAAGACTCCTGCATTGGGGGTTTGTACTAAAGCTCCTGTAAGTCCTAAGTAAACTGTTGCACCTGGAGTGAATGAAAAACCCAAGTTATTTATTGTTCCTACTTGTTGAACATCAATAGGATTTCCAGTGAGTGCACTTGTGATGGCTACTCCAACAATACGATCAGCATCGGCTAAGGTTGCTGCACTTGCAATATAAGCAAGGCCATCTGAATGAACTGCTACAACTTGATATGCATTGACATTTTGTCCTGCCGTAAGAGTAACTTTTACAATATTCGAAACAGAGCTACTCGCTGAAATCAGAACTCCACCAACAGCATCGGAGGTTACAGTAATGTTTGCTCCTTGCTGAATGTCTAAGACATCTTGCGTGGTATTAGGAACACCATTTGTCCTAAGTGAAATGCTTTGAATTGGAGGCAAAAGAGAAGGATCCAATTGTCCTGAGGCATCCAGCATAGGGATTGATCCCGCACTAGAAGGACCAGAAGATTGAGTAACAACAGCTGCTCGCCATTCTGTCCAAAATGCTTGCAGGAGTTGATCTTTTCGATTAAGAATTATGCTCCAGATGGTGGCCATTAGATGAACAAAGCCTCCATGTCGGACAAAAATGCTTGAGCAACAGGACCCTCAAGTTTGTAGGGTTCCTGAGAAGTGGGGACATTATTTTGTGCATAATACAGCCAAACTGCGTTGTGATCCTGAGTAGCTTCAATGAATTGGAGGCCATTTACTTCTACAAAAATTTCTTTACCAGGCGGAATGGCTGTAGGATCTGGTTTATAAATCCAGAAAGCTGCGTGGATAGTTGTATTATTTTGAAATCCGCTTTGACTAGGCATCTTGTTTTTCCAGGCATAATTTACAATTAGGATTAAGAGTATTTCGATTTACATGCCAACGAACATGATTATTTGTTTTTCGAATTCTATCCCAAAGACCATTTTCTACAGCTTTACGACCCAATTCTGCAGCCCAACCAGACTCTTTATTTCTTTGTCCTGCTATTGCAGCTGCTCGTTTAACATGTCCGCTTTCAACAGACCATTTACCCAGAGCAGCACCAGACTTTGCACGATCTACTAAAGTTCTGCAATAAGCTAAATGTCCATTTTCAACATTTTTTCTGCCTTGGATACGATTTACTTCTGGACTGGGTCTTATACGATCTAGATGTCCATTTTCAACATTTTTTGCTCCATAGATTATTCCAAAAGGACGGACAGCTTTCCTTTGTAATGCTCTTCCTTGTTCATAAATTTTAGCACAATTAGAAACTTCTTCTGGTAATAATTGGTACACAGTTTTTCGAAGATTACTCATAAGGAAAAATGTTCTTTGAAATGCTGTATGCTTAGGTGCACAAAGAGCTAACCAATAATGTGCTATAAGATGATCTTTAGATAATAGATTGATCAAATTATTCGGATTCTTTTTATGTTCAGGAAATTCTTTCTGAGGAAGAATATGATGCTGTTCTGAATCTTTTCTTTTCTGTAAAGGACAGGACTCTAAAAAGGAGAAATATGGAGCGAACTCAACATTCGGAAATCGAATGGACAATTCTTCGCGTAAAGTGTTGTCAATAATCACTTTTATTCTCCAATTTGGTCTAGCGTTCTTCTGCTAAACTGTGAAGACTCTTGTGGTTGGGAGTCTCCCTATTAGAAGGAAGTATAGTTGGAATATTGAAAATTTTTACCTGATTCTTCATTAAACTTCGTAGAATGATAGTGGAGGGAAGATAATGCTGCAAAAAGATTCTACATCTCACCAAATTCTAACTCTTCTGAGCACCAAAACTGAAGTTCATTCCAAAGAAATCCTAGCCATTTCTAATTGGGCTTTTGGAACTCGCTCAAATAGAGGAGCGATGGGTACACTGATGTCCAACGGTTATGTTGAAAGAATTCGACGTGGTGTTTATCAAATCACAGCTTCTGGAAGAAATGAATTGAACAAGTTGGAAAATCGTTAGAACTTTAGTCAATCCTCTCCTTCTCTCTGTATTATACCAACGAACAATAAAAAATTGTATAATTTCCTTGGGTTTTTAGACTTTTGGGGTATTATACGAGAGACTTAAGGGTTTACGTCATTCCGAGGACGTTACCAAAGATTCATATTCGCTGTGGTGAAAGAACTCAGTTACTTCTATCACATCAATGGATGCCCAAAAGGCAAACTGAATTCGATTGTTCCCAGCGATTTAAGATTATCCGTGGTGTTAGGGTCATCGGTTACTTCATTCAATAGGTGAATTGCCCGAAAGGGCTACCCGATCCCGCTTGTTCCCGGATATAATTTTCTAAGGAGGATGCGACAATGGCATCAGTCAATGCAAAGCGAGCACGAAAGCCGACAATCTTCACTGGAGAAGGTGGCCCAGCAAAGCGTAGCACTCAAGGCCAAGCTCTAGCGCGACTAGTGAACGCCTGTCTGTTGTGGGAAGACAATTTCTACATCGACGGCAAGTCCGTAGCCGAGTTGATTGCTGAACTTGTGCGTGCCGTTCCTTCGGAAGTTGCTGAAACAATTGCAATTAAGGCGCGTACTGAACAAAAGCTGCGCCATGTGCCTCTATTGGTTGCACGCGAAATGGCACGAGCAAGCAAAGAGCATCGTTTGCTAGTGGCCGATGTGCTTGAAAAAGTTATTCAGCGCCCGGATGAATTGACCGAATTTCTGGCTATCTACTGGAAGGAAAAGAAGCAGCCGTTGTCTGCACAGGTTAAGAAGGGTTTGGCTCGTGCGTTCAAGAAGTTCAATGCTTATTCTCTGGCCAAGTACAATCAAGACCGTGAAATCAAGCTGCGTGATGTGGCTTTCCTAACACACGTGCATCCAGTTGATCATTCTCAAGGTTTGACACTAGCACGCTTGCTCAATAAGGATCGTTTTCCAGTCGAAACAAAGTCTGGATTCAAGGTTACTTCTTGCTACGGAAAGTACTCCAAGTTGGATGTACCAGATACTTGGGAAGTTGCATTGTCTGCGGGTGGTGACAAGAAGGAAGTCTTTACCCGTTTGATCGAAGAAGAGAAGTTGGGTGCAATGGCTTTGCTACGCAACCTGCGCAACATGATCGAGGCAGGTGTGGACAGCAGTGTAATTCGCAACGCTATTACTTCGGCTAACGTGGAAAAGGTTCTACCATTCCGCTTTATTGCAGCAGCTAAGTTTGCTCCAAAGTTTGAAAACGAACTTGAGCAATCGATGTTCAAGTGTTTGGAAGAGCATGATCAATTGGAAGGCGAGACTGTGTTGCTAGTGGATGTATCCGGTTCAATGGATAATGCAATCTCTAGCAAGTCTGATCTGCGTCGTGTTGATGCAGCTTGCGGCATGGCAATGTTGCTTCGCGAAATTTGCGAGAAGGTTGTAGTCTACTCCTTCTCCGAACGCGAAGCTTTGGTTCCTAGCCGTCGGGGATTCGCATTAGCTGAGGCAATCAAAAAGTCTCAGGAGCACAGTGGAACCTATCTGGGTCGATCTATTAGGAATGTAGCTCGACTAGAATCTACTGCTGATCGTGTCATCGTGATTTCAGACGAACAGGCAGCCGATCGTGTAACCAATCCGTTCAATAAGGCGGGAAAGAAGGCTTACATGATCAACGTTGCAACCAACCGTTATGGTGTGTCTTACGGTGACGGCTGGAGCCACATTGATGGTTGGTCCGAAGCTTGCGTTGATTATATTCTCGCTGAAGAGAATGAAGACAACGACTACGAAGATTAATACCATACATACAATTTATAACTGAGGGAGGGGGAGGGTCTAAGACTCCCCCTTTTCTTTTGATATCAAGATTCTCTTCTCCCTGCCAGTATTGAACAAAGTCTGTCAAACATTGTAACGGGGTAACTATAAATGACATCTGGCACGGCTGATCTTATAAGCAAGATTAAACTTCAACTTCATCTTGTAGAAGCTAAACTCAAGGAAATGAACACAGTTATAGCTCAATTAGAAAGAATGGGTACTAGTCCTGAGAGTTTAAAACCCATTCGTGAAGAACGAGATTTGTATGAGAAGGAGTTAGCCCTGCTGGTCCGTATGCTTCAGGCTTCTATTCCTCTATCAAGTGAGACTAAAGTTGAATCTCACGGATTTACGCAACGAGTAGTTGCTACCACACGCAGCATAGTCCCCGAGGTTCAAGCAAGAATTAAGGAGTTGCAGATATCGGGGATTTTGAAAGGTCGCAAACGTTTGCCTTTACCCGATTGTTACGATCTTATTCAAAACAATCCCAATACTCACTCTGTTGTAGCCGAACAGTTTTGGCAGCAAGTGAACAAATCTTCGGTTGATGGCGAATGTTGGCTCGTTAAAGAACCATTCAAGATTAATTCTCTTAAAAAGAACCTGGTTCGTTGTGTATACATCCCGGCTCTAGGATGCAAGATTCCGGCTGTTCGGTTATGCTGCATACTAGAAGGAATGGATGTAAAAGATGATAAAACTCTGCGGAATAGTTGTGGCAATCCTCAATGCATCCGTCCTACTCATAACGACCAGCAACGAAAGAAGCCGAAACTAAAGAAAGATAAACCCGTGGGTAGCATGCCAACAATGGCTCCTGAAAAAGCACAGGAAGAGTATACTTCTTACATCTTTGAATTGCTTCAGGATCAAGAGTGGGATAAGAAAGCTAATGAAGGAATATCATTTCGCGATGCTGAACGAATACTTGTAACAGAGCGAAAAGATATTCCTGATAAAGATTCCATGATTAAGGCCATAAGATTTGAAAAAGCAGGAAACAAACGGTTTCATCTCGCTGAGAATGGAAAGTTGTATCTTACAGGTTTTCCATTCTTCCCTCCTGAGGAATCTCCACTTAAATCTCTTCAACATATGGAAAAAGTCAAAGGTAAATACACGGAAGAATGTGAAGGTTCTTATCCAGTCATAGGCGAATTCTAGCTGAAAATCATATCCTCCTAGTAGAATGTAGATGGAGGACATGATAATGCCTTGGTATCGTGTTTATGCTCGCCTTGGTCCTGGTCATCAGACCACTTGGGAAGACTATCGTTACTCAGAGAAGTTCCTATCAAGTTTGGAACGACATATGCTTTGGCGTCAAATCTGTGGTGACTGGGATAGTGCCATAGGTAAAGTCAAATTGGTTTACAGTGTTCCTGCCAACGTCATCGAAGACAAAATTGCTCATTATCGTGCAACGATAAAAGATAGTCGTAGGATGTTGGAAATTCTTCGAGAACGAACCATTTCTAAACCCGTTATCGCTGTGCATTTTGTAGGTAATTGGATACCGAAAAAATGCGAAGTTAGTGCAAAATGGGAAGCACGATTGCTTGCTCGTCCAGAGGTTACTGCAACAGGCGGAACTGTGGAGAAAGCAGTTAATGCTCTTTGTCGCCAATTGCGAACCAAAAAGAAATTTTACGCTGTGATTCATCGGTAAGGAGAGTTATGTTGGGTACTGTTTGGACAGAGCTAAATGAAGGGAACACTGTTCAAGAACTAGCGGATGCTTTTGGAATATCGGCGGAAAATGTTGCCGGGGACCGCTGGGTGCGTACTGACTCTTTACCTTGGGTTCGACCAAAGAATTTTCGAACGATGCACACGAATCTTAAGTTAACTGGTGCTCCGTTGGCGGAGTACGACTGGGAGCGATTGAGTCAGATTGTAATTGGAAAGGTAAGGCCGTGATTTCTTTGGATTGGGACAAGACCTGTAAATGCGGACGAGTAATGTGGTTCGGTATTGAAGGTTACTTTTGCCCTTTTCGCACTTGGTACAATTTTTGGCGGCATACAAAAGTTACTTCATTTTCTGAGATATTTCAGAGACAGAGGGATTTATGAAATCATATGTTTTGGTGTACGGTAATCGTAAGCAGGAGGACATGCAATTTCCTTTTAGCACGCAGAAGGAGAAGGAAGTTGCGTTCTTGAAATTGTTCAAGTTCCTGAAAGTCACTTGGAAAGTTTATGAGGCAAGTCCTTTAACCACCAAACAGAAGCGGCTGTACGAATTGGCTCTCACAGGCGATGGAAAAGCTGCCATTATATTGCTTACTCTTCGGAAACAGTATGATTATGAACAATGGCATATTGAAGAAGTTCCAGTGAAAGACAAAACTCGAGTTTCGACTAAGGTTGTGCTAAAGCCTTTCTGGTCGGATATTAAGAAAGTGCGCACGCGCATTGATGGTTTAGCTGCGAATGTTTGTATCACGCTCGCAAACGGGCATGATATCAATTTTTCGCTCGTGCCTATAATGGCAACAGAGCGCAGTGATTGGGATTATGTCAATCAAGCTGAACACTTTATTATAGAGTCACTTAGTACCGAATGGAAGCACAATATGTTTGCAAAAGAAGGCTTGAAAAAAGCGTTGGATATAATCAACGAACTTCGTCATGCTCTTCAATGGGTGCGATATCCTGAGACTGCCTCTCCCACATGTACTCCTGACCTTTTCTTTAACAATGTTATGACACATGCGGAATCAATTCTTACCGAATATTCCAACACTCCAATTGAAAAATTGGCGACTAAAAAGCGAGTGCCAACAAGTCTTGAGGAAGCTAAGGAAAAACTTGCTGAAGCAAGGCGATGCATAGGCTCTTTGAGTTATTTCCTAAAGAAAGCGGGTAAGACAGAGGAATTCAAAGAAGTGCAACAGACTTACAAATCGATTATGGAAGAATTGTGAGGATGAAATGATAGGTGAAGCTATCAATCCCGGTGAAAAGGTTCTCATCAATCTAACTAAAGAGGCAAAAGAATGGGGCTATGGACCTGCTCCTGATGGTACGGAAGTTACTCTTGTCGGTTTTGGTGAAATAAATTACGGTTATGCAAATCGCTTCGGTTACGCGCCCGGTGTTTATGAAAATCGTTCTTGGGCAAATGTTTTATTGCCTGATGGCAGAGAAGAACACATAAGCACTTGCTATCTAAAACCTG
>Ga0326728_10006023_pt1 | contig 33215 bp, 45 predicted proteins | sample MB3enrmetagenome_FD_207602 | JGI IMG/M metagenome (GOLD analysis project Ga0326728, IMG submission 207602) | Lab enriched peat soil microbial communities from McLean, Ithaca, NY, United States - MB31MN | ecosystem: Environmental > Terrestrial > Soil > Wetlands > Peat | place: USA: New York... | reverse complement strand
AACCCCATACGCAATCGCAACCCAATTCAACGTTAGGCTAAGCGTCGCAAGAGACATCCTCGAAGAGCTCGAGCGCCGGAGACTGGTCAAACCGGTCGGCGGCAACGCGAGGATTAAGGTCTACAAGCTCGCCGCGGCCTAAACCTTCTCCACCCTTATTTTCGTTCCACTTTTCAAGGAACGAAACATCTCAAGATTCGACGTTATCTTACCTACCAAGTTCACGGGACTGTACGGGTCGGTTGGGCCGTAGAAGATACACAGCGCCGACCCCATAGGCCAATAAGCCATGGCGCCCACCTCAACCTTACTCTTCGCCTTCTCAGCGCCCATCTTAACCGGTGTCTCAAAATAGACCTCCTCCTTCCACCTCGCAGCCCGACCCTCAAAGGGAAGAGCCTTCGCGAGGTTATCGACGGTCATAGGGCTGTAAAACCGAATCAATTCTCCCTCGGCTTCGCCGCCGCCCTCAGCCCTCAACCTAACCCGGTACCTACTGACATCACTCTCGACCGGCTTAGACTCCTCCAAATTCTTACTTTGTTCGCCAGACAATTTGCTTCCGTCAAGATCCTATTGGTCCGCTGGTTAAAAGAGCCGCGCAAAACGCCCCACGTAACCCACATACTCACTTGAAGACGCGATCATGAGAGAAAGAAGTGAGAGGTGGTACCAGACCACTAATCCTAAACCCCACACAACCAAGGAAACGGCCGGCTGGAGCAGAAGTGTGTCAGCTCTCGAACAACGGGAAAGCATCGTATCGAAGTTTAATGCGCAAGTAACGTCGGTCAACGGTCGATTCAGATGCGTTCCCGATTTGCAAGAAGCAAGCGAGTACATTACCAAAATTGCGCTGGAACGCAATGCGAAACGAATAGTTGTGTCCGACGACCCGCTAATGTCTGAATTGCTAAATGAGTTAGTTCAGAGGAAGCTCTTTGATGTTTCAAGTCGCACAACATCGTCACGAGACGAATTCTACAAAGCGCTGAAAGATGCAGAGATCGGCGTGTCGTCAGTCGACTTGGCAGTCGCCGAAACCGGGACGCTTATTATCGTAAGCTCTGACGAGGCAAACAGACTCGTGACGGCGCTGCCCCAAGTTCACGTTGCTATCGTTCCCCGCTCGAAACTCATCTCGTCGCTCGAGGAAGCAGGGCCATACCTGTCGGAGACAACCAGGGAGCCCACCGGCGGGGTGACGCTGTCGTTAATTTCCAGTTCCAGTAGGACCTCTGACATCGGAAAAGAGGTCATACTCGGGGTCCACGGCCCTAAGGAGATGCATGTTCTCCTATTGGGTTGAGGTCTTTCGCGGAGGCAGTAGGTTTGGATCACGCAGCTACGGAAGCCCATAAACGGCTACTTGACAAGATAAGGACCGGACTTGCGGACACAGAGCAACGTGAGGCTTTGTACAGTGGAACGGAGGGCGGAACCGAAGCGACTGAGAATGCTTACGCCGCGATTTCCAACAAAGAAGCACTCTTGAATGAGGCTAGGCGAACTAAACAATGGTCCATCGAACATCTCGATACCAACGTCGACACTTTTGTCAAGGCAGCTCGGGCGGCGGGCGTAGGGGTCCACCTAGCGAAAGGCGCTGAAACCGCTGTACAGACAGTGCTCTCGATAATTCAAGATGGCGGAGCTAAACTGGTAGTAAAATCGAAGTCAATGACTGGAGAGGAACTCGACCTCCGGCAGCACATAGAGGAGGCCGGAATCGATGTTGTCGAAACGGACCTAGGTGAAAGGATAGTGCAGCTCGCGAATCAGCGACCGGCTCACATGATTGCGCCAGCAATTCACATGACTGTCCGCCAGGTTACTGACCTGTTCTCCAAGCACCTCGGAAGGGAAGTTCCACCTAACCCTGAACGAATCACCGCGATAGCGAGAGAGACCCTCCGACAAAATTTCCTGGCTGCGGACGTTGGAATTACAGGTGCCAACTTTGCCATCGCTGAATCTGGAGCCATAATCCTCGTAACTAACGAGGGCAACGGACGCCTGGTTACGTCCCTGCCCCGGATAACCATAGCGGTCTTCGGTTCTGAGAAGATCGTTTCAAGCATGAAAGACGCCCTCGGGCTCCTCCAACCCTTAGTGCTGAGCGGCGTGGGAAAGCGAATTACCAGTTACGTCACAATAAGCCGAGGCGGGAGCAAGCTCGCAAATACTGGTCTGCCGCAGGAGCAGCATTACGTTATTCTCGATAACGGCCGCTCCGTAATGCGACGAGACCCAGACTTCCAGGAGGCGCTATACTGCCTGAGATGCGGAGCCTGCAACGACATATGTCCAACCTTCCGTATCTTCGGAGGACATGTTTTTGGCCACGTCTACACAGGACCCATCGCCGTCCCGTGGACCAAGTACACCTCTTCCCTCGATGATGCGGGAGAATTTGCGCCGCTCTGCATTTCCTGCGGCCTCTGCCAGCACACATGCCCCGTAAGTATTGACATGCCCTTGATGATTGCACGGGTGAAAGAAAGTTATGCGGAGAATCATGGGCAGCTTTCCGTTAATAGAACGCTTAGCAACTACGAATCATTCGTCAAGTTTGCCAGCACGATCGCCCCGATCTCAAACTTCATGCTTAAACAACCGTTGTTCCGCAGAATCCTTCAGAAAACTCTTGGATTAGATGCGCGGCGTTCCTTTCCAAGGTTTACTCGGAATACGTTCAAGAAATGGTTCCAATCGCACAAAAGTTCTGGGTCGAGACAGGTCGCCTATTTCGTTGACACGTACGCTGACATGTGCGAGCCCGAGATAGGTAAGGCAGTGGTAGGCCTCCTTGAGGTGAACGGTTGCAGAGTGTCACTGCCAAACCAAGTCGGAAGTGGCATGCCCGCTTTTCTATATGGTGATGTAAAGACAACTACGAAGGCGGCAAGGTTCAACGTTCGGAATCTAGCCGAAGCCGTTCGCGAAGGAAACGAGATAATCTCTTCGGAACCCACCGCGACCTATTGTTTGAACGATCTCTATCCGCGTCTGCTCCGATCGGAAGAGGCCGACGCCGTCGCTGCCCACTCACACGACCTCTTCGAGTATCTCTTCGCCTTGCATAATGAAGGGAACCTGAAAATGCCGAAGAAGGCGATGGAGCCGGCGGTATACCATTCGTCGTGTCACACAAGAAGCCTGTACGGCAAGTCAAGTGCATTAGAGGTCTTGAAGTTGACGGGAGCTGATATCTCTCCGGTTCGGTACAACACCTGCTGTGGAATTGCTGGCACGTTCGGATTCAAGCGGGGGTTGGAGGGCTATGACGTATCGATGGCTGTTGGCGAGACGCTTTTCGATCGTATCAAGGGAATGAACCGGAAACTCGTTTTGACGGAGAGCAGCGTTTGCAAGATGCAGATCGAGCATGGGACAGCACTCAAAGTAGTGCATCCGGCAGTAGCGTTGTGGGACCTTTACAATACCTAGGCGGCTCGGCTCTGGCTTTTCATGCAAGCTGACCCTTAATCCACGTGAACGTTATCCCATTCTATGTCCGGAGGCTTTCGTTCGGATCTGTGGGGAGGCAGCGCGACCGGGCTATGCATGATGCGCAAGGGGCATCCTAGGGCATCTTAGAGCACCACAGAGCTTACACTGGCATAGAAAACTACACCCCCCCGGGGGGGTCCCCGAAAAAAAGCGGCGCGTAATCAACGGAAACATCCAGAATCTGAATTCAGTAACAAAGGATTAGAATGCCGCCAAAAAGTTTAGTGCGATGAAAATTGGCAAAGTTGACAAGAAACATCTTAATGTATACAGGAATTTCGGCATTGCTTCTCGGCGTACTTACCTTCGTTATACCATACATCGAGGACGCAGCTAATAGGATGGTACGATCGCCAGGCTGGTGGACCACGCACAGCGGGGCTGTCGCATGGTACTGGGGACCGGCTGACCCATCGCTTGGGTTGTTTGCTCCGTTCTGGATGTTCTCTGTAGGGCTAATCGTCGTCGGTCTATTGCTAAGCGGAGTTTCCTTCGCTGTGAGGGGTTAGGTGTAGTTGATTGACTGAATCCAAACCTACTCAATCCAAACCTAAAGGCCGATTATATATCGCCGGTACTCCGATCGCGTGGATTGCTGTCTACGGAGCCTTAGTGGGCGTTACTTCACTTGTGCCCATTCTACCATACGCTGGAGGAGGCGGTTTCTGGCCTCTCGCAACTCCACTGGCTGGCATCGCACCTCTCCTTCTAGGTCCAGTTGGCGGTATAGCCGCCGCGATAGTGGGAGGAATCATTGGCATGTTCATTGCTCCACCCGCGTTTCCATTAGGCATCATCGATGCCACACTCGTGGTCGTGTTGCCATCAATATTCGTCGGATTGGCAATGAACATGAAGAAAATGGGCAAGTGGATCTTCCTCGCCTGGCAAGTTATCATGACCGTAAGCTTCTTTGTAGCGCTCTATGTCTATCCAGGAGTTTCGGGAGGATGGCCGCCTGTCTCGACCACTTCCTACTTTCTGTCGACCCTCTACTACTGGCTTCTTCCCACAGTCGTGCTACTCTCTCCAATCGGAACTAAGTACATCTATGATTGGTCAAGAAGTGCTAACGCAAGACAAAGATCCGTCGGTGTGTTCTTAGGATCGTGGATGGCGATGAACGCGTGGTATATTTCGCCGTCTTTCTGGCTGTACTGGATCCTCTTCGCGTACCCATCACCCCTGCTCTACGTTATGGCGTGGGGCATCTACACATGGTATATGCCACTGATAGCAGTCATAATCACTCTCATTACGGTGCCCATCACAGAAGCCCTTAGAAGAAGCGGAATGGCAAGGCCACCCCACGTTATCTGGTAAGTGACCAATCCTCTCTCTCTTCCAAATTCCCGTTTTTTTGAAATCTTTCTTGCGATAAATTAGGTCGTGCAATGAACTGCCTGAAGTCTTCGTTGACGTTCAGAACCTATCCTTCTCATACCCCGACGGCGGCAAGGCCCTGAAAGATATCAACTTCACAGTGAATAAAGGAGAAATCGTCGCTGTCCTCGGCGCAAATGGCGCCGGGAAAACAACGCTCTGCCATCACCTAACAGGGATCATTCCTAACATCTACCAAGGCAGCGGCGTGGGGAAAGTGATGGTCGCCGGAATTAATGTGGCCGATCATCCGGTATACGAGTTGGCAGAAAAAATCAGTTTCGTAACGCAAGACCCAGAGGGGCAATTGATCAACCCAGACGTCCTGATGGAAGTCGCATTTGGTCCCGAGAATCTAGGCGTGCCAAGAGATGAGATAATGCGACGGGCGAAGCGGGCGCTAGAATCAGTTGGCTTGCAAGGTCTTGAATCACGTTCGCCCACCGAGCTCTCCGGAGGACAGAAGCAGCGCTTAGTTCTCGCCGCTGGCCTTAGCATGGAACCCCAATTGCTGGTGCTCGATGAGCCCACGTCTCAACTCGACCCCATCGGATCCGCCGAGGTCCTGGACTCTCTCGTTCACCTTAAGGAAAAATACGAAATGACGACAATACTTACCACTCACGCTACCGAAGAAGTGTTGAGGATCGCCGACCGCACGATCGTCCTTAGCAAGGGCGAGATCGTGGCTGAAGGAAGCCCCAGAGAGGTCTTCAGTAAAGTCAAGCTGCTCGATTCAGTAGGCGTTCAAGTTCCACAGATGGCGATGCTAGGATACAAGATTGCGCCGGATAAACCGACAGCGATGACGATTGATGAAGGAAAGAGACTCGTTGGAGAGGTTCTCCAAAACAAACAGTTTAGGGCGAAGAGGGCTCAAGTCCTAAGTTCAACTTCCCAAGCGGGAGAAGTTGTCTTAGACTGCGTAGACCTTTCCTATACTTACCCCGGCCCTCCACCTTTCGAGGCGCTCAAAAACATAAACCTCGAAATTCATCGCGGCGAAATGGTGGCTATCATAGGCCAAAACGGATCAGGGAAGACAACCCTCGTTAAACAATTCCTGAAACTACTAAAGCCTACCAAAGGACAGGTCCTCTTCAAGGGAAAGGATATTCAAGCGCTGACGACGGGGCAACTCGCGGCTTCAATTGGTTTAGCGCTACAGAACCCCGACGAACAATTATTCACAATCTCCTGCAAGAAGGAAGTTGAATTTGGCCTTCGAAATCTGAAACTCCCCGAGGAGGAGATCAAAAGCAGAGTCGATGAGGCTCTAGGATTCGTTGGACTTCAGGAACAATGGGACACGTTTCCATTTAGGCTCAGCTTCGGCGACCGTAGAAGCCTCACAGTCGCAGCAGTCATTGCGATGCGGCCGGAGGTCATTGTAATGGATGAACCGACAACAGCGCAAGACTATCACGGAAGGCACAGAATTGCAAGGCTTGGAAAAAGACTGAACGAAAAGGGCCACACTGTCATAATGATAACACACGATATGAACCTCGTAACCCAGTACGCGGACAGAACCATCGTCATGGCAAACGGAACCGTCTTGCTAGACGGGCCGACGAGCAAAGTATTCTCCGAGGTGGAGACCTTGAAGAAGGCCTTCATCAAACCACCGCCAATTGCCACACTTGACGAGGAATTGAAACCCCTGGGTATTCCACAGGGAATCCTGACGGTCGACGGCATGGTAAACGCACTTGCGGAGGCGACCTAGTTGGCAAGCATCGAATATGTTCGAAAGGACACACCTGTCCACAACCTTCAAGCCATAACAAAGATTGTGCTAGTGCTTGCTAGCTTCGCTGTAAGCTTCTTTGCTCTCGACTTCGTCTTACTTGGGCTTTGGATTCTGTTCCTACTTGTCTGGTGGGTTATTGGGGGCATAGACATCAAACGCTTGGGAATTATCCTGAAAATTCTCCTCGGAACATACTTGTTCTTCGTGTTATTGCAAGGCTTTACGTATCGGTTCGGAAATACTGTCCTTTTCCAACTAGGCACATTAATGGTTGGAAACCGTAACTATGCTGCATACACATTGGAGGGTTTCCTTTTTGGAACACTCGTCTTTATGCGTGTCCTAGCAGTGGTTTTCACCCTTCCAATACTAACGATGACGACGCCGATGACAAAACTGGCGGCCACACTCGGCAAGATGAAGGTACCCTACCAATTCACTATGATCTTTGTTACGGGTGTCAGGTTCGTACCCTTAGTCTTCCAGACTTGGACCGGAGTCATCCAAGCTCAGAAACTAAGGGGCAGAGACATAGACAAGATGCCTCTCTGGAGAAAGGCAAGTGTCTACACGAGCGTTCTTACCCCACTACTTCTCTACCTACTCAAACTTTCTCAGACCCTTCAACTGGCACTTGAGTGTAGAGCATTCGGGTCGCCTGCTAAGCGCTCGTACGTGGAAGAAACTAGGCTGAGAGCGGGCGACTACATCGCTCTCGTTGCCGTGATTGCCATCACCGCTCTGTTGGTGGGATTGAAGGCTACGGGGTACTCTTCCACGCCACACCTCTTCATTTGACGCTTCCAGTCGTTCCCGTCGCGAGAAGCTACAGCGACACTTCTTAAATGGGTGTGCCGTGCAAAAAAAGACGGTGGGCTGTTTTTGGTTCGTAGCGCCGTCACATACGACAAAAAGGTTTCAACGCAATTAAAGCCCGAAACATATGAGGAACTTGTGAAGCGCCGGGGCAAGATGCTCGCGCCCGCCTTCGCGGAAGACTGGCCAAACCTTCCAGTCGTGAGAGCTGAAGGTCTTTACCTGTACGGTCTTGACGGGAAACGCTACATCGACTTCATGTCGGCCTTTGGAGTCGTGAACGTGGGACACAATCACCCCGCCGTTATCGCCGCCGCCCGCGAACAGATGGAGAAGCAGGTACACGGAGCAGTGGGGGTCACACTGCATGAATCCGTCCTACGCCTCGCGGCCCTACTGCCAGAAATTCTTCCTGGACATTTGGACATGTTCTTCTTTGGCAATAGCGGTTCAGAAGCCGTCGAAGGGTCCATTAAGCTTGCGAGAAATGTGACGAAGAGACCGGGCATCATTGCCTTCATGGGTGGCTTCCACGGGAGGACTTACGGCGCAGCATCTCTTACGGCTTCAAAGGCTGTTTACCGGATCGGCCTTGACCCGTTCGTCGCAGGGGTCTACCATGTACCATACGCAGATCCGTATCACTCACCCCACCCCGACGAGCCTGAACGCTGCGTCGATGAGTCGATCAATTCATTGGAGATCGCATTGAAGCGGTTGGTCGCCCCCTCACAAGTAGCCGCCATAATCGTTGAGCCAGTCCAAGGCGAAGGCGGGTACATAGTTCCGCCCAGGGAATTTCTCGTTCGCCTCCGTGAGATATGCACGGAAAAGGACATGCTACTGATCCTCGATGAGGTGCAATCGGGTTTTGGACGGACGGGGGAATGGTTCGCCGCCCAAGCCTTCCACGTAGAACCAGATATAATGGCGGTCGCGAAAGGAATAGCATCAGGCTTTCCACTCGGAGCAGTCTGCGCCCATCAAGAACTCATGAGTCGATGGGAGCCGACAGTGCATGGAACAACCTTCGGCGGGAACCCGGTATCATGCGCCGCTTCGATTGCGACGATCGAAACGATCAAACGGGAGGGCATGCTCCAAAACGCGAGGGAGAGCGGGCTTTACCTTCTGAGTCGGCTTAAGGAACTGAAAGCAACACATCCGGTAGTTGGAGACGCACGCGGATTAGGGCTGATGACGGCTCTTGAGTTCATCGTCCCTGGTTCAGATCGAGAACCCAACCCGGCTGCTGCTAAGGCGTTTCTCAACGAATCGCTTTCGAGAGGCATGCTGATGTACCCGTGTGGGTCGGCTGGACATTCCGTTCGGCTGGCACCGCCGCTAAATGTGACACGCAGCCAAATCGACGAAGCCATGAAGATTGCAGGCGAAAGCCTAGACGCGCTTCAGTGACTTCGAGTGCAAGAAAAAACCGTTGTATACCTAGTACGCACAATCCACATGCCGGCCTTAGAGGAAATCGCCAAGCAAGAATTGCGCGACCTAGCGATCATAAAGACCGAGCAAGAGAAGACTGGGAAGGAACTGGGACGTACACTTCGCAACGCATCCGCAATAATAATTGACATCGATACAAATGTGACGAGAGCAGTAATTGACGAACTGCAAAAGTGCAAGATAATCGTCGCCGCGAGCGGTGGGTTCGACCACGTCGATTTGGAGGCAGCGGGCCAAAGACGCATCGTTGTCTCGTATGTTCCAGGTTACTGCGTTGAGGAAGTTGCAGATCATACCCTCGGCATCCTGATCGCCATAACTCGAAAAATTCTCATTCTTGACAGGACTACCAAAGATGGAAAATGGGACGATTGGCAAGCCGCTGAACCGGTTTATCGCCTCAGAGGAAAGACGCTCGGTATCATTGGCCTCGGCCGTATAGGAACCGCCGTCGTCCTCAGGGCAAAGGCTTTCGGGTTAAACGTGATTGCATACGACCCATACATTCCCATAGGACAAGACGTGGCGTTGGGCGTAAGGGCTGTTGACTTCGACACTTTGCTTCAAGACTCGGATCTGATTTCCCTACATGCACCATTGACCCATGAGACCTACCACATGATTGGAGAGAGTGAGTTTGAAAGAATGAAGAGAGGTGTCTTCATCATCAATACGTCACGTGGAGGGATTATGGAACACGACGCCCTGATTGCAGCGTTAATCTCGAAGAAAGTGGCGGGCGTTGGACTCGATGTATTCGAGAGCGAACCACCCGACCCAAGCGATCCCCTACTAAAGATGGACAATGTCATCGTAACCCCCCACACCGCTTTCTTATCCGTCGAATCACAACACGATCGCCAGAAAATGGCCGTAGACGAGGTCAAGAGGATACTTGAGAACCAACAACCGCGGAGCGCGGTGAATCTACACATGTTCCCGCGAACGATATCAAACCAACCGTAGCAGAATCCACTTGAGTCTCTATTCCGAGTTGGTGCTCCCCCCCGCTGGAATTAGTTCATGCATCTAGAACCTAATTCAGTTCAAGGTTTTCTGACAAAAGAAATAACTACCGCAAAAATGGTAGCGCAGCCAAAGTGAAACAGAAATGGCTGAGCGTGTTCGCACCGTCATAATGGGTGCTGCTGGAAGAGATTTTCATAACTTCAACGTCTACTTCCGAAACAGGCCGGAATATGAGGTTGTGGCTTTCACTGCGACTCAGATTCCAGGCATCGAAGGCCGAACATATCCTCCGATCCTGTCGGGCAATTTGTACCCTTCCGGTATCCCCATCCTCCCTGAGACAGACCTTCCCAAGATAATTAAGGAAAAGAACATTGACGTTGCAGTTCTAGCCTATAGCGACCTATCACATGAAGACGTCATGCACAAGGCCTCGTTAGTGCTTGCGTGCGGTGCTGACTTTCGTTTGATGGGTCCAAAGACGACCATGCTCAAATCGAAGCTGCCGGTCGTCGCGGTCTGCGCCGTCAGAACGGGTGCAGGCAAGAGTCCCGTATCGCGGTCCGTCTCGCGTTCACTGAAGAAGCAAATGGGCAGGGTCGTCGTAATACGGCACCCGATGCCATACGGAAACTTGTCGGAGCAAATTTGTGAGAGGTTCGCATCATACGACGACCTGAATCGGTACGAGTGCACGATTGAGGAACGGGAGGAATACGAGCCGCATATCGACATTGGCAACGTAGTGTACGCGGGAGTCGATTATGAGAAGATCCTCAGGGAGGCAGAGAAGGAGGCCGACGTGATACTGTGGGACGGTGGGAACAACGACCTATCCTTCTACAAGCCCGACCTTCAGATAGTGGTCGTAGATCCACTCCGAGCGGGACATGAGCTTCGATACTACCCAGGCGAAACGAACCTGCGGATGGCAGATGTCGTAGTCATCAGCAAGGTCGATTCAGCGACAGCTGAGGAGATGGAAACGGTTCGAAGCAATATCAAGTCCGTAAGGCCCGAAGCGCGAGTAGTCGAAGCCGAGTTGGAGATCAAAGTGGAGGATGAGAGTCTGATTCGAGGCAAGAGGGTTCTAGCGGTGGAGGACGGGCCGACTGTAACGCACGGCGGTATGAAGGAAGGTGCTGGAGCCGTAGCGGCAAGAAGGTTCGGAGCTAAGGAGCTGGTTGACCCCAAGCCCTACGCGGTTGGATCCATCAAAACGACGTACGAAAAGTATCCGCACCTGGGTAAGGTACTGCCGGCCATGGGCTACGGAGAGAAACAGGTTCAAGAGTTGAAAGAAACGATTCAGAGGATCGATTTTGATACGCTTCTAATCGGCACTCCAATAGACCTGAGACGAGTTATGGACATTGAAAAACCGGCCGACCGCGTGAGGTATGAAGTCCGAGAACTAACGAAGCCAACTCTCGAAGAGCTTCTGCGAACTATGCTGCCTAAAGTCTCGCAGAGGTCACGCTAATACTCGCTTCATAGTGTCGAAGATATAATCCAACTCTGTCTCGCCAAGCTTCGGGTGCACGGGTATTGAGAAGACCTGCCTGCAGGCCTTCTCCGTTTCCGGCAACGACCGGCGGGAACTCGAACGTTCCCGGTAAAGCGGGAGCAAGTGCAGCGGCGATTCATAGTAAACGGACGCTTCGACGTTCTTCGACCTCATCTTCTCAATTACCTTATTCCGTTTCCCGGCGTTTGCCCCGTGAAGTCTGAGAGTGTAAAGGTACCACGCGTGTTTTCGCCCGTCTGGTTCCTTCGGAGGAACAACCTTTCCAAGCATTCCAACCTTCTCGCCCAAATACTCGGCGTTCTTTCTCCTTCGCTCAAGAAACGTTGGTAGCTTCCTTAGTTGCGCGAGTCCTACGGATGCGAGTATCTCCGTCATCCTGTAATTGTTGCCCACCGACACCGGCCAGTAGGGTCGTTGCTCACCGTGCGACCTAAGCATGCGCAAGCGTTCCGAATAATCATCATCATTCGTTGTCACCATACCTCCCTCCCCTGTCGTCATGTTCTTTCCAGCGTAGAAACTGAAACAGGTCAGATCACCAACCGACCCAATGCGTGAGTCTTTATACTCTGCTCCATGGGCCTGCGCCCCATCTTCAATCAACGCTACATTTCGATCTCTGGCCAATTTCTTCAAAGGATCTAAGTCCGCCGGCAACCCGTACAAATGCACCGGCATAATCGCCTTCGTGTTCCTAGTCATCGCCGCCTCAACCGTCTCTGCCGTAACCGTATACGTGTCGGGGTCTATGTCGGCGAAAATGGGTTCCCCGCCTGCCATGAGTACAACCTCAGCCGTAGCATGGAAAGTGAATGAAGGAACAATGACTTCATCCCCAGGTTTAACACCCGCCACCAGCACCGCGCAATGCAACGCGGCTGTCCCGGAGTTGACCGCGACCGCATGCTTCGCGCCAACATACTTAGCGAAGTCCTTCTCAAACTCTAGAACCCGCGGACCCATGCCACTCTTCTCAGTGAGAATGCCGCTCTTCAAAACTTCCGTCGCAGCATCAATCTCCTCCTTCCCAATCAACGGCTGATTAATCCGAATAATGTCTCTCAAAACAAATCTCCATTCCAGTTGAAAGGTGTCTCTAGAATTGGTTCATCTAAAAGTGTTTCTCAGCATGGATCGGTCGGTTTCTTATAGTCGGGTTGTGTCTGGGTGAGTCATGGGCCCGCGTCTTTTCCATGCGACGAATCAGCGGGGAGTTACCGTGATGCGTGAGGTCACGTCGACCCCGAAGGAGTTTCTGGAAGCCTTGGCCAAGGATCCGGACGTCGCGGACTGGCTGATCTCCGTGACCGACATTCAGCGAACCCGTGACGAGTACTTGGATTATGCCGGCCGCTTCTTCTATTGGGCTGAATGGTCGCCGCAGGAGCTCTTCGCGTTGAAGCGTGAGGCCATGAAGGCTGGGGATCCGCGAAGCGACGTTGAGGCCAAACTGAAACGCTACCACGAGACCCTGCGGTTGATGTGGTACGCCGGCAAGAGCAGGGCGAAGATGGTTGCGGCCGTCTACAGCCTCATCCAATCGAGAGGCTACACGATCCCACGCAAACTCATCCGCCTTGACATGAGTGACAAGACGGAGATGCGTGTTCCGGAACAGGCCGAGGTAGAGCTCTTCATCCAGTACGCCCACGGCCTCGAGAGAAAGCTGCTCTACACGATGCTAACCGACTCCCCATGCCGACCCCGCGTCTTCCCGGCGCTACGGTGGAACTGGCTCGAGCCGGAATGGTGGATGAAGGACGTGATCCACGTCGCCCTACCGAAGCAGTTCAGGCCCAAAGCCCAGAGCGGCCCCAGAAAATTCGAGCCTCCATGCTTCCTAGGCCCGAACTCAATCCAACTACTCAAACAGGTCCGCGAGACCAGGATCAAGAAGGGTAAGGTCCCACTCGAGACCGACCGGATCCTCACCATGACCAGCGGCGCCGTAGTCGTCGCCGTCCGCCGAGACTTCAACCATCTCGTGAAGCTAGGGCTAGTCCGTGCAAGCCGCCGAGACGAGGACGGCAAGTTGACCGAGCAACCTATCACCCCGAAGTCCTGGCGGAAGTACCAGTTCAACATCATCGACGCCCTCACCGATATTAGCCCAGAATGGCGGAAGATGCTGAAAGGCAGGGACCTACAGACCGAACGGTACTACAGCGCTCCGAACATCGAAGCCCTCAGAACCATCTACCGCGAGAAAATCTACCCGCGCCTCTACGCGAACGCGAACGGACCGAACCCCGAAGAGCTCAAGGCCATGGCCAAGGAAAACGAGGAGCTCAGCAAACGACTGGATGGGCAGGATCTCGAGATCGAAACGCTTCGAAGTCTAGTCCGGCAGCTGGCTGCGAAACAGAGGTTAGCAGAGTAGAAATAACGTTCGCGGAATGATCGAGCAGTACGCAGTGGGACAGTAGTCAGTCAAGTAGCCGGGCGAAGCGGTGGGCTCTCCTTAGGATCCTTCCATCCGGGCTGTCGTCCTCTTAGGATTAGGTCTTCGATGTCAGGACTGATCCCGGTCAGAAGCCTCATGAGCTCCGGGTTCTTCGCCGCTCTCAAGATGATGATTTCCCTACAGGAAGCTCCTTCTTCGACCTGGTCGTACGGCTTGACGTTAAGTACTGGTCCGGTCCACGTTGAACCGGGCTGTGCGGACGTTTTCCAGTCGGGCCAAGTCTCTGTTCTAACGGAGATGTACGAATCGCGAAGTCCGGGATTCCCTCGGAGCTCGGCAAGGTAACTGTGGGCGATTATGACGAGTTCCAAGGATTGATGGGCCGTCATCGTTGGTCGCATTCTCCGAAGCAACTCGATTACCTCAGCCTTTCCAGCCTTGTATGCGACCGTGAAACCGGTGGGCGTGAGGCTGTAGTAATGTCGGTTCTTTTGCTGCCTCATCCGAATTAATTTCATATGCCTAAGGGCCTTCAGGTTAGCCGTCAATTCCTTCGAAGATTTCAGTTTGCGAGCTATCTCTCGGACGTTGATCTCGCCCGCTAGTAATATGTTGAGAATCTCGATCTGCCTATTCGTCGGGAACATCTGGATTCACCAAACGTAAGTAAAGTGTTACACTATATAATGGTTTGCAGAAGCTATTCTTGACTGCAAATGACCACCAAGGAGAAGAAAGTTCCAGTTGGTCTAAACATTCCAAAGAACATTCTTGACACCATCGACGAGAGACGTGGCAGAATCAATCGATCGACATTCACGGTAATTCTCCTCGAGAAGGCGTTAGAGGCGCTTCCCAAATGACCGCTCAACTCGCCCCATCACGTTGCCCTCGCTGTGCCCAGCAATACGAGGCGTCGACCATGGACGAACTACTCGACAAGATTCACAGCCACTCCGAGAGCTGCAAGGGAGACAAGAGGCGATGACCACGGCCTTAGAGAAACGCGAACTGCCCCTCGACATCGTAGCACCGATTGACGTCAACCGCCTAGCCGAGGCCTTCAGAACCTTCCAAGAGTTCAAACAGCGTCTCCTAACCAAAGACGACTCAATCACCATCGCCGGCCGACAATACCTGAAGAAGAGCGCTTGGCGCAAATGGGCCCTGGCCTGCGGTGTCTCGGACGACATCGTTAGCTTCGAACGCGTCCCAGCCCAAGGCAAGGATCCGGAAGGAAACTTCTCCTACCGCGTCCTGGTTCGCGCGTTCCATGAGAAGAGCGGCCGATCAAGCGCCGGCGTCGCCGTCGCCTCCCGGAACGAGAAGAAGGATTGGGCTCATGAAGAGCATGACGTCTTCACCCTAGCCCACACTCGCGCGAAGAACCGCGCGATCGCGGACCTGGTTGGAGGCGGGGAAGTCTCAGCGGAAGAGATGACGCCAGGGACAAGCAATCAGCCTGAAGGCCCTGTCCCAAACGCGCGGAGTCCCGATCAACCGTGGAAGGTGCCCGTCACAAAAGATCAGGCCACCCCGGACCTGATCAAGAAGGGTCTCCGGCAGTTCGCTCTAGGAAAGGACCTGCAATCGGTCGGAATGCTCAACATTCTGAACGATGAGGTCTCTATAGTCCCAGAGAAGCCGATTCCAACAGATACAGCTCTGATTGACGGCTTTCTCCTTCGTAGGGTCGTCGAGCCCCTGGTCGCAAAACATCATCTTGCCTACACTTTCCAACGGAACAGCGGCGGACTTCTCGAGGCAGTTCTGATCCGCGGGAAGATGGATGATCCGCTGATCAAGGAGTTAGTGAGCGGGGCTCGGTGGGCATTCGAAAAATCGTTTGAGGAAAAGAAGGCGTGACTCCGACATTGAACGAGGAGCTCGCGGCATGGCGGTTGTCCAAGAACCGCCAGAGACTATTCCTTCAGCGGATCCTGCAGGAAAGAACGGAGTTCCCTCGAAGTTGAACGCGAGACCTGGGAAAGAAAGATGGGCTCCGGTCCAGGGAGCCCGCGCAGTCGCAGCCGGAACACCGACGCTACTCTTCGGAGCAGTCAGCATTCATGGAACAGTCACTCAATCAAACGGTTAAAGTTTTCATGGCCGGAGGAACCGAGGATCCTCGCCCGGCGCGGAATCCGCGTGACCGACGCTTCGCCAGATGCGTGACAGATAACACGATCGTCTTCTTCTCGCCGGCGCTCGGCAAGTGGGCTTCGGACTCCGGGCGATTTCACACTGGGCACTTGATCGAATTTCCGGACGAATGGTTGCCTCCTTCCAAGTGAGGGCAATGACGCTGAAAGGGCCAGGAGACGCGAGGGTTGTGCGAGAGGTCACACCTGAAGGCGCTTGGTATTCTGCGAACGAGACTCGGCTCGGACCATTCAATGTAACCCAGGAGCGGGAGGACGTGAACTTTGATGTTGAAGTGGGAGCGAAGCTGAATGTTCAACCGCACGACGTCTTTGTCGTCCGCATTGCAAACGCATGTTCGGATGTGGAACGTGGGAGGCTGTACACAGAGGCGCTTACCAAGAATGAGAAGGGCGAGCAAGTCCTCGTTCCTGCAAAGATCACCGACTACCTCCTGAGTCCAGGATCTCCTCTCGAGATTCGAACCTTCAAAGATAACCGGGAGATCGTCACGTATGACAAGGTTGCTGATCGCGGGGTCTGGGACCTTGACGGCGCGAAGGCGATTGAGCAAGTCGTCAGCGACATCGTTGAGGTCTGCGGCCACGGATTGAAGGAGCAGCTGACACGATACCAGATGCTTGAGGTCCTGGCGCAGATCGGATGGAAGACCTACGTGGACCGGGAAGCCTTCAGGTCGCCGGCCGGCAAGATTCCACTCCTCAACGGCGTCTACGACTACGTGACGGGCAGCCTTGAACCTCACAGGCAAGAGAACTATTTCTTTCATCGGAGTCCCGTCAAATATGATGCAGCAGCAACTTGCCCAGCGATCGACCAGTTTCTCGAGCAGGTGCTAGGGGATAGGCGACAGCTCGCGTATGAGATGGCCGGGTACGCGATCGCCGAATCGACGCCGAACAAGTGGCAGCGAGCCTTCATGTTAATCGGCCCAGGGGATAACGGGAAGTCAACATTCCTGAACCTCGTGACCGCCTTCTTAGGCAAAGAGAACGTTTCACAGCAAACCCTCCAGGCCCTAGTCGATAACCGGTTCGCAGCTGCAGCCCTAGACCATAAGCTCGCGAACATCGCGGCGGACATCGGCGACCGCAGCCTCTACAAAACCGAGATGTTCAAGAACTTGACCGGCGGCGACAGGATCTCCGCTGAGAACAAGTTCAACGACCCTTACGCTTTCGAGAACCGCGCCATCCTCCTCTTCAGCTGCAACGTCCTACCGGAGAGTTTCGACGATTCGGACGCCTACCATAAGCGTTGGGTGATCGTGCAGTTCGAGAACGTCTTCTCAGGCGACCGGAAGGATCCGAAGCTCCTCGAGAAGTTGATCACGCCCACGGAGCTCAGCGGCTTCTTCAACAAAGCGATCGCGGCCTACCGGCTGATGGAGGCCCGCGGCACGTTTACGGGTGAGGGATCAACGACGGCTGAGAAGCGGGAGGCGTACAGTCGACTCTCCGATCCACTACAATGCTTCCTAGACGAACAGATCCTTTTCGACCCGGAGGGCCTGACGAACAAGCAGGTCCTCTTCGAACAGTTCACCGACTTCTGCAGGCAACGCCACTACGGCCGGACGTGGACGCAGAAACGGTTCTTCAAGAAATTCCGTGACAAAGCCGGGGATCAGATCTACGAGACCACGGTGAAAGACGACGCCGGCAAACACCGGTTCTTCAAGGGGGTACAGTTGAGGATTGAAACGTTAGATGGAGCGGTTGGAGGATGAGTTCTTTCTCACCTTTCGCGGCATTCTCACCATTAGGCCATACCTGTAGTGCATACAAATCCCATATGAGATTAAAGTACGGAAACCCTGAGAATCCCGAGAAACCCGAGAACACACACAGAACACGAAGACCGGTACCGTCTGGATCGTGGTTCTGGCGGGTGTGGGTTGATGGTACACCGTTCGATCAAAGTTCTGGGTTGGTTCCTGACGGGTTTGTGTGGTTTCTGGTTGGTTGTTGGTGGGGGTTGTTTCCGTTAGAGATGCTAGTGCGGACATGGATTGGTGCTTGTCAAGGAATTATTCGTGATATGATGATGATAGATGATCTGCGGATGCTCCTCCAGAGCTATCGCATGTGTGTGGGTGGTACACAGTAATGACGCGGTCGGGAGGGGATGAGGGGTTCCCTGTGGAGAGGAAGGGGAAGCGGGGCGGTCGACGGGCTGGTGCGGGTGGTCGGCCGGGTAACCGGAATCGTGCCAAGAAGCCGGAGTTACCATTTGAGTTGGAGCATCTGGATAGTGTGGAGGAGATTCTTGCGGCTCAGAAACGTGTGGCTCGAGACGTCTACACTGGCGTGATTGGGAGCCGCGCGGCGGGCAGCATCAACCACGCCCTGGAGACGCTGCTTAACCATCATCTTCAGGCGAAGGAATTAGCGGAAATGCAGAACGCGTTCGCACGCCTCAAAATCCTACTGAAAGACCAGGAGAAAGACGAGACGAAGCAGCATGAGCAGGATGCGCAGCCCAGTCAAGACAGCGAAGACGAATCGAAGCCAACGGACTCGACCGACACTTGACCGAATGCAAGCATACGGGCACCGTCACGGATCCGGAGACCGGCCAAAGGTTCTGCGCGGACTGCGAAGCCTCACAACGCGCTGTCAAGGAATCCTTCGTATCATATGATGATAGTATATCTCCGGATGCCCCCGTAGCGCTGTTGTGGGGTTCTTCGTGGTACACAGGTTGGCGTAGGGTGGACGGGTGGTCTAGGGTTCTTGGCGGTTGAGCCTACTGGCCAAGAGTCGAGCGGGACAGCGGCTTCAAGACCTGAGGACGACCGACACGTTCCAAGTCCCGAAGCCGTGGCGGCTGCGGATGATTCTAGGTGTTCTGAATGCGGCGGCAACGTTGTCTTCGGGGCTGATGATGGTTGCCTGGGGCATTGTGAATCGTGCGGTCTCGAGGTTCATGCGCCGGTCCTTCTGGGCGCCAAGCTCATTCCCTATTGGAGATGGCGGAAACTCCGGAAAGCCGTAATTGCCGAAGAGCTCGAAAGACTAAAGCAGGAGTCGGCGGCGCTTGACGAGTTCGAGGCGCCGAGGCTCCGATGTGTTGTGGCCGGCTGTCCGGCTCCCAGCCTAATCCATTCAACGCTTTGTAGGGTGCATCGTGACGATTACGGCGGATTCCTGAATAGGGAGCGGGTTCGGCGCTGCCGGCAACGCAAGAAGCAAACACGAAGTTAACTTCGCTTTTCGGTCCCCAAATCTCAGGCTGTAATGCATTACAAGCCCCCTACTGTAGGGAAGCGAATGAAGCAGGAATTAGTCCAGAAACTCGCCACCATCACCGATGAGCTCAAAGAAACAAACGAAGCCTTAGCGGAACTCGCCAAGCAACGGAAGAACCTCATTCAAGGCGGCCCCGTTGACGTTCCGCCCGGATCCAGCGCGACGGACCTGCTCGCAGCGATCAGGGAAGACTCCAGGGAACTGGAACAGAAAATCGAAGACCTCGCCGCCCTGAAAGTGGCTTTCGAAAAACGGCTGGCAGTCTTCAAGGAGGCCGCCCCGAAAGCGGCCGCGATCAGAAAACAAATCACTCAGGAATTGTGGCCGCGAGGCGTGAGGATTTACGACAAGATCCGTGCTGCGTCAGTAGACGTCGAGAAGCTGCTGGATGAACTCCGAGAGGTGAACGTAACCATGTCCACCTTATTCCAGGAACATGAGAAGCTCGCGGGAGAACCAACCGTCCCCAGGTACGCGCACGTCTACATTGATCCGGTCATCGTCGGCGCCGTCAAACAGGCGGCGCATCTTCCCCCAGCTCCTGAAACGCTAACCGTGAAAGTAGCGGCGGAGGTGAAGAAGAATTGAGCATTAAAAACTACGACGTCTTTGACGCAGCAACCTACGAAGCCCTGGAAAAACATAATGAAGAACTCAGCGCTGCACGTGAGGTTGAGGCTAGGAACAAGAAATCCAACGCTCAACCTCTACCCTGTCCGACCTGCGTCGACCACGCGATGCAACTGCAAGCCCAGGCGAGACAGGCGGCAGCCAAGCACGTTCGAAACCTGGCCATGAAGGAACTGTCGAAGGAACGGCGCCGAGACTTCACCGGCAACCCGCTTCCCTACGCTTTGCAGGGTAGAGCAGGCGCGGATCCGTCCGGTCGATATCCTGCGTCCAATTACCCGAAGCAGGACCCCGGCGTTCCACTCGTAAACCGGTACCCTAACAACTACCCTGACCAGATCTGGCCCCCAGGCTCGCAGGAACAACGACAACGCGCCGTCGCCGTTGACCTCGACGCGGAGAAAACCCGCGCAAAGCTGTTCGGCTACGCTAGGGACGAGAAAGGCCGGCGATGCTGTCCCGTCTGCGGAGCCCCCTGGAGCTCTATCGCAACCGAAGCACCTACCGCTGAACCTGTCGATCAGGTCGATCAGACCGGCGTTTCCAGCGGCGCTATAGTGGATGAGGCGACGCGGCGAAACCAGTTGTTGGGCGGTTCACTGCCAGTAGCACTGCAGGGACGACGTGGCACTTCAACGCGCGCCGTATCTTTGAACGACGCAGTTGCGAACCGACGTCAGCAACTGCATGGACGCCCTGGAGGTGCGTGAGCATGACGAAGAATCCGAAGCACGGCCCATACCACCCAGCTGGGAAAACTCCGGAGAAAAAGAAAGTTGAATGTCTAGGTCCGACGTCGCCAAACGGTAAACACAGCTTCATCCACGACCCCGACTATCAGCCACCAAACATCGGACAGCCGAAGCCGAAGGCGTACGTTTGCCAATGGTGCGGAGCCGTCAAATTAACCCGTAAAGATGAGCGGGGCGTTGAGGTCGAAATCCACGTCTAGACATGCTCGCTGGTTCTGTTCCGGTTGGTCTGCGCAGGGACCCGTCCGTTCACCGCGGGGATGAACTGACATGAAGACCAAACGGCAACATCTGATTTCGCTCTGGAACCGACTTAGGCGCCGCCAGACTATTCCACTTACCCCGGAAGGTCTCGCGCAAGTCAAAGCCGCGCTGCATGAAAGCCGCCTAGAGCTGCTACGGCATATACTCGTAATCGTCGGGGACCTTGACGAGGAAACTATGGCCGAGATGAAATCCATGCTGGGAACGCGAACTCCACCTAAGCCTGAGAGATTCGCATCCGGGCGACCGGACTACATTCAATGAAGGAGATTAGAGCGATGGGCAAGAAACGTAAGCGGACGACGACAAAGAAGCCTCCTCCTCTCACGCAAGCCGGATACGTGGGCGGCCGCGAAGAGCTCTACAGGCGGCACGCCGACTTCGGAACGATCCTCTGCGAGGAGCTCGCGCGGCAACCCGGCGTAACCATTCAAGACGTCGCAGTCGTCGACCCGATTGATCCCAGGAGCAAAGGGACGCTTCGACGTTGAAGCTCATAGAGGGCAAGGTCATAGCGATAACCGCCGTCAACGACGTAGAGCTGCCCATCCCATGCTACGACGTCGCCTACCCGGAGAACGCGAATCCACACAATTCTTTCCTCGTCGACCTGAAGGAGCTGCTTCACCGAAAGGTCCGCATAACCCTAGAGGATCTCGGTCCATCATCCGACCCCGTCGACGAAGAGACTCAGCCTCGAAGCGACTACGTTCAGCGATACGATGGCGAGGATGTGAAAGCGAATTAGATGGAGCCGGCTAATTACAGGTGAGAAGATAATGCCAAGAATCTTGCCTAGCGGCATCAACAGACCCGTGAACACTACGAGCTACGGCTCAGTGATGAGTAGCATAGCCCATTCGGCGGCCGCTGCAGCGATCGGAGGCGGCGGCGGACTACCTAGCGCAAGGAGCGCGGCTCAGTCTACTAGCGTCGGTGCTCAAGCTGAAAGGACCGGCCAGCAGGGCGCCCGCGGAGGCGCCAGTTCGACAAGCGGTAATCCGTCTACTGGCGGCGGCACCGGGGGCACTGGAGTCCTCGGACCTAGACCGTTCACTGGTCCAGGCGGCAACCTCACCGGCAGCTACGACTAGAGAGTGACAGGTGATTGCCAGATACGATCACATGCGAGATTTGCCTAGCCAAGTTGATGCCCAGTTTTGAGGCGGCGGACCATTGAATCATATTTGTAGCGGTGAATGCTGAAGTAAAGGTTATTACATTACGGGAAGGCGTTGTGCACAAGGCTAAACGTATGGATCCCACTAACATGGTTCTCTTCAGAAAGGAAGATGTGAGCCGTGTTCTGTCGGCATTAGATGTTCCCGTCCGCGGGCAACGCATACTGGACCCTAGCGGTGTTCCCGCCATATGCCATACATGTGGGTCTGATATCAAGAAGTCGAACCTCGGCAACATCATGCCCGGATCGCGCCTATTCTTCTGCGACAATCCGGCCTGCCTTGCGACGTACATCGCTGAAACGAAAACCTAGGGCTCTCCTTTGGGCCTCTCTTGGGGAGCCATCAAAGCCTTTCTGAAGCAGCTGAAGATTTTCGACAAACTGAACGTCAACATCATCATAGCGCATAAGAGTGTCGTCCTAAACAGATCGAACTTCAATACTCTGCCGTTCGACTCGACAACCGAGAAACTGGCGAAGGATCTCTTTTCTCACGAGTTTGGGTTCGGACGGGTGGATCTCGCGGAGCAGCAGTCTGAACTAGCCTACCTCTCGATGACACACGAGCAAATAGTCAAGGCCCTGAAGCCCTACATGTTTTCATCAGATCTTGGAGCTCTCGTAGCGTCAAGTGCAATCGTTAGACTCGAAGACGCGGGCGATTCCAGTTCAAAGAGAAGATCGGTTGAGCTTCGCAAGAATCTCACGAAGGCCCATGGCACTCGGGGTAGAAAGATCTACAATATGCTTCGATCGAAGGTCCACGGTGGCGCAAGCATTTTCCACTCAGTTGTGATTCCTTTCCTCGAGGATGCAAAGAAAGCCTACCCCAAAGACCAATGGAAGGTTAGAGGCATCTTCTCCGCTTTCTTTGACGATCTGCTTCGGTACTACCCACAAGCTATTTGGGTGGACAGCCCCGGTCACCTCAACAAAAGATACCTGAGTGTCCTTGGCAGAATCACCCAGGAGCAATCACCGATCTCAATCTATGCTCGCAGAGGCCCATGTATTAAGACGGCTGAACGAATCTGCGAACTTGTCATTGAAGCTCGCCCTGAACTTCAGGTCATAAGAGAAACCTACACTTTGGGCCCTGATGTGGCTTGTATGTTCACGATCCTCAAGAAAGATTGAGGTTGGTGATGTGGGGAGAGTTGCCTCTCGCAGAGAAAGAGAGGCAAGCTAAGGGTTCTTCTCAGCCTTTCGCCTTGTCGTTCGCTTCGTTGTGATGGTAGACGTCGCTGCCCTCCCCGTACCTGGTTCGCAGGAACTCCATGTTGAACGTGTCGTCCGGTAGATCGCCCAGGATGCATTCAAGTTCCTTGCTGAGGACGAGTTCAAGATGTTCCTTCGGGTTGGGGCCTCCGACTCGTTCTAGGTTCTGGAGGAACAGCCAGAGGCCGCGCGGAACCTTGAGGCTGATCTTCAGGAAGCATGACGCTGAATCTTCTTTCATTTCACTATCACCTCGTCAAAGAAACCTTCCCGTAGTTTTTCCTCAGAGTTTCTCCGGCGGTATCCGTCTTTGAGTCTGCACGTTGAAGAGGTCCAATGTGTTCTCGCCTATGACGAGTTGCACGCGCTCGGTTGCAGCGACGAGAGCCGGCAGAATCTTTCGGGGTTGCTTCTGGTACTTCGACGCCAGGAAGATCGCCACACTCAACCCTTCCAAGATCCCTTGTCTTACATCATTCATACTGTGATCACCTCTTTCGCGGGTTGTTTGACGAGACCCATCACTTTCCCTTGGATCAGAAGAAAGACGATCTCGAGATCCTTCTCCGCAAGTAGGGGTTTGAAGTTCACTTCCCACGCTGGGCTAGGTTGTGCGGTGGCGATGATGGTGCGTTTCGCGTCGTCGGGGTGGCCGAGGATGATGGCGTGATCGCGGACCGCCTCGGACTTCAGGAACTTGTCGATCTCCTCCGGTGTGCCGGCCAACCAGATCGTTTCAGTCGGATTGAGCGGCCTCATGCTAGAACCTCCAGCTCCTCGAGGTACTGTTCAGGGCTGAATGCGGCTGTAGTTGGGTCCTCGAACGTGTCCAGGGACTTGACGTTCTTCTTGAGTGCGGCACCGTGGTTCTTGCCTCCGCATCGGCAAGTGCATTTCAACTCCTTCGCGTCTAGGCAGTTCGCCGTGCATTCGCCGGCCTCAGTCTCGAGGCGGAACGGCTTCTCGAGCTGTTCGACCTGGAAGATCTCACGCCAATCTCTTTCTTGGGTTAGTGCCATTGTGCACCACTACACAATACCATCATACACACAAGCTATATAGGTGTTGTGGACCATCATTGTATAGCGGTAAACAATGCCTAACGGGAAGCAAGCGCAGAAGATTCTCGACTGCCTGAAGAAAGCGGCGCCAGGACCAAGAGATCTAAGCATCGAAGAGATCGCTGCAGAGACCGGCATCCACCGAAACACGATCTCGAAGTACGTCTACGGCCTCGAGAAAGAAGGCAAGATTGTCATGACCAGGCAGGTGGGCGCCGCGAAGCTGTACACGATCAAAGACGGCAAGGGTTAGAGTTGCCTCATAGGAATGAAATCGCTGATCGCACAAGAGCCCTTGACGACGCTTTCTTATTCATACTGAGTCTGGTCACCATCATTTTCGCGATACTTCAGGCGACCATCGGGGGGCCCCAGGCCGTGCTCTCATTCGTGCCTATTCTGATCTCAGCGCTTGTATATCCGTTCTATGTCGGGTACATTCGAGGAGCGATTCTCCTTAACGACGTGAAGCTTGAGAGAGCGAGAGGTTGGGTTAGTTTCACAACCGGATTTACTTTCTACTTCTATGCAGCCGCGGCGGTACTCGGGCAGCTTCTACTAGCTCTACCAGTAATAATCGCCGGCGGCTGGCTAACTGTGCAGACCGCGAGGTGGTTTAGTCGATCTACTGGTTTCAAACCTTCCGTCTCGGATTTGGGGATTATAGGTGCGTCGGCTGGCGCAACTCTATTCTTGTCTTTGTTTGCGTTGATCGTTGAGTTGTACCCTAAGTTGCTTTCTACCCCACGACCTATAACGACCTCAACGTATCTACTCGGGCTTCTGCCGTTCATCTTTGCCTTTCCACTCTTCATTGTCGAGGAACGGGTAATACGCCGAGTTATTGCCACCCGTTGGAAGCTTAGATTTTCTCGCCAATTTGATCTTTCAGGATCTGATTTCTTCCGACCTCTGTTCTACTTGATCTATGGCTCGATGGAATGTTGGCTCATGGGGATGACATCAGATTGGGTAGCAACGATCGCATATTTCGTTTCCATTCCGCTCTTGTTAGCGGCGGCCGACATTCCAAGTTGGGTGACCTTGATCCCGGGCATTATCGCTCTGGCGCTGTTTTGCTTCTCATGTTTTAGATTTCTGAAATGCGAGATAAGGCTTCGCGATCCTTCTGCGCGAACAGGCAAGGCGAGGCGTAGTGGATCCCACTAGGACATGGACCGATCGCCGTAATAGCTCCAGGCACCGGAGTTGAGGAGAGAGGAGCGAGAATCTCGTGAACTCTAACAAAGTGGAGGATCCTTGGGACGGACCAGAAATACTTGTACCATTCAACGCGAAGCTCCTAGAAGAAATCAGGCAAGTGATACCCGATATCCCAGTCCGCGAAGCCATCCCCATCCTAACAAAAATCGCATTCGCCCCGTACGCCGCGGCCAAGGTCGAAAGGGGCCTAGGACTTACGGCCAAGCAGAGGCGGGAAATGTGGAGCCTGATGATCGTCGTGGTTCGAGGGTCGATGAAGTATTGGCGGCGTTTGAAGTCTAACCGCGCCAAACTCAAACACGGTCTATTCATTTTGCAGCTGATTACGCGAGACCTGGAGACGGACAAGGACGTTCGATCGGGGAGGTTCCTGACACCGCGAGAATACCGGAGAAATTTGTACGCGTATCAACTGGAGATAGAGAAGGCATTCAAATCGCCGTTCCAGCGACAACTCAAGGAGAAGATCATGGGGCTTGAGGCGGGTCGAGGAAGGTGAGAGGGCTCTCGACAAAGAACCGCATTCTCGAGCTCGGCGACATGAATCCATGCCCAGAACTGGCCAGGATCCCCGACGTCGACCCTGCCAACTCCGCGGCAAACACCATTGATCTCCACTCGAAAAGTGCACCGGTCACGAAGCCCCTGAAGCGGCAACGTCTCGAGAAGCTGGCCGTCTACTTCTCACATCAGGATCTCGAGACGATCGTTAAGGTTTCATCGGCGCGAGGGGAGCGGCCGGCGGACTTCGTGAAACTCGCGGCGTTGGGGATGCTAGCGGAGCTCGGCCTCATAGATGAGGAACGCCGGAAATTCCTGCTCCTGAACGGGCCACGGTGAATCATATGCATTCTCCCAAGCAGCTCATAGTGCGTCTGCCGAAGGAAGATCACGCACTCGTTGAGAAGGCAGCTCAGCAAAGAGACGAAAGCGTTTCCACGTTCGCTAGACGGGCGATTCTCAAGGAGCTGGCCGCCTTAGGAATGCTAGGTGAGGAACGAAAGAGACTTCTCGGCGTCAACTAGGGTGAAGCGGATGCCTTGGCGCGATAGAGAACCATTAAGCGAGAAGAGGGCTATCCGATTCACGAAAAGCGATTCACAGCTCCTAGACCAAATCGCCAAAGCCTGGCGATGCAGCCCCTCCGACGTCGTCCGCAAAGCCCTAGCCGAACTATTCGCGAAACACAATTACTTACCCCCCGAACAAAGAAAAGTCCTTGGAGTGAACTAGATGTCGCGGGGAAAGCCGCTGCGAGCTCAGATCTCCGTCTCCTTCGACTCCGCGGACCTCAAGGCCCTTGCTGATCTCTGCGAGAAACGCGGGGAGAGCCTGGGATCGTTCATCAGGTTCGCGGCGTTGCAACGGGCCGCGAGTCTCGGCCTGTTCTCGCCGGAACGGAGGAAAGGGTTCGGAGACCGGCCTTGAGTCCTGGGAAGCGGCTGAGAGGCAGCTGAAAATGCTCAGAAATAACGTACGACGAACACAAACCAAGAAACGGACGCATCCATGCATCGTAAAGTGTTTCGAGACTCAATGCTGAGAGATTAGGCATGGTTAACAACGGTGGGAACGTGATCGCTACGAGTCAAGATCTGAACAAAGCTAAAACGTCATTTGAAGTAGCCGAGGTCGGTTAACAAGAGAATCGCCATCTATGGGATTGCTTTAGAGTGTATCGGTTTCTTTCTGGCTGAGCGTTGCGCATTAGCGTTCGGAATTGGATCGGATCGGCTCTTGAATAGACTAACTTCAGCCTAGGTGATAGTCGGTGTTTCAGGTGCTCAATGAATGCGTACTAGCCAGAAGTTGTTACGCTTAGTAAAACTTATATGAAATCAGTTTTGTTCTGGGGTTGGTTGTTAATAGCGGAGGCTTTGAGATTTGTCGGCGAAGATCGGGAACCAGCCCACATTGATTATGAAAGAGGGCACCTCGAGGACTGAGGGCCGTGACGCGCAGCACGCTAACATTACGGCGGCATTAGTGGTCGCTGAGTCCGTGCGTTCATCCCTCGGGCCTAAGGGGATGGATAAGATGCTTGTTGACGGCTTCGGGGATGTGACGATCAGTAACGACGGAGCGACGATCCTAGACGAGATGGACGTGCAACACCCCGCGGCCAAGATGCTCGTCGAGGTGGCGAAGACGCAGGACGACGAGGTTGGCGACGGCACAACCAGCGCAGTCGTGCTGGCCGGGGAATTACTCTCGAAAGCCCAGAGCCTAATCGACAAGGACGTTCATCCAAACGTCGTAGTTGACGGTTATCAATTGGCGAGCGCTAAGGCGCTTGATTACATGCGAAAGCTCGCAATCAAAGTAAACCCAACCGACAAAACGATGCTTAAGAAAGTGGCAAAGGTGGCGCTTGCGAGTAAGCTCCTTGCGGAACACAAGGACTTCGCGGCAGACCTCGCCGTAAAAGCGATCATGCATGTCACCGAAAAATCGGGAACGGGATTCAAGGCGGATGTCGAGGATGTGAAGGTAGAGAAGAAGCCTGGCGGCTCCTTGACTGATACGACGCTGATTGAGGGAGTGCTCCTGGATAAAGAGGTCGTGCATCCGGGAATGCCGAAGCGTGTTGAGAACGCCAAGATTGCCCTGATCAATTGCCCGCTTGAAGTCGAGAAGCCGGAATTCGACGCTAAACTCAACATCCAGAATCCGGAGCAGATGAAGAGTTTCCTCGATGAGGAAGAGAAGATTCTACGGGACATGGTGGACAAGCTTGAGAAAGTGGGTGCCAACGTGGCCATATGTGAGAAGGGGATCGACGATATGGCTCAACATTTCATGGCGAAGAAGAACATTCTCGCCGTACGCCGCGTAAAGCAATCGGATATGGAAAAACTAGTGAAAGCAACCGGGGGCAAAATCTTAACCCAACTTGAAGGCCTGAAACCGGCCGACTTAGGCCATGCCGACCTAGTAGAAGAACGCAAAGTATCGGACGATAAAATGACCTTCGTTGAGGGATGTAAGGACCCGAAATCCGTAAGCATACTCGTGCGCGGAGGTACTGAGCGTGTGGTCGACGAGGCTGAACGGGCAATCCACGATGCCCTCTCCGTAGTCCGCGACGTGATCGTTGAACCGTATATCGTCGCCGGGGGCGGGGCACCCGAGGCGGAGGTTGCTAGGCTGATTCGCGCTTACGCGCAGAAACTCTCGGGGAAGGAGCAGTTGGCGGTTCAGGTATATGCCGACGCGCTGGAGATCATCCCGCTGTCGCTTGCCGAGAACGCCGGAATGGACCCTATCGACTCATTGATGCAAGTGCGGGCCAAACACCAAGCCAAACTGAAGTGGGCCGGTATCGATCCGATCAACGGAAAGGTCGCGGATTTGGCGAAACTCGAAGTTTATGAACCCCTGGCCGTAAAGGTGCAGGCTCTAAAATCCGCCGGCGAAGCCGCCAGCATGATTCTAAAGATCGACGACGTCATAGCCGCGTCCAAGTCGAAGGAAAGCGGAGCACCCAAGGGGCCAGAAGACAGTGCCAAAGAAGAAGGAGAAGGCGAGTCCTAGAAGAGCATCCGTCCAACTGATCGGCCCGAAGAAGCTAACCCGCTTCGAACGTGCTAGGGTCGTTGGCGCACGCGCACTGCAGATCTCCATGGGCGCCCCCGTACTCTTGGACGTACCGGAGTCTCTAAGATCGCCAATCGAATTGGCGGAACTCGAACTTCAAGAGGAAGCCCTCCCGATTAGCATACGCAGGTCACTCCCTGACGGCACAAGTCTAAACATTCCATTAACTACCCTCTTAGAGGGCGAACGAGAGGAAGCCGGATACTAGGCCGAGGAATGGCCGCGTCGAATTCTCAGAGTGACGACCGTAGACCTTGGATCTACGCATTTCTGCTCCTCCTACTTGCCTCAGTCGTTATGTTAGCGATGCGCCTCATGAACACCCCATTCCTCGCATTGGATTTCGAAGTCTCGCTCGTCTACCTTCCGACCGTTCTAGCCGGAATAATCGTCTGGCAGGTGGGGCGTAAGCAACGTTCGGCCGACAATCAAAGACTCTGACGCAGGGTCGCATAACACTGTACTCAGCATAGGCGTTCCAAGCTTTAACTCAATGATCGCAAACGTGGCCTTGAGGATTTACTGGAACGTGTGCTGCATTAATCCATGTTTCAAACATCGAGATAGGCTAGGACATCCTTGATGCCTCCTAGCTGACGCCTAGGCGTGGGCATGTAGTCGATTAAGCCACCTAGATCATTAGCCACAGTCAATTCTTGCGCCGATCGTTTTCACAAAGCCTTCTGTGATTCAGTGCCCATGTCACGTTGGACGATTGCGTCAGGAAATCGGAATGAGACGATTTGGAAAATACGTGCCGCTGATAATCGTAGTCCTCTACTTCGCCATGGGCGACTACTCGTCATTCGTACGCCTCTTGCAGATGCTATTGACGGCTTAAATTTGGGTTGGATTGGCTTGAACAGCGCGCACGTGGCATTGCCTGTTCTGGTCGTCACTATTTTGCTTTCGTCCATATCGTTCGGACTCAGCGTCTCTTTGCCCACTCGGATCCTCTCTTCCGCGCCGGGAAGCGCGGGATTACAGGTCTGGTTTGACAGCCCTCAGCTCCTGGATGCCGACCCATGCGCCTACCAGTTAGACGTTCACGCGCAGACGTCAGGTGGGCTTTGGATCACGGCTTTACACTGGAACTTTGGCGATGGGTCAACACTAGATGTGGCGTTCTCAGCTCAGAGCGTAGTCGACGATATTCGCACGCACATTTACCCAGCCACCGGCACCTACGTGGTAAGCGTCGTTGCCTATGACAGTGCGGGAGATAGTGGTAGCGCCGGGCAGACTTTGATCGATGTCATACCGGGCAGCTGCCACGCAACCCTTGCGAATAGTCTATCGACCATCTCTAATGCTGCGATCCAACAAGGAACTGACTTACAATTGCCATCTGGTGGCCAGTTGTATCTGTACGGTTTCGCGACCGGTGGAGATTCATCAAGCACACCCTTCACCAACGGCCAGTACGTCTCGGTGACCAATTCCAACGGAAACTTAGTTGCCGACTTGGCCGCGACAACAAGTGACTCGAACTCATACACGACGCAAGCAAGCGATTATTCCATAGCTGCCGTATCAGTGTCCGGTTATTCATCCTATGCCGGATCGTACGTGAGCGATTCCTCGCCCGGTTCCCCCGGGGTCACGGACCACTTCACCGTATCAACGCCGGGCAGCCTCGTTGTCGTCATCGCACTCGGAGGAGACGAACAATGCCTCAACGTCACCGGCCTCCCGGGTTTCACGGTCGACATTTCAAACGCAGGTACGGCGGGCCAACCCAGCGCCGTAACAATTGGGCACGCGTATCTTAACGCTAACACATACGTCGTAACGGAGCAAACACAACAATGCGGCGCCAACCAAGATCCAAGTAATGTGGGCGACCTGATAGGAGTGTTCATCTTCCAGCCGGAGCAGACGCCCTCGCCTTCGCCGTCATTCCGTGTGCTCTCGCAGATTCAAACCTAACATCAGTACCGTACCCCGCACAATGGGCAGCGGAAAGTAACCTAAGCCGAAGCTTGAATCAGCTGAGTAGGAGATTACCGCTTAAGGGTGCAGGATTACGTGATGGTGAGTCTGCCTCCCACTCTCAACCCGGAAATATCATGAGGCCATTTTGTGCTCTGCAGCATATGTGGCAGAGTTTGCGGACTCACTTCTCGGATGTATGCTTATTCGTATCAACGTCTCACCGCTGAACGCCGGTCCACTTATAGACTCGTAACCACCGGGCTTAATTCAATTAGCGTGTTGGTCGATGATCGCTGTCCTCCAGCTCGCGCGCCACAATTGAAGAGATGTGAGAATCCAATGGGAAATATCCGACCTCTAGTCGCAATTCTCTTGCTGATTGTTATGGGTTTCGTGTTGGTTGTTAGCCATGAAACAGGTCAAGCGGTCGCAAGTAACGGAGTTGTGGTTTTCGATTCTTTGGATCAGGTAAGCACCTCGACTACGAGTACAGTTACGACGACTACAACTTCCACTTCGACAAGTCTGACAAGTACAACGCAGACGACCAGCACAAGTTTCACATTCACAGTGCCCTCTCTCTCGCTCAATCCGAACTTTGGATACGTCGGACTAACCGTCCAAGTGACCGGCTCGGGATACTCTACAACCGACACGTCTTGTTCGATATCGGGAACGGTAGTGGCTTCTCCGACGTGCTCGGTTTCTGGCGGAGCGCTGAACGGGTCGTTTGCTGTAGCTAACGTTGGCGTCGGGTCTTACGGGGTTACGGCAACGGGTAATCAGGTTGGCGACTCTGCCTCGACGAGTTTCACGGTGAACTCGGGACCATCAATTACATTCGATCCCTCATCCGCAAGCCCGGCAACTACGGTGCATGTTTCCGGTTCAGGTTTCCTTAGCACCGACACGTCCTGCTCGCTCTCCGGTACACCGATAAGCCAAGGCACATGCTCCGTAACGGGCGGGACTCTTGACGGAGCGTTCACGGTTGCTAACGTAGCTTCCGGATTCTATACGATCACCGCAACGGCCAACCCCGGAGGAGATTCGGCTTCAGCCAATTTCCAAGTCAACTCTGCGATCCCCACCATCACGGTGAACCCTTCAACGGCGGGTGTCGGAGCGACGGTGCAAGTGTCTGGCTCGGGGTTCGCACCGAGCGATTCGTCATGTTCGCTGTCAGGAGGGGGGGTGGTCGCTTCTGAAACATGTTCGGTTAGCAACGGTGCAGTTTCCGCCTCCTTCGTTGTCGCGGCCGCATCCGCAGGTTCATTTACCATTAATGTGACCGGCAATCCGGCCGGAGATTCAGCATCAGCCCTATTCACCCTCAGCGTCTCGGCTGCATCCATGTCATTGAACCCGACCGGAGGCGCCCCCGGAGGTTCGATTCAGGTTTCGGGGACGGAATTCTCTCTTGCCGACACCTCTTGTACCATCTCCGGTACCGCCGTCACCTCACCGAATTGCTCCATCTCTGGCGGAACAGTGTCCGGATCCTTCACGGTCGCAAACGTCGGAGCGGGTTACTATACCACCACGGTGACGGGCTCAACAGGGGACTCCGCATCAGCCAACTTGGCTGTCGGGCCCACGATGGCGCCGGCGATACCGGGCTTCCCAGTAGAAGCAATCCTCAGCGGCCTGTTCCTTGGACTGGCTACGATCGCGCTCCTACGCCGAAGAGGGGCAACTGCCTAGTCAACGTGGCCCCCCGGTCAAAGACAGAAAAGTTGACTGGCTGCGGTTGCTCTCATGGCGTTTGGCAAGTCAGCTTTCGACGAATTCCTCGGTAACTAACCTTTCGGCACTTAACTGAGAATACGTTTGAGTCGTCCTGCGAAATTGACCCGTGTCGAGTTCCCGTCCCTATCCAGATTTCTTACGGGAAACGTTGCTGGGTAGAAAATGGGTTCCAGATTACAGGCCCGAAAGGTGGAGGGCGGAAGATAGAGGCATGACGTCGCACGTCGCATGCGCGACAATAGACGGCCTGAATTCCGTATCTGGCGCAGCTCAGACATATGGGCGAGCCACAGTCGGAACAGTAAACTTGCGCCAAAGCCATAGGGTGGTACCGGCAGAACCTTGTGGGCGCTATCGGTTG
>Ga0326728_10006022_pt1 | contig 33217 bp, 40 predicted proteins | sample MB3enrmetagenome_FD_207602 | JGI IMG/M metagenome (GOLD analysis project Ga0326728, IMG submission 207602) | Lab enriched peat soil microbial communities from McLean, Ithaca, NY, United States - MB31MN | ecosystem: Environmental > Terrestrial > Soil > Wetlands > Peat | place: USA: New York... | reverse complement strand
GGTTGCGTTGCTGCTCCACGCTCGCAAACTCTGTGTCGCCCTGATAGATGATCATGTTCATGAGCGCGTCTCGCATCTGCTGCGTCGGAATCTGCCGCATGTTCTCCCACTTCTTGCGGCCCTTGTACGAACCGAACTGAATATCATCGGTTTCGATGGCGCCGTAGAGAGTGTCGAAGTGGAAGGACTTGATGTCGTCCCCGTTCACGCCGATCTCCTGACGCCATTCGTTGAACAAACCTTCCCAGTCACTGAAACTTCCGATTTTTGCTACTTTACCTGGCATAAATCCCTTTCACCGCCGAGACGCCGAGTGCGCCGGGAATTTTCTACTTTGCTTTGAACTCAGCCGGACGCTTTTCTACATAAGCGGCCAAGCCTTCCTTCGCGTCTTCGCTCTGGAACAGGATCTGCTGATTCTCGCGCTCGACGGCAAGCGCTGACTCCATCGGAATCTCCCAACCGGTCTGCACGGCGCGTTTGATGCGGCCCACAGCTTTCGCGGCCTTATTCGGCGGTGTGAACTGGCGCGCGTATTCCATGATGTTCTCCATAAAACCGTCGCGCTCGAAGATGTCGTTGACAATCCCGAGATCCTTCGCTTCTTCGAACGAGAACGTATTGCCGGTGACCATCAGCTCAATCGCCTTGCTCTTCCCCACCATCCGCGATAGCCGCTGCGTTCCACCAGTTCCCGGGAGCACGCCCAGGTTGACTTCCGGCAGCCCGATTTTGCCCGCGTCCTTTCGCGCAATACGGATATCGGCAGCCATGGCGATTTCGAGCCCTCCGCCGACGCAGTGGCCATTAAGCGCAGCAATTACCAGCTTCGGCGTGTGCTCCAGCCGCAGCAGCGTTTCGTTGGCGTGCAGGCAGAAGTAATACTTGAAGGTCGGGTCGACCGAGGCGAGCATCTTGATGTTCGCGCCCGCCGAGAAAAATTTGTCCCCCGCTCCCGTCAGCACGATCACGTACACGTCGTTATCCATGCGCGCCTTGAGAATCGCGTCGTCGAGCTGGCGATTCATCTCATAGGTGTACGTGTTGGCGGGCGGATCGGTCAGTTCGATCACGGCCACGCCGCGATCGGTGCGGTAGTTGATGAGTTGTTTGCTGGGTGCAACAGCAATTGGTTCGGTGGTTGTGGCCATTTCAAGCTCCTGTCTAGATTTCGATTCTTTCGCCGCCTACGCGGCCAAATATTTTTGCTTCACCCCGTGTCGTGCTTCATCCAAGTCTTGCGTCGTGAGCCGCTTTTCTCAGCCGCTTCGTGCGCGGCAGCATCACACCTTCGCGGCCGGCTGCTACAACTTTCCTGCCGCTCGCCCGCCGGCGTTCCACTGCGCCTTGCCCGTGCGCCGTCACTCCCTGCAGAACCATGTCGCTCATCTGCCGGGCAAGCACGTCGGCGGGGCCATCCACGCCCGGGTTGTACCAGGTGTAAATCCAGTTGATCATGCCAAACACGCTCATGACCGCGGTGCGCGAGTTGAACTCGAGTTTGCGTTGCCGTTTCAGGTCGTCCATCAATCCAACGCAGATGCGGTAATACTGGCGTTTGATGGCCGCGAGTTCCGCGCCGAACTCGCCATTCAGCACTTCATCTTCGTGCGCCAGCACCTTCAGGCCACTCTGGTTGGCGGCGAAATATTCCAGGTGATTCCGGACAAAGATGCGAATGCGCTCCTCGGGATCGTCCACGCTAGCGAGCCGTGATTTCAGCTGCTCAATGATGGTCGTGAACGTGTCTTTCTGGATCAGGTAAAGCAGGCGTTCCTTGGACCCGAAATAATGATAGAGACCTGCCAGCGACATGCCCGTGGCTCGGGAAAGGTCGCGCATGGAAGCTCCCTCGTATCCCCTTTCGCGGAACACCTCGGTGGCATGGCCGAGAATTTCACCCAGCCGCCGCTCGAAGCGCGATTCGGCCTCCGGAGCTGAAGCCGATGCCGAGCCGTTGCCCGCAGCGCGCTGCGATGGAGTAGGGGATAGAACTGCCATATTTCGAACGTTCGTTCTAGTATGAATAGTAACGCAATGTGACGTTCATCACAAGGGATTGTGAGGCCTGCGCAACGCGAAGAATACCTGCTTAGCTGCGAATGTTCGCCATCAGCTTTTCGATCTCCGCCTTCTGCTCGCCGGTGAGTGGCAAGAATGGCAACCGCGCCGGGCCGCCATAGTACCCGTTCAGATCCATCGCGTACTTCGCCCCTGGCACGCCCAATTCTCCGATGATGCGCTGGGCTGGAACCTTCACCCGCTCCTGCTTTTCTTTGGCGAGCGCCGTATCGCCCTCTTTGAGCGCCGCGTAGATCTCATAGCAAGCCGTGGGCGCAGGACATGCGAAGGCAAGAATGGCTCCAACGGCCCCAAGCGCCAGCGAAGGTTCAAGTTGGTGCGCCGCCCCCACCATCACCTGAAACCCAACTTCCTTCGGGCGAGTTTTAAGTTTGCCGACAACGCTTACCGCGGAGGAACTCGGCTTGGCCGTCATTTTGTCGCCGACCGAAGTCTCCGCCGCGCCCGATCCCGCCAACGCCGCCACTGTCACCAGTTCCCCACTCTCCTTCTTGCTCTCGGCCTCGGCGGCCTTGATCATGCGAGGAGTCACGGCGGCAAACGTCTCCGTCACCGTTGCGGCCCGCTTAATTTGCCGCGTACCCTCAACCATCGCTTTAACTTTGTCAAGATTCCCGCTCGATTCCTTAATGGCGATAATATTCGCGTGCTCGGCCAGCGCAATCACGACCTCAGGCGGAATGTCGTATCCGGTCGCCTGCGGAAAGTTATAGATGATGATGGGCAGCGGCGACTGGTCCGCCACCGTGCGATAGAACGCCAGCATGTTCGCCGGATGCATCTGCTTCTTGTAATAGTGTGGCGTGCGCACCATGGCAGCATCGTAGCCAAGCGTGGCGGCGTACTCCGTGAGGCGCAGCGTTTCAACTGCGGACTCAATCCCCGTGCCCGCAATCATCACCTTATGTGGAGCAGCCGCCGCCATGGCCGCCTTGAGAACGTCGCGCCGCTCCTGATCGCTAAGCAGGATCGCCTCACCCGTTGAGCCTTGCACAACAATGCCCGCGACTGGCGTCCGCGAATAGCGCTCCACATTCGATTCCAGCTTTTTGTAATAAACCTGGCCGTCGGAATAAAACGGCGTAGTGATGGGAGGAAAGATTCCGTGTAGAAGCATGAACCGAGCTCCTGGTCCGCTAGGTTGATGTTCTTAGATTATCAGTTTTCCCGGTGCGCACTGTCGGCTTCACTCACACGCGGGGAGATTGTTTCCGCTCGGGTCCGCTTCATGTCGATACTGAGCTTCCGTGCCTACAAAGAACCGAATGAAGGGAGTTCCGCTCGGGTCATCGACAAGGGTTTCAACCTGCCAGATCATGCCGCCCTTGCAGACTCCGGCATTGGAGAGCCGGGTACGCCGCTTTTCAGAAGATGGATTGGCGGAAGAACTGCGGCCAGAAGCATCGGTCGGTGTGTAGTAGTAGAAGTCGTCGCCACCGTGGCCGTGTGGCGGGTCGGAGCTGGTAGAGAGATTGCCTTCGGAGTCAAGTCTTAAGACTCGATGGCCGTCTTCGATGGGAAGCGGCGGTGCTCCTCGCTTGCGGAACTCGATGCGAGTCCAACCGGTGAAGCCTGCGGGGATGAGATAGCGCTCGGGCGCGCGGCGGTGGAAAACCAGATCGAACGCGGCAGGTCCGAACAGGAGCAGAGCTATCAAGATCGGGAGTCCGAGAATGGCTAGGGCGGCGAAGCCGCCTTTCGGGGTGGCCATGCAGTTAAGGATTATGCATGGTGCAGAAGAAAGATGTCACCTTTTCAAAAACGCAACACCCGATTGCTACCCGCCTTCCTGCTCCGCGCGCCTAAACTGCCAAAGCCGGATTATGAATCTCGATGGCGATGGTGGGTGGCTGGAGCAATGTGTTGTGGATGAGGCACTGGTGAACCGACCGCATCATCCCTTCCGTGTGGCTCGGATCAAGGGGAACAGGCGCATCGACAAAAATACGAAACTCGCCCACGCGCGGAGGGTCCTTCAGCTTTTCCGCGGTAACACGCACCTTAACTCCCTTTTCACTGAGCTTGTACTTCCTTAAATACGCCGCCGCGTAAAATGCGGCGCAAGACCCGAGCGAAGCCAGCAACAGTTCGGGCGGGGTCATGCCTTCGTCGTGGCCGAAATTCTCCGGCGGCTGGTCGCTGACGATGACGTGCTGGCGTGCTTTAATTTCGAATTGAACCGCACCGAGATGCTCAACTTGGACTTCCATCATGACCGCCTCCGCGGGCGTCGGTTACTCGCTCCGCAATTTTGATTTCGTGCTCAGATCTCTTCCTTTGGTTCGGTACCTCTTACTAGCGCAATGTCCAGCTGTTGACGAACCAGCAACCTTGCACGATGGAGCCTCGACTTCATCGCAGCCAACGAGATGCCAAGCTGTCGCGCCACTTCATCGCCCGGCACGTCGCTCAAGTCGCGCAATTCATAGACGGTGCGATACGGCTCAGGCAGCACGGCGATCGCGGCCATCAGCATCCCCTTCATCTCCGCAATCTCAAACTGCACGTCAACCGGCGGCTCGGGAGTCTTGATCTCCTCTCCTCCCTCTTCGACGGAAGAGAGTTGCAGCAACGGCATGAGCGCTTCGCGCTTGCGCAACTGCCAGCACACTCGGCTCCCGATTTTCGCCAGCCAGGCGCGGAAAGCGACCGAATCCTGCAACTGATCGAGGTGCCGATATGCTTTCAGCAGCGCTTCGATCAGGACGTCTTCGGCATCAGCATGGTTGCCGCAAACGCGCAGCATCTGGCGATAGACAGCGTCCTTATGCTGATTAACCAGCTTTTCGAAGTCCGGCGGCTCAAAATTCGCAGGCGCACTGATCATGCACTCATTATCACGCGCATCAGGAATTTCTTCCGCGACTAAGTTCACAGCCTGCACGGTTGAGCGTGCTCCTTATTGGTTTTGGATGGACCGGTACGAGCTTGGTTCCACGGCATCCGAAGCAGCAAGCCAGCCATCAGACACATATCTGTCAGGCCGGCGAATGTAAGACCCACTCCGACAAACGCTGCCAGATAAATCCAATTGCGATTGATTGCGAGCGACAGCACCACTCCGATCAGAACAAGGATGCCGGCAATCAGGCGCACCTGCCGCTCCAGTGAAAAGCGCGACTTTACGCTGGTGACGAGAGGAAGACCCGCGCGGTGCCACGCCTCAGTGCCGCCGTCAAGTACGGTTACATCGGAGCGGCAGGGCTCGAGCAGTCCCGCGACCATGCGCGCACGTTTACCTGCTTGGCAGACAAGCACGATGGGCACGTTGGGCAGCAGGTCATCAACCCGCGCCTCGATCTGATCCATAGGGATATTCACGGCCCCGGGGATGTGGCCCGAGCCGTACTCGCCCGCGGAGCGGACGTCGATCCACTGCCGCCGCCCGCCAGAGGCTCCGAAAGCCTGCGATGCGGTGGTTACGTCGATTGTGTTCACAATGCCCTCTATATAGAAGGAGCGCGAGTTTCAAAGAAAGGATTCAGGCCAGTAGCTTATTTTCGACCGGACGGCCCGATGAGCAGTACACCACCATGTCAGCCTACTTATGCATTCCGACGCGCTCTGCGTGCAGCGCCTGCAACGCTTGCACTCTCACCTCTCCCCGCTGTAAAGCACTGATGCCTTCAGCGGCGGCCCGCGCGGCCGATAGCGTGGTGATCGTCGGTATCCGCGCCGTCACCGCGGCTCGGCGAATGGCTTTCTCGTCGAAGTACGGATCGGGACCGTGCGGCGTATTGATGATGAGCTGAATGCGGTCGGCCTTAATCAAGTCCACGGCGTTGGGTCGGCCTTCCTTGACCTTATATACACGTTCAACCGTCAGCCCGGCATCTTCCAGTTTGTCAGCCGTGCCATGCGTCGCCACGAGTTTGAAGCCCATATCGAAGAACCGCCGCGCCACCTCGACCACCGCAGGCTTGTCGTGGTCAGTGACGCTGATAAAAACCGTGCCTTTGATGGGCAGCTTTTGGCCGGCAGCGATTTGCGCTTTGGCGAAGGCTTCGCCGAAATTGTCGGCCACGCCCATCACTTCTCCAGTAGATCGCATCTCTGGCCCCAGCACCGTATCGACGCCCGGAAACTTCGACCAGGGGAAAACTGGCGACTTCACAAAGTAATTCCGCCCCGTGTCGAGGTCTCTTCCCTGCTCAATGTACTCCGGCAGAAATTCGCGCAGCTTCCGGCCGGTCATCAGGCGTGCGGCGATCTTCGCCATCGGCACGCCAGTAGCCTTACTCACATAGGGCACGGTCCTCGACGCACGCGGGTTCACCTCGAGCACGTAAACCTTGGCCTCGTGATGACCATTACCGCTCCTGCCATTTCCGCGCGGGATCGCAAACTGCACGTTCATCAGGCCGATAACCTTCAGCGCCCGCGCCAGCTTAAACGTGTATTCGCGCATGCGGTTCAGCAGCGGTTCCGGGATATCCACCGCCGGCAGCACGCACGACGAATCGCCGCTATGAATGCCAGCCTCTTCTATATGCTGCATGATGCCGCCGATGACGACATCCTCGCCGTCGGAGAGCGCGTCCACGTCCACTTCGATGGCGTCTTCGAGAAACTTGTCTATCAGAACCGGCCGATCTTGCGAATACTCGACCGCCTGCTTCATGTATTGCATGATCGTGTCTTCGTCGTAGGCGATGACCATCGCGCGTCCGCCCAACACATACGAAGGACGCACCAGCACCGGAAAACCGATTTTGTTGGCGGCTTCGACCGCCGCTTCGGCGGATGTAACCATCGCACCCGGCGCCTGCGGGATGTCGAGTTCCTCAAGCAGCTTGCCGAAGCGTTTGCGATCCTCAGCAAGGTCAATCGATTCGGGCGATGTGCCGATAATGTTGACTCCGGCAGCCTTCAGCGGCAAAGACAAATTCAGCGGAGTCTGTCCGCCAAACTGCACGATCACGCCAACCGGCGCGCCCGCCGACCCTTCGTGCTCACAGATGGCAAACACATCTTCGAGCGTCAGTGGCTCGAAGTAAAGCCGGTCGCTGGTGTCGTAGTCGGTCGAGACCGTCTCGGGATTGCAGTTGATCATGATGGTCTCGTACCCATCTTCGCGCAGCGCATAGCTGGCATGGCAGCAGCAGTAATCGAACTCAATTCCTTGCCCAATGCGATTCGGCCCGGAGCCGAGAATGACGACCTTCTTCTTCGCCGTGGGCGCGGCCTCGTCTTCTTCTTCGTAGGTTGAGTAAAGATACGGCGTGTAGCTTTCGAACTCGGCGGCGCACGTATCGACGCGCTTATAAACCGGCTTCAGCCCGTGCTTCTTGCGGAAGTGGCGGACTTTTTCCTGTCCTCCTTTGCCGTCAAGACGCCAGATGTTAGCAAGGCGTCCGTCAGAGAAGCCCATGCGCTTGGCCTCGCGCACAATTTCGGTGGGGACCGATTCCATCGGGTGCTTTTCCAGCTCCAGCTGCATGTCGCCGATTTCTTTGAGCTGGTAAAGAAACCACGGATCAATCGAAGTCATCTTCGCGATCTGCTTGATGGTATGGCCCTGGCGGATCGCGTAACGCACGTAAGACAATCGCTCGGGATGTGGCGTGACCAGCCGCTGGGTCAGAATCTTGGGCTCGATTTTCTCTGAGCCCACTTTCTTGCCCGTATCGAGCGCGCGGATTCCCTTCTGCAACGCCTCTTTAAACGTCCGTCCGATGGCCATGACCTCGCCGACGGATTTCATCTGCGGCCCCAGCGATTCGTCGGCCCCGGGGAATTTCTCGAACTGCCACTTCGGAATCTTGACGACCACGTAGTCGAGCGTAGGCTCAAAGCATGCGGGCGTCTTGCGCGTGATGTCGTTGGGGATTTCGTCCAGCGTATAGCCGATGGCCAGCTTGGCCGCAATCTTGGCAATCGGGAATCCCGTGGCCTTCGATGCCAGCGCCGATGAACGCGAGACGCGGGGGTTCATCTCGATGACGACCATCCGGCCCGTGGATGGATTTACACCGAATTGAATATTCGAGCCGCCGGTTTCGACGCCGATCTCACGAATCACTGCAATCGACGCGTCGCGCATCATCTGATATTCGCGGTCGGTAAGCGTCTGCGCGGGCGCGACGGTGATCGAATCACCCGTGTGCACGCCCATCGGGTCGAAGTTTTCGATGGAGCAGATGATGATGACGTTGTCTTTCGTGTCGCGCATCACCTCGAGTTCGTACTCTTTCCATCCGAGCACGGATTCTTCGATCAGGCACTCATGCACGGGCGAGAGATCGAGGCCGCGGGCAAGGACGTCCATCAGCTCCTCGCGGTTGTAGGCGATGCCGCCACCAGTTCCGCCGAGCGTGAACGATGGGCGAATAATGACGGGAAAGCCGATTTTGCCCGCGAATTCGAGTCCGTCTTTAAGGTTGTTCACCAAAGCCGATTTCGGCACATCGAGCCCGATGCGCTGCATGGCATCTTTGAAAAAGAGACGGTCTTCCGCCTTCTTGATGGCGTTGATTTGCGCGCCGATCAATTGCACGTTGTACTTTTCGAGCACGCCGCCGTCAGCAAGCTCAATGGCAAGGTTGAGCGCCGTCTGTCCGCCAACAGTGGGCAGGATGGCAAAACCAGCACTGGGCGCCATTTCACGCTCGATGCGAATGATCTCTTCGAGATATTCGCGGGTGAGCGGCTCGATGTAAGTGCGGTCGGCCGACTCGGGATCGGTCATAATGGTGGCCGGGTTCGAGTTTGCGAGCACGACTTCAAAGCCTTCGGACTTGAGCGCCTTGCAGGCTTGCGTGCCGGAGTAGTCGAACTCGGCGGATTGCCCGATGACAATGGGGCCGGAGCCGAGAATCAGGATTTTCGAGATATCGGTTCGTTTAGGCATTAGAAATCAGTCGTTGGTCGTTGGTCGTTAGTCGTTTGTCCTCACTCAAACAGAACTAGGCTCCCATCGTCCTTGATGCCGCCTAATCCACAGCTGGTCATGCTGAGGCCGTACCTTTGAATCTCAGCGGACTTAGAGGTCGGATCGACTTCTACAAGAATCCTTCCCTTGATCTTGCACTGGTACTGACTACAATCCCGACGCTCCTCGATATGCAAAACATAGAGGCCAGGATCTTGTTTCGAGAAGGAAAACCTGCCTTGCTTGTCCGTGGCGGTCCTGCCGACTTCCTTTCCTGTCACGGTGTCGGTCAGCCACACGTCCGTTTCAGTGAGCGGAGCTTTTTGCCATCCCACGAGCAAGTGTCCCGCGACGCCTTGAGCATTCTCGATTGGGCCTTCTGGCCATTTGAGCGAGATCCACTCCGACCCGGAATCGTCAGCTACAGGCAACAACTCGGCAACGGTACCGCTGACGCCTGCGTGCTCGGCGCTGATCCAATAGTCACTGATCATCAAGTCGTGGAAAACGACCTTGCCGTCTTTATCCGAAAGCTGTTCGGCAACTAGATCGTGAGAAGGGATTGCAAACACAATTTTGACCGAGATTCCTTCCAAGACCCTTCCATCCCGGCCCCTCACCGTGACCATAAAATTTCGACGAACCTTGAATCTGACAGCGATCCGTGAACACGCACACGCATCCGGCGTCCAAAAGACGATCGCAGTTGCGACGGCGACTATGAGCACGACGAGGAACCGCTTCACCGCTTGAACTCCTCCATCATCTTCACAAAATCCTTGAACAAATAATGCGAATCGTGTGGTCCCGGCGCGGCTTCTGGATGGTACTGAACGCTGAAGAGCGGCAAGTTGCGATGCCGCATCCCTTCGAGCGTCTGATCGTTCAGGTCCACGTGTGTCAGTTCGACTTCGCTTTGTGGCAGCGAGTCGGGATCGACCGCGAAGTTGTGGTTGTGGGCGGTGATTTCGACTTTGCCGGTCTGCAACTGCTTTACCGGATGGTTGCCGCCGTGGTGTCCGAACTTCAGCTTGAATGTCTTGCCGCCGAGCGCGATGCCGGTGAGCTGATGGCCCAAACAAATTCCGAAGATGGGCTGCCGCCCCATGAGGCGGCGGATGTTATCGACCGCATAAGTGCAAGGCTCCGGATCGCCCGGCCCATTCGACAAAAACACTCCATCGGGCTTGAGCGCGAGCACGTCCTCGGCAGTAGTTTGCGCCGGCACCACAGTGACTTTGCAGCCTTCGCCACGCAGCTTGCGCAGAATGTTCTGCTTGATGCCGTAGTCGTAGGCCACTACATGAAATCGCGGCGGTTCGTCTTTCACTCCTACGATTTCGTCGGGCAGGTGCGAGCGCTCTCCCGTTTCCCACACGTAGGTGTGGTTGGTGCTCACCACTTTTGCCAAATCCTGCCCGTCCATCTTTGGAATCGAACGCGCCTTCGCAACCAGCTTTTCCGCGTCGCTCTCCAAAGTCGAGATCACTCCTCGCATCACGCCGTGGTCACGAAGATGGCGGACGAGAGCCCGCGTGTCGATCTCGGCCAGCACGGGAATCTTGAACTGCTCCATGAACTCGTCGGTGACCTGCTGCGAGCGCCAGTTGGAGCTGACTTTGGAGAACTCGCGCACGATCAGACCCTCGATGTAGGGGCGGTTCGCCTCGTTGTCGTCGGGGTTGGTGCCGTAGTTGCCGATTTCAGGATTGGTGAGAACTACAATCTGGCCGGCGTAGGACGGGTCAGTGAAAATTTCCTGGTAGCCGGTAATGGAAGTATTAAAAACGACTTCGCCGGAGCACTCGCCTTTGGCGCCGTAGCCTTTGCCTCGAAAGACGCGACCGTCTTCGAGGGCAAGCGTAGCTTGCATTCGAACTCCTGGGAGTGGATTTTATGAATATTAGCAGGAGGGGCTGTGGATTACAGAAGAAAAGGTGTCAGGTCTCAGGTGTCAGGTGTCAGGAAAAACCAGCGCAAACAGCAGTGGGTTTCCTGAGACCTGAGACCTGCCACCTGAGACCTTTAGCGTACGCGCCCCATCTTCTCCATCGGCCAATACCCGAACACGGCTTTGCCGTAAATGTAGCGCTCCTTGACGGGCCCGAATTCACGGCTGTCGCTCGACATAGTGCGATGGTCGCCGAGCACGTAGTAGCTGCGCGGCGGAACCACAACCTCCGGATACGAACGCCCGTCGGCGTATTCGCTGGGAACGTAATCCTCCACGACGGCTTCGCCGTTCACGTAGACCTCGCCGTTTTCGATGCGCACGCGGTCTCCAGCCACTCCAATCACGCGCTTGATATAGCTTTTGCTGGTGTCGCGCGGATAGCGGAAAACGACGATATCGCCGCGCTCGATCGGTTCCCAGCGGTAGACGAACTTGTTGACGAAGATGCGCTCCTGATCTTCCAGGCCGGGCATCATGCTGACGCCTTCCACTTTCACGGGCAGGTACAGAAAGACGAAGATGAAGGCGACGATCGCGAGGGCCAGGATGAGGTCGCGAACCCACGCTGTAAGAACCAGCAAGGACCCGGAAGCGCCTTGCCCTGATGCAGCCTCGGGGCTCGGCGGCTGCGTTGTGCCCACATCCGACATTCTGAACTCATTTTATATGGAAAGCCGGAAAACCGAAGTCAGAAGTCAAAACCAAGGCAGAAGTCAGAAGTCAGATTGAAGAAGTGAAAACGCTCAGCTTGAGCAGGATCTATGCCATCAAGGGCCTTCACTTGTGCATTCTGGCTTCTTACTTCTGACTTCGCATGATCCTGACCGCTTGCCAAGCTGGTGCTTTAGCCCTTAGAAATGTAGATTCATGGCAGACTATTCCATCTTCCCAAAGATCAATGCGACCTTGAACGGATCGAGCGCGGTGCTGCTCGTTACTGGCCGAGTGCTGATTGCGCGGGGAAAAATGGCCGCGCATCGTGCCGTCATGCTGACGGCCCTCGCAACCTCAACGGTGTTTCTGATTTCCTATCTCTACTATCACTATCACGTTGGCTCCGTGCATTTCCGCGGGACGGGATGGTCGCGGCCGCTCTACTTCACAATTCTGATTTCGCATACCATTCTGGCCGCTGTGATTGTGCCGATGGTGATCATCACTCTGGTTCGGGCGCTGCGCGAGCAGTTCGACCGGCATCGCGCGATTGCGCGGTGGACGTTTCCGCTGTGGCTTTATGTCTCCGTAACGGGCGTGATCGTTTACCTGATGCTCTATCAGATTTTCGTTTAGGGAGCGTCTTCTCGGGACCCCTTCTACTGCTGGGATTTGCCGGCGTGCAACTCGGCAAGAGCGGCCAATACTTCCTGGCTATGTTGGTTGGGATTTACGTCGGTGTAAACCTTCACGATTTTGCCTTCCGGATTAATGATAAACGTGTGCCGCGATGCGAACTTCACCAGGCCCATGTTGGTCAATGAGCCATATTGCATTGAGACTTTATGGTCGGTATCGGCCAGAAGTTTGAAGTTGAGGCCTTCCTTGGTGCAGAACTGCTTGTGAGAATCGGCGCTGTCCACGCTGACCCCGAGCACCACGGCGTTCTTTTCCTGATATTGAGCTTGGTCGCGCTGGAAATTATGGGCCTCGATGGTGCAGCCGCTGGTGAAATCCTTGGGATAAAAGTAGAGCACCACCCAGCTGCCGCGGTAGTCCTTGAGGCTTACCGGCTTGCCTTCCTGGGAGTTAAGGGTGAAATCGGGCGCAGTGCTGCCAACCTGCGGCACCGATGCCGCAAATACCGTGAGCGAGAGCGCGGCCAGCGCGCAGAAGCAGAACACAACTATCGCCGCGACGCTAAGTTTCATAGAGGAACCTCCTGTGCTCAATAGCCCCACACTTGATCTTGCACCCCATGCTATCGGATGGGGCGCGCTACGCTCAAGCCGCCACAGGCTTGTTGAGCGTACGGGCTGAAGGTCGAGCAAACGGCGCAAAGTTGCGCGAACGCCTGCTTGCGATACTTACATTCCGCAGTCGCGCTATCTTACGAATTCATGGGCGAATTCATGGGTTGACCGTGAAGGGAACGGCGTTTGAGTTGTTACCACCGCACGTCTGTCCTGAGCTTGTGGCTGTGGTTCCGTCGACGGTGCTGGAAGTCGTGCCATTCTCTGGCGGATTGAGCACAACAACCTGAAACGTTCCGGGCTGCGCTAGGGCGGCAGCGGGGACGGTAGCAATCAACTGCTGGCTGCTGACGAAGCTCGGCGTCAAAATGCCGTTAATGTCCACCGTCGAGTTGCTGAGAAAGTTATTACCGTTGATGGTCAATTCGACCTCGCTGCTTCCAGCGGTTGCGCTGCTGGGTGAGATCGAAGTGATCGATGGAGCAGACGGGCAGTTGCAAGAGACGACTGTTGCCAGCGCGATCACAAGCACGTACAAAGCGGACGATCGCGCTGCCGTTGCCCTTGGCATACGCCGCTGGCAAACTGGCTCCGACAAACGAGGCGCTGGGGACCTAAGGGCCATGCAAGAGGATCGGCTGGAGCCGTGGGACCTCACAACCGCCATCCAGAGGCATTATACCTTCGACCTGTAAAGACAAACCCGTGGGACCGCGCCTGCCGGATCGACTGAGTCCGGTGTGATCAAACCGAGGGAAGGAATAGTCAAGTTCTGTGGATCCTCGTGCTACGCTGGGCGGTAAAGCCAACTAGCGATGCGGCCAGTTAGAGGAAGGGACGAAGATGTCGGAGCGATCAGAAACTCTCGCTGACGACCCGCTGAGTGGCCGGCAGCCGACCAGTCACGAACGCATGTCGGGACAGCCTTGGGATGCGTCGTATCACCATGGCCCTGCGCCCTGGGATATTGGCCAACCGCAGCCAGCCGTTGTGCGCTTGGCATCCGCAGGCGCATTTACTGGAGCCGTGCTCGATGCGGGCTGCGGGACCGGCGAGAACTCTCTGCACGTTGCCTCGCTGGGATTGCCGGTTCTGGGCGTTGACGTGGCGGAAACGGCGCTGGCGATGGCTCGACAGAAGGCCGCCGACCGTCGCATAGCCGATCGTCAGACCAACGATCGCCAGATCAACGATCGCAGGGTCGCCAATCACGGGATTGAGGTGGAGTTCGCCGCGGCTGACGCCTTCCATCTGGAGCGTTTGGGGCGCACGTTTACGACGGTTCTGGACTGCGGACTGTTCCACACTTTCGACGGCGGCGAGCGCACACAATACGTGGCGAGTCTGGCGTCGGTGACCGCGCACGGTGGAACCGTGTATGTGTTGTGCTTCAGTGACGACGGTCCCGATACCGGTCCGCACCCCGTCAGTCAGGAAGAGCTGAGAGCGGCGTTCAGTCACAACCATGGATGGCATGTTGCCGCCATCGAACCGAACCGGATTCACACGAGATTCCATGGTGACCACGGCGCGCCAGCTTGGTTGGCGACAATCAAACGGCTGTAGTTCCGCGGGGCTGATCGGGCCCCACAAAACAAGGCAGTCTCTCGAACCTGCCAAGTCGCTGGCTCCAGGTCCCCGATTCGTCACAATTTCAGGGTGCAGGGCGCACAGGCTTGTCCACATGCGATTCTGATATAGTGACCGTCACAACCCAGAGTTTCCTCAAAGGAGTCCCCGCATGGCCGGCAAAAGCATCAACAAAGTCATCCTCATTGGCAATCTCGGCAAAGATCCGGAAGTGAAATTCACACCGCAAGGCACGCCCGTGGCGAAGATCACGCTGGCCACCAACGAGCGCTTCAAAGGCAAAGACGGCAACTGGCAGGACCGCACGGAGTGGCACAACGTGGTGCTCTGGCAGCGGCTGGCGGAGATTGCCGGCGAATATCTGAAGAAGGGCGGCAAGGTCTATATCGAAGGCCGGTTGCAAACGCGCTCCTGGGATGACAAGCAGACAGGCCAGAAGAAATATATGACCGAAGTGGTCGCCAGCGATCTGGTGCTGCTCGGCGGGCGCGGCGAAGGCGAACATGTGGGCAGTTCGCGCGGGGCGGCGGCCACGGCCGGCGGCAACAATTTCGATCAGAGCGTGCCCGAAGCCGAGCACGCGCCGGCGGGTTCGGGGCCGATTACCGACGAAGATATTCCGTTCTGAACAGCAGCCCCGCCTGGCTGTTCAACTAGACGTTCGACCGCGCATCAGGCCGCGAGCCCTCGCGGCCTTTTCCTTTATCGCTGAATCGCCAAAGGCCAGCGTGCATCTGATAGCCAGAGGAGTTCAGCCATGCTTGCCGACCGCCATTGCGTCCCCTGCCGTGGAGACGTCCCCGCCCTCAAGAGCGGCCAACTCATCGCCGTGTTCCAGCAGCTTCCCGAGCGCTCCGAGTGGAGCGTGGTGGCCGAGCATCATCTGACGCGTACGTACAAATTCCCAGACTTCAAGACCGCGCTCGCCTTCGTCAACCGCGTGGGAGCGCTCGCTGAGGAGCAGGGGCATCATCCCGATCTGTTGCTGGCTTGGGGCAAGGTTGAGGTCACGCTTTGGACGCACGCCGTCAACGGTCTGACGGAATCCGATTTCATTCTCGCCGCGAAGATTGACGCGCTGCCGCGAGCATGAACCGCGGGCATAAACCGCAGGCATGACCATAGGCAGATTCGGTGTCGGACAGAACGAGCGCGGCCGCTCCTACGCGACCTCGGCTTTGGGACGGCGAATCGTTAGCCCCCACAGCAGCGCCGGGATCAGCATCAGCATGCCAGCGCCGCTGGCTACGTGGCGGGCACTGAATCCCCAATCCACAAATTTGCCGGCGACGTAAGCTCCCGCGGCGATGGTGAACATAGCCAAACCAAGATCGGCCGAAAACACGCGCCCGCGATACTGATCCTCGGTTTGCAGTTGCAACAACGTTGTCGAGAAGACCCAGATGATCGATCCGCCGAAATGCGCGAGCATGACGAACAGGCAAGCCTGCCAGAGGTGAGCGGCAACGCCGAGCAGCGCATAACCGGCAGCGGTCGCAAGGTAGCCGCCGAGAATAGCGCGCTCCAGTCGGTCGATGCGGCTCCCAGCCCAGGGCGCAGTATTGAGCGGGCCCAGTAACGCGCCCAGCCCGCGCGCCCCCAGCAGCAGGCTCATGCCGAGGAACGCCCCGCGCGCCGGATCGAGCCCGTGCCAGCGCACCGGGAAATCGCGCTGCCCCATCACGGTGAACAGAACCCACCCCGGACCGATGACCAGGTTCCCGGCTTTCACCAGCACCGTCGAGCGCAAACGGACCTGCGAGCGCACGTAGCGAATACCGGCGAGCACTGGTGAAAAGTCGACGAGTTCGCGGACGTGGAATGCATGCGCGCCTTCAGCGTGCGGCTCGACAAACTTCATGCCCAGGATGAGCACCGCGGAGGCGAGAAACGAAAGCGCATTCAGCACGAAGACAGCATCGCGGCCCATCAGCGCGGCAACCACTCCCCCGGCCGTTGCGCCCAGCATCAGATTCACCGACCACGTCGCCGACGAAAGCGTGTTGGCGATCACCACGTCTTCCTTATCGACAATGTTCGGAATCGCCGAACTGCGCGCCGGCTCGAAGAAGGCGGCCAGTAGCGTTTCGGCCACCAGCAGCGGATAGATCATCCAAACCATCTGGCGCGAACGCACCAGCAGCATGCAGAACACGATCACCATGCGGCCGATATCGGCGGCGATCATGACTTGCTTGCGGCGCAAGCGATCGTTCACTACGCCCGCCGTCGGGCCAATGAAAGTCTGCGGCAGCACCTGCAACACCAGCGCCAGCGCCACCGATCCGGCGTGCCCGGTAAGTTGCAGCAGCAGGTTGTAAATGGCCAGCGTGTAGAACCAGTCCCCGATCTCGCTGACCACTTGTGCGCCCCACAGGCGCCGGAAGTTCCGGTTCCCGCGCAGCAGGCGCAGATAAGCCGACAGCCCTACGGGAGTGACCTGAAGTTCGGGAGCTTCCATTTGCGCGGCAGGTCGTACGTTTCCGGGTGACCCCCCAGCATATTGCAAAGACGCGAAATGATGGTAGCCGCCGCTTGATGGAGTAGTGGTGCAGTTTGCTTGTCATCCTGAGCAAAGCGTCCTTTGCGCAGCGAAGGATCTGGGCGAGCCGCGCGTTGCGGCGCTGTTTTGCGCCGCATCAACCGCGCGTTTGGCTCGCTTCCCTATCAAACTGCACCGCCGCTTCTGATGGCCCCAACTATCGACAAGCTCTTCTCCGCGATTTCCGCGAACCCTCGGATTTCTGTGGTGAATTTCCTACATCGCCGAAATCAGGACACCGCCAGGCCCCGAAGGCCCCATCCGCCGCAGATGCTCGCTTTGGGGCAAGTTGTGCAAGCGATTGCACCAGGGCCAAATCTTCGACAACACCCCCCTGTTTAGCGCCCATTGCCGCTACTCGTAAAGCGTCAGAAACAAGGCCTAAATCGGGTATTGTTAAGGGACTGCAAAAATGGGAATCATTGGCAGTTCGTTTGCCCCACTGAAAGCCGAGGGGAATCCTACCGTGCGCAAATGGGGCGTGTTTGTAATACTTTTCCTACTTGTTTTTGTCTCTAGTTCCTTCGGGGCATCCCACAACATCTTGAAAGCGTCGGCTGTGCCTGAGCCGGGTATTCTGCTCGCACTTTCAGGAGGCCTGATCGGCTTGGCCACAGTGGTTCGCCGTCATCTCAGCGAGTAACGCCGTCGGCTCGCCACGTCTTTTCGGGTCAGCAGGCTGAAAAAGTACGTTTACGTTTCACGGCAGATGCCCGTCTTGTGTTGTCGCGCTCTAACCCTTCACCAAATCCAGAAAAAGCTGGTGTACCCGCCGGTCCTCGCTTAACTCCGGGTGGAAAGTTGCGGCCAGAGCTTTTCCCTGCCGCACCATCACCGGATCATTCCCGTCCCTCGCAATCACTTCCACATCCTTGCCCACGCGCTCAATCCTGGGAGCCCGGATGAACACCATTTCGATCGGCGCGTCTTTAAAACGCCCTTCGCGGATCGAGCTGTCAATTTGCCGTCCATAGGCATTGCGCCGGATTGTAATATCCAGCGCTCCCAGCCCCGGCTGATGCGGGTTCTCAACCTCTTTCGCCAGCAGGATCGCGCCCGCGCAGGTGCCAAACGTCGGGCGCCGGCAAACAAAATCCTTGAGCTTTCGAAAGCCTTCCTGACCGAGCAGTTTGAGAAACGTACTCGACTCGCCCCCGGGGATCACGAGTCCGTCAACCTGATCCAGTTGCTCAGGCTTTTTGACGAGCACCACATTGGCCCCCAGCTCTTCGAGCCGGCGCCGGTGCGCATCGAAATCCCCCTGCAGCGCCAGCACCCCAATCGTCATCTTGCTCGCTTTCGTCAAGACCACCTTCCATGCCCGCAGTAACTACCACGCTGGAGCTGCGTTGTTTGCTTGATTCTAGCGGACAGGCGGCCAAAATGTGGCGTCAGCCCGCTAGCCGCACGATCAAGTTTGCGCCAGATTCAGTGGTGTCCTAATTTGCCTTTCTCACCACGGAGTCACTGAGTCACGGAGAAAACCCTTTGATTTGCAAAACCCCACAGCTGAAGGTTTTGCCAAGTAGTTGGGGTTCTCCGTGTCTCCATGGTGAAGAATTTGAATTAGGGCAGTACCCCAGCTTCTCTCCACTCCACCAAACCGCGCCAACCGGTGTAAAATGTCCGCGCACGGGGCCTCAGAGAGAGCTTGCGCTATGGCGAACAATCGGCTTTGGCTCGTTGCCTGTGTTTCGGTTGCCCTCGTGGCGTTGTCGGCTTGCGGTAGTTCTTCGCATTCACTCACCACTCCATCCAACACCGAGTTCCTCTATTCCCTGGCGTCCACTGGAACACTTCAAAATCCAGGTGAGACGCTGCTGAGCTTTACGGTGGACCCATCGAGTGGCGCCGTGACTCAGACTTCAAGTTCCGCGCTAAGCCAGCTCACCGACGGCATCGCCGTACGGCCCGACGCCAGGTTCTTGTACCTCTCCGACGTTGAACCAAACGGGAACTTCATCGACATCTACTCTCTCGATGCGACGACGGGCGTGCCGACGCCGGGAAACCCTTATCCAGTGAGCTGCTCCGGCCCATTCTGTATTCCTGTTAGCGCGCCCGGCGTACTGGCTATGAATAGTGTGGGAACAACCCTTTATTACGGCAGCTCCTCACTCGGCACGATACAACAAGCGATCGGCGCCCTCACCAGCGATCCCAGTTCCGGCGCCCTAAGCGCGGTTTCCGGATCGCCGTTCTCCGCCAACCTGGTGCCCGCTTATGTGCTGGTACATCCTTCTGGCCAGTTCCTCTACACCGAAGACATTAGCGGGCCCAGCCCTGAAGGTTTTGCTCTGGCGAGTGTTTCCGCGTATCCCATCGACTCGGCCACGGGCGCGCTGGGCGCAGCAGTCTCATATCCTCCCGGCGCAAACGCCGAGGTCACCGGCTTTGCCGTGCATCCTTCCGGCCAGTTCCTTTACGCCAGCACCGGCGCCACTGGAAACGGCATCCTGGCATGGAGCATCGACAGTTCGACCGGCGCGCTGACGCCCTTAGCCGGCTCACCGCTTCAGACCGGAACAGACAGCTTTGGCATAGTGTTTGATCCATCCGGACAATTCTTGTACACCGGGGCCGGCAAATCCGGCGGCATCTACGGTTACAGCATCGACGCCAACTCCGGCGCGCTAACCCCTCTCACTGGATCGCCGTTCTTTGCCGGCACACTCCTCAACGGCCTCATCGTTGACCCAAGTGGACAGCTGCTGTTCGCCGCGGGGCCGAACGATTCCCTCGTTGCCATCCAGCGAGACCCGGCAACCGGCGCGCTCGGCTCTCAACTCAGCACCACAACCGTGAACGGTTCGCCATCCTGGCTAAAGGCAGTTCAGGCCCCGCAGTAGGAATTCGTCGGCCCACCGTGGTTATTTCTCGCCGCTTGCAGGAAGCGGCCACACCCATGTCACCAGCAACGCCACCGCAATCCCCAACGATACTTCGATGAAGCGATGTAGCGCCACAATCCACGGCGAGCGCTGGTGAACAATCAGCAGGACGATGCTGAGCGTGATCCCGGCAAACCGGTAGGCGGCGCCCAGCCGCAGCATCGAACTGATCAGCCCGCAGGCCAGGATGCCAACGCCGTAAACCACCCAGGTCGGGCGAAACAGAGACCCCATCAGCGCGCCCACCAAAGCTCCCAACGCCGTTCCCGCGAAACGCTGCCACGCCAGAGTCAGTGGATTGACGGTCGAAAGCAGAATGACGATCGTGGAGATCGGCGCCCAATAAAATTCCGGCAGCTTCAGCAGCCGCGCCAATAGCATCGATCCCACCGTCGCCACAGTTGTTCGCAACGAGGCGACGACAGCAGCGCGGTTTAGGCCCAGGCCCCTCTGCGCATCGCGCATATCGCGTCATTTTATCGTGGAGGCGAGTGTGCCAGATGCACGCCCGACTTAGTTCACCGGGTTCCTAAGCGCCGCCCCCAGCACCTTCCCCGGCCCCTGTTCCTGCACAAAGGCAACCAGCCTCAGGTTCTTTGGATCGGCGCCAGGCTTCAGCTTCAGATCGACTTCCTGGTCGAAGCTTCTTCCCTTCTCCACCTTGCCGACCTTGACGAGTTGCTGCACAACCGCAACGTGCGTCAGCCGGCGGCCACCGTTTTCTCCGCGCAGCACCTGCGATTCAACGTGATTGAGCGCCACGGCAACGTAAACGTCAGCGCTGTGTTTCTCCGGGCTCTCGTCGGCATGAATGCGTGCGTGGAGAACTCCGGGCGCTCCCGCGTCGACCTTCACATCCTCGATTCGCACCGAGAGCTTGGGCGCAGCCTTGGCTCGGTTAAAGACATCTTCACTCTGTTGCGCTTGGCCCACGCGTATGGTGCTGGCGCCATCGACAATGATCTGCGGCGTATACGAATCCCTTTCTCCGAGCGCGCTTTCGTAGGAACTCTGGCGATCCGTAACTGCCTGTAAGGAGTTCGGGTCCTTCCAGCCATCGTGGTCCCAGTAAGTAACGTGTTCGCTGAGCACGATCAGCTGAGCGCCGGCAACGGGCTGGACGGATTCGAGCTTCTCGACCAGGACGTCGGCGGGAGGACAGCTCGAGCAACCTTCCGAAGTGAACAGTTCCACCAGGATAGGGGTGCTCGCTCCAGGCGAACCGGCCGTGGCACGACCCTGCGGGGCCTGCGCCCACGCAACCGTCGCCGGCAAGACACTGCACAACCAGATGGCGAACGCAGACACAACCGCTGAGCATGGTCGAAACATGAGTTTAGTTACTCCTGAGATGTGGATGCGCAGCAGGCCGCTTCGGATGCGCGGTGTGCCTCTTGCCTTGCAGCCTGCTGAGCGGCGTTCTTCTTGTCTGGCTTCTTCCCAGGGGAAGGCCGAGGCCTGCGTAACGCAAAGTCGAATGCTTACCTGTGATATAATGTAAGCATGAACCGACAGATTACATCCGTAAGCACAAAAGGACAGTTCGTCATTCCCGCGGAGATGAGGGCGGCACTGGGCATAAAGCCGGGCACGCGCATCGCCGTGGCCCAAGATGGATTGCGCATTGTGCTGGAGCCGGTTTCGGACAAATTGGTCGATAAGACACGCGGAATGTTTTCCGGCAAGGCATCGCTTTCCGCGGAACTCCGGCGAGCGCGGCGGAATGATAAAGACCAATGGTGACCTACGTTCTCGATTCGAGCGCAATTCTCCGCTATCTCGACGACGAGGCGGGGGCGGCGCGCGTCGCTGAAATCATCAAGGCCCACCTGGCCGGAACGTGTGAGGCGATGATTTGCGCGCTGCATTGGGGCGAGGTCGCCGGCATCACTTGCAAAGTACATGGAAAGCCAGCCATGGAACTGGTGCTTTCCCGCTTAAGTTCGTTCGGGCTGCACATTGTGGCGGCGGATGCGGATCGCGCGGTTCGAGCGGCCTTGATCAAACTCAAGAGAGCAGTTCCCTATGTGGATGCTTTTGGAGTAGCGTTGGCGACTGGAGCGCGAGACCGCATTTTCGTGACCGCTGACTATGATTTCAAACCGGCGAGAGGCGATGTGAAGATCGAGTTTCTGCCGACGAAGTAAGATTCCTTCACCTCTTCATGATAGTTCGCGGAGGGCGCCAACCAGGCCCTTGCGGCGAATTTCCGCCACGCTCAGTTCTATCTTGGGCGCTCCCCGAAGCGCTCAAAGAATACCCCGAAGGCCCGGTTGCCTCCGGAGACCGGGGCACGCCCAGCGAATACGTCCGCGAACTGATTCGGCAAGACAGAGAGCGTCGACTCGGCGATCTCGAAGCCAGCCTCGTCGCCGCTGCCAAAGGTCACAACCGAAGAGAGCGTCATCCAACGATTGTGCGACAAAGAGGGTCAATGGCTTGGGTCATCGGGCTTCTTTTATCTACTAGTTGTGATAGTATTCGCTCGGCTTGAAGGGAGACTCTATGAAGCGCATCAGTTTTTTGGCTGGGATGGCAGTAGTTGTAGCGGTGGTGCTCGGACTTACGGGAAGCCGGATGTTGACCGGGCAAGAAGGTCTGAAAAGCGGGAAGGTTCTGCAAAGAACGGATCTGAAGGCCGCGCCGGGATGGGAAGCGATCCTGGTGCAGCGCGAGGTCCCCGGGGGTGGAGAGAGCGGCAAGCACACACAGGCGGGCAGCGAGATCGTGTATATCCAGGCGGGCGCGGTGATCTTTGAGGCGCAAGGAAAACCCGCGGTGACATTGAAGGCGGGCGAGGCGTTCACCACCACGGCCGGCGAAGTGCACAACGTGAAGAACGCAAGCAAGACAGAGCCCGTGAAGGCGCTCGCATTCTACGTGGCGAAAAAGGGAACGCCTCTCGAGGACCTCTCCGTCCCCGCGAAGTAGTCGGGATGAAGTAGTCGGGATGTTGAAAGGTAGCGTACCGACTGGAAGTTTTGCCGAGCCCCGCCTGACTAGCGGGGCTTTTGGTTTTTGGAGGAAGCCCACGTTTCGAAAACCGCGAAACGTGAGCAGCGTCACCCAGCGCACACTGCCCAGGAAAACAAATGGCCCCGGGCTGTCCGGAGCCATTTTAAATCACGTGGTGTACTGCACTCTGTCCATCCTCAGTATTGGGCAGGCGGATTGCTATGTCAAGTTACTTGGGGAGATTATCTCTGTGTTCTCTCCCCAAAATAAACTCTCCTCCACGATTGGGAGAATGGACCCGGCGGGACTCGAACCCGCATCTGCGACTTGGACAGAGTGCTATGTTCCCGTTACACCACGGGCCCTAGGCTCAGTGTCTGTAACGTCGGAGGATATGGCAAGCTTGTGGAGGACAATTTCTTCGGCACGTATTTCAAATCGGGAAAGCGTGGAGTCAAGTCGGCGTAAAATCCCACCACTTCGAACATCGCGAGGGGCGTGGAACCCCGCCATGACGGACCTGGGTACGCCGATTGCGGCTTGACTTTGGTCCGGGTGAGAATACGATTAGGAAGATGGAGCGGCCGATGAATATTGAGATTCGCGATGCGGCTTTGCAGGCTCGGATTCAGAAGCAGATGCAAGCCACTGGCTCGGAAAATCCGCATGAGGTGCTGCTCCGGTTGCTGGAAACTCAGGAAGAGCAGGACCGCTGGCTGCTGGAGAATCGGGAGGCGATCAACGACAAGCTTCGCCGTGGCATCGCCGAGTTAGACCGGGGTGAGGGCATCCCGGAAGGTGAACTGGATTCGTACCTGAAGGAACTGAAAGCCAAAGCAGAATGAAGCCTCGCTATATCCTTGCGCCCGAGGCGGCGCGCGATCTGGTTGGAATCCGGCGATACACGAGCGGGCCACTGGATTCGGTAAATTCCCGTTTTGAGACCCCCTGTCTACTTTCGTGGGATTGCGAATGCTTGATGCGAAGTGGATATTGAATTCAGGCAGGTAGCGTCTGGAGGACGTTGCCAGTGGGTACTGGACGATACTTGCCAAGTAGTCGAGTGGCTTTGTCAGCCATCACGGTTCGACTCCGTCGTCCTCCGCACGGCCCTCGACGTTAGTAACAGTCAACGGACTTGACTGACAATGTTATAATCAAGGTGCTTGGCAAGTAGCGTACCGACTGGCAATTGTTTAAGCCCCGCCTGACTAGCGGGGCTTTTGGTTTGTTTGCGGCAATCAAAGCCACAATCTCAAGATGGACACAGCCGTGGAATCCCACCCATCGCAAAAGGCGCGATGAGGGGGGCACCCGGCTTTTGGTTTTTGTGGAGGTCTTCACTTACCATTAATAATAGCTTCGGGTCCTAGTGAAGTGTCGCAAAGGCGGCGTTACTACCGCGCAACCGGAAAACTTGTCATCCTGAGCGGAGCATGAATTCCGCGAAGCGGGATTCATGCGGAGTCGAAGGACCCCTACCTCCTGTCCAGCAGCAAGCCCGTGTCAGGGAATTCTCCCCGTGCTCGCGTGAACGAATTCTCTGCGACAGTCCAATGGTCAGCCATTACGGTTCGAGTCCGTCGTCCCCCGCACGGCTTCTCGACTTGACGACGTTGGTATAATGAAGTTGTTGAAGGGTAGCGTACCAACTGGCAATTGCCGAGCCCCGGATGACTACCGGGGCTTTTGGTTTTTGCGGGAAAACAAAACCAAAACCTCAAGACGCAGGCAGTCGTGAAATCCCACGTTTCGAAAACGCGAAACGTGGGGCGGCCGGCGCGCCCGAGTATGATGGGCGTAAAGAAGGTACCAAATGGACCATAGCTTCGAAGAGATTCGGGCCGCTGCTCTTGATCTTCTGGCTGGGCGTGAACAAGGGCCTTATAACCTGAATCAGTATGAGCATTTATTGGCAGGCATCGCGCACGTCTTCGAGAGACGTCAGGGTAGCCCACCGCAGCGGGGGTATCAAGGTGGCGGCGTTTTCGGACCATCGCTATCAACCAATGATCGGGAGTTATTCTTGGAGGTGTTCTGGGCGCTATTTCGCGAAGGCACCATTACACTCGGTCTCAACGACTCCAATCGCGAGTTCCCTTTTTTCCGAGTGAGTGAGTTTGGCCGGAGAATGATTGCTAACCAGCAGGCCTACTTCTTTCACGATGTGTCCTCCTACGAGCGCCTAGTCAAGTCCGAGGTCTCGGCGATTGACGAGACAACTGTTCTATACCTCAAAGAGGCGATGCAGTCTTTTAGGGCAGGTTGCGTTCTCGCAGCCACGGTAATGCTGGGGGTTGCAACCGAACATACCTTTCTGCTCTTGGTTGAGCAGATCGAGCGTAACCCGTCGCACTCAGCGATTTTCGCGAACGTATCGAATGAGCGAACAATTCTTCAAAAAGCAAATAAGTTCAAGAACATTCTCGACCAGCATGTTCGCTCGTTCCCGGCGGATTTGCGGGAGGATCTGGACACCCATTTCGCCGGCATCTTATCGATTATCCGAACGTTCCGAAACCAGTCGGGACATCCGACCGGAAAGATCATGGATCGCGAGCAGGCCTACGTTCTATTGCAGCTTTTCATACCCTACTGCAAGAAGATGTATCAGTTGATGGCACATTATTCCTGAGTTACCAGCAACTACATTTGCGGCGATGCATAGACACACTAAGAAAGATCGGGAGCGGGAGATCCTGGATTTGGTGTACGGCTTCCGGCCGCCCTTTAAGGTCGATGATTGCGAGCGGCCGGACTTCGTAGCCAGGTTGACTCCGGTTGACGAGGCGTTTGGGATTGAAGTAACGGAGTTCTTTCAAACCGAATCGAATGCGAGGTTGGCTCGCATCCCGGGTTACGTAGGGGGCCTGCTAGGAGGCGGAGGATTTCGGCACAAGGCTGATCGTCATGGATTGACCGTTGACAAAATACAGATTATGTCAGGAGGGACTGTAAAATTCAGCGATGTGCCCGCGATAGTTCAGCGGGTGCCGCAGGCCTCGGAATGTGCTGCGATGGTTTCTGAGATCATCCGAAAAAAGGGTGAGAAACTCGAAGCCGCATTTCAAGGATTGCGACATATAAATTTAATCATCTGTGACCGCACAAACCTGCTACGTCTCCTCAAACCCAGCAATTTTTACGACTCGTACTGTACAGAGGCTCTGAGGCAGTCATTGTTCAGCTCTCCGTTTCGGGAGGTTTACTTCGCGACTAGCCTCTCCGTAGGCGAGGTGTTTATTCCCCTGAAAATGCTTGTTGCGCTGGCGCAATTCTACTTCTTCGATGCGTTCGCTCAAGCCCGTCGTCTACTCTCCAAGAATGAAGCTAGCGGCGAGTTCATGCGCTGTTTCGCCTCCTACCTGAGCACGATAGCCACCGACAATGTATATATTTTTGGAGACGGGCGCGAAACAGGAGCCATCTATGGGGACACGGGTTTCTTCCTCGACGCTGCCCTTAGGCTGCAGTTAAGGATTTATTCCGATGCCCCTATCTTGGGGGGCAAGGCCGAAGCCCTAAGCTCCCTTGTTATGTCGGATTCCACGATTGCCGATCAGATGCGGTCGTTTCAGCGCGAAAACAAATTTGAAACAAACATAGCCTTTAAGCAGAGGTCAGGCGATCACGCTGCGGACTGAGGGTTGGCTCCGGGGCTTGCTACACTCTGGTCTGTAGCAAGTGCGCTCCGTCGAGCCCGCTAACGGCCAGGCCCTTCATCGCGTCGGCCAGGTCCTCACTAACTTCCAGTAAAGCCTTCGGGTCGTAGCAGTCCGTTGCGGCTTGGCGGGTGCCCACGCAGGCCCGATCTTGCCATGAACGGGGATCGAGAAATCTCATCGACAAGCCAAGTCCAGGCATGTTCCGGACGTCAGCGCTCTGCCGAATTCCCCGGCGAATGCAATCGAGCTAGCATACCGAAGTCGTTGAAGGAGAGGCAGATAGTAAAAGGCGAATCGCGAAAAGCAGGCCCGCACAAACCGGCCACTTATTGACTGCGAAGTAATAGTTCCACCGTAAAGCTGTTAATTACAATCCTACTTGACAACCCATGCCTGCACCTTCTCCCGCGCAACTCCTTATAAATCAATACGCAATTTCCGCTTTTCGAGGCGTCTCACCGCCGAATTCCGAGCGTCCCAAAAATATTTTTGGCGAACAACAGGAGAAGGCATCGTCAACCCGCGGCCTGCCCACGCCTCCACGTCCCACTTTTCCAGGTTCATCGCGGCCAAGCTAGGCTAACCGGTTTTATATCAGCCCAAACACAGTGGTGGGCATATCGCAATGTACGTACAAATAACACTGCATAAATGTTCCACGTGGAACATTTGTACCAAACAATAGTCCCGCCTCCGCGGGCAGGTTATCCGCGCCAAGCGCTCCTTACCATCCCCGCGTCTGCAGCATGTGCGCTTCGTCCAGCCCCGACACAGCCAGCCCCTTCATCGCCCCCGCCAGGTCCTCACTAACTTCCAGCAACACCTTCGGGTCCTGATAGTGCGTAGCTGCCTGCACGATGGCGCGGGCGCGCTTGGCGGCTTCCGCTGGGTCGGCGAATTCGGTCGAGTTCTTCATGAAGATGCCGCTGCCAACGAAGACGGCTTCGGCCCCTAACTGCATGACTAAGCTGGCGTCGGCGGGGGTGGCGATGCCTCCGGCGGAGAAATTTGGCACCGGCAGTTTGCCGTCTTTGGCTACCATCTTTACTAACTCGTAGGGCGCTCCGTGCTCTTTGGCTTTGGCGTAGAGTTCTTCTTCGCCCAACACGGTGAGAATCTTCATCTCCATGACGATCTGGCGAATGTGCTTGACGGCGTGGACGACGTCTCCGGTGCCGGCTTCGCCTTTGGTGCGGATCATGCACGCGCCTTCGGCAATTCGCCGCAACGCTTCGCCCAGGTTGCGCGCGCCGCAAACAAACGGCACAGTAAACGCATGCTTATCGACATGGTGAGCTTCGTCAGCTGGCGTCAAAACTTCGGACTCGTCGATATAATCCACACCCAACTCTTGAAGTATTTGGGCTTCCGCAAAGTGGCCAATGCGGCACTTGGCCATGACCGGAATATCGACGGCGGCCATGATCTCGCGAATCTTTTTTGGCGAAGCCATGCGCGCCACCCCGCCTTCGGCGCGGATTTGGGCCGGGACGCGCTCGAGCGCCATGACGGCGACGGCGCCGGCTTTCTCGGCGATGGTGGCTTGCTCGGCGTTGGTGACGTCCATGATGACGCCGCCCTTGAGCATTTCGGCGAGGCCGGTTTTGAGGCGAAGCGAGGTGGGCGTGGTCGGTGTCTTCCCGTTGTTTTTCGACATGGCGTGGCTCCAAAAAGCAGCTGTGAGCTTCGAGCTATGAGCTACAAGCTAACCCTGAATGTTGACGATGCCGGGTGAGTTCCGCTGCTGGAAATATTCTACAGGGCGTTGATCATTTGAGAAACCCCGGAGATGTCTGATGATTCCCTACTTCTTGTCGTCGACTCCAAAGGTGTAGATGCGATCGGCGATGACGATGGCGTACTCCCCGGGCTCAAGCGACTGGTCAGAGGAGAATTGCAGGGCAGTCCCTTTATACCTCGAGACGCTGACCGCCCCACACGAGCTACCTCTCCACGAACTTGCCGAACATCTTATGCGGATCGATGGCTAGGAACACGCCGCGGCTGCGCGCCAGGATTTCTCCCTTCTCGTTGAGAATCGCGGCCATGTTGATGTGCTTGCGGCCGTCGACTTCAACCTCGCGTGACTCCACACGCAGCGGCTGATTCAGCGGCACGGGCTTCAAGTAATTGACGGTCATCTCCGAAGTCACGGCGACCACGTTGCGAATCTTGTTCACCTTGCCCATGGCTTCATCGAGGATGGTCGCAATGATGCCGCCGTGGCAGTGTCCGGGAGGTCCGGTAAAGCGCTTGTCGAGCGTGAAGTGGCAAACGTAGGTGGCATGCGCCTCGTCGAGTTCGAAATGCAAGTGCATACCGTCGGGGTTCTCGTCTCCGCATACAAAGCAGTGGTTCTTCTGTAGGCGGACATAGGGCGTGTCGTGCCCGCGGTGGGAGTGCTGCGAATCCTTGGAACTCATGGAGAAGATATTCTATCGTGCGCAGGCCGGATTCCGATGCGATGGCTAACGGGAGCGGGGCCTCAAGGCCGTATGTTTTGCGACGATCTCTGTAGTGGTCATATCGTCATGACCATGTATGTTACAATATGTCCATGAAGAAGATCGCAGCGGGAGAATTCAAGGCGCGGTGCTTGGCGCTGATGGAGGATGTGCGCTCGACGCGGCAGCCGATCCTCATCACCAAGCGGGGCAAGCCGGTGGCCAAACTGGTGCCGGCAGAGACTGAGAAAGACGATTGGATCGGCAGGCTGAATGGCAAGTTTAAGGTAACCGGGGATATCGTCTCTCCCGTGGTGCCGCTCGAAGATTGGGAAGCACTGAAGTGATTCTGCTCGACACGCATGTGCTGTTCTGGTCTGGGGCCCAGTCACAGATGCTTTCGAAAGATGCGGCGTCTGCGATTCGTCGGGCGCGACGTGGCAACGGCGTAGCCATTTCCGCGATCACTATTTGGGAGCTGGCTTTGCTTTTTGCTCGCGGAAAGATTCAAGGTTCGGGAACAATTGACGCGTCGATTCGGCAGCTTCTAGAGGGTGTTACCGTGCTGCCCATTACGCCGGAGATTGCCGCACTGGCTACCCAATTCCCCGATGACTATCCCCATGACCCCGTGGACCGCATTATCGGCGCGACGGCGCGGGCGGAAGGGATGACGCTGGTGACACGCGACGAGCGTATACGGCGGAGTCCGCTGGTTAGGACGGTGTGGTGAAACTCCGGACGGTTCTATAATAGGAGTCGCACAGCTGGTCAGAGGCCATGAAATCGAAGGATCAGTTCCTACAGGCGTATGACGCAGGCAAAGAGGCGTACAGGTCTGATATCGAAAAAAGGCCGTTCTGGGACCGGTTGCTTTTCTGGCCCGTTCTGATCTTCAGCTCGTTGGGGATGGAAAGATTGCTTGCTCACCATAGCTCCCTAGCTTCGGGCTGGCGATTCGCAGTGTCGATCATTGTGCCCTGTATCCTTGGGGTTTCACTTTCGATGTCGCTGGACTGGCTGCGAAAAGTCACTCGGCGATAGGAAGAACACGGCGCTTTCGGCTCTCGATGACAGGAAGCTAGAATAGGGCGGACAGGAGTGTCCGCCCCACACGATCTTAGTCGTAATACTCCAACCCCAAATGCGTGATTAACTCCTCGCCCTTCAAATGTCGCAGCGTGTTCTTCAGCTTCATTAACTGGATGAACAAATCATGCTCGGGATACAGCCCCGGCTTGGTCATCGGCGACTTGAAATAGAAGCTCAGCCATTCCTGAATACCCAAGCGTCGCAGTTCGGGTGTCCGCTGCGCCAAGTCCATGAAGAGCACTAAATCCAGCACAATGGGCGCTGCCAAAATCGAGTCGCGGCAGAGGAAGTCGACCTTGATTTGCATCGGATATCCGAGCCAGCCGAAGATATCGATGTTGTCCCAACCCTCTTTATTGTCACCGCGAGGCGGATAATAGTTAATGCGAACCTTGTGATAGATTTTCCCGTACAGCTCGGGATACAAGCTGGGTTGCAGAATATGCTCCAGCAGTCCCAGCTTCGATTCCTCTTTCGTCTTGAACGATCCCGGATCGTCCAGCACTTCCCCGTCGCGGTTGCCGAGTATGTTGGTGGAATACCATCCGCTCAGGCCGAGCAGTCGCGCCTTGAAGGCGGGCGCGAGCACCGACTTCATCAGCGTCTGGCCCGTCTTGAAATCCTTGCCGCAGATCGGCAACTCGCGTTCGTGTGCCAGTTCGTGCATCGCCGGAATGTCGACGGTCAAGTTTGGCGCGCCGTTGGCGAAAGGCACGCCTTCCATCAGCGAGGCGTAGGCGTAGACCATCGAAGGCGGAATCATTTCGTCGTTCTCTTTCATCGCCTTTTCGAGACTCTTCACGCTTTGGTGAGCGGCCGTCGGTTCAATGAACGATTCGGTCGACGCGCACCAGATGGTAATCAACCGGTCGGCGCCGCTTGACTTCTTGAACTGGCGAATATCGTCGCGCAACTGCTCCGCCAGATCCAGCTTGTTCTTGCCTTTCTTGACGTTCGGTCCGTCGATCTTCTTCACGTAGTTGTGATCGAAAACCGCTTTGAGCGGCTTGATCGAACTCAACCGGCCCTTCACCTTATCGAGCAGGTCGCGCTCGAGCACGCCGGCGTTGCGGGCGGCTTCATACATGTTGTCTTCGAAAATGTCCCAGCCCGTGAAGACGAGATCGTCCAGGCCCGCGAGCGGAACAAATTCCTTGATCTTGGGCGAACGCCCTTCGGTCCGCTTGCCGAGGCGAATCGTGCCCATCTGCGTGAGCGAGCCGATCGGGGCAGCGATCCCTTTGCGCACGGCTTCCACGCCCGCCACAAATGTGGTCGCGACCGCGCCCATGCCCGGGATCATGACCCCGAGCTTTCCCTTGGCGGGCGCAACGGTAGCGCTATCTTTCTCTCCCAGATCCTTAGTTGAGATGCCGCTCCCGGCAAGCTTTCTTTCGCGGTTGGCGCGCTTGGAATGGGCAAGCGCCGTCTCGCGGTGCTCGTGCTGTTTTGCCGCTTGCGCGCTGGCAAATTGCTTGCGGTGACGGCGGCCGTCGGCATCCCACCAGTCGGCCATAAAAATTCCCGGTCGTTTCTGATACATGGTTTCCCTTCGAGGTGGCGGTGGCTAGTCACTGACCGTCACCAAATGACATGATCTCCTATCTGGGGCAAACTTGCAATCGAGACCTGTTCAACAACCGGTTTTTTGAATGAGGGCTACGCCGATCAAATCCACGGGAGCTCGGGCAAATAGGGATCAACCTCAGTCCAGTCGGCAGAGATCGCCGAAGCCTCCATGTGGAGCAGAGCTTCTCGACTTTCCTCGATTGTGACAGCGGTGGGCTCGACGAGGCCCTCGACGCGACGGCACGGGCCCGGGCAGCCCTTATCGTCAATGACCGGAAGTTTAGGCTCTGAAGGGCTGCTATCGCCAGTCTTGGTAAACCGAGCCTGCGCAGTTCCGAGCGCCGCCAACAAGAGGAACACGCAGAGACGCAACGTAATCATGTGGCAAGGATACGGCAACAGCCGACGGGACATCGATTCTTACCAAGGTACTGGCTGGGACTTGCATCTCCCCGAACCTATGATCACCTCGTTCGCGGACGAACCGTGCGCTTCCGGTCGACGTTCAGCGCGCAGGCAGCGCCAGGAAAAGCAGGACCATGGCAAACAGGATCAGCGCCATAATCAGCGAATACACATTGTGCATCGGGTGGAAGTGGAAATAGGGGTTCCGCCTCCAGGAGTTCTTCCCTGTCAGCATAGGGGGCCTCCTTCGCCGCGGTCGCGCTGGCTTGTCCCGTTACGCCAAGAGCTGGCGTGCCGGGAAAGCACGTCCGCGAAGCTTCTCAGCCTGTACTTATTGTCCCTCTGTTTTGCCCAGCCGGAGAAGAATTTTGTTTGGAGCTTGTTTCGAAAACAGGTTTTGGGAAGGCCGCGGCTTTTGGAGGTTGCGGGAAGATTCGATTTTGTACTTTGCCTTTGGGTGGCGCAGCGCTTCAGCGCTGCGCTAAGAGCGTTGTTTTGAATTCGGCTTTAGCCGCTGAGGGAGCGCGGCCAAATCCCCGGAAGCCATTCTTGAAACACGCTCTAGTGACCGTCCAAATCCACCGTCTTGACGGGAAGATCCCAATGGCTGAGCAGGATCTCGAACCGGCGCTGCTCTTCTTTCGTGTAGGTTGCCTGGTCGGGGAAAAGCTGCTTCTTCAGCGCGTCCTCGTCAAACGGCTCATTGGCGACAGTAGCGTTCTTAAAAACAATCGTGACGCGATAGTCCCAGCGCCCGTCCTCCGTTGTGTGGTAACGCGGCTGATCCATCCACACTTTAAGAATCCGCCCCATCTCCACTTCCTTCTTCAGCAGCGGGTAGTGGTTCTTCTTGAAGAGTTGGAGAAACTCGTCGGCATAACCCCACTTGGCCTTGTAGTAGTACTCGATCACGAAGGGCTTGCCGGTGTTCTCGGCGGCATTGGCCTGCGCGGACGATGAAGAGGGCACCAGGGTGGGGAGCAAGATCGCCAGCATTAGCAGGAATCGCAATTTCATCGTGGACCTCCGAGGACACATTTTCGCACAACGCCCAGTCCCGGGCCGAATCCCACATTCCAAATGTAAGGTATGGGATTATGCAGCCGGGCCGGGACCGGATTCGCAATGCTAAAATCGAGTGTGCCCGCCGATTCTCTCCGCCTCATCGCCATCGATATCGATGGCACCCTGCTCAATCCCCAATTCCAAATTTCCCCCGTCGATCTCGCTGCGCTCCGCCGCGCGGACTC
>Ga0326728_10006017_pt1 | contig 33233 bp, 31 predicted proteins | sample MB3enrmetagenome_FD_207602 | JGI IMG/M metagenome (GOLD analysis project Ga0326728, IMG submission 207602) | Lab enriched peat soil microbial communities from McLean, Ithaca, NY, United States - MB31MN | ecosystem: Environmental > Terrestrial > Soil > Wetlands > Peat | place: USA: New York... | reverse complement strand
GCGCGCGGGCGGCCCGCTATGGAATCAACGTGGCCGACGTTCAGGACGCCATTGAGACCGCCGTGGGCGGGAAGGCCGTGAGCCAGGTGCTTCAGGGCGAGCAACGCTACGACCTGGTGGTGCGGTATCAGGCGCCCTACCGGAGCACCAGGGAGGCGATCGAGAACATCCGCCTGGTGAGCCCTTCGGGCGAGCGCGTTTCCCTCGCGCAGCTTGCCGGAGTCGAGGTTCTCGATGGCGCATCGGAGATCTATCGGGAAGCCAATTCGCGCTACGTGGCCATCAAGTACAGCGTGCCCGTCCGCGACTTGGGAAGCACGGTCGAGGAGGCCATGAGCAAGGTGACCCGGCAGGTGAAACTTCCCACGGGTTACCACATCGATTGGGCCGGCGAGTACGAGAGCCAGAAGCGATCGTCGAAGCGGCTCATGATTGTCCTGCCGGTCACGATTCTGGTGATTTGCCTGATTCTCTACACCATGTTCCAGGATTTCAAGTGGGTGATGCTGATTCTGGCCAACGTGGCGATGGCGCCGATTGGCGGCCTGGTAGCGCTATTGATCACGCATACGCACTTCAGCGTCTCCTCCGGCGTGGGATTCCTGGCGTTATTTGGTGTCGCGGTGCAGACCGGCGTCATCATGCTGGAGTACATCAACCAGTTGCGCGCGCGGGGTGAAGCCATTCTGACCGCCGCCGTCAACGGCTCGGTGCAACGGCTGCGCCCCATCATGATGACCATGCTGGTGGCGAGTGTGGGGTTGCTGCCCGCGGCGATGTCGCGCGGCATCGGCTCGGATTCGCAGCGGCCCTTCGCCATCGTGATCGTAGGCGGCCTGATGGCGGCGCTGATCCTGGGCATCTTCCTATTGCCGACGCTATACGTATGGGTAGCCGGCGAGCGCGACGTGCTGCCGGAGGCGGAGGTGAAGGCGGAGGAAGAGTAGGATTGGCGCTGTTGCGGCTTGCGCAAAGTGCCGATAAAAGTTGTAGATTGGTCAGGGAGGACGTTAGCAGCACGGCTAAACGTGAACACCCACCTCATCATTGATAAAGCAGGCCGCGTCGTTATCCCCCGGCCTCTTCGGAAAGAACTGCATTTGGAACCCGGCGATGCCCTGGAAATGGAGAGTGCCGGCGAGCGGATCACCCTGCGCCCAGTCCGTGGGACGGGTCCGCTGACGAAGGAGCACGGCGTCTGGGTGTTTCACACGGGACAGGCCCTACCTGCCTCCGCCACGGATGAGATGCTGCAACAGATCCGCGAGGAACGCGACCTGGCTAACCTCGGCAAGGGCGAATGAAAGCGTTCTTCGATACGTCGGTGCTGGTGCCGGTGTTCTACGGAGATCACATCCATCGGCCGCTCTGGGCATCGTAGGGGGCGGAATCTATGACGCCATGCTTGCGCATTGCGCGATCAAAGCCCAGGCGGAGGCGATATATAGCTGGAACGGTCGCCACTATGCGCAATGCGGTCCGGAAGGAACCCGGCGCCTGCGGACCCCTTGAATCTCGGAAGAGGGATTCCATTTTCCGGCAAATGGGCCTATAATCCGAAGTGGGAGATTACCTATGGGGACTCCGGATGTTCCGGAAATACTCATCGGATTGGGCCTCGTGGCCGGGCTCATTTGGGCTCTCTACAATTGGACCCACCCCCACGTGGATGCGCCCAAATAGCCGTTTGCAATCCACTCTGGCACCTGATACCATCTAGGTGGCAGATCGGAACCCTCCCCTTGAAGTGCCGCCAAACCAACCAACGGAGAAAAATAATCAACTGAATGAGCTTTACCGTATTTCTTGGCAATCTTCCCACATGGGTCACCGCCGATGACATCAGGCAGTGGTTGGCCGCCGAAGATCTGGTGGCCGATGCCGTCAAAGTGATCCGTAACCACGAAACCCAGGAATCCAAGGGCTTCGCATTTGTCGAAGCGCCGACCAACGACGAGATGCAGTCCATCATTCGCCGCTTCGATCGCGCGCCTTTGGAAGACCGGCTGTTGCGAGCCAATGCGGCACAGCCCCCGAAAGGGAAGGACGCCGCGCGAGGGCCGCAAGCGGCCGTGGTGCCGCCTAACGCCGTTCGCACGCCGGCGCAGCAGCGTCCTCCGGAACGCAGGAAGCGCGGCGGCCGGCAGAGAGATCAGTCGCCCCGCAGCGCCTTTGCGAACGAGCTGGCAAAGGCCCTGTAAGCTTCGCCGCGGCCGCCCTGGCATCGCGGAAAGAGCTTCTTTTTCATTCCACACCTGTGAACCGAAGTCACAACTGCCCGCAGGGTATCTCTTTTCCCTTCAATATTTTAGAAACGGTATCCGGCGTGCATCCATGGACCGCATGAAACACGCCTGGCTCGGCTGTCTATTCTTTGGCGGCCTGCTCTTTGCCGGAACGCAAGATTCCGACATCAATGTCAACACGCGCTACACGGTGGATACGGTCACGGTCGCCGGCAAAGGTTGGAAGACCGACCTGGTGTCGGACCAGAGCCAGAACCAGAAAATGAGCGCCGGCCTGCGCAAGGATTTGCTCGCCTTGATCGGGCAGAAGTTGAATCCCTCGGCGCTGGACGGTCTGGCGGTGCGGCTGAAGAAGGAACTGGCCGCGCGCGAAGTGAGCCACCGCGTGCTGCGCGGCGACAGCCCGGAGCACGTGCGCGTGGAGTTCGAAGTCAAACCGTATCGAGGCGAAGTGGGCGCCAATTTCACCAAGATGGTCTACAACTCGCAACAGGGGTGGAGCGCGGACGGAGGAGTGGACGTCACCGTGCTCCAGAACTCCTTCCGATTTGGCATGGCGAGCGATGGCGATTCGCTGGATGAGCGCTTCGCCGGCATCTCCGCGCGCTACGAGAACAGGCACGTCGGCACCGACCGGGTGGACCTGAAGTTCGAGTTCGACAGCTATCACGACCAGTGGAACAGCAACACGCTGGACGCGCTGGCGGCCGGCGGATCCAAGGAGACTTCGGATGCCTACCGCACGCGGCAGAATTTCCAGCCGGCCGTGACCATCGCTCTGGCAAAACCATTGACCCTGGAGGTGGGGGCGAATTTCGAACGATTTGGAGAACAGTATCCGGCCGCGCACACCGAGGCCTCCGACGCCGTGATTGCTACTCTGCGCTATCACCAGCGCCTGGAGGGATCGGACAACCAGCAAGACCTGGACGCAAGCTACAGCTTGGGCGCGGCCACCAGAATCCTGGACAGCGACTTCGTTTACGCGTCGCATTCAGGGGAAATGCGTTACCAGTTCACGCACGGCAAGCACGTGGTGAGCGACACCTTCTCGGCGGGCGCGATTACCGGACGCGCGCCGCTGGACGACCGTTTTGTGATGGGCAACAGCGTCTACCTGCGGGGTTGGAATAAGTACGAGATCGACCCTTTGGGCGGAAACCGCATGGTTCACAACACCGTCGATTACCATTACAGGCTTTTCAGGATCTTCTACGATACGGGCGCCATATGGGACGAGGGCCAGACGGCCGTTCCGAGGCATTCGCTCGGAGTGGGCCTGCGGGAGTCGGTGTTCACTCTCGCAGTGGCGTTCCCGGTGCGTTCGGGGCGCGTCGAGCCGGTCTTCATGATGGGCGTTATTCCGTAATGCCGCCACCAGCGCGGGAATGGCAGATCAGCCGCAGGAGCTGGCTTATGGCCGGCCTGGCGGTTCCTGTATTCCCGGCGCGCGGCGCGCAGCCCATTGAAGTCACATTCGATGGCGACAATCTTCACGTATCGGCTCCCAGCCTGCACTTCCTGACCGGAAAGCCGCTGGAGCGGCTGAAGGACGCGGCCACGGTGGTGTTTCTCACCCAGCTCACGCTGTTCAGCGAGAACCGCGACTACGCCATCCGGCGCGTGCCGGAGCGCTTCGTGGTGAGCTACGATTTGTGGGAGGAGAAGTTCTCCGTGACTCAGTTGGGGAGCACCCCGCGTTCGACCCCGCACGTGCTGTCGGCCCCCGCGGCCGAAGCCTGGTGCCTGGAGGGCCTGGCCATCAGCGCCCTGGGAGTGGCGCCCGACCGTCCTTTCTGGCTGCGATTCGAGCTGCGGACGGCGGACCAGAAGGACCTCTCGGGCGGGGCGGGCGAGCCGGGCCTCAACCTCAGAAGCCTGATCGAGCTGTTCAGCAGGAAGCCGGGGCCGGACGATCCGAACTGGACGCGGGAAGTGGGTCCGCTGCGCCTGGAAGATTTGCGCCGCGCCACGGGCCGGGGCGCGCGAAACGGGTGAATCGGCTTCGCAACAGGCTCATTCTGATCTTTCTGGCCGCGACCCTGGCGCCACTCGCCGCCACGGTCTGGATCACCACCTCGCTGCTCGAATTCAGCCTGGAATTCTCCTCCACCACTCAGCTCGACAGGGTCGCGAAATCCCTGCAACGCACCGGTCACGAGTTCTACCAGCATGTGCGCGACGATCTTAAGCAGCAGGCGGGGCGCCCTCTGGGCCCGGGCGCGTTGCAGCCACGGAAATACACGGCCGAGGATCGCGCCAACTGGCCCCCAGAGGTAAAGGCGTTCGCCGAAAGCGAGGAGCCGGAGCAGTTCGTGCCGGCGGGTCACGAAGGGGACCAGCTCGACTACCTGGTGCGGCATGGCGGCGAGGTTTGGTCCTATTCGGCCAGCCTGGGTGGAATGGAGCGGTCCACCGTGGACCGCGAGATCCGCGACGCGCGCGCCCTGGTGGACAACGCCAAGGAGCACGATTGGCGCCGCGGGTTCAAGCTGGCATACGTTCTGCTGGCGGCATCCATCTGGCTGGTGTCGCTGGCGCTGCTGGTGTACCTGGCGCACCGCATCAGCCGGCCCATCCAACAGTTGACCGCGGGGCTGACGGAGCTGGCGGCGGGCGACTTGAATGCGCGCGTGGAGGCGCGGCGCGACGACGAAATCGGGCGCGCCATCCAGGCCTTCAATCACATGGCGGACAAGCTGCAGGAGAGCACGGAGCGGCTGGTCTATTTGCGGCAGCTTGCAAGCTGGCAGACGCTGGCGCGGAAGATGGCGCACGAAGTGAAGAACTCGCTCACGCCCATACGGCTGACGGTGGAAGAGATGATGGCGCGCTACGACGAAGCCGACCGCGCCTTCATGCAGCAGGCCACGCAGATTGTGGTGGACGAAATCGAGACCCTGGAGCGGCGCATCCGCGCATTCTCCGAATTCGCCACCGAGCCGCCCGTGCGGCCCGCGCCGGTGGACGTGAATTCCCTGTTGCAGGAGCGCATGGCGTTTCTGAAGACCGCGCATCCGGAGGTGGTCTACGATTGCCGGCTGGCGGGCGGCGTCCCCACCGTGGTGGCGGACCAGGATCTGATTAAGGGTATCCTCACAAACCTGCTGGAGAACGCCGCCGAGGCCGCCGGCGAGGGCGGACGCATCCTGGGAATGACGTCGGCGGAGAACGGACGCGTCCACATCGAAGTGCACGATTCGGGACCGGGGCTGAGCGAGCAGGCGCGCGCCTCGCTGTTCCAACCCACCATTTCGTTCAAGAAGCGGGGGATGGGGCTGGGACTTTCCATCGCGCGCAAGAGCGCGCTGCTCTCGGGCGGGGACATTGTGGTAGTGAAAGGAGAACTGGGCGGCGCAGGCTTCCGCGTGCTGCTGCCGGTGGCGACGAATGGCATCCAAACGCGTTCTGATCGTGGATGATGAGGAGAACATCGGCCGCTCGCTGCGGATGATTCTGGAGCGCGAGGGCTATGCGGTGAGCGTGTGCCGGAGCGCGGCGGAGTTCAACCGCCATCCGGACGCGCACCGCGCCGACGCCTACCTGCTCGACATGAAACTGCCGGACGGCAACGGCATCGACCTGCTGCGGGCGGCGCGGCAGAACGGCGCCGCGGCGCCGGCGGTCATGATCTCGGGGCATGGCACCATCGCGGATGCGGTGGAGGCGACGCGCGCGGGCGCATTCGACTTTCTGGAGAAGCCGCTGGGCCGCGATCGCGTGCTGCTGGCGGTGAAGAACGCCCTCGAACAGGGCAGCCTACGGCAGGAAAACGAGCGGCTGCGTGAGATGGTGGGCGGCGCCCCGCGGATGATCGGATCCAGCCCGGCGTGGTCGCGCGCGGTGGAGCAGGCGACCATGGCGGCGCGGTCGGACGCGCGTGTGCTGCTGATCGGGGAATCGGGGACCGGCAAGGAGTTGCTGGCGGCGCACATCCACAAATCCAGCCCGTTTGCCGGCGGCCCATTCGTCAAAGTAAACTGCGCGGCCATACCGACGGAGCTGATCGAGACGGAGCTGTTCGGCCACGAAAAGGGATCGTTCACCGGCGCCACGGCCGCGCGGCGCGGTAAGTTCGAGCTGGCCGACGGCGGTACCATTTTCCTGGACGAAGTGGGCGACCTGCACGGCGCTTCCCAGGCCAAGTTGCTGCGCGTGCTGCAAGAGGGCGAGTTTCACCGCGTGGGCGGCGAGCAGATCATCCGCGTGAGCGTGCGCGTGATTTCCGCGACCAACCGCGACCTGGGCGCTCTAGTCACGGCGGAGAAGTTCCGCGAAGATCTGTTCTACCGGCTGAGCGTGGTTCCCATCCGCGTGCCGGCGCTACGCGAGCGGCCGCACGATGTTCGCCTGCTGGCGGAATATTTCCTCGAAGATTTCTGCGCGCGCAATAATTTCAAGCCCAAGAAGCTGGACGAGACGGTATTCCCGCTGCTGGAGACCTACCTCTGGCCGGGCAACGCGCGCGAGCTGCGGAACGCCGTCGAGCGCATGGCGATACTGACGCCGGGCGAGCGGCTGACGCGCGAGTCCGTCCCGGTGGAGATCCGAATGCAGCGCGAGACGGGTGCGAAATCGACGATTCAGGAAGCGCGAGAATCGGCCGAGCGGGAGCACGTGCTGCGGGCGCTCGAGGAATCCAACTGGAACGTCTCCGGCGCCGCGCGCGCGTTGGGAATGGAGCGGACCAACCTACACAAGCGGATTCGGGCGCTGGGCCTGAGCCGGGGAAAGTGAGTATACTGGGTTCATGGCGACGTCTACTGCCATCCCGGTTGAGGAATATCTCCGCACGACATACCACCCCGACATGGAGTACGTGGACGGGCAACTTGTGGAGCGCAAAGTGGGGGAATACTTACATAGCCGATTGCAGGCGTTAATCGCCGCTGCATTGATGGGCCGCGAGCGCGAACGCCGGTTTCGGGTGTTCACCGAACTGAGGGTGCGGGTGAACCAAGAGCCGCGTTACCGCATCCCCGATATCTGCGTGAAGGCCCTGCCTCATCAGGTAACTCCAATCCTGACGCAACCCGATTTGGCCATCGAGATCGTGTCGCCTGACGACGAAGTTGCGGAGATGTTGGCGAAGATCGGGGACTACCTGGCCGCCGGCATTCCGCATGTTTGGGTCGTCGACCCGTACAAGCGCACGCTGGTCGATGCGGATCAGGCCGGCATCCGGCGCCCCGCCAGCCAGGTGCTCGCGACGCCCTTAGTGGGCGAGATCGATTTCGCGCTGCTGTTCCAGCAGCTCGATGAGCCCGCCGAGTAGTCGAAGCCCTTTCTCAACCGAGGTCTGACGTGCGTGCGGGTGAGGTTGACGTTGGATTTCAGACCGCCGCACGGGGGCCGGAGATGGAGTGACGGCCACGGGGGGGTGTAGACTGTTCTCGGAACTCCCTGGATCTTTTTCGCCGCAACGCCTTGAGGCTTTCGAGCACACGGATCACTTGCGCAGCATCGTGATACTATGGAGCCACCAGGAAGATGAAGGGACAGTGGATCGGCACCTACAACGGCTCACCGAACGGTGGAAAAATCACCGTCAACGTGGACGAGCGGGAGTCTAATTTTCAGGCCATGGGGTACGTGTTCCCAGAGGCTGAGAAACTTCCCAACCCAGTCGCTTACTTCAGCACTCCAAACAAGAATAGGCGCTTCCAGTGCCGTACCGAATCAATTCAAGCGATTGATCCCGCTTCGGCCAATGTTTTGCCCTGGGATAAGGTCAAAGTCCGCTACGACGAACATGTAATCTTCCCCCAGTACGGCGACATCACTGGTTCCTGGAACGAGAATTCACTTTCGCTGTCCTGGGTTACAGATATTGGGTCAAGTGGCAACTGCGTGTTGCCCCGATCCAAAGCGGCTGAACCCTCAGAGCTTGTAGCGGTGGAAAAGGACTGGGGCGCCTACAAGGAATATGTAGGCGGCCTTCCGCACCGAGGATACCTGTTTCGTGGGCAGAACAATCAGAAGCGGTTGCGAACGAGATTTCATCGTACGGGCAGAGCCAACTTGTCCAGGTTCTTGAATGAAGATGTTCCAGCCCTTCATCAGAATCTGAGCGCAAGGACTAGGCATCTATTTAACCTGCAGAATCCGGACGAAAACGGAGCGTTTTGGAATTTAGCTCAACACCATGGCTACCCAACACCTCTTCTCGACTGGACATACAGCCCCTATGTGGCCGCATTCTTCGCCTACCGGAGAATCTCAAACGAAGAGGCTGCTGCGGCAAGTCTCGATGCGAAGGTGAGAATCTTTATCTCCGATCAGCAACAGTGGAAAGTAGACTGGCTTACTTCTCAAATGCTTTTGGTCCCTGCCCATCATTTGTCCGTTCTCGTATTCATCGCGATAGAGAACGAGCGAGTGATTCCGCAGCAGGCGGTTTCAACAGTTACGAACGTGGATGATATTGAGTCCTACATCAAATCCAAGGAGTCCGGGACGAAGAAGTACCTTTTGGCGATTGATTTGCCTGTGCGCGAACGCAGGAGCGTAGTTCGGGAACTTGTTTCCATGGGCATCACTGCGGGCTCGCTGTTTCCGGGACTGGATGGTGCTTGCGAGGAACTGACGGAACGCAATTTTGAGATCTAGATTGAAACCGTGGCTCCGTTCATAGCTCTCCCTCTCACCATCATAGCTATTATAAAGTTGGGAGCGACCAGGCTTGATTCCGGATTGGCCAGCCGAGCGCCGCCGAATGGTGGACACGCAACTGCGCCGGCGCGGTATCCACGATGAGCGCGTGCTCCAAGCCATGCTTGAGATTCCGCGCGAGGAGTTTGTGCCGGCTGAGTCCCGGCTGATGGCGTATCAGGACGAACCGATTCACATCGGCCACGGGCAGACCATTTCCCAGCCGTATATGACGGCGCTGATGGCGGAAGTGCTCGAGTTGACGGGGACGGAGAGCGTGCTGGAAGTCGGCGCGGGGAGCGGGTATGCGGCGGCGGTGCTGGGGGCGCTGGCCGCGCGCGTGGTGTCGGTCGAGATCATTCCCGCGCTGGCGCAACTGGCTCTGGAGAATCTGCGGCGGACGGGGCGCGACACGACCGTGACGGTGGTGTGCGGCGACGGGTCCATGGGGTATCCGGAGGGGGCGCCCTTCGATGCGATCTCGGTGGCGGCGGGCGCGCCGGAGATCCCGGCGGCACTGCTGGAGCAACTGAAAGATCCCGGCCGGCTGGTGATTCCCGTGGGCGATTACGGGGACCAGGAACTGCGCGTGGTCTCGAAGCAGCACGGGCGCATCGACTACCGCGTGGCGGTGTTGTGCCGGTTCGTTCCGCTGCGCGGCGGAGAGGGGTGGGAATAGATGCGGTTGCGCACGGCGGGGGACAGGCTCAAAGTGGAGCACAGCATCATCGACGGCGTGCGCGGAATCCTGGAGGAGCTGTTGGCGGCGAATCCCGCCATCCGCTCCGTGATTCCGGGAGTGATTCGGCCGGTGCGCGACGCCAGAGGCAAGGTGAGGGTGCGGGTGACGGTGCCGACGCAGAACGGGTGGAAGGCGATTGCGCTCAGCGCGGGGGCGCGGCAGGAGCTGTTTATCAGCACGGAGTTGGGCAAGGAAGAAGTGGAGGCAGCGCTCACGCGGGCGGGAGCGGTGGTGGCGTGACTCCCAGGTGCAGCGTCGCTATGCCGCCGGTGAAGCGTTCGTAACGCACTTCCGCGAAGCCGGCGCGGCGCATCTCTTCCGCCAGTTCCTCAGCCGGGGGAAACTTGCGAACGGATTCCGGGAGATACGTGTACGCCTCGCGCGAGCCGGAAAGCGCGCCGCCGATCAGCGGAAGGATGCGGCGGGAATAGAAGTGGTAAAGCGCGGCGAAGACGGGGTTGGGCGGTTCGGAGAATTCCAGGATGGCGGCCATGCCCGCGGGGCGAAGCACGCGGCGCATCTCGGCGAGACCCTCCTCATAGTTCGCCAGGTTGCGGAAACCGAAAGCGGCGGTCAGAAGATCGAGAGAAGCATCGCGCAGCGGGAGGCGGAGAGCGTCGGCTTCGAATAGGTCCGCAGCGCCTTTCCCGCGCGCGGCCACAAGCATGGGGTGGCAGAAGTCGCAACCGAGGACGGGCGTGCGGCATTGCCGGGCGAGAGCGAACGTCAGGTCTCCGGTGCCGCAGCAGATGTCCAGAACGCGCGCGCCGGGGCGCTCCAGAATGGGGCGCACGCGGCGGACCGTGCGGGCGCGCCAGAGCCGGTCGATGTTGAAAGAGAGCAGGTGGTTGGCCAGGTCGTAGCGGCGCGCCACGCGGGCGAACATGCCGCGCACCCAGGCGGCGGCTTCCCGCTCATCGCGTGCGCCCGGAGGAGCCGTACCTTTCATGAGAGGGCGGACCGGATGGATTCGAGCACCAGCGTTTCGTCGATGCCCGAAACCACCACGACCTCGCCGATGCGCACGGGCAAGACGAAGTGAACTTTGCCCCGCACCGTCTTTTTATCGTGAACGAGACGCGCGAGGAGGTTGGCGGCCGGGATGCCGTCGAGCGGCGGAATGGGGCCGTAGAGCCGCAGCACCTCAAGGATCTCCACGCAGTCTTCGGCGGAAAGGTAGCCCGTCAGTTGGCCCAGGAAGGCGGCGGCGCGCATGCCGAAGGCGACGGCCTCTCCGTGCAGGAAGCGCGTGTATCCGGTTTCGGCTTCGAGCGCGTGGCCGAAGGTATGGCCGAAATTGAGGATGCGGCGGAGGTCGCCTTCGCGCTCGTCGGCGGAGACCACTTCGCACTTCATGCGGACCGCATCGGCGATGATGCGGTCGACGGCTTCCCGCTGGCGGGCCAGCACCTCGCGGCTGCGATCGGCGAGGAAGCGGAACAGATCCGGTTCGCGAATGATGCCGGCCTTGATGACTTCGTAAAGACCGGCGCGGTATTCGCGTTCGGGAAGCGTCGCCAGCACCGCGGGATCGATGAGCACCGCGATCGGCTGGTGGAAACTTCCGATCAGGTTTTTGCCGGTGACGAGGTTGACGCCGGTCTTGCCGCCGAGCGAGGCGTCGACCTGCGCCAGCAGCGTGGTGGGAACCTGGACGACCGGAATGCCGCGCATGAAAATGGCGGCGAGGAAACCGGCCATGTCGCCGACAATGCCGCCGCCGAAGGCCACGACGAGGCTGGAGCGGTCGCCGCCGCGGAGCACCATTTCCTCGGCGAGTTGTTCGACCGGCGCGAGCCGCTTGTGCTCTTCGCCGCCGGGCAGGTGGAGCACTTCGTAAACCACGCCGGCCAGGCCGCGCTCGAGCGTTTCGCCCTGGTGCCGCCACACGTCCTCGGTGGAGACCACGAACAGCTTGCCGGCCTTGGAAGGGATGTGCTGCGCCAAATGCCCGATGACGCCGCGCTCCACAACGGCCGAATAGCAGCGCTGGGCCGTTTCAACGCGAAAAGAGGGCATACGCAATTTGTACCATGGGAAAAGGGGACAGACGCATTTTCCGCCGAGGAAAATGCGTCTGTCCCCTTTTCTAGCTATCATCGCAGTAGCCGATGAATCCGGACTTTCTCGTCATTGGAGCCGGAGTGGCCGGGTTGCGTGCCGCCATCGAACTGGCCGAAGCGGGCCAGGTGTTGGTGGTGGCGAAGGACAGCCTCCGGGAATCCTCCTCCGAATATGCGCAGGGCGGGGTCGCCGTCGCTTTGAGCGACGATGACGAGGTCGAACTGCACGAGCGCGACACGCTGAACGCGGGAGACGGCCTCTGCAACCGCGCGGCCGTGCGCACCCTGGTGGAGGAAGGTCCCGCGGCGATTCAACAGCTCATCGAGTGGGGCGCGGAGTTCGACCGCCAGGGAACCAGGCTGGCCTTTACGCGCGAAGGCGCGCACAGCCGCAACCGGGTGCTGCATGCGCACGGCGATTCCACCGGGCGCGAGATCGCGCGCACGCTCTACCACAAGGCGGCCTCGCTTCCCAACGTCGCGTTTCGCAGCTATGCGGCCGCCATCGATCTGCTGCTGGCCGACGGCGTGTGCGGCGCATCGTTCCACGACGCCAAGACAGCGAGCCATGTTGCGATCTGCGCGCGCGGGGTCCTGCTTGCGACCGGCGGACTGGGAAACGTGTTTCTGAATACCACCAACCCCGCCGTAGCCACCGGCGACGGCGTGGCGATGGCGTACCGCGCGGGCGCGGAGATCGGCGATATCGAGTTCGTGCAGTTTCACCCCACGGCGCTGTACGTGGAAGGCGCGCCGCGGTTTCTGCTTTCGGAAGCCATGCGCGGGGAAGGCGGGTACCTGCGGAACGTCGATGGCGAGCGGTTCATGGAGCGCTATCACCCGCTCCAGGAACTGGCTCCGCGCGACGTGGTGGCGCGCGCTATTGTGGCGGAGATGAAGCGCACGGGCGCCGCGCACGTGTACCTGGACCTGACCCACCGCGAGGCCGGATTCGTTCGCGGGCGGTTTCCGCGCATCTACGAGACGTGCCTGCGGTATGGCGTGGATTTCGAAAAGCAGCCGGCGCCCGTGGCTCCCGCGGCCCACTACGCCATGGGGGGCGTGTGCACGGATCTCTACGGGCGCACCAACCTCCCGCGCCTGTTCGCGGCGGGCGAGGTGGCCTCGACGGGCGTCCACGGCGCCAACCGGCTGGCGAGCAATTCGCTGCTGGAAGGCGTGGTATTCGGAGCGCGCGCCGGACGCGCCATGCGGGAAAGCGCGGGGACCCTGCGGACGGTCTCCATCCGGGAGCCGGAGGGCTGGTGTGAAACCACGGCGGATGAGACGCAGCGCGTGGCCTGGGAGAAATGCGGCATCGTGCGCGACGGCGCAAGCTTGCGGGAAGCATGCGAATGGCTGGCGCGGCCGGCGCAGCCAGAGGGCTCGGCAGCGCGCAACATGCGCGAAGTGGCTCTGCTGATCGCGCGCTGCGCCCTGGCGCGCGAGGAGAGCCGTGGCGCGCACTTCCGCACCGACTATCCCGCCCAACGCGCGGAATTCGCCAAACACTCGGTGGTCGGCAAGGATGCGGAGATCGTTTTCCGATAAGCGTTAAGATAGAGTTACACCAACCATGAAACGCAAAATTCGGTCGACGACAGTGATCTCGATCCGCCGCGACAACAAGGTCGTGATGGCCGGCGACGGGCAGGTCACGCTGGGCAACGAAGTGATCAAAGCGTCGGCCAAGAAGCTGCGGCGGCTGTATAACGACAAAGTGCTGGCCGGTTTCGCGGGCTCCACGGCCGACGCGTTCGCGCTGTTTGCGCGCTTCGAGACCAAGCTGGAACAGTTCAACGGGAACCTCTCGCGCTCGGTGGTGGAGCTGGCCAAGGACTGGCGCACCGATCGCATCCTGCGCCACCTGGAGGCGATCCTGTTGGTGGCGGACGTGAAAAACACTTACCTGGTGAGCGGGACCGGCGACGTGATTGAACCCGACGAAGGCATCGCGGCCATCGGCTCGGGAGGCCAGTACGCGCTGGCGGCGGCCACGGCGCTGCTGCGCAACACCAAGCTTTCGGCGCGGCAGATTGCGGAGCAGGCCATGGAGATCGCGGGCAAGATTTGCATCTACACCAATGCCAACGTCACTTACGAGGAGTTGGAGTAGTCATGGTGATCTATCTGCCCGCGCAGTCCGTGGATGAGGAGCCGCTGCTGGATGAGCTGACCCCGCGCGAGATTGTCCGCGAGCTGGACAAGCACGTGGTGGGGCAGGCGGATGCCAAGCGGGCGGTGGCCATCGCGCTGCGCAACCGCATCCGGCGGCAGAAGCTGGCGCCGGAGATGGCCGAAGAGGTGATGCCCAAGAACATCCTCATGATCGGCCCCACGGGCGTGGGCAAGACGGAGCTGGCGCGGCGCCTGGCGCGCTTGGCGAATTCGCCGTTCCTGAAGGTGGAAGCCAGCAAGTTCACGGAAGTGGGCTACGTGGGACGCGATGTCGAGTCGATGATCCGCGACCTGGTGGATATCGCCATCGACATGGTGCGCGAGGAGCGGCTGGACGAAGTGGCGGACCGCGCCGAGCTCAACGCCGAAGACCGGCTGCTGGACCTGTTGATGCCGCCGCAGCCCGAGCCGAGCGAGAGCGTGGAGCGCACGCGCGAGAAACTCCGCGAGCGCCTGCGCGAGGGCAAGCTGGACGAGCGCCTGGTGGAACTCGACGTCAAGGACCGTGGGCCGACGCTTGAGGTGACCACCAACGCGGGCATCGAGGACATGGGCATCAACTTGAAAGATATGCTGCCCAACCTCTTCGGCCAGAAGACGCGGAAGCGCAAGATGCGTGTGGCCGAAGCGCTGGATTACCTGGTGCAGGAGGAAGAGCAGAAGCTCATCGACATGGAGCAGGTGACGCGCGCGGCGCTGGAGCGCGTGGAATCGAGCGGGATCATCTTTCTGGACGAGATCGACAAGATCGCCGGCCGCGAATCGGGACACGGCCCCGACGTGAGCCGCGAGGGCGTGCAGCGGGACATTCTGCCGATTGTGGAAGGCACCACGGTCAATACCCGCCACGGTTTCGTGCGCACGGACCATATCCTGTTCATCGCGGCGGGCGCATTCCACGTTTCGAAGCCGAGCGACCTGATTCCCGAGCTGCAGGGCCGGTTTCCGATCCGCGTGGAGCTGAAATCGCTCACGGTGGAGGATTTCATCCGCATCCTGAAAGAGCCCAAGAACGCGCTCGCGAAGCAGTATACGGCGCTGCTGGAGACGGAAGGCATCAAGCTGGTGCTGACCGACGACGCGCTGGAAGAAGTCGCGCGTTTCGCCGCGCAGGTGAACGAGGCGTCGGAAAACATCGGCGCGCGGCGCTTGCACACCATCATGGAAAAGATGCTGGAGGAGGTCTCGTTCGCCGGTCCGGATCTGAAGAAGAAGACCGTCAGGGTGGACGCCGCTTACGTGCGTAAGCAGCTTGCCGATATCGTGAAGGACCAGGATCTGAGCCGGTACATTCTGTAGGGCCCAGTGGGGCAGGATTGCATCCTGCGCGGCGGTTTGTAACCGCCGCCGGTTGCCCCGCACTCCGCAGCGTGAAGCCGATGGTCAAGGCATATGAAGCGAATAAGCAGCGTAATAGCAGTTCTCTTGCTAGCCAATGCGCTCTCTGCTCAGCCGCTTCCTGTCAGTGCGCAGCAGGCCGAACGTGCTCGGCAGTTGCTCAATTCGGTTCAGTGGGTAGATAAGGCATGGGGCGCTTACCTGGCCGGGCGCCTGCATTCAGCCGATCTCGATCAAGCACTGATCGAACAGTTTCGACTTGCCATGGCACTGCGTGACGCTCCGTCCTATGCTGAGGAGCACTGGTTTGTGGCTGCGCTGTTCGATGCGGCCATCGAAGCAGGCATGACTGTTCCCGCCGCGCTGCTGGAGCCGTTTGAAGAGGATTGGGCCGACGCCGTCCTTATTCTCTTGGCTCGCGACAAAGATGGCGAAGACTCGCTCCTGCGGTTTGGTTTAGAGAAGTCACGCCCTGTCGTTTGGCTGGCTGCCAATAACCTGCTGTTCGAGAGGAAATCGCAGGTATGGTATGCAGCAACATTGGCGCAAATCAGCATCACGCATCGATTCACCGTAACGGATTCGGGATACGGCCAAGGGATAGGCGACGGTGCAGGCGGCGGTGTGTCTGGCGATGGCGTTGCCGCCCTGCCGAAAGGCTTCCCACCGGTCGCGCTTTACACCCTGCAAGACGGCGCAACGGCGCAGCGCGGGAGCGTACTGCTGGCGCAAGGTCCTCAAAACGTCTACTACAAGCGGACCGTCGTGCCAACGGACGAGCAGGTGCCTTTCGGGTCTGGCAGCGTAGCCCTCGACCGCATGGCGATCCGCATCGGATATCTGGCGCAACTTCGGCATGAGTCCGTCGAACAAACAGAACGGCTGTTCCACAGCGAGACGCATATCCTGTTCACCACCGTCGAGGATTTCGAGCGCCAGGTCGAGCGGGACATGGAAGCGCAGGCAGAGGGCATCCGGGCGTTGATTCAAGACCTTGCAAGAGTCGGCCTGAGTGCCCCCGACGTGCGGCTGCGGATAGTGCCAGAAGTCGATGATCAGAGGCAAACGGCGACCGCCCGGTTGCCGGCGGTAGCGCCGAGAGCGATCCCTTTGCAATAGGCGGGTGGGCCCACGATGCGCTCAGGCCGGGACGCGCGTTGATCGCACCCCAGCATCCCGGGCTGCGCTTGGTGGACCCTGGGGAATTGCTGCTGCTTTTGCGGCCTCTGCGCAATTTGCGTAGCCGGGACAATCCGTAACCTCGGGCTCGATCATGATGCGCTCGGGCCAGGACATGCCTTGATCATACACCCCGAATCGGCAGGGAATGTACTGCGGAAGGCGAGTTGATGGGCCTCTGAGGCGCCGGGGAGGAAGTCTCGTTCGCGGGCCCGGATCTGAAGAAGAAGACCGTCCGGGTGGACGCCGCCTGCGTGCGCAAGCAGCTTGCCGATATCGTGAAGGACCAGGACTTGAGCCGGTATATTCTGTAGTGGCGGCGGTGGGACCCAGGGGGTGCCCCGGCTAGCAGCGCCGGCGCTACCGGAGCAGACCTTCCAGCGCCGAAGCCAGTTGCGGAAAGTGGAAGCGGAATCCGGCGGCCTCGGCTGCGCCGGGCGCTACCCGCTGGCTCGCGAGCAGCACGTCCGCCATTTCGCCAAACAGCAACCTCAGTGCGAATTCCGGGACGGGGAACACCGCCGGCCGCCGCAGAGTACGCGCCAGTTCACGAGTGAACTCCGAGTTGGTGACGGGATTCGGGGCCACCGCATTCAGCGGCCCGCGGACCTGGCTCTCCACCGCAAACTGGAACAACGCCGCCAGGTCCTCCAGGTGGATCCACGACATCCACTGCCGTCCACTGCCCAGTCTGCCGCCCAGGCCCATGCGGAATGGCGGCAGCATGCGTACCAGCGCGCCGCCACGAGCATCCAGCACCAGGCCCGTCCGCACGCGCACCACCCGCATGCCGAACGCCTCCGCGGCCTGCGCCTCCCTCTCCCACGCCACGCACACTTCCGGCAAGAAGCCGCTCCCAGGCGCCGAAGATTCCGTGAGAACTTCATCGCCTCGCGAGCCGTAGTACCCGATGGCCGAGGCGCAAATCAAGACATCCGGTCTCCGCGGAAGTTTGGCCAGCGCCTCCACCAAACTGAGCGTCCCCGCGACGCGGCTCTCGCGAATGCGCTGCTTGGCCTCGGCCGTCCAGCGCTGCCCCAGGGGTTCGCCCGCCAGGTGGATGATGGCATCGGCCTCGCGCAAACTCTCCGCGGCAGGCGCGTGGCGGCTCAGCGCGCGCGGCGAATGGCCGGCCTGGGCGAGACTCTTCATGAGATGCCGCCCGATGAAACCGGAAGCGCCCGAAATGGTGATGTTCATGGCCTGCCCGCCGGAGCCACCACGTACACGTATTCCAACACCTCGCCGCCCGTATTCTTGACGTTGTGGCGCGTGGCCGGAGGGACGTAAACAAACCCCGGCGCCGTGAAGGATCGTCCTGGCTCGCCTTCGATCAGGGCTTCGCCCTGCCCGTGCAGGATCACCAGCGACTCTTCATTCTGCCCGGTGGTGTGCCAGCCGACCGAGTCGCCCGGCTTCAGCCGGACGAACCCGCTGCGCATCCCCGCCGTCTGCGGCGCGCCGTGAAGCAGGGAGCAATCGCCACTGGCGCATTTCAGCGGCAGCGTCAGCGCGTGTGGCGGCGCCGTTTGCGGCGAAAGAGGCAACAGGCAAGCAATCGAGATCGAAAAGGCGGCCGCAAGGCGGCCGGACCGCGACGCATACTTGTTCGGCCGAGCCCGGCTGAAGTCGTACTCCGGAAGTATCTCGTCGGCATCGACCCGGCCGGCTTCTCTAACTTTCTTATGCTCTTTCTTCATACTCTCTCCGCTCACGGCGTGTCTCCGGCCGGGCGCTGATAAGGCGAACCGCTTTCCCGCGCCCGGCGAACCGCTCATGGCCTGATCGTCATATTCGCCGTGAGTACTTGCGTGGTGGAGGCGTCCGCCGCTCCACGAAAGCCGGGCTGCTTGCCTCCCACCGCGATCTCGACATCTCCCGGCGGCGCAAGCTGGCGCGGCGTCAGGATGAACTCCACGAATTTCTTCTCACCCGGCCGGAGTGCGACTCGCTCGAACCCTTCGAGCGAGCGAATGGGCGCCGCGCCCTGCTCCCCGCGGCGCTTCAAATACATCTGAACCACTTCCTCGCCAGCCAGCTTTCCGGCGTTCAGCACTTCCACCTGGATTCTCGCCTCCCGCTTCGCTGACGCTGTTTTTGGCACGGCGAGGAGCCGGTAGGCGAACCGGGTGTAGCTCAGTCCAAATCCGAATGGGTACAAAGGCTCGCCCTGAAAGTGACGGTAGGTGCGGCCTTTCATCTCGTAGTCTTCGAAGGGCGGCAGTTGATCGGCGGACTTGTAAAAAGTGATCGGCAACCTGCCGGCCGGGTTGTAATCGCCGAACAGAACATCCGCGATGGCGGTTCCCCCGGCCTGGCCCGGGTACCAGGCCTCAACGATGGCGGGGAAGTGATCGCGCGCCCACTCGACCGCCAGCGCGCTCCCATTCAGAAGCACTAGCACCATCGGCTTATCGAGGACGGCAATCCTCCGCAGCAGTTCCTCCTGCGCTCGCGGAAGCCCGAGGTCCACGCGGTCGCCGCCTTCAAAGCCTGGAACGGGCACCTTCTGCTCTTCGCCTTCGAGGCGCGGCGATAGCCCCAGGCACAGCACGACGGCGTCAGCCTTCCCGGCCGCCTCCATGGCCGCATCCTCGAGCTTCCTGCCCGGCGGCGCCCACACCAGGCGCATGTCGGCATCGTTCACCATTTCGTGGAATTCCACGCGGATGGGGTACAGCTTCCCGGCCTGCAACTCCACCTCCTCGTACCGGTAGTTCGACTCGTGGATGTTGTTGGCGCTCACCAGCGGCTTGCCATCGAGCGAAATCTCGTACGCGTTCATGCCAATGGCGCCCAGTTGATACTTGCCGGTCACCGGGGGCGCCAGGAATCCGGTCCAACGCACGCCGAAGTCATCGTCGTTCATATCGAAGCGGGGCGCGCCGTCCCACCAGCGGAAGGCGATTTGCGGATCGATGCGCGTGAACAGCGGCTGTGGATTGGCCGGAATTTCTCCCGCGGGCTTGCCCGGAGCCGGGTAGGCGCGGCCGTTGAAATTGGCGGTGTTGAAGTACTCCGCCTGGAGCCCGTTCTTGCGGTCCGGGCGATCCGAGGTGAAGAGCGCGGAGGAGGGCACGGTCTCAGGCGTCGGCAGATTCTCCGCCAGGTCGCTACCCTGCGCGTAGAGCACTTGCGTGCGCGGCCCGGTTTTGCGGCGGATTCCTTCGAGCGGCGTCACCGGCTCGGTGGGATAGCCGTTGTAGTTTCCCAACAGCACGTCGAGGTTGTCGGCGTCCGGCCCAATGACGGCGATCGTCTTCAGCCCCTTGCGCAGCGGCAACATGCCGTTTTCGTTCTTCAATAGCACGATGGATTTGCGCGCGGTTTCGAGCGCCAGCGCGCGGTGCTCCTGGCTGTCATTGACGGAGTACGGGATTTGCGCGTAGGGAACCCTCTCCGGTGGATCGAACATCCCCAGCCTGAACCGCGCGGTGAGCAGCCGGCGGAGGGACGTATCGATTTCCGCTTCGGTAATGAGATGCTGGCGGACCGCCGGAACCAGCGCCGAGTACTCCGAGCCGCAATCCAGATCGGTGCCCGCTTTGACGGCGCGCGCGGCTGCCTCCTCGAGAGTGGCGGCCACCTTGTGGCCCTGGTAGATGTCGCCCACCGCGCCGCAATCCGAGACCACGTAGCCGGCGAAGCCCCATGCGCCGCGCAGAATCTCGCCCAGCAGTCGCGGGCTGGCGCACGCCGGTTCGCCATTCACGCGGTTGTAGGCGCACATCGCCGAAAACGCGCCGCCCTCCCGGATGGCCGCCTCGAACTGCGGCAGGTACGATTCGCGCAGGTCGGCGTCATCCACGCGGGCGTCGAAGGAATGCCGCAACGGCTCCGGCCCGCTGTGAACAGCAAAGTGCTTGGCCGTGGCGACCACTTTAAGATACTTCGGGTTGTCGCCCTGCAATCCCTTGATGAACTGAACCGCCATCCGCCCGGTGAGGTAAGGGTCCTCGCCGTAAGTTTCCATGCCGCGTCCCCAACGTGGGTCGCGGACCAGGTTGATGTTGGGCGTCCAAAACGTGAGGCCCTGGTAAATGTTGCGCTTCCCGCGCCGCAGGAACTCATTATGCTTGGCGCGGGCTTCGTCCGAAATGGTGGTGGCCGTGCGGAAGATCAGGTCGGTATCCCAGGTGGCGGCCAGGCCGATCGGCTCCGGGAAGACGGTAGCGCGTCCGGCGCGCGCCACGCCATGCAGACACTCGTTCCACCAATTATAGGCGGGCACGTCCAGCCGCTCGATGGCGGACGACGCGTTCATCAGTTGGGAGACCTTCTCTTCCAGGGTCATGCGGGAGAGCAGGTCTTCGACGCGCTTCTCGACCGGGGCGTCGGGATTCTTATAAAGCGGCGCGCTCTGGCTCCACAAGGCTGGCGCCAGGATCAGAGCGGGCCAAAAAAGTTTCATGACTCATTGTCACCGAAAAACGACCGGGGCCGGGGGCCAGGGGTGGGGGCCGGGGCCTCGAAGAAGCCGGGAACCCCGCAACCAGGCGAAAAGGTCGATTGCGGGAAACTGCAACGCTCCGAACGTACTTCGGTTACCGTTCCGGGTGGCTTTCGCTAAACCGCCCCGTTTCAACGTTGCTTGTTATCTCCATTCGCTTGATTCAACAAGCTGTTTAGCTTTAGTATTGCGGACCGCACCTCTGCCTCCATGGCCGTGGTCCCTGCGTCGCCGCGGGGGTATGCTTGGATTCTCTTAGAAAATGTATGAAGGTTGCACAACTGGTACATGCAACTCATGATCGGCATCGTCGAGCGCAAACGGTGCGATGGTCATTCCAGTCAAGATCCAAACCAGTACGGGAGGAATCGTGAGCGCCCACCCTTCTCGCAGCGCCAGCAGCCAGGCTAACACCACTATCATCGAGATGCCGGCGAAGCGCCATTGCCGGTGAACTAGCGCCCAAATACCAGCGGCAAGAGGAACGGCAAGAACCAAGTCGATGATGTAATGCTCGCCCGTTGTAAGCGTGGCTATACAAGTACCCGCCATAAAGATGCCGGCGGCAATCTGAACGGTCTTAGGGCAGTATTTCCGAGCGAACCAAAACACCAGTATGGCCCACGCAAGGTGCCCGCTAGGAGTCGTATTCAAGGGCGCGGAAAGTATCCTTGCCTGAGGATGCGTCATGTCGGAAGCCCACCCGGGGAAACCATCCTTGAGCAGATACACCGGACCTGCTCCTGGGCAGATCGCAAACATCGGCAGAATTATGACGGCCACCAACACCACTGCTCCCACAAACCTCTTTCTCGCCCTCGCAGTGGGCAGCGCCAGATATAACAGCGCGATCGCCAACATCAAGCTAAGGTAAATGACTCGGAAAAACAGATCGAGGGCCATTGATTGATAAATTACCCTCGCGATAGGCATCTCAAAATATCCGTAGTTGCGATCGAAGGCGAGTAAGAGTTCATCCAATGCCGGAACCTTGAGAAAGGTCAGGAAGATGCTGGTGCCTACCGGGCATAAGAAGAGAACAAGTTCCGGCGCAGGGAAGGGATGACGCACGCCGTGGAAGCGGCCTATCGATAGGGCCACCATGCCCAGACAGCAGAACCATACAAATGGGTTCCAGCTCAGGTAGGGGCAAAGAATGTGAGGTTTCAACGGCCAGAGCAACGTAACTGCCAGCGAGAACGCCAGGAACAAGTGCGCTTTCGGCGGATACGCTTTGGACTGGTCGATCTTCTCCGCCGGCAAAGTGTCGTTCATCTTTTCTTGGGTGTTGCCCCGGCATCCTCATTCCATGGGGCAGAATGGCGTCGTGGGAGGCCGTGGGGAACTGGTGCGCGGTGGCGTACACACGTACTCACCGCTTCCTCGGAACTAAGTTTGCCATCTGTCATCATATGAAACCAAAACGAGATCCGTTGCAAGATATCTAAAGTTAAGTGCCCTCTTGTCTTCAATAGTTAAGGGCGGTTGCAGAAGGCCGCGGACGGATGGTCGACATTGTTTTTCGCCGCCGGGCTTTGCCAGCCGGGGATTCCGATCGCTGCCGTCCGCCACAGAGGCATCATCCTGGAATGAGTGTCCGGGCCGGCCGCACCCGGTTTTGAAACGTCCTGCTTCGGAGCGCGGTTCCGCGACTGGCTTTTGACCGGCCAATCCACGGGCACTGCTCAGAGCGGCCACATCCACTTGGGTTATCCGCCGGTTGCCGAAAACTACTTCTAGTGGATCGCCCTGCTGGGCGCGGTGGCTTCCGCCAAAGACCGGTTCTGCATGTTGGAATTGGGCGCCGGCTGGGGCCGCTGGAGCGTGTACGCGGCCATGCTGTGCCGCCACCGGCGGCTCCCGTTCACGCTGGTGGCGTGGAACCGGAGCCCAGCCACTTCCAATGGTTGCAGATGGTGAACGGCATCGACCCGCGGGATCACCACCTCCACGAAGCCGCGTTGGTCCCCAGCGGCCAAGTGGTGCGGTTGGCCGGCATCGACGATCCGCTCCGCGAGTACGGGCACTATGTGAGCGCGGGATTGAAGAACTGGCTGCGCACGCGCCGCGGCGGTCGCGCCGTCAGAGAGGTCAAGGGCGTCAGCCGAGGACAACGTGATCCGGTCGGTTCCTCCCGAAGACCTCGACCGGGTGCGGATTCTGCCCATCGGCACCCATTCGCGCGCCGTTGAAGCGTGCTTGCAGCGGACGCTCCGCCGCCTGGGCTGGCGCAACGCTTTCTCCTTCCCTGCTATTCGGAGAGCCAGACGCCCTTCGGCCTGGTGCGGTTCGAGGACGGCGTGGAGACATGGGTCCATCCGCAAGCCACATCCGAGCTGGACCTGCTGCTGGGTGATAAGCTCACCGCGCACGCCCGTCGCCCTACAGCCCCTTGCGTTCGTTCTCGTACGCCTCGAACTGCCGGCGGTATTTCTCGAAGCCCTCGCGCCCCATCAGGCCGTAGGTGAACCGCCTGCCCAGTTCCACGCCTTCCTGGTCGAAGGCGTTGATATCGAGCAACTCGCCCATGAAGGCCGTCTGAAATTCCATCATTTGCAGAAACGCGCCCAAGTGCTCTTCGTCCACGCGGTCGAGCGTCACGGTGCAGTTGGGGCGGCCATTCTCCGTCAGGGCCGCGGCCGTGGCGCGCCGCTCCGCATTGATCAACTCCGCCAGCGACCGCCCGGCCAGCGCGTCGAACGCCCCCAGATTGAAGCGGCGCTTGGGAATCCTGCCCGCGGTGGAGAATTTCTCCACCGCCCAGAAGGTGAACACCTTGTCGTTGGGGCCTTCGATGTACAACTGCACTTGCGAGTGCTGATCGGTGGTGCCCAGCGCGGCCACAGGGGTCTGGCCGGTATGGACCTCCTCGCCCGCGCGGTTGCGCGCCTTGCCCAGCGATTCGGCCCAAAGCTGGCGGAACCAGAATGCCGTGCCCCACAGATGATTCGAGTAAGGGAATGCCACCTGGATGGACTTCGCTTTGCGGGTTAGCATGAGCCAGTGACAGAGCGCCGCGCGCAGCGCGATGTTTTCGCCGAGGTCCGGCTGCCACGAGAGGTGCGTCATGCGCCTGGCGCCGCGTGCGAGCTTGCGAATATCGATGCCGATGAGCGCCGCGGGCAGCAGCCCGGCGGGCGATAGTACGCTGAAACGGCCGCCCACGTTTTCGGGGATGCCGAAAACGCCGTAGCCTTGGGCCTGCGCGAGCGCAAACAGGTCGCCCTTGCCCTCGGTGGTGACGGCCACAATGCGCCGCGCGGCCTGGCGGCGGCCGAGCGCCTGCTCCAGCCAGTCGCGCACAATCAGAAACGTGGCCACCGTCTCGGCGGTGCCGCCCGATTTCGCGATCACCACCACCAGCGTCCGGCGCGGGTCCATGGAAGCCAGCGCGGCTGCGGTGAACGAGGGATCGACGTTATCGAGAATCACCAGCCGCGGATGCTCCGCGGTGAAGGCGCCCTGGGAAATCGTTTCCAACGGTACCGAACGGCTGCCAGACACGGCTCACCGTGAGTTGTCGGCAGGCCTGCATGACTCCGCCTGCCCGTAAATTCGTAACGTCGGTCCTGCGCCCGGCAGGGGTGATGAGACCGGCTATGGCAGCCAAAGAGCCGTATCGAAGGATTACGGCCGAGCCACGCCATTTCAGTGGTACAATTGTCATCTAGTAGGGCGGCCTGGAACGCTGGACGTTGCCGCTGTTCCTGGTCGTCAAGCTTCGAGTTTCGAACCATGGACTCCAATTCACTCCCAGACTTACATGAAGTGGTCATCCGAGCTCTGGAACTCCATAGCTCTTATGTGATCCCGGCTATTCGACTGGCGTCTGCTCGCAGGCGCTTGGTCGTAGCGAGCGGTAACGCCCTGCCGACAGGCCGGATCCTCTTTTCACAAGAGGCCGCACTTTTCTGCGATGAAGGACAGTACGACGTAGTCCTCGATCGCCATCCGGAAGTGGACTCTGTTATGGTAATTTCGGCCTCGGGCACAAAGCATGCGCCTATCATCATCAAAGACCTGCTGGGACGCGGCCTAGCGGTGCATCTCATCACCTGCGACGCGGCTTCGCCAGCAGCAGCATTGCTACCACCACACTGTATTATTGCGACACGCAGTAATCCCGAGCCGATTACATATAATACCTCGACGTATCTTGGCATGGTTCTCGCGAAAACACGCGAAGACCCTATCGCGATCAAAGATCACCTTCTTCAAGCCGTTGCACCTGTAGTATCCAGCCTGGCGGGTTACGAAGCATACTACTTGATGACCCGGCCTGAATTCGAAGTAGAGCTTCCAATGTTTGTCACAAAGTTCGACGAGCTATTCGGTGGCCGCATAAATGGAAGGTGCTATACGACAGAGCAGACTCTACACGCGAAGACGGTCGTGCCTTGGGAGAAGGAGCTTTTTATCGCTTTTGGCTGCCGGAATGACGACTTCGGTACAGAGCGCCTCCATGTTCCTCTGTCGGAGGACGTTGGATATGGAGCCATGATGGCAACTGCATACTTCGTGATCGGTCACATCCAAGCCCAAAAGCCACCATGGTTCAAGCAACACGCAGGCGAGTACGCGATCATCCAGAAGAGACTTTTCGACAAGGTTGAGCGCGAGCGAGGACCAATGCCATCTTTTGGCTGAAATTCCGGCTGATCGTCACGCGATCCAGACCGCGCCCAATTGTCAGCAGCAGATTTAACGATGACGATCCTCGGAATAAAATATCCGGGACACGATGCGGCCGCCGCACTGGTCGTGGATGGTGAAATTGCCTACGCCAGCGCGCAAGGACGCTTCGATCGCATAAAGCACAGTAAACAGTTCCCATCCGACGCAATTGCTTGGTGCCTTTCGGAGGCCTCCTTGGGGCCGGACCGTGTCGACGCAGTCGCTGTGCAATACGACTTCTGGTCTGCGTACCGACGTTCGCTAATTGACCTCCCGAAGCAATTTGGACTAAGAGCGTTCTGGGCGTCTGCACAGAACGTTGGCGACGACGTGCGAAAACACATTCGTACTTTCGCCGGTGTTCGACGATCTTTGGGGGTCCGGGCCAGGGTCTTTTTGCTTGATCACCACGACTGCCATGCTGCCAGCGCGTTCTTCGCATCACCTTTTGACACAGCCGCAGTCATGACGGTTGATGGGCGTGGTGAGAGGGATACCGCCCGTCTGTATTCGGCCTCAGCGGATGGCCTTAGGCAGCTTGCGTCGATCCGATTCCCACATTCTCTCGGTCTGATGTATTCGAAGGTCACATCGTACCTTGGATTCAGAAGCGATTGCGACGAAGGCACGGTCATGGCTTTAGCGGCATACGGTGATAACCGGTTTGACGAGCGGTTTCGCCGCCTCATTACCTTCGACGAAGGGTTTCGGTTCCGGCTCGCTCTTGATCGATTCGCATACCACTTGAACATGCGATGCGACGTTGCTAACTCATTTATAGGCGATTTTGGTGCAAGGCGACAGCCTGATGAAGAAATCAACTCGAACCATAGCGCCATTGCATATGCGCTGCAACGGACCACTGAAGCAGCCCTACAGCACCTGGGCCGCGCTGCTTACGACACAGTCCGTAGCCCGAATCTGTGTTTTGCCGGCGGCGTGGCCCTAAACGCCGTCGCTAATGGTCACATTACAAACGCACTGCCGTTTAAGTCTATTTTCGTGCAACCCGCGGCTGGGGATGACGGAAGTGCTGTGGGGGCAGCGCTGTTACTCCACCATCTGCTCAGCGGCACTCGCGCGAAGGCTCGGCACTGGTGGACTCCATATCTTGGTTACGAATCGACGCAGGCGGAAATTGAAGCGGCGCTGGATGCGGCCTCTTGTGCATACGTGAGAGTGACTGATCCCTGCGAGACTGCGGCCCGTCTTCTTGCCGAGGGTCACGTGATTGGATGGTATCAAGGTCGCGCTGAGTTCGGGCCTCGAGCGTTAGGGAACCGGAGTATTCTTGCACCGGCGTGTGCTCTCCAGTTCAAGGAACGCGTCAATCGCATCAAGCGCCGGGCGCAGTTTCGACCTTTTGCGCCTGCAGTTCTGGAGGAGGAGATGCCAAGGCTCTTTGAGTTTTGGATGCCCTCACCTTACATGACTTTCGCCTACCGCCTTCGCAGCAGTGCTGCATCATTGGTACCTGCTGTGGTTCATCGAGATGGAACATCTCGTGTTCAGACGGTTTCCTCGAAGACCAATCCGCGATTATATGCGGTACTGAGGCATTATAGAGCGCAAACTGGACTCGGCGTCCTCCTTAACACTTCACTGAATGGACCAAATGATCCCATTGCCAACAATGCGGGCGACGCTGTCAGACTCTTTGTCGAAACGGAAATGGACGCGCTTGTAATCGGTAATTTCGTGACTACGAAGGCGAGCGCAGCTCTGGTGAACCGCGTATGATCGGAAGCTGTCATGATACTCTCGTAGGGGTGGATCTCGGTGGCTCGGTTATTAAGGCTGGCTTGGTTACAGTCTCGGGCAAGGGGGACGGGACTCCCTCCTTCGGTCCAACGATATCGGCAAGGGTCCAGGTGCCGACCGAGCGATTTGCCGGCAAGAAACGAGTTGTGGAGCAGTTGCTTCAGTGCGTTAGGGCAGTTCTATCATCCACCGTACCGCGGCCTATCGGCATCGGGCTGGCTGCGCCTGGAACCGTTGAGACAGACACAGGCACCCTGGTTTCAGCCCCTCTTCTTCCGGGTTGGCAAAACGAGCCTATCGGCCAGCGACTCGAGCAGGAACTTGGGCTCCGGGTTGTGATCGAGAATGACACCAACGCTGCTGCGTTTGCCGAGGCCACCTGGGGTGCATCAGCTGGGTTCCGATCTTCGGCATATCTCACGGTGAGCACTGGTCTAGGCATGGGAGTCGTCTTCGAGAAGAAGGTCTACCGTGGTGCGTACGGTCTCTGTGGTGAGTTCAGTCACATACCGATTTGGCCGGGTGGGGCAACATGTGAGTCTGGGCATCTTGGGTGTGCGGAGGCGTACGTCACAGGCGTTGCGATCGCCATGCGAGGAAGCAGCGTATTCGGTCGTCCGGTGACGACCGCCGACGTGTTCGCATACGCGGCCCAAGGCGATCAGCGTGCCACGATTATCATTAATGATAGCATCCATCACCTATCCTTGATTGTTCGTTTGATTCAAACAATGATTGACCCAGATGTGTTTGTCCTTGTTGGCGGGGTCGCAAACGGCCAACCGCAGTTGGTACAAATGATCGAGTCCCATTATGTCCAGATCGCAACATATCCGGCAGTCATGCCGACTATTCGCCGCGCGCATTTGGGCTCATCCGCCTCTTTAATTGGAGCTGCCGCTGTCTGCCGTGGCGTGATGGATCCGTAGCATGCCTTCACGATGCGGCGTCATATTCGATTTCAACGGTGTCATTGTCGATGATGAGGAGCTGCACTATCGAGCTGCCGTGCGGGTTTGTCAAGACGTTGGTGTCGAGCTGGACCGTGAAGAGTACTTCAAGCTATATCCCGGTCGTCTCCCATCCGAGATGTTCAGATTGATACTTGAACGCTCTGGCAGTGCCGCCTCTGTCGGGAACTGCGTAAAGATGAAAGTCAGGTACTACGAGGAAGAGTTTTGGAAAGGGGTACGGACCTTTCCTGGAGTGACCGATGTCATTCGGGCCCTGCGAAGTGCGGCGTTTCGCCTCGCCATCGGATCGACTTCCGAGCGGCGCTTCATCACTGCCGTTCTACAGCAACTCCGCATAATCGACTCCTTCTCGGTCATAGTCAGCGGGGAAGACGTACCCGTTGGAAAACCAGCCCCAGAAGTCTATCTCTTGGCTGCGCAACGGCTTAACTTGCCTCCGCACAGGTCCTTGGCCGTTGAGGATTCTCTCAACGGGATCGCGGCCGCAAAGGCGGCTGGCATGAAATGCGTAGCCGTTTCAACCACTTTTTCAGCGGTACGGCTGGATGGAGCGGATCTTGTTCTGAATACAGTCAAAGATCTCCGGCCTGAAACCGTATTAGAATTGCTTCGATAGGAGCGGTCCATGTCCCGGCTACGCAGTCTGCTCACAGAAGAACACGAGGCGGCGCTCGAGGTCATCGAGCAGGACCTTAAACGGCTTTTCCCAGCGCCCTCCATACTGGATCCCTACACGCCGCATGATCCGTCTCATGCGGCAAAACTGGAATGGTACCTTGATATCCTCCTGAGCCCTGATTGGCACGAGCGGCTGAGTGAAATGCAGATCTTTTGGCTTCTCGCTGCTATTTATCTTCACGACGTGGGGATGGCGCACCACCCTGACGTGCTTCTGGCGAGTGAAGATCCCACGATTCGCGGGGCAGTGCCCGACACTTGGCCACAGGACCTTCCACAGGCGATCACGGCCGAGCTACGCACACGTTTACGCTCCGCTCATTCAACCACGAGTATGGAATATGTCCGTAAGAATGGAGACCGGCTGGGAATTGCTGACAAGTTCAGTCGGTTTGTAGTCTCCGTCCTTTGCGAAATCCACAATCGTGAGTGGGCCAAAATAATTGATGACCCGTCTCTGGTCGCTCTGGAAACGAGCAACAAAGTGCTCTCATTGGCCGCTCTGCTAAGACTTGCGGATATTCTGCACTCGGACTACTCACGAATTGAGCGGGCTCGGCTCCATATCGAACTGCTTGCCGGCCTTCCAGCCAGCAGCTGGATTCACTGGGCAAAGCATCTTTTGCTACAGCAAGCGATCCCCGAGCCAGCTACCGGCGTGATCAATTTGGTATTCGCCTACCCGTCAACATTGACGGGCGACGAGAAGTTGCTCGTTACGGATTTAGCGCACAAGGTCACTTCGGAGATTCAGGATGAAATTAACCGAACCCGCGACACGCTCCGGCGGAGCAACTTGCCCACATACTTCGTCGTTCAGAGCAACACCATCGAGAACTCGCCCATCCGTGGCCCGCTGACGACCGAAGAGGAGCGCCGCATTCGATTCTTTGTGAATCAGTATCGAATATCTCGTCAGATAAGCGCGTCGGCGGTGCGCGAGTCGGTGATATTGTCGATTGAGGATATCGTCCTTCACCGCGAATGGGCGGTCGCTAGCTATGAGCAGCATGTTCTACAGCCGTTACACGCACTCCTTGAGTTCGCTTTTAGGAGTTTTCATGGCAATGGGGAATTGAACGCGTTGGGGCTTCGTATTCTCGACCTATTGGAGAGCCTCAAACCGCGTGCAGAGGAACAATCCGCCTCAAGTCGAATTGTTCGAACGATCAAGGACGAACTTCGTACGCATGTGGACGCTGTCAGAGCCGGGTTTAAGGCGAGCCGTGCGCGTCTCATCAAAGAGGCGCGAGAGACTTTGGCGAATTCGATAACTTCGAAGGACTGCATCCTGTTGTTCTCGGTGAGTTCCACAGTGGCTGAGTGCCTCGGAACTGTGAGCCAGGCACTGCGGATCAAACCACGGATACTGATTGCAGAGTGTCGAAACAAGTCAGTGCGCCCGTTTAGCGACGCGGCGGTTTACGCCAAGATGGTCAACGAACATGGGCTTGACATCGAGAGGGTCCACCTCATCTCGGATGCAAGCATTGGTTACTATATGTCGGAACGCAGTTCTGAGTATTGTGTGACAAGAATCTTTTTGGGTATGGGGGAAGGATGGGTTGATTTGAGGCCGGGCCGGTTTTGGGTACTCAACACAGTTGGGTCCAGAGCTATAACGGCACTAGCAAAGGAATTCGGCCAGCAGGTAGTAGTGCTTGGGGAGGTATCGAAATTCTCGTGTGAGCCGCCTGTGCCTGGCCGCTCGGCAATGAAGACCGATTTTGGAATGGATCCTCTCGACCCCGAGATTGCAGCATTGGCACAGAGACTGGGCACGCAGTCGTTAGATGGCATCACTCTTGACCCGGTGCAAGACTCCATCCCATCGGAGGAGATAAGTGCATTGGTAACCGACGCCGGCAGTTATCTGCCATCGGACTTCGCAAACTTCACGGCCGAAATCCGCGCCACAGGCAAGAAGGGGCACAGGCCCGCGATTACAACCGGAAGGAAACGCACGAGGACGTAGGCACGAGCGTCGAGTATTACGAGGGCCTGTGGTGAGATCGGACGGTCGCGGCCGGAGGGCGTGCGGGCTTAGCGCAAGGCACAGGCTTGACAGGCTGAAACCTCGCGTGCTTGTTGCTTCTTCTCGAGTTGTGCCGCCTTCTTGATTCTGTGAAACTCCTGCTTCGGGATGGCCATCCAATCGGTATCATGATCCTCTACCGATTCGAGATCCCATTCGGGATCATAACCCCAAAGGATCTTCTGACGCAGTGCCTTCTTCACGTGTTGAGGATCGAAAATCATGGTTTGACGCTCCTAGGGATTGCATTAGCTCAGTTCCAAAACGGGCGGCCCAGCCGCCCCAGAGGCGGCCGAGGTACAAATTCAAATCATTCTACCAGAAAATAGTGCGTCTGGATTCGGTGATGGGGACTGGGCTCGTAGAGCCGAGATCGATACGAAGATTGGCGCTCAAGCTGTCGGTGAAAACCGGCGGGTACACGTGCGCTCGGTGACGAGCCGTCTTGCCGGACTTCCGACTTACCTGCAGTCGTAATTGAACGGCGCAGGCTGAGCCACTAGGCGCGAAACTACTCGCGCCCCTGTTCAGCGCATCGAGAGTTGGCCAACGAAAGTCGCGGTTGTCCTCCGTCTACCGACGGAGACGAGCGCTCGAGCGTTGGAACCGATTATGGTGACATTGCTCCGTAGTGAAGGCGCCCTGCACGGGATGAGGACCGCGAATGCCGCAGTCCAGAGCCCATGCGCCCAGCGCGCTGCCGCCGATGCCGATCACGCACACCGTGTCGAAGCTGCCGCGCGCTTCCTCCGCGTACCCGCCGATGGCTTGGATCGCGCGCGCCTGAAATGGAAGGTGCGGGAACCCGTAGCGGCCCTCATCGCTTTGCCGGCGAAAAGATTTCAGAGCCTTCAGAGCCTTCCCTTGAGAGCGCTCGATTTCGGAACGGCTGAGACCGTTGGCTTTGCCAACCATACCGGCCAGCAGGTTCTTCTCGTCGAAATGGATGTTCATTCTTGCAGGCCTCCAGTGCCGGGCGCGCGTGCTGCGGATAATTCCAGCTTACCGCCGGCGGAAGACTTGCGAGTTCCATTCGCGAGGCGTCGGAAAGGTGCGGGAAATGTGGTCCGTCCAGGTGAGGCCCTCTTCGTCGGCCAGGCACCACAACAGGCCCACCACCGTCGAGACGCTCAGGCACGCGCCCGCAAAGCGGAGCAGGCGCTGCCCGCCGTCCGGCGGGAAGCCGTCGAAGGTCATCACCTGCAAACGCGTCCAGCGCATCCCGGCGGTTTCCGTGCCGGCGATGGCAAACAACAGGCCATACGTGAAGCCCGCCAGCAGCAGCGCGCCGCCGAAGACCAGCAGGTTGGGCTTGGTCAGCACAAAAGCGCCGCCGCCGAGCCAGAACGCCGCCAGGAACAGGCCGTAACCGATGAGCACCATGATCCAGTCGATCGCCGCCGCCAGGGCGCGATGCAGCGGTATCGCCACCGATGCCTCGCAGCAGATGACGGCTTCCACCGTGGTGCGCAGAGTGCGCGGCTTCGCCGGCATGGCCGGGAGAAGATCCAGCTTGCCTTGGCCCTCCGGCACGCGCGGAGCCCGGCGAGCCGCGGGCTTCGACACAGGCTTCGAGCCGCTCGCGGCCTTGGGACGCGGCTTCGGTGGAGCGCCGGGTGAGGGAGTGAAGGAATCGAACGGAATCACGTTGGAGGCCGATCTTTCCTGAAACAAGGAACCCTGCACCGCGCGCTCCATTCCGGGCGACCGGTCCCGAGCCCGTCCAGGCACCGATGGCCCTGGCGGGTGGATCTGCTCGGCCGGCTGCAGCTTGGCGGCCAGCGCGCCATTCGTGCGAGCCAGAGTAAACTCCCCGGTCAGCGTGTCATCCGGCCTGCGGCCGCACCGGCGGCAGCGGTGTTCTCCCTCGCCATTACGTGAACCGCAATATCTGCACGTCATGCTTCGGCAAAAATCCCCTTACGGCACCCGCAACACGAGCCTTCGGAAGTGTGTTAACTTCAGCGATTGAGGCCCCATCCGAAACGCTCTCTCACTCTTCTTAACACAACCGGCGAAATTTGTCACGAAAAATCTTCGAGTAATACGTATCTCTTCCTTCTTACCATATTGGCGGCACTGATCTTATGCGCTGGAGCAGCCGCTCAAAACCCACCCCTGAGCGCCCCCACACCTCCGCCCCCGGCCATAGCGCCGAAATCCCTCCCCGTCGGCGAGTGGAATGTGCTGTCCCTTACGACGGATACCGACGGCACGGTGCACAAGTGGCACGGGAATCCCGTCGAAATGGAAGACTCCAAGAT
>Ga0326728_10006016_pt1 | contig 33236 bp, 32 predicted proteins | sample MB3enrmetagenome_FD_207602 | JGI IMG/M metagenome (GOLD analysis project Ga0326728, IMG submission 207602) | Lab enriched peat soil microbial communities from McLean, Ithaca, NY, United States - MB31MN | ecosystem: Environmental > Terrestrial > Soil > Wetlands > Peat | place: USA: New York... | reverse complement strand
GTGGTGCGGGGGAAGCTCAATCCTCTTGTGGTCGATGCGCTGGCGTCTCTTGCCGCAATTGCGATTGACCGGCACCAGTGGTTCGACAAGGAAGAAAGAACGGAGACGGCGAAGAAGGGAGAGCAGTTGCGCGCGACGGTGATGGATGCGCTTGCGCATGAGTTCAAGACTCCGCTGACTGCGGTTCAAACTGCCAGTTCCGGATTGCTGGAGCTGGGAGGATTGACGGAGCCGCAACGTGATCTGGTGACGCTGATCGACGGGGAAGCGGTGCGATTGAACAAATTGTGCACGCAGCTTCTGAAAACGGCTAAGCTCGAGGCGAAACAGACGGGCCTTGAGACAGCCGACGTGAATCTCTTTGATTTAGTCTCCGAGGTATTGGCCGGCCATCCGGGGGAAGCGGAAAGGAACAGCATTCAGGTAGCGGTGGAGGATCGTTCATTGACTGTGCGCGCGGATCGCGAATTGCTGGCAATGATTCTGACGCAGTACATAGACAATGCGCGGAAGTATTCGACGCCCGGGACGTTAATAGAGATTCACGCGCGAGCGAGTCATTCCGAGATCCTCATTTCTGTCCATAACTTTGGATCTATGATTCGGATTGAAGACCGGGAAAGAATATTCGAGCGCTTTTACCGGTCAACAGAGTCGAAGGATGCCGTTCCCGGTACTGGCATCGGGCTCTCCGTTGTAAGGAAGGCAGCCGAGGCTCATCATGGGCATGTGTGGGTCATCAGTGATAATAAGGAAGGAACAACATTCTTTCTTTCCCTTCCCATAGACGCAAGGAGGACGCATTGAATTCGGAGCAGTCGAATACTGGGCAGGGCACAATCCTGGTGGTGGATGACGACAGTTCCACGCGGCGGGCATTGCGTGTGACATTGACTGGGATGGGCTTCACGGTTGTGGAAGCGGCTCGCGGAGAGGAAGCGCTGTCGCTGGCTCGCGTAACCTGGTTCGATGCTGTGCTGCTGGACGTGGATATGCCTGGTATGGGAGGAGTTGAAGCCTGCCGTCTTATCCGGCGCGCGGTGGCGCGCTTGCCTATCCTGATGTTGACAGTCATGGATAGCGAGGATGACAAGGTGCTCGCGCTGGATGCCGGCGCCGACGATTACATCACAAAGCCGTTTCAGGTGCGGGAGTTAACGGCACGATTGCGCTCCGCGGTACGCAGAAGAAATGCTCAGGATACCAACCGGGACTCACCGATTCGCCACGGTCAACTCGAACTGGACCCGGTGAAATACCGGGTGCTGAAGGATGGACGCCCGATTCATATGACGCCTAAGGAATTCGAGGTTCTGCATTACTTGATGATGCACGCCGGCGAACCGATTCCACACGCCAGATTGTTGAAATCTGTGTGGGGCCCGGAGTATGGAAACGAATTGGAATACCTCCGCACATTTGTTCGCCAACTTCGTAAGAAAATCGAAGACGACCCAAAGAATCCGCAGTATTTGTTGACAGATGCTTACGTAGGTTACCGATTTAATGAACTGCCGCCGGAAGCTTTGGATACCTCAGAACGTCCATTTTAGATTTCTTGAAGCTTCCTTATGGTTTCTTATTGCGATGCGGCCAATAATGAGCTATGTACGTACGTCTTAACCGCGCGCATAGGGTCCTTCCGTTGATTCTCGGTGTGGTCACGCTGGCAAGCGTCGCAGTGCTGCTCGCATGGGACGCGTTTCCGCGCCTGTTTCCTGCCAGAGCGCATAACTATCTCGGAGCATTTCCACTTGCCATGATCGCGTTCGCATACATCGTATATCAGTGTGAGCGCCGGCCTGCGCGCATGGAATTCATAAAGGCAATTCTGCTGGCAGTAGCCTTTCTCTTCTGGGCTGCCAATCAACTGTTACCTGGGATGCGGCTTGCGACGCTCTTCAACGACATTGCCATCGCGCTCTTTGTTCTCGATGTGTTTTTGGTCATTGCCGGTTGGCCAGCAACATCGCCGGACGAGTCCTTTGCTGAAACCTACGCGGAAGCGCCGCAGGATGAACCAGAATAGTTTGTCACGACCGTCAAACCGTGGTGACAGATGCTTCTGTTTCAAGACGGTGAAATGTCGTGAAGAGCCAGATTCACAAACAGAACGAATAGATGTTTCTGCGAACGCGGAAGGAGCCAGGTGTAGCAACAAACACAAGTCCGCGCCACCCGCCCGAGATTCCGCGCTTTGTCACGGCAGCCTGCAATGGAGACCTGAGCGCGGTCCTGCTCATCGGCCGGAGTCACATGCAGGGCCAGCAGATGGCCCAGCGTATCCACAGCCGCATGCACCTTCGAATTCTTGCGCCGCTTGGCCCCATCGTAGCCCGCCCGCGCGCCGGACTCAGGCGTGGATTGCGGCGTGCGGCTTGGGATATTCCATTGATTCCAAAGGAATAAAGTTAATAACAGGCGCTAACGCGTGGCCATCGAGTATGCTCCCGCCGCAATTCGCAATCAAGCTCGCACTCTGACCGTCCATACTCCCCGCCAGCCGGCAGGAGATCGCGCAAATCCATCTATTGAGAATCTGCCGTGTACACCAAGCGTGGTCCAATCTGCTCAGACCGCGCTTGTTCTGGCCGCTAAGCTGAATCAACATCGAAGTTGCAAATGTTGAATCCACGGAGGTGGGTCTGTGAATAAGGATCGAGTGATGGGCATGATGGACGAAGTCGCTGGAAGCGCCAAGCGCAAAGCGGGCGAGCTGACCGACAATCCCAAACTTCGGGCTGAGGGCATGGCTCAGCAAGTGAAGGGCAAGGCCGAAGGCGCCTGGGGCATGGCGAAAGAGGCGGTGCGTGATGTCGTTGAGGGCACCGAAGTACACCTCGACGCTCACGTAAAACTTGGATTGAAGAATGCAGCAGCGGATGCCGAATCCAAGAAGTGTAAGTAGGTACTTTGCCGCGACGTAACATTGACAGGCATGAACAAGAACCGATAGTTTCACTCTCTCCATCTCAATGGATTCGGTCCTTGTTGAGATCGCTCGGCCCTGGCGTCATCACCGGGGCCGCGGACGATGACCCCTCGGGCATCGCCACCTACTCCGTTGTCGGCGCGCAGCTCGGAACCAGGCTGCTGTGGACAGCGCTCATTTCGTGGCCTCTGCTGGCCGCGGTGCAAATGATGTGCGCCCGCATCGGCAAGGTGACCGGCGAAGGTCTGGCCGGTAACTTTAAGCAGCGATTTCCAAAATGGCTGGTAATGGCCTTTGCGATCGCTCTTCTTGTTGCCAACACAATCAATATAGGCGCGGATCTGGCCGGCATGGCGGATGCCGCTGCCATGCTCTCGGGAATCAACTCCCATTGGTTTGTCATTGTGTTTGCGCTCCTTATTTCATGGGCTACGGTCCGGCTCCACTATGACCAGATTGCGAGCGTTCTCAAGTGGCTGGTCCTTGTGCTCTTCGCCTATCCCATTACCGCCTTTATTGTGGGAGCCGACTGGGGCCAGGTGCTGCGCGATACACTTCTTCCATCGATGCCGCACAGCAGACAAGAATGGGAGATGCTGGTTGCGATTCTCGGCACCACGATCAGCCCGTACTTGTTCTTCTGGCAGGCGAGCGAGGAAGTTGAAGAGGAGAAGTCGGCTGGCCAGAACACGCTTACTCAGCGCAGAGGAGCTACACCCCAGGAGCTAGCTCTGAGAAACATCGATGTGGGCGTCGGCGCATTCTTCTCAAACATGGTCATGTTCTTCATTATTTTGACCACGGCCATCACCCTCAACCGGCACGGCATCACGCAGATAGAGACTTCACGCCAGGCAGCCGAAGCTCTGCGGCCTTTTGCCGGTAACTTTGCTGCGACGCTGTTCACGCTGGGGATTGTCGGCGTAGGCTTTCTCGCCATCCCCACGCTGGCTGGATCGACTGCATACGCCTTCGCTGAGGCCCTGGGCTGGCGTCAGGGACTGAACAAGAGACTGAGGCAGGCGCGCTGGTTTTACGCTCTCATTCTGGTTTCAACCGGAGTGGGCGTAGCGCTGGATTTCATCGGTATTAACCCGGTAAAGGCGCTCTACTGGACAGCAGTCATCAACGGATTGCTGGCGCCCTTCCTTCTGGTCGCGATCCTGATCGTCGCCGCGGACAAGAAACTGATGCAGGGCCAGCCGAGTTCCCGCCTGGGATGGATTGTCGTCGCGGTCACCACAGTAGCCATGTTCGCGGCCGGCGTTGCGATGTTTATTGTGTAGACTATCGATCGCGCAACTTCCGCGCTAGGTGAGCTATTGTACACAGACTAGGGAATGACCGCGTGTAAGCCTTACATGAGCGCAATGCGCAGCCTTTCAATCCTCGCAGCCCGAACCGGTTGAGTCTAGCCTGGCAATCGAAGGATGGTTTGGCAAAAGGAAATCTATGAAAACCATCCGGATTCTGTTAACGTTTCTCGCAATTGCCATACCGGCCGTAGTCTTCGGGCAGATTGGCGTGAGTATCGCTATCGGCCCACCCCCATTGCCCGTATACGATCAGCCGATTTGCCCCGGAGACGGCTATCTCTGGACCCCTGGCTATTGGGCCTATGACGACAGCATCTCCGATTACTATTGGGTGGACGGTGCATGGGTGTTGCCGCCGGAAGAAGGATTCCTCTGGACTCCGGGTTACTGGGGTTGGAGAGACGGCGGATTCTTCTTTAATGATGGCTACTGGGGCCCTGAAGTTGGGTTCTATGGCGGGATCAACTACGGCTTCGGTTACTTCGGCGAGGGATATGGAGGCGGCCGCTGGGATGGCGGACACTTCTTCTATAACAGTTCCGTCAACAACCTGAATGGCGGCAATTTTCACAATGTCTATAACGAAAGAGTCGAGAACGGCGGTGGGAACCGCGTCAGCTTCAACGGCGGATCTGGCGGCATCGCGGTGCGTGCGACCTCACAGCAGGAAGCAGTGGGCAGGCAGAGGCATATCGCACCGGTAGCTGCTCAAACCGAACATGCGCAGGCCGCGCGAGCCAACCCGGAGCAGCGGGCCTCTGTGAATCACGGCCAGCCGTCCACAGCAAAGGCAATGCCAATAGGTTACAACGATCGCCAGGCGCCAGCGCCTCAGCAGGCAGCCGCGTCCCGCGCCGTAGTTCATCCAAACGATCTTCCTCCGATCGCCCGCCCCGCGCCGGTTAACTCGGGAAATGCGAAGGCTGACCAAAAGTACGAACAGCAGCAGACCAATCTGATCGCCAAGCAGAACCAGGAGCGGCAGCAGCTCCAGCAGAAGCAGGAATCGGAACATCGTCCGAACACAAGCCCTGCACAGACGCAGCAGATAGAGCAGCGGCATTCTCAACAGACTCAACAGATGGCGCAGAAACACCAGGTCCAGCAACAGTCGCTGCAATCTCGCCAGCCTCAGGCTCGGCCATCCCCGGGAGGAGGCCGCAAATAGCGGGATCCTCCTCATTCAATCTCTGAATGTTTGATAAGTCCGTCACCGGCCGGGGATCATCTCTCCGGCCATTTTATTGCTCGTGTTATGCGTTATAACAATACCAAACAGATTTACGCGAAACTTATGGGAGATATTATAAGATTCATTTCAGACACTATCATTTAGCACAGGCATATCTATTAGGTCGCGCCAGTTTCTCCGCGGCATCGATCTTGCGCAGCCCGCGTATCTTCCATATCGCGAAGCATGTGCCTACGATCAGAAGGCCCACGAAAACGTAAAGCAGCGGAGTTGACCACCTCTGGAGGCTTCCCGACCACATGCGAACGATCCTGCGTCCGTAGGTCACGCCGAGCCATGCAATGAAGGAGTAACGCAGGCTGCGAGCCGCGCCGAATACGGCCAGGAAGCGTCTGCGCGAAACGCCCAGCGCGCCGGAGGCGAGCGCAAACGGCAACAGTGGAATCGGCGGTGGAAGCAAGGCGGGAACAAAGACTGCCAGGATTCGGTGGCGCTCGACCCATCCGACGATAGGCCCAAGAAGGCGAGCCGGCACGTAGCGGCGTAGAGCTTCTTCGCCGCCTCTGCGGCCAATGTGCCAGGTCGTGTATCCCCCCAGGATGCTGCCGGTAACGGCGCAAGCAGCCAGCAGCCAGGGATCGCCGCCATGCGCCACAAGCCACAGAAGAAGTAAATCAGTGCTACCGGGCAATGGCAGAGGGATGACCGAGGAATCGACCACCGCAACAAAGAAAAGACCCAGCGCTCCCAGGTGCATCAGCCAGTGCGGCGCTAGCGACGACTGCGCGTGCGCCACTGGAATCTGAGCCGATTGCTGGACAAGAACACTCATACTCAATTCCATCCGCGCTTGTACTTGAATGCTTAACTTTCGGAATTACTGGAAGAGCCGAGAAGTTATCCAGCATTCGCGCCGTGCAAAGTAACCCAATAGTACCGTCGCCAGCAAAACATGCAGCGAACCGGCCGCAATGCGAACATCGCCAACAGGCCATCGAATGACCGTAACTCCGCCTGTTTGAATTTGGCAGAATTGCAGCGCGGGCACACTCGCCGAATCCACAGCGGATGCGGGAGCCAATCGGGCCAACTCTGGCTTGTATTACTCATGTGTATGCCCCTTTCGGACTTATCGCCGCGTTCGCTAGAATGCCCGGCTCTCTGCTTGACTTCCATTTGAGTCCAGCCAGGAGAGAAGACCTCGAATGCTGCCCGTGGCCAGAGCGATGCAGGAATCGGCCGCGCCGTAATACAAGTTGATCGTGTCTCCGTCAGTTCCGATGGTTTGTCCACAAGGAAAGACGACATCGTTCACATCGCCGCTCCGTTCATAGGGAGCCTCTGGTCCGAAGATCCATGAATTTCCCCGTCGCAGGCAAACCTCCGGCTTCTCCAAATCAAAGAGCGCGAGGCCAAGCCGATAAATGCTTCCCGATGCGGTTTGCCGCACGCCGTGGTAAATCATCAGCCAGCCTTCGGCGGTTTCAATTGGAGGAGAGCAAAGGCCGATTTTGTTTGCGTCCCACCATCCGCCACGCCGTGCTTCGAGAATAATTTTGTGGCTTCCCCAATGCCGCAGGTCGGGTGAATACGAGATCCACATATGAGCGCCCAGCGCCGTCATCGGGCGATGAATGAGAGCCCAGCGGCCGCCGATCCTTCGAGGCAGCAATGCCGCATCTTTATCCTCCGGTGACATGACTACGCCGAAGCGCTCAAAGCTGCGGAAATCTTTGGTCAACGCGAGCGAGACTCCGGGACCTCCTCGCGCAAAGGATGTGTAAGCTACAGCATATTGCTCGAGTTCCGGAACATAGGTAATGCGCGGATCCTCGATGCCCCAAATCTCTTCCGGAAACTCCTTCGGATTCGCTATCAACGTTGGCTTGGAATCAATGCGCCATTTGTCGATGCCGTTGGCGGAACGCGCGACGCACAGATGCGATAATCCGCTTCTGTCTTCAACACGGCACAAAAGCAGGGTATCTCCTTCGGGTAACTGTACTGCGCCTGCGTTCAAAACACTATTGATGGGATAGGGCCAGTTATCACGGCTAAGGAGTGGGTTGCCGGGATGGCGAGTGAAGAGTGGGCGATCCGCGCATGCTCCCGGCATTTGTTGTTGTAGAACAACGGCCTCAGCCGCAACGCCTGTGGAATTGAGAGGATTCAAAGAGAGATACCCATTTCATGATGCAGTTCGTCTACGCTTGCAACTTTGGCAGCTTGCATTTCCAGCAGCGCCATGAGGAACGAGAGCGTGGATTCAGCGCCTTGGTTCTCGTTTACCCGGTCAGGATGCAGGCCATCCCTGCATCCGCCTGTCTCTGAATCATACAGGGGAACCTGCAGATCGTTTTTTCCGAGAAACCAACTGAATGCTTTGCGCGCCTCTTCAAGCCATTGGCTCTCCTCCGTCAGCCTGTACACCTCTAAACAGGCGGAGACGGTAGCGCATGCCTCAACTGGCTGCTGGTCGAAGCGCGCCTTTTCACATCCTTCAATGAAGAATCCATTCGATCCGATCGGAACGAATACATTCTCATCGCAGCGGTGCTGTTCGGCAACAAGCCACTTCAGGGAATCCATTCCCGCTTCAATCATCCTCTGGTTGTCGCTTCGCCAGCCTGCTAATATGAGCGCCTGCGAGAGCCTTGCATTCGAGTAGGAGAGACTCTTTTCAAACCATTTCCACGTTTCGGAATGGCACCGTTCGTAGATGTCAAAGAGTCGATTCGCAAGTTCGTTACGGGCTCCCTGAATGGCTCTGTCTCCGGGAAACCAGTCCAGATATGCTTGCATGCCCAGGATGCTATACGCCCAGGCGCGCGGACTGGTAAATGTAAGTGTCGCGGGGACAGCCGCTTCGAAAAGCCTCCCTGCCGCGCCTCTCAAGCCGGCATTTCGCGAAACCCCGAGCACCTTTCCAAGCGACCACAATGCGCGTCCATGGCTATCATCCGAACCGATATTCTCAAGCCATTTTCTGTCGTATCCGAGAAAGTTTCTAAATCTTCCAGAATCGGCATGAAAGGCAAGCCATAGAAAGGAAAGATAGCGATGAGAGAGGTTCGGGTATTCTTGCCGAACCGAATACTCTGGGTTTTCATCCAGCAGAACCGACACGATCAGCGCCCGCGCGTTGTCGTCCGTCGTATAGCCCTCGCGCGTGTTAGGCACCGAGAAAATGGCGTGCTGCAGCATACCTGTGTCGTCGGTCATGTTCAACAGATGGCCAATGTTCAATGAAGGCAGATGATCAATTGTATTCATTGCAGGATCGTCCATTTGGGCGGCTCTTGGATGCAGCGAGCGCTCGAAGCGTGCCCGCTGAAAGCTAGCCATATAGGCCCGCGACGTCTTCTCCCACGTGGTGCCGCGGGCGTGAAGATAAGCGCGCTTGCGCATTGCATGGCGCTCCGCATCGTTCTCCAGCAATGCGAGAACCGCTTCAGCAATAGCATTGGGATTCTGAAACGGAACGATTACACCCCGCTTCTTCGTAAGCAGCTCCTTGGCGTGCCAATACGGCGTGGAAACAATCGCCTTTCCAGCTCCAAGGGCAATCGCAAGCGTGCCGGAGACGATCTGTGCCTCATGCCGATACGGCGTGATGTAGATATCGGCTGCGCCCACGTGCTCTAACAGTTCTTCCGCGCTCACAAAGCGATTGTTAAGAATCAGGTGATCCGAAACACCAAGCTGTTCGGCCAGCGCTTGCAGTTCTTCACGGTAACGCTCGCCTTCGCGCCGGCGAAGTTGCGGATGCGTCACTCCTGTGACTATATACATTACGTTTGGCTGCCTCGCGAGAATCGCAGGCAGTGCCTGAATCACATTCTCAATCCCCTTGTTCGGAGATAGCAACCCGAACGTCAAAAGAACGGATTTACCTTCCGTGCCGAACTTGTCTTTGAAGTAGTTGGGATCCATGAAGGGAAGATCCGGCACTCCATGCGGAATCACATCGATTATTTCGCTCGGAACCGCATACACTTCGCGCAGCATTTGGGCTGCCAGCTCACTCATGACAACCATACGATCTGAATGCTGTGCGATCTCTTCGAGCACAATCCTTTGATTCAGGTCAGGGTCGCGCAGAACCGTATGCAGGGTAGTGACCAGCGGCATCTTTAGTTTGCGCAGCAACGTTAGTATGTGGCTGCCGGCGTCTCCTCCGTAGATTCCATATTCATGCTGAAGGCAGACAAGATCGTTGCCGTTGAAATTAAGGAAATCGGCGGCGCGCTCATAGGAAACAACATCTTCCTGTGTAATCTCCAGACGGACTTGCTTTGGATAGTCATAACTCGAATCGGGATCATTGACAGGAATCGCAAACAGCCGTTCCTCTCCATACTCGGCAGTAAGCGCAGTGCACAGATCCGTTGTAAAGGTGGCTATGCCGCATTCGCGCGGAAGATAATTTCCAATAAACGCAATGCGGGTTGGCAAAGGGAGCCGGCTCGCGTTTATCGCGAGAAGCGAAGTTATCTTAGGTGCAGTGTCCGCGGCTGTATTATCGAATTGCAGTTTCTTGGAAAATGGCATCCTGTCCTCTTTCCTGGTTCAAATCTGGCCGAGAATCAGAAGTATGACAATAATCAGAAGGAGCAGTCCAACTCCTCCGCTCGGATAATACCCCCAATCCCTGCTTTACGGTCACGCGGCAAGGCGCCCAACAGCGCCAAGACCAAAATCACGATTAATATGGTTCCCGGCATTTTCACTCCTCGTTGACTTGCTCGCAGGATGCATCGCGGCATATACGCTGCGGCCTCTCTTCGAGACCGCAGCGGATACATAACATTGTCAGCGCAAGCTTCCCGTCGTCACATTGACAGGGCTTCCAATTACATCTCCGGACACAACCAGTTCCACTCGACGATTTTCCTGCCTGCCCGCCGCGTTGTCATTGGAAGCTACCGGCAGCGTATTGCCGTAGCCCTTGGCGCTCACTGAGTTTGTTGTTACGCCCTGTTCGACCAGATAATTGCGCACCGCGCCGGCGCGATTCTCCGATAGCGTCTGATTCATATCATCGCCACCGACGTTGTCGGTATAGCCGCCGACTTCGATGTTGAGCCCGGGATAAGCGATGAGAATTCCGGCAACCTTGGCCAGCTTCTCACGCGCACCCGGCTTCAATGTGTACTTCCCAGTGTCGAACAGCACATCGGACATACTGACAATCAGTCCGCGGGCGCTATCTCGAGTTGCAAGAATCAGGTTTAACTGCTCTGACAGTTTGGCGCGCATTGCAGCCTTGTCGGAATCCGCTTGTTGTTGACCCTGTTGAGCGATCTGCGCGTCTTTGCGAGCTTGATCAGCATCTGCCTGCGCGGCGGAAACTGCAGCTGTCGATGCAGCTTGGTTGGCGGTCAAGTCAGCTTGCGCCTGTGCCGCATTGGCCTGCGCGTTTGCCGCGCTGATTTGTGCGTTTGCCGCATCAGCTTGCGCCTTTTCCTTCAGGCGTGTTGCATCGTCAGCCTGAGCCTGCGAACTTGCCTGAGCGTCGCTTGACGCCTGGCGCTCATTCGCCAGACGATCCGCGTCAATTCTTTTGACCGCGATCTCTCGCGCGTCCTCGGCAGACTCAACCGCCGCTCGGGCGGCAGCTATCAGGGGCTTTTTGTCGACGTGCTTGTCTATCGCGTACGCATCGGCGCTGTTCATCAATTGTACAGCATGCTGATAGCTCGCGCTTGCATAAGTCTCAGCTCCCTCGGATCGAGCGATCCTGAGTGCATTCCGCGCCTCGTAAAACTCCAGCGGAAGACTGGCGTTCAGAACCACCGGGTCGAACTTGTAGCCCGTGGGAATATACCCACCGCGCTCCAGGAGCTCGTATTTCGCATTCACTGCTTCGCTTGTTCCCTTGGTATCTGCGCGAATAACGTTTTCAAGGACGACAACGTCGCTTGGCTGCCGGACGGCATAGTAAGGCTCCGCAGTGACAAGCAGAGCGAATGCCTGGAGGTCGGTGGTTGCAGTCAGCTTGCTCCGGTCATTGTCGCCAACCAGCACTTCTCCAAGGTTCACTGGCCGACCCTCGGGTGAGATCGCCCACAAAACATAGGTGAGGTATTCGCTGCCGAAGGTTGTGGGATTTTGCAGGTTACCGAATTCCGCTTCGACTTCCATCGTGCCGCGCTTGCTGCGTACTTTGGCTTTTCCATTCGCCGAAGGCAGCAAAGCAGTGCCGGCGAAATCCACATCCGAGGCTCCGCTGCGATGCTGGTAGTTGACCGCCTGGACCGATCGACTGATTACGATCACGCGGTAGGTGGATAATGGGCCTGCGGTTTCGAGTACCGTCGTCGTTTGCGGACCGGCTTGAGCGATCGCGCTCAAACTGAGGACACTTCCCACTGCGAACAAGAGTATGCGCTTCAAGATTCCTCCTACAGGCAGATTTCTGCCTTACTGCGTTGGACTTTCGTTTCTTTGTCGGTCAGTAACTTCAAGTCTTCGACAGGCTGATCCTTCAATGTCCCACGCGGAACTGATAAAGGTAGTCGAAGAGGCCGAATATCTTGAGAAGCCACAGAACGACGACGATTACAACGACGCCATTCAAGATGCCCTTGATCTGACCTTGCATGGGGATAAAGCGGTTAATCAGCCATAACAGCAGCCCGACTACGCATAAGGTGATGATAACTGTGACGAGCGGCATGTTATTTCCAATATGAAATTGTGAAAGGTTATCGAAGAGTCCGACAATCTTCAGAAGCCACAGCACTACGGCAATGACGACAACTCCATTCAGGATGCCCTTGATCTGACCTTGCATGGGGATGAAGCGGTTAACCAGCCAGAGAAGCAGGCCGACCACGGCTAGCGTGATGACAACAGTGACGAGTGGCATTTCATTCTCTCCAATCATTTGCTTGGACCCGGTCTGCACTCAGCGCATTTCGGACAAATAGATCGAGTCGTGTTAAATTACTTGCGTCATGCCGTCTCACTCTGGCCGTCTGCATTTAATGGAGACGGCCTTCAAGGGCATGGAATTGATGCGGCGTGTCCTTGCATAACCGTGGCGGAAATGAGGGGTCTATGTCCGATGATCTTCATTCGTACAGAAACCATGGGAAGAAGGAGAACGGTCATCCTTCTTCCCCTAAGAATTCCAAATTACTTGGCAAATAGCTGAGCTACACTGCACACCGGATGCGATAGTTGCTATTGCCCACGTGGAATCCACGCCAGGTCTCCACTCAGAACATAGATAGCAATCGCAGAGATCATGAAGACTGCGCCGATCCAGAAGCGCCAGTCACGATGCATTCGCCTCCAGTATGGACCAGGATCCGGCTCGCCGCCTTCGCCGCTGTTTCCTTCGTGGTTGTACTTGCTTCCGGTCATTTCTTCTCAATTCTCGCGTCGTATTCGCGGTTTCGTAAGATTGCACATGGCATGATGCACTATGGCAGATGAGATGCCGCAGCAGTCACTTGAACTGGCCGGTCAACAACTGTGATGGTTGAGCTACTGGCCGGGGGAAGTATGTCAGCCGGTATCTCGATGCCTGTTGGGAATATGAGAATCTGAATCGATCCCCAGCCGGCGTCCAGACTTGATCCCGCCTGCTTGCCCAAGCCCAAGGTCTTAAGCTGACTATCGTCAAATCCAAAGTTCTCTACCAGGTACTCGCGAACAACCATGGCGCGGGCCTCGGTGAGCACCAGTTCCTTTTGGGTGTCGCCTTCCATGCCTGCTGATACCACGACGACGGCAAATCCAAATGGGTTCCGCGCCAGAAACTCACCGCCGGCATTGAGGGACTTCTGATTCTTCAGCTTGGCCGAATCGGCAGCATCGAAGAGCTGCTTCGCTGTATAAGTAAACGCCTTGAGTGGCGCACTCGCTGGAAGGACACTAATTCTATTGGCGCTCAGATCTGCGGAATCTTCGTATCCGCGCTTCTTGAAATACCCGCTCAGGAAGAAGTTATGTTTCAGAGCCTCCATATTCTCCTGGAAGTCCGTCACTCCGGCTTGCGCCTGGAGCATTGTTGCATGCAGGGTAGTCGTAGTCTGTTCCAGGTTGTTATAGAGTTGCTTGTCGTTCACCAGTGCTCCCACAGTTCCCACTCCCGAATCGATCTTGGCGCTCACCGAATTCAGATGCGCCGTCGCTTGGTTGGTGTTCTGGATAGCTTGCTGGCTGCTATCGAGAATGTCGTTGGCTTTTTTGAGCATATCCGCCAATACCAGCGGAGATTCACTCTCAATAATCTCTCCATCTTTAACCTCTGGCTGACCCTCAGAACCGAACGAGATGGCGAGGAACTGATTACCCAGCACTCCCTCAGTTTCAATCGAGGCCACAGAGTCGTCCTTGATAATCTCGCGCGTAGCTTTGTCCAGATTCATGAGTACCATGACCTTTGCGCCGGGCTTGTGCGGCAAAGTGATGGTTTGAACCGTTCCACTGTGAACTCCTCCCACCTGCACGTCGGCTCCTGCTTCCAGACCAGCAACATTATCGAATTCCGCCCTGAGTTGGTATGTGGAGCGAAACAGATACTCCTTGCTCCCGATGACAAAGATCCCGGCAGCCAGAATTGCCAATGTCCCTACGATGAATGCTCCCAGCCTAGCCACTCTTGACATAACTCCTCCTACGATTGCTTGAGAAATTCCTTTACAAACTCGATGCCACTTTCCTGAAGGTCTTCAAACGTGCCTTCGATCACGACGTTCCCCTGATCCAGGAGGGCCAGGCTGTTCGCTATTGTTCTAGCGCTGTGTAGATCGTGAGTTACGACGATGGATGCCATCTGACGCTCCCGCTGAAGCTTGAGAATCAGATCGTCGATCTCTCCCGAGCTGATAGGATCGAGGCCTGCCGTTGGCTCGTCGAGAAGCAGAATCTCGGGTTCCAGCGCGAGCGCGCGCGCCAGGCCTACGCGCTTCTGCATTCCGCCAGAGATATCGGATGGCATCTTTGCAAGGTTGCCTTCCATGCCCACCTCGGCCAGTAACTGTTTCACCCGGTCACAACGCTCAGACCCGGACATATCTTTCCGGTGGTGAACGAGGGGAAACGCCACATTCTCAGCAACCGTGAGCGAATCGTAAAGCGCCGCATGCTGAAACAGAAAGCCCATCTTCTTTCTGATTTCGCCCATTCGATCAAGAGCCAGACCTACGATGTTCTGGCCATGGATGAGAATCGAACCCGAGTCCGGTGTTTCGAGGCCGATGATGAGTCTTAGTAAAACACTCTTGCCGGTACCGCTGCGTCCCAGCACGGCCAGAGTTTCACCACGATTCACACTAAGATTGATCCCATTGAGAACCTTGTGAATTCCGAAGGTCTTTCGCAAATCCTCGACTACGACAACAGGCGCGCGGCCGCCCAGCTCAGGTTCCGCTTCCTTCATCGCGATGTCATATGCAGTGGCCATAAATAATCCTCGGATCTCCTGTTAAGAGTTATGGGAAGACAACCAGAATGAATTTCACCAGAACAACGTCGGCCAGAATAATGAAGAGCGAGCCGAGCACAACCGAGTTCGTAGCCGCACGGCCTACGCCTTCAGCACCACCCTGCGTGCGCATTCCCTGGAAGCAGGCGATAAGTCCGATGATCAGGCCATACACCGCTGTTTTAAAAGTTTGCGGCAAAAAGGCGTTGAAGGTGGCGCCTTTAAAGCCGCTCGTAATGAACTGGTGGAACGAAAGCGGCTCGACCAGAGACTGCGCAAACCAGCCTGTCAACAAACCCGATGCATCAGCGGCAAGAGTCAACAACGGTAGCATCAGGATGCAAGCCAGAATTCTGGTCGCAGCCAGAAGCCTGAAAGGGTTAATCGCTGATGCCTCGATGGCGTCAATCTGCTCGGAGACTTTCATCGACGCCAGCTCCGCGCCCATGCCGGCACCCACGCGGCCGCATACGATTAAACCGGTGATAATCGGTCCCATTACCTGAATCACGGAGTAAACAAGAGTCGCCGGAAACATCGATTTAGCACCAAATCGAGTTAAACTGTAGCGGGCTTCCAGCGAGATGATCACACCGATTGCGGCGCCCGCCAAGGCTACCAGCGGAAATGACTTGGATCCAACCTCGTCGAGCTGGCGAATCAGCTCGCGCCACTCATACGGCGGCGTAACCGTGGCCTTGAAAACTTGCCAGGAAAAGATGCCAAGGCTGCCAAACCACTCGAAGAAGCCATTGATTAGATTCGGAACGGAATCTATAACAGAAGTCACAGGTTCGACTCGCCGCACAGGAATTGGCGGATTGAAGCCTTCAACTGCAATAACTCCGCGATCGCTCATTTGTTCGGTCCTTTATCAGGAGAGCCATGCGCATTGTTCAGATGCATGCGATGAAGCAAGGAATGGGGTCCGCTATAGAAAAACTCCAAAGAAACGTTTTCGCCTACATAAGCCAGCATGCTGTAGTTGCCGATACGAAATGCGTCCTTCGCGCCGTAGCGATTGGGGTACCAGGCATAGACCGCGGTCATAGAGCCCGCATAAGGCGCGACCAGCGCGGGGAAAGAGAAGACGCGATGGCCGTCTTCGCCGCGGCGCGCCGTCAACGTCGAGATCACGGCGTGGCTCAGTCGCGGGAATACACCCCTGCATTCGCAGCGGTAATACAATGTATCTTCCCTGAAAGCTTCTGCCAGCCCGTAACGCGTCGTAGTCGCGACCGCTGCAATCCCTAAGTCAGACCCAAACCGCTTGGAATAGCCCTCAACGCCTTGATTCCACTCTGGTGGAGAATTGCCCAGTTGGTTAATACCAGCCGTGAATCCCGCGCCAAAAATAGGGTACGGTCCGAATCCATCGAAAACGTAATTGATGGCCATGATTCTTTCCGTCGGACGCAGATAGGCCTGGTCCGGTTGCAGAGCGGTCGTGCTTGCTCCAGTACTAGAGGAGGTTTCTGAATTAATCAGCGATTGCGGTCTTGCCGTCACTGACAAACCTGCCAGGAGTACGGCGACCAGCAGCAGAAGCATCACCCTGCGGAGCTTCGTGTCAACAGGCTTCTTGATCGGTCGGTATCCGAGTCTGCCCGCCAGATGGCCGCAACTGACAAGCATAGGCTGCGAATTCTGTTTATCCATGAACGGCGTCAAGGTCTCTCCTCCGGTCTGTATCGCGTTTCGTCGATACACAGCGCTGTTAATGACATGCTGGCGTTCAAGTCAGCCTATACAGATCCTGTCAGAGTTGCACCCTATTAGGATGGTCAAATTAGCTCGGTATCATCGCCTTCCGATTAGTTCAGGCTATTGATACTCTTTTCGATACTGAGCAATACGGTACAGACACTATTCGCCGTTAACGAAGCGAGCAATGAATTGGATGGTGGATCGGATAACCAGTCTCTATAGTTTATGAGCATGTACAACATATCGTTCCGGAGCCGCGCCGATATAGTAGAAGGGATAGCAGGTCACGAGGGTTAGAGCGGATTCGCTCGTGGGGGCTACGATGTCGCCGTCGCGTGGAGCCGTGATCTGGATCCAATCGACTTCGTACCGGGCGACCCCAGACGCGGTTTGAAGGCGGATCTCGTCATTCCGGCGGATATCTTTCAAGACTCTAAAGTAGGTGTCCCGGTGCCCGGCGATACCTATATTTCCCGATTCTCCAGGCAACGCGGTTCCTGCGATATGCCCGACTCCGAGCAGTAGTGTTTTCGAGGTGGTTCCTTGCAATACCACTACGGAGAAGCCAAGCCTCGGTATTTCAATCTTTCCCAGAACATCTCCTTCTTTCACGGCAGGCCTTGACGGGCTTGCCGTATGCTGTTCTTCGGCGTTAATCTGCTGTTCCAGTGTGTGGTTTGCGGCGTTCTGAAAAAGCCTCGCATTGAATAATGTGAGCGCGACATAGGCGAGCGCAAGAACACCTGTGAGCATGAGAATTCGCCGCGTCCAGCATATAAACCTCTGGCCGCGCCTGGCGAACATCTCGTTCTCAGCGATGGAGATCATGGCCAACCGTCCCTGCTGCCGGTGTTTGGGGTGCCGATGGCACGGAGTACCCAGTTCTAGTACGGACCGATAAGCGCCCATGTCCCAGTGCGCTGACCTTCACATCGATGACTCGATATCCGCCATCCTGCTTCAGGATCGAAGGAGCATAGGCCAGCGTGTACTGATTGCGTATATCCCTGGCAATTCCTCCACAGATAGATGCGATTTCATTCGACGATTCCGGAAAGAATGCCTCGCCGCCGGTTTCTTTCGCAAATCGCTTGAGCACGCCCGGGTTCTGATCGCCATCCCGCTCATCGAAGATGCCGATCGCATAGATGATTGCATCGGACGCTTTAGCCATTTCAATAACCCGGGCAAGACTGATCTTACTGGCATTGTCGCCGCCATCGCTGATCACGATAAGAACCTTCTTGTCGCATCTGCCTTTCTTGAGGTGATTCAGAGCCGTGGCAATCGCATCGTAGAGTGCGGTCTCGCCAATCGTATGGATTGAAGCAAGGGCGCGCTGCAACTGATCTTGCCGATCAGTGAATGGAATATCCGCCGGCAAGCCAAACGATACATGCTCATTGAAGTTGACCACAAACATCTGGTCTTGCGGGTTGCTTGAACGGGCAAACGACAAAGCCGCTTCGATTACGTCTGCGCGCTTCGGCCCCATGCTTCCGCTGTTGTCGATGACCAACCCAACCGTAACCGGAATATCCTCATGGCTGAAATGCTTGATCGGTTGAAGAACGTGATCTTCAAACACCTGGAAATCGTCTTTATCGAGTCCGGAAACTAAAGCATTGTGGTGGTCCAGGACAGTGGCGCTCAAGATAACCAGATTTGCATTGACTCTGAGCGTAAAGTCGCCGCCGGAGTTCTTCTGCGACGAATTGACATCCTGAGATGCAGCTGCATCAGACAGAGAGATCGCAGCAACCAGAGCCAACAGGAGCAGTAGTGAATGCTTGCGTTCCAATCCAATGCAACTTCCGGTCCAGAAATGTTCAGGGGCAGACAAGCCGGATCCTATGCTGAGATAACTCTCAAGCGCGGTCTTCTTCGCCATCTGTCTTGTCATTTGAAAACCTGATGCGTTCCGGCAATTGAACGGCGTTTGTACTCCATTGAACAAAAGAGGCGACATTCGCGCACTGCCTCATCCACTGACTTGTCCCGGCCAACTCGAATGACCGGGAGGCACGCGAAGGAGTTACTGGTTTACATGGTTTTCTTGGCAAAGCTGGAAAGTAACAATCCAGCACTGAGCAGCATCATGCCGGCCAGTCCAATCAAGCCAAGATTACTGGCGGTCGTCGGCAGAGATGCAACCTCCACGGGGGCCGGCGCGGCAGCCACGGGCTCCGCTATGGGTGCGGGAGGCGCTTCAACTACCTGGGCAGTCTCAACCGTCTCTCCTTTTGGAGTTACTGCCTCGACAGGCGCCGCAGTCAAAACTTCAACAGGCGCGGCCGCGATCACAGCAGGAGTCGAAAGCACTATCTCATTGGTTTCCGCGGCCAATTGGATAGCTTTGGACCTTTCATAGACAAATTGCTCACCCCAGTCACGGCCCGGATAGAACCATGCCTTCAGAGCTTCCGGCTGTCCGGCAGGCCGCTCGCTGAAGGTCATGACCGTTTTGTTGGTCGACTTCAAACGATAGTTGGGCATTGCGATGATCAGGGTGAAGACATGGGTTTCATCCTGGTTGGAGATCTGAACGATGTGGCTGTACGCCCCAGGATTCATGACCTTGAAAACATAGGTTCCCGCGGGCAATACCTGGGCGCCGGAGCCCCCAACTTCGACCGGCGCGCTAAACGTGACGATAGACTTTCTGTTGAAATCGTCGGCCTTGGCTTTCGGCGCGACGAGTACACAGAGCACGGTGAGGCACAATCCTGTTCCAAAACCCTTGAGCAGTGTCATTTGATTCTCCATTACTTCCTCCGACTCACTGGCACGGCGGTTATTATGCGGACTCTTTATGTTGTCGGTTTCACGAGAGTTCGCACGCCGGAGACTCCGGCAGCTTCAATTCCGTGGCGTGTACTGAATGCCAGTATCACCCGCCATTCAATCAATAGCTGACCAATATTGACCTGCCGCAATAAATTGCAAATTGCAGTTTTTGTGTGTTCGATATTGCTCAGACTCAGGCTCATGCCTGCGTCGTCGTGTCCCTAATAAATAGGGCTCTAGTTGCTTCGCTCTTCATCATTAAAATGAGCAGAACTATATGCGAGTTGCGAAGCCAGGATCAGCCCGCGGACAGCTCGCCCTGCGCCACCCGCATTTGTATTGTGGCCTTCACCGATTGGAAGGTTAGTTCTTCGCCACGACCACCGTATCCGCCACAGGTCTGAGCCGGTCCGGGTCAGCCGAAGTGGAGCGCCACCCGCGCCGCGATTGGTAACATACAATTACGATGCCTGATTCCGCTCCCGCTTCGGTAAAGACTCCTCGCGTTCGTTTCGCCCCCTCGCCCACCGGCTTTCTGCACGTCGGCAGCGCGCGCACCTTTATCTTCAATTGGCTATATGCCCGCCACTATTACGGAACCATGGTTCTGCGCCTGGACGACACCGACGTCGAGCGCAACACCGATGCCAGCGTGCAGTCCATCTTCGAGGGGCTGAACTGGCTGGGTCTGGACTGGGACGAGGAGTATAAGCAATCCGAACGCCTTGCCCTGCACCGCCGGCAGGCCGAAGCGATCTTTGCCAAGGGCCTTGCCTACCGCGACTTCACCCCCGCCCACGCGGGCGACGATAACCAGTCCAGCGCGCAGGGCGCATGGCTCTTCAACCCCGGAATGCGGGAAATGTCACGGGAAGAATCCGAACGCCGTGCCACCAGTGGCGAGCCCTTCGCCCTCCGCTATCGCGTCCCCCGCGGCCAAAACCGCACCCTCAGCTTCACCGACGCCGTCTACGGCGAGCAGTCCAAACTCGCAGACGAGGTCGAAGACTTCGCCCTGCTGCGTTCAGACTCGATGCCCACCTACCATCTAGCCTCATGCGCCGACGACGCCGATCTGCGCATCAGCCACATCATCCGCGGCCAGGATCACCTCACCAACACCTTCAAGCACCTGCTCATCTTCGAAGGCCTCGGAGTCCTGCCGCCCCAATTCGCCCATCTTCCGCTGCTCGTCGCCCCGGATGGCGCCAAGCTCTCCAAGCGCAGGCATGGCCCCGTCGTTAGCGTCACCACCTATCGCGATGCGGGCTTCCTCCCACGTGCCTTCATCAACTTCCTCTGCCTCCTCGGCTGGTCGCCCAAAGACGACCGCGAGTTCATGGCGCTCGACGAGATTCGTGAAGCGTTCACGCTGGAAAACGTCAACCGCTCTAACGCCGTCGTGAATTTCACTGAAGAAGATCCCTTCGACCCCAAGGCCGTCTGGCTCAACGCCGAGCACATCCGCGCCCTCAGCGTCGAGGAGCTTAGCCACCAGGTCGCTCCCTTCTTCGCGCAGGCCGGCTTTGAGGCAATGCCCGAAAAAATACTTGCCGTCACCCCGCTCATCCGCGAGCGCATCAAACTCCTGCGCGATGCCGTATCCGCCGCCGACTTCTTCTTCCTGCCCCAAATCGCGCCCTACGATCCGGCCGAACTGATCCCATCCAAGGGCGGTGATGCGGCGATGGCCCGCCGAGTCCTCCAGCACGCGCTGGAGGTTCTGCCCAGCGTCAACTTCGATCACGATTCGCTCGACAAGGCACTTCGAGCAGCAGCCTCGAACCTGGGTTTGAAGGCCGGGCAGGCCTTCCAGCCCATCCGCGTCGCCGTCTGCGGACGTAAGAACGCACCGCCGCTCTTTGAAACCATGGCCGTCCTCGGCCGCGATGTATGCCTCGCTCGCATCCGCCAGGCCGAAGCCAGCCTGCAAGCGCTCGGCTGAGCGCAGCCCTCCAGTGGGATAATGAATACCAGCCATGACCGACGCAAATCCGGAAACGCAAGCCATCCCCTCCAACTTCCTCCGCGAGATCATCGCCGAGGATGTGCGCACCAAAAAGTACGGCGACGCCGTCATCCAGACCCGCTTTCCTCCCGAGCCTAACGGCTACCTGCACATCGGCCACGCCAAGGCCATCTGCATCGACTTCGGCCTCGCCGACGAGTTCGGTGGCAAGACCAACCTGCGCTTCGACGACACGAACCCGGAAAAAGAGGAGCAGGAGTACGTCGATTCCATCCTGTCCGATGTGCGCTGGCTCGGCTTCGACTGGGAGCGCCTCTGCTACGCCTCCGACTACTTCCCGCAGCTCTACGAGTGGGCTTTGCAGCTCGTCAAGGCCGGAAAAGCTTACGTCGATGATCTCTCCGCCGATGAGATTCGCCAGCACCGCGGCACGTTGACCGAGCCGGGCAAGGACTCGCCCTATCGCAACCGGACTATCGAAGAAAATCTGGACCTCTTCATCCGCATGAAGCAGGGCGAGTTCCCCGACGGCAGCCGCGTGTTGCGCGCCAAGATCGACATGGCGTCGCCGAATCTGAATATGCGCGATCCGGTGATGTACCGCATCCTGCACGCCGCGCACCACCGCACAGGCGACGAGTGGTGCATCTATCCGATGTACGACTACGCCCACGGCCAGTCGGATTCGCTGGAGCGCGTCACACATTCGATGTGTACTCTCGAATTCACCGACCACCAGCCCCTCTACCGCTGGTATATCGAGCAGTTGGGCATCTTCCCCTCGCAACAGTTTGAGTTTGACCGGCTCAACATCACCTACACCATGCTGAGCAAGCGCAAGCTGTTGCAGCTCGTGAATGAAAAGCGCGTCAACGGGTGGGACGATCCCCGCATGCCCACTCTCTGCGGCATACGCCGCCGCGGCTTCACTCCGGAGGCTATCCGCACCTTCGTAGCCGCCTCAGGCGTCTCGCGCACCAATGGTTTCACTGATATTGAAATGCTTGAGCACTTCCAGCGCGACGACCTGAACCGCCGGGCGAGACGGGCCATGGCCGTGCTGCGCCCGTTGAAGCTGGTCATCGATAACTACCCCGTCGGCCAGGAGGAGTTTGTCGAGGTCGCCAACAACCCCGAAGACCCCTCAGCCGGAACCCGCCAAGTGCACTTCTCAGGAACGATTTATATCGAACAGGACGACTTCCGCGAGGTTCCTCCGCCCAAGTACTACCGGCTCTCTCCGGGCAAGGAGGTGCGCCTGCGTAACGCCTACTTCATCACCGCCAAGAGCGTGGTGAAAGACGAGGCCGGTAACATCGTCGAGGTACACTGCACCTATGATCCGGCCAGCCGCGGCGGCAACTCGCCCGACGGACGCAAGGTCAAGTCCACCATGCACTGGGTCTCGGCAGCCCACGCTATCTCCGCTGAAATCCGTCTCTTCGACAAGCTCTTCGCCAAGGCCGATCCCTACGATCTGGAAGAAGGTCAGGACGTACTGGACAATCTCAACCCCAACTCGCTGGAGATCCTGACCGGCGCCAAGCTGGAGCCCTCTCTCGCCAACGCCAAGCTGGAGGACCGCTTCCAGTTCGAACGCGTCGGTTACTTCTGCCTCGATCCCGACTCCACGCCGGGCAATCTGGTCTTCAACCGTACCCTCGCGCTAAAAGACTCCTGGGCCAAGCTGGAACAGAAGGCCGGAATGTAGAGCCGAGCGTGGTTGAATCCCAGGTCCAAAAATCGGGACCTGGAGTACCCGCAGGATGCAATTGGTGTGCCAAACGCGCAAAAAACCCTCTGCATCGAAGCAGAGGGTATTTAGCATATTTTTGGCCAACTAAGGAGGGAAGCAAGCGATTTGGGGTGGATGTTTGTGCTATCCCAGGTCCCAAAGGCGGGATTTGGGGCACCCAGATTTCGTTATCCCGGGAGTTGGGCCACGCGCCAACCTGTATCCGGCCGATCCATGGATACTTACCGGACCCGCCGGTCTCATATTTTTCTCTTGCCGTCCAGCTTAGAAGCGAGCAAACTAGGTGAATCAGTAAACATCACAATTTGCGGATTGCTCTTCAATCCGATCCGCGGAATCCTCAAGGATCGTGTATGCGCCTGCTGGTACGTTTTGGCCTTGTCTTCTTCTTTGTCGCCTCGACACTCACGATAGCCTCCCGCGCTCAGTTCACTCAGCCTGCTGCTGAAGAGCTGAAGATGACCGCCGACCCCAAGGCTCCGGGGGTTGGCGCCGTCTATCTATATCGCGAAGAGATCACAGACGACAGGAATCACTTCGTCAGCTTCTATGCCCGCATTAAAGTGCTGACTGAGAAGGGCAGGGACCTGGCCACGATCACGCTCCCTTACCAGCGCGGTGTCGATACTGTTAGCGAGATCGACGGCCGCACCATTCATTCCGATGGATCAATCGTCCCGCTCACAGCCAAGCCAGACAATCTAATGGACTTTAAGGTAAAGCGACTTCAGGTAAATAATATCGTCTTCTCCCTGCCTGACGTGCAAGTTGGCAGCATCATCGAGTATCGCCTGAAGATTCGCACGCCGAGTAATCGGGTCTCCGAGCCGAACTGGGATGTCCAGACTGATAAATTTACACACAAAGCACATTTTGAATTTCGCACCGCTACAGACTCTACCGTAGTTGACAGCAAGGGCCATTCGTTCACAAACATCATGTGGACCGAACATCTGCCTCCCAACGCTAAAATTGACTACGACACCGTCAAGAATAACTATTCTCTGGATGAATCCGACCTCCCCGCCATACCCGACGAAGACTGGATGGAGCCCACTAATTCACTGCTCTGGCGCGTGCATTTCTACTACACCAACTCCGGCAATGCCAATTCCTTTTGGGAGACCGCGGCCAGGCAATGGAATTCATCGGTTGACGAATTCACCCGGCCCACCCCCGCACTTACGAAGATCGCCGGCGAATTACTTGCGCCCGCCGATAGCGATTCCGAAAAGGCCAGAAAGCTCTATGCCGCCGTTCAAAAGCTGGACAATACTCGCTTCTCGCGGCCCAAATCCGAGACCGAGCGCAAAAAGGAGAAGATTAAGGAGATACACAACGCTGAGGACGTTTGGAGGCAGCAAAGCGGCACCGACGATCAGATCACACTGCTCTATATAGCACTCTGTCGAGCTGCTGGGCTCAAGGTCTTCCCCGCCAGAGTCGTCGATCGCGGCCGCGCTCTTTTCGATAAGAACTACCTCTCTACCAGCCAGCTTGACGATTTCCTGGCCATCGCCGTAATCAATGGCGAGGAGGTGTTTCTCGACCCCGGCCAGAAAATGTGCCCCTTTGACTCGATGAATTGGCGGCATCAATTGGCTGGCGGACTCAGGATGACTGACGCCGGCCCGGAACTCTTCACGACGCCCAGTGCAACCTTCAAGACCGCCAAAGAGCAGCGCATTGCCGACCTCATCGTCGACGCTTCGGGCTCGGTTTCAGGATCTGTGCGTGTGGTTATGACCGGCCCCGCAGCTTTGAAATGGCGCCAGTTGTCCCTCGAAAACGATCCCGACGAAGTGAAGAAACAGTTCAACGACGCGATCAAGGAGTTACTTCCCGAGGGTGTTACCGCGGAATTCGAACACTTCGAAGGCATTGAGGACTACACGGGCAGCCTGATCGGCAATCTAAAAGTCTCGGGTAACCTTGGATCTGTGACTGGCAAGCATATCATTCTGCCAGGACTGTTTTTCGAGTCGCGCGCCAAACATCCCTTCGTTGCCCAGGACAAGCGGGAGACTCCCATCGATGTACACTTTCCCAGGGTAGAGGAGGACGACGTAACCTACCATCTACCCGCGGGATACATGCTGGAGACCCCACCCACAGACGCCAGCGCCGGATGGGAAGGCCATGCTCTCATGTTCACCAACTTCACGACAAACGGTGACTCGGTTCATGCCCTGCAGTCCTTTATCTACAACTTCACCGTCCTCGATCCCAGTGAGTACCAACATTTGCACGACTTTTTCGTGAAGGTCGCCGCCGCCGATCAAACCCAGCTTGTTCTCACGCGAGACTTAGCCACAAAGAATGACTGACGGCGCGTGACAGTCGTCCGATAGTCTCTGAGAATTGAGATTCTCAAGTACCTTTAACTCGCAACCCGCAACTCTTCACGCAATACGCGGCGCAGCGTTTCTTCCAGTTTTGGCGCTTTGCCTTCCACGTGCTGGCGCAGAGCTTCATTGATCAGCGTTTGATAGCCGATTGCTCCGCCGGAGGCATCGGCCTGTTGCAGGAAATGATCCACCAGGTCTTCATCCAGGCGAATCGTGATGCGCGTCTTGCCGAGCGGCTCCGGCTCTGGAGCAGCGATCCGCCCGCGCTTGCCTTGACTGAAATCGTAACTCTGCTTCATCTGTGCTCCTCATATTGCCTGCGCTCATGTACCTCAGCCGGCCGTGCGGAGATGATGCGAATCTTTCTGCCGCGATAGCAGTAGACCACCACCAAAACCCTCCCCTTCATGCCCATTCCAATCGAGACAAATCGCTGCTCATGCAGGCTTGATTCATCGTCCGAGTTCGTAACTGCATAATCGTCCACAAAGACCGACTCCGCCTCAGTAAAGCGAACCCCGTGCTTTCTGAAATTAGCCTCAGCTTTGCGGGGATCCCATTCGCAGCACATACCGCCCTCGTGTATGTACGTATTGTACACTATTGTCTTTTCGCAAGAAAGCCCGTGATTTGGGGACTACATCTACTGCGGTGGCGGTCACATCCCCGCTAATTCAGGCGCTTTATAATCGGAACGATTCGCAACATATTTCCGGATGCAGGGGGGACCGGCCGGCAGGTTGGTCCGCGCCCTACTGCGCGATGGAAGTCAATGAAACGCAAGTTCTTAACCCAACCAACACAAGGAGCGAAACTCCCGATGCATACCCATGAAATTGAAGAGATGTGCGTAGTCGCCAAGGGTGCGAATCACGGCCCGGCGCCTATTCCGCAAGAAGGCCGGTGGACCAAGGTCAAGGAAGTGACCGACGTCTTCGGACTGACCCACGGCGTGGGCTGGTGCGCTCCCCAGCAGGGAGCCTGCAAGCTGACATTGAACGTGAAAAACGGCATCATCGAGGAAGCGCTGGTGGAGACGATCGGCTGCACCGGCATGACACATTCCGCCGCCATGGCCGCAGAGATTCTTCCCGGCAAGACGATTCTGGAAGCCTTGAATACCGACCTGGTTTGCGATGCGATCAACGTGGCGATGCGCGAACTGTTTCTGCAAATCGTCTATGGCCGCACGCAGACCGCGTTTTCCGAGGACGGGCTGCCCATCGGCGCCGGCCTGGAAGATCTGGGCAAGGGATTGCGCAGCGTGACCGCGACGATGTACGGCACCACCGAAAAGGGCGCGCGCTATCTCGAGCTGGCCGAGGGCTATGTGACGGAACTCGCGCTGGACGCGGACAACGAGATCATCGGTTACAAATTTGTGCGGCTCGGACCCATGATGGACTCCATTGCCAAGGGCGTGGATGCGCAGACCGCGCTGACCAAGGCAACCGGCACCTATGGCCGCTATGCCGACGCCGTGAAAACCATCAACCCCCGCAAAGAATAAGGAGAAGACTATGGCTTTATTTGAAGGATATGAGAGACGGATTGCGCAGATCGACTCCTTTCTTGCCGCCAACGGCATTGAATCGCTGGAAAAGGCCGAGCAGATCTGCCTGGACAAGAATGTGGATGTGCGCAAGATCGTGAAGTCGATTCAGAACATTTCTTTTGAGAACGCCGGCTGGGCCTATCTGATTGGCGCGGCCGTGGCCATCAAGAAGAATCAAACCGTTGCCGCGGAGGTTGCCGAAACGCTGGGCGCAGGCTTGCAGGCCTTCTGCATTCCCGGCTCGGTTGCCGACGATCGCAAGGTGGGAATCGGCCACGGTAATCTGGCCGCGATGCTGCTGCGCGAAGAGACCGGCTGCTTCGCATTTTGCGCGGGACACGAATCCTTTGCCGCAGCCGAGGGCGCTATCGGCCTGGCCCGCTCGGCGAATAACGCGCGCAAGACTCCGCTGCGCGTGGTTCTCAACGGCCTGGGCAAGGATGCCGCGCTGATTATCTCGCGCGTCAACGGATTCACTTACGTGCAGACGAAGTTCGACTACGCGACAGGCAAGCTGAACGTCGTCCGCGAGAAGGCCTATTCCAAAGGCGAACGCGCGGCTGTCCGCTGCTATGGCGCGGATGATGTGCGCGAGGGCGTGGCCATCATGCACCTGGAGCTGGTCGATGTGGCCATTACCGGCAACTCGACCAACCCCACGCGCTTCCAGCATCCGGTGATGGCGATCTACAAGAAGGAGCGGCTGCTGGATGGCAAGAAGTTCTTCTCGGTCGCTTCCGGAGGAGGCACGGGACGGACGCTGCATCCCGATAACATGGCGGCGGGTCCGGCTTCCTACGGCATGACCGACACCATGGGGCGGATGCACTCGGATGCGCAGTTTGCCGGGTCGTCCTCGGTGCCCGCGCACGTGGAGATGATGGGCTTGATCGGCATGGGCAACAATCCCATGGTCGGCGCATCGGTCGCTGTCGCGGTCGCGGTAGAAGGCGCGATGCGGGCATAAGGCCTGGGGCGAGCGTGTCTCAGCGGACGCTTGAGCGAGGCAAAGCAAAAGACCAGATCAAGGCGCATATCCTTGATCTGGTCTTCTGGATGGATTACAGGAACTTGGTGGCGGGAGGCAGGATCGAACTGCCGACCTACGGGTTATGAATCCGTCGCTCTAACCATCTGAGCTACCCCGCCGGATGAGTCGTGGGCCGCAAAGGCACGGGCCGAGGAAGCGGGCAAAGATAGGGCTTCGCGCACAACTCCCTACTTCGATGATACGGGCGGCTGGAGGAGAGGTCAAACCCCGGCGCGGTACACTCGACTGCATGAGCACGATTCGTATTGCCGGGGTGATTCCGGCCCGGCTCAGTTCCACGCGGCTCCCGCGCAAGGTGCTGCGCATGATAGCCGGCCGGCCGATGGTGGAATGGGTCTGGCGCGCGGCCATGGCCAGCGGGCTGATGGACCCGGTGGTGGTGGCTACCGACTCGGAGGAAGTGGCTGAAGCCTGCCGGGAGCGCGGCATTCCCGTGGCGATGACCGATGCGGCCTGCCCGAGTGGGTCAGACCGGGTGAGGGAAGTGGCCCGTCAGATCGAGGCCGAGATTTATGTGAACATCCAGGGCGACGAGCCGACGCTGGCAGCGGATTTTTTCCCGCCGCTGCTGGCGCTCTTTGACCGGCCGGAGGTCGAGGTAGCCACGCTGGCCGTTCGCTGCCCGCCGGAGGAAGTCGCCGATCCCAACGCCGTCAAGGTGGTTACGGCGCTCGACGGCCGGGCGCTCTACTTTTCCCGCGCGACGATCCCGTTTGACCGAGACATTGGCCGCGGACGCGATCCGGTTGGCGACGGTTCCGGCTTCACCGGCTACCGCAAGCACCTGGGGATTTATGCCTACCGGAAGGCCGCGCTGGAGTGCTTTGCCGCGCTCGCGCCTTCGCCGCTGGAACTGGCCGAGCGGCTGGAGCAATTGCGGCTGCTGGAAAACGGCATCGCGCTCTATGTGGCCGAGGCTCCCGGCGACACCATCGGCGTGGACACCGAGGCCGATCTCCTGCGCGCCGAGGCGGTGCTGATGGGACGCGCCGCGCGGGTGAAGGGTAATGCTTGATGGGCATAGCTGTCTGAAATCGTTGAAAATAGATGGTTGAGAGAGTATTGTATGTAGAAGTTTGCAATAGGGAGTCTTGATCCATGCCAAAGAAGACCGGCTTGGTTTCCCAGCATCTTGAACATATAGGTGTTGGGGCACTAGAAAAATACCAGAAAATCATCCGCGCCTACGTCCGCCAGCGGGAAGGCGTTTACGCGCTATATAGAAAGGATAGGCTTTACTACGTCGGACTTGCCAGCAATCTCAATTGGAGGCTGGGTACTCACCTAAAAGATAGACACAAAAACAAATGGGACTCTTTCAGCGTCTACCTCACGGTCAACGATCAGCACCTGAAAGAACTAGAGTCCCTTATTTTACGGGTGATCTCACCAAAGGGCAATAAGCAGTCCGGGAAGTTTGCAATGTCTGAGAATCTCCTTCGCCGGTTCAAGAGGGATATGAGGGATTATCAAAAAAAGGAGCTAGGGGAACTGATTGGCATCACTCCTAAACAGTCTAATAAAAGCCAGGATCATGTGGATGATCTGTTGGCAGAGTACGTCCAACGATCCGGTAAGAGTATTCGACTGCGGGCTGTTTACAAAGGAACAACCTATCGGGCATTAGCGCAGAAGGACGGTACTATTAGATACAAGAATCGTAAGTACATGTCTGCTTCGGCAGCCGGGAAAGCAGTGATTCAAAGGGCATGTAATGGATGGGTATTCTGGCACTATCAACGTGCGCCAGGGCAATGGGTACGATTGTCCACCTTACGCGACAGTTGAAAGGGTGACAAACAATTCAAACCCATCGACTGTTAGTTACTCTCAGACAACTTGATTTTGGCTACCCGGATGTAGCGCGAATATGCTGTCGCCATAAACAAGCGCCAAATCGCCACCCCAAAAACAAAAATCACAACCGAAAATTTCGCATCACGCGCAAGAATCGGGTAGCCTGCCGGGGCGCTGATCGGCGACGATGGTTCTCATGAGCGGCAAAATGCAATTCGCTGAATCCGGCGGACCTATCGACAAGGTTCGCGCGCATATCGAGGCCCATCACGACCGCCCCGTTTCGCTGGCCGAGCTGGGACGGCTCGTCCACCTAAGCCCCTTCACCGTGCAGCGGCGCTTCAAGCAGGCGCTCGGCGTCAGCCCGCTGCAATACCAGCGGGCGCTGCGGGCCACCAGCCTGCGCGGCGCGCTCAAGCAGGGAGAGTCTGTGACCAGCGCCATCTACAACGCCGGATTCGGTTCCTCGAGCCGCGGCTATGACGGCGCGCAACTGGGCATGACGCCCGCGCGCTTTGCCGCCGGTGGGCGCGGCGAGCAGATCGGCTGGTGCTCGGCGCGTTCTCCTTTTGGCTGGGTGATTGTAGGAGCAACCGGGCGCGGGCTTTGCTGGCTCTCGCTGGCGGGAACGAAGGCCGAGGCCGAGGCCAGCCTGCGCGAGGAGTTTCCCGCCGCTGAGCTGCGGCGCGATCCGGCATTGGCGAGCATGGTGGATGCGGCGCTGCAAGCTGTATGTGGCCCGGCATACTCACCGGAAGAGTTGGCCCCACCGCAGGTAGCTATAGCTCCCAAGCGAGCGAATAGCGAGCAGTTGGCCGCACCGCAGGTGCTGCTGGATCTGCGCGGGACGGCCTTTCAACTGCGCGTCTGGCAGGCGCTGCGCCAGATTCCGCGTGGCGAGACTAAGAGCTATAGCCAGCTGGCGCGGGAGATGGGTGAGCCCAACTCGACCCGTGCCGTGGCCCGGGCCTGCGCAATGAATCGCGTGGCGCTGGTGGTGCCCTGTCATCGCGTTGTTGGCGCGAGCGGGGCGCTCACCGGCTATCGCTGGGGCGTGGAGCGAAAGCGGATGCTGCTGGAAGCCGAAATATCCGATCTGTCCCGGTTGCAATCCCTCAGTGATTAAACCCCTTACTGTTAAGTTCTTTTTCGGCACGGCTGAACTCCCACCCCATCGACGAAGACCTGTCGATGGGGACAACGGTGAAGTCGTGCCCTGACGCTTCTTGCAACCCTGAATGCGTTTTTCCGCAGCCTGTGAAGTTGTGCCCTAACAAGAAACAAGCGTGGACCGGGAGGTCCACGCTACAGCCAGCCGGGAGGCCGGCGCTACACTCCAAGGATTATGAAATCACACGGTCATTGCGGGCCGGCCTGCGCTGTTCTGGATGAGATCAGCATTTGCTTGAGATGGGGCACGGCGCTGCCGAAGTTCGGATACAGAACGTCCGCATCGAGCGGCAATCGCCTCGGCCGGGGCGCAATTGCAGAAGAGAATAATTCAACGGGAACAGGCAATTCACCACGCAGAACGCTGTATGGATAGACTCTGACCCTGGCCAGAAAGAACCAGGGATATTCCGTCAATTCGATTTGCGCCACTTCCGCTGCATTGAATTGGACGCTTATGCGGCGAAGAGCCAGCTTGAGCGCGCCGGCGATGGCTTCCTCCGATGTATCGCCAACCCCGCTGCGCAGCGATTCATCGGGAATCCTGACAAAATTCCATCCCCGCGTCCGAATCTTCTCTTCCAGCCGCTGAGCATTGACCGCCCGCGCAAAGTTCCAGCCCTCGCGGAATTCATCGGTTGCCAGTCTGAGGCCGTCGGGCAACTCAATGTCTGCGCGTATAAGCAAAGTCGATTGGGAGATCGTGCGCATGGTTGCTCTCTTTCTATCGCTGGTCTCAGCAGTTCAGGCTGGGCGCGCTCCGCGGATACGGCATTGCCCTTTCCGCGCATCGCTCCACATGGGGCAATGTCTCCATCACCCGTAACAGGGCGACGACACTGCTGCCCTTTTGGTAAAAGCCGTCCGCGGCTACTCCGGAAGGCGCTTCGTCGCCGCGAAACGAGCCGCTCATGGCAATCGTCCGGATGGCGGGAAAACGGCGCCGAACCTCCGAGAGCAGCTCGAAACCGGAGATACCGGGCATGTTGAGATCGGAGAGCAGCAACTCGGGAGCCTCATTCATAATCTCGCGCAATGCGGAGAAGCCGTCTTCGGCGGAGCGTACGCTGTATCCGATCTCAGTCAGCACCAGCGACAGCGATTCGCGAATGGAAGGCTCATCGTCGACGATCAGAAGTGTTGCTGGCGGATTCAGCATCTCTTACCCCCTCGAAACGCATTTCAGGGAATTAGAGTGAGTATGACCTTCAGCAAATTGTTATGCTGTTCAATTTCGCTCAAAGGCGGCCAGAGATTCCTTCGCCGGTCTTGAATGGGAAACGGGCAGTTCTCTAATGGGCGGATCTTCGGTGTGATCGTCCGGCAATTGATCGTGCAAGATCACATTCAGCAGCGACCTGTGCACATGAATGCGGTCTTTATAGTCGATAAATCCGTGCTCGCGAAAGCGGTTCATGAAGAAGCTGACGCGCGACCGTGTGGTTCCAATCATCTCCGCCAGAGTCTCCTGAGAGATTTTGGGAATCAGCGTTTCCTGCTTGCCCGGCTCGCCAAACTCCGCCATCAAGAGCAGGATTCTCGCCAGGCGCTTTTCGCTGCAGTTGAAGAGCTGATCGACCAGATCGGCTTGTATGCGTATGCTGTGGGTCAGTAGAAACTTCATGAAGAGATCGGAGAACTCGGGCTGCTCGTGCATCACGCGCGCCATCTCCTCGCGCGCGATCTTGAGCGCGGTGCAGGCGGTGATGGCCGTGGCGGTGGATAAGCGCAACCCCGGCACTGCGGCGAGCGCTCCCTGACCGATAAACTCACCCGCTATAGCAATCGTAATGGTGGCTTCCTTGCCTACAGCCGAAACGACGGTAACTTTTGCCCGGCCCTTTTGCAGATAGAAGACCGAGTCTGCCGGGTCTCCCTGACAAAAGAAAGTCTCCCTGGGCGCCAGTTGAACGATTCTGCGTCCCAGTCCGGCGTTAGCCAGAAAAGCAGAGGCATCGAAAGCGGGTAAAGAAAGCTGCTTCATAGAAGGTCTCATCCCGGAACCGGTTGTGACGCATTGATCGTGGGAGAATGCGCAACTACAAAGTCAGATGGTTCACAAAGCAGTTGCGGCGATGGATGCAGATTCATCGATCATCATCAGGAACATGGATACCAGTGCGATCGAAGAAGGGAATGCTGCGTCCCACTATCAACATTCACCTACACTTACTCAATATTTAACTGGGGGGGGGGGGGGGGGGAAGTGATTTAAAT